>PVBE012551109.1_pt1 | contig 11127 bp, 11 predicted proteins | sample 1631181 | NCBI WGS metagenome assembly PVBE01 (sample SAMN08397723, study PRJNA350692) | Marine metagenome, whole genome shotgun sequencing project. | isolation source: water | place: Pacific Ocean | collected 2012-04 | reverse complement strand
GACCGATCCTGACTCCGGCACCCGCAGCCCCCAGCGATCGAGCGGCGCGATGCGCCTGTGTGGCTGTACTCACATCGAGAGTCACCAACAGCTGGATCACTCGGAGGCCGGCTCCCGCTCGCTCGCCAGCTTGGCCAGCACGCCGTTCACAAACCGGCCGCTTCGTTCGGTCGAATAGGCCTTTGCTATCCGCACCGCCTCGCTGATCACCACCGCTACCGGCGTACGAGCATGGTTCCGTATCTCCCACAGTGCGATCCGCAAGACATTGCGGTCGATTGCCGGCATACGCTCGATCCTCCAACGGCGCGAGACCCGGCCGATCTCCTCATCAAGTGCCTCTCGCTCAACCCAGACCCCTTCGACCAACTCCGCAGCCCGACGCCCCAGATCGTCCAAAAGGGGCGCTAAGCGGCGCTGATCGGCTTCATACAGGCACTTGAGCGCGTCTTCGCGATGTTCGGTGCGGTCCACCGCCGAGGTGGGCACTATGAGACCCGGGTCATATACCCACCGGTCCGAGTATCTACCTTGATGTGGTCGCCTTGCTCGACAAAGAGAGGTACCTGCACCACAAGTCCGGTCTCCACAGTGACCGGTTTTGTTGCACCAGAGACACGATCGCCCCTAACACCGGGCTGGGCCTCCGTGACCTCGAGCGCCACCGATGCCGGAAGGTTGATCCCGATGGCTCGCCCGCCGTACATGGCCAGATCGACCGAGTCACCTTCCCTGAGGAAAGAAGCAGCCTCACCGACTTCATCGACTCCCAGCGGCATCTGAGCAAACGTCTCGCCGTCCATGAAATGGAAACCCATTTCATCTCGGTAGAGAAACTGGTGCTGCCGACGGTCGATGATCGCCTGCTGGACATTCTCGTCGGCTCTAAAGGTGCGATCTACCACCGCCCCGGACTCCACGTTCTTCAGCTTCATTCGGACAAACGCCTTGCCTTTTCCGGGTTTCACATGCTGATACTCGACAATCTGAAAGATCCCTGTCTCCAGATCGAGTGCCATTCCTGGCTTGACGTCGTTGGTAGAAATCATGGTGATGTCGGCTCCCTGGATGACTTAGTGAGAACCGACGACCCAGACTCGGTGACCAGCACCATATCCTCAATCCTCACTCCTCCGACACCCGGCAGGTAGACACCCGGCTCCACAGTTATCACATCTCCCGGCATGAGGTGGTCGTCATTGCCTCTGCGTACCCATGGCGGCTCATGGATCTCGAGTCCGACTCCATGGCCCGTGCTATGAATGAACTGATCCTCATAGCCGTAACCTCCCAGAACCTGGCGAACAGCCTCATCCACCGACCTGCAAGTGGCGTCCAAGACCACCGCTGCAAGCCCGGCCTGTTGCGATTCTGCCACGGCCCGATAAACGCGCTTCATCCGCTCGTCCGGCTCGTCATCCCCCCAGACCGTGCGGCTCATGTCGCTGTGATATCCCTCAACGGTGCACCCGTAGTCCATGAGAAGCAACCCGGTACCGATCGGATTGCTGCCCGAGCGGTAATGGGGTATAGATGCTCCGGCGCCTGCGGCGACGATCGGTTCCCAGCCGGCAGCCTGACCGCCTGCCTTCCTCATCTCGTCGATGATGTGCCACCCAAGCTCCTCCTCAGACATGGTCGGATCGGTGATTTCTCCAAGCGCTCGAAAGGCGCTGTCTCCAGCATCGGCGGCGGCCTGGAGAGCTCCCACCTCGTCAGCGTCCTTGGTGCGGCGCATCGTCTCTACAGCTCCTTTCCCAGGACACACCTCGATGCCCGTCTCTCCAGCCAGGTCGTCGACAAACTGCCAGGTCAGATCATCGGCCTCGAAGTCCAATTCAGAAAGCCCGTCAACCAGCGACCGGAAGACGTTCCAGATGCCGGAGGTGTATACGATCAGGTCGGTATCGGGGAGAGCCCCCATGAGCTCTTCGGCAAATTCCCCGTATCTGCCGTCGGTCACAAAGGTGGCCGACCCGCCCGGGCGAACCAGCAGCCATCCGCTCGAACCGGTGAATCCGGTGAGATACCTGAGGTTCGGTGCCTTGGAGACCAACAGCGGCGATTCGATGGCATCGCCGAGCGACTCCAGGCGGTGGGCGTGATTCATGTCTCTCCGATGCCGATCGAGTCGAGGCCTGAATCGAGAGTATCCATGTTGATCCTGGACACTAGAGGCCGTCCGATCGCCTCCAGCAGCACCACCCGCAGCCCGTCGGAATCACTCTTCTTATCGATCCGCATGACCTGGTGAAGATCGCTCCTGCTCAGCTCAGGGGCAGCGACGGGTAAGCCCAGCATCACGAGTACATCGGAGATTCTCTCCACCTCATCGAAGCCACAGATCGACCGCGAGATCTCAGCTGCCGCCACCATACCCACGGCTATCGACCGTCCGTGGCTCCAACCGGCGACCGCCTCGATCGCGTGACCGACCGTGTGTCCAAAATTGAGATGAGCTCTGACTCCTGACTCTCTGAAGTCGGCATCGACGATCGCCGTCTTGACCCCGATCGAGCGCTCGACGATCTCTTCCAGATCGGCTGCGACGCCAGCTCTCTCCAGCAGAACGACCAGGTCGGGATCGCCCACGAGGCCCGTCTTGAGAACCTCGGCCATTCCATCTGCGAGGAGATCGACACTCAATCGTTCGAGGACGTCGATATCGATGATCACCCGCTCCGGGTGAGCAAAGGTTCCGACAAGATTCTTGCCACCGACGTTTACAGCCGTCTTGCCTCCTATTGCAGCATCGACTGCACCGAGCAGCGTCGTCGGCACATACCGGGCTTCGACGCCACGCATGTACACCGATGCGACAAAACCGGCCAAATCGGTGAGTGCACCCCCTCCGACACCCAACACGATTCCGTTCCTCTTGAGTCCGATCTCCCCCAACCACGCCGTTGTTTCTTCGACAACTGCCAACGACTTCGCCGCCTCCGAGTCGGGCAGCGAGAGCGTCTCCACCGGGATCGATCGACCCTCGAGATTGGCAACTACTCGCTCGGAAACGTGAGCAGCGCCCGGCTGGGTAAGCACGGCGATCATCGTCTCGGATCCATCGGCGACATCCCCAAGCAGGTCGCGACCGATTCGAACTGTGGTCACACCTCTGACGACACGGCCACCCATGCCTCCACCACCTTCTTAGCCACTTCCTCAGGAGTCGAGTCGTCAGTGTCGACCACGGCATCGGCAAGACCCGAATAGCGCTCGCGACGCTCACTCTCCATCAGGTCCAGGTCAGCCATGCCTCTATCCAGCAACGGGCGATTGAAGTCATCTCCCAAACGATCTCTCAGTGTCTCGATCACAGCCCGCAGCCACAAGATCACACCACTGTTACTCATGATCTCAGCCGCTTCGGTCAGCACGGCACCGCCTCCGGTCGCAACCACCGCATCTCCGGCGGCGAGCGCTCTAATCGCATCCACCTCGGCCTTGCGGAACCGAGCCTCAGACTCGCTGAAGAGTTCGACAATGGTGTGCCCGGTCCGGTCCTCGATCACAACGTCGGCGTCTACCCAATCACGGCCGAGAGCAGCTGCGACCAGTGGCGCGACGGTTGTCTTTCCTGAACCCATCATTCCAATGAGCCAGATCGGCCTCGTCATCAGAAGCTCTCGAGTCTGGCGCGGTATGCCCGAACCCGATCCTTCAGGTCGTCCATTGTGTCACCGCCGAACATGCGGGCAACCTCATCGGCGATCACGAATGAGACCATCTGTTCAACGACAACGCCGGCTGCCGGCACCGCGCACACATCCGACCGCTCCCGAAACGCCTCTGCGGCCTCCTTCGTGGCCACATCGACGCTCCTCAGCGGCCGCATCAAAGTCGAGAGGGGCTTCATCGCCGCCCGCAAAATGAGTGGCTCGCCGTTGGTGATTCCCCCCTCGAGGCCCCCGGCGCGATTGGTCGTTCGAATGAAGCCTGCGCCGTCGTAGTCGATCACGTCGTGAGCATCCGAGCCGTAAGATGCCGCAACAGCACTCGCGTCGCCTATCTCCACCCCCTTGATCGCTGGAACCGACATGACTGCTCCTGCAAGCAGACCATCGAGCTTTCGGTCCCAGTGCACATGGCTCCCGATTCCGGCTGGAAGCCCGTGTACCACGACCTCGACTACTCCTCCGAGCGTATCCCGTTCCTCGTGAGCACGTGCGATCTCAGCCACCATGGCCAACTCGGCAGCGCCGTCCAACGTTCGGACCGGCGAGGCGTCTATTCGATCCAGTGCATCTGGGCCCGGAGGATCACCACGGCTCGCCTCAATCGGCCCGATGGCTAGCACGTGGCTGAGCACGAAAACGCCGATCTCCTCCAGATAGATTCTTGCAAGGGTTCCAGCAACGGTTCGCGCCGCTGTCTCTCGCGCTGAAGATCGTTCCAAGATATCTCTGGCATCATGGCTGCCGTATTTCTGCATCCCTGGCAGGTCGGCGTGACCGGGGCGAGGTGTGGTCAGAGGCTTTTTGCTCGACCCTGGCTTGGGCGACATTTCGTCCACCCACTTGAGCCACTCGGTGTTACGCACGACGACGGCAACCGGTGCTCCCAGCGTCCGACCGAACCGGGTGCCACCCAGGATCTCGAGCTCATCCTGTTCAAGCGCCATGCGTCGTCCCCGCCCTGCCCCCATGCGACGACGTGCCAGTTCCGCGGCGATGCGTTCGCTCGAGACCTCGAGTCCGGCAGGAAGGCCCTCAACAATCGTGACGAGCCCCGGACCGTGGGATTCGCCTGCAGTCAGGAAACGCAGCATTGCGCCGATGGTACCTAAGCGGAAGGCCCTGGCAGCATTAACCAGGCCAGAAGCATTCAGCGTCAAGCAAGAGAATCTCTTGCAAATTGCTAATTGATGCCTAATTGAGAATGTCCTGACCGACAGCCAGTGTGAGCACACTGCTGCCGAAGGTAAACACTCCACCCGTTTCTGTGAGGCTCACAACCTTGAGGCTGTCCGCGAATGTCTTACGCACCCCGACCGTGTAGGTCTTCCCATACACCTCAACGACAGAAAGGAGAGATCCGGCCTCATCGCGCACCTTGAGAAGAACCAATCTGATCCCATCTGAACTATCGCCGCCCGTCGTGATCGTCGTCATGCCCTGGGTAGTGTCGATAACGAGTTATCCGAAGGAATCTCGCGGTTGCACGAACTGGAATCCAGAGCCGACCTCGGTATCGTAGAAGTCAGCCACGCTTGACAACATGGTGTGCGGCGCTCCTGTTTCCTAGCCCACGGCCATCATTCGAATGACCATCGGTGGAAAGGCGTCATTCTGATGGAGCGATGGCACCAGGGCCTCGCCGCGTCTAGCGACTTCCTGGATGTCAGGGTCGCCTGCGATACGAGCCAATTCCCTGCAGTGCCGATGTCTAGTGCTTGGAGAACTGAAACACCGGTGCAGCACACCCTCCGCGAGAGCATGACCGCACTCGCTAGTTGGCGGTTTTCAGGGTCCTGGCCGCGTTCTCCATCACTTCGATCGGGGCGGTGAAACCGGACCAGATCTGGAAGGATCTCGCAGCCTGTGCCACGAGCATGTCGATGCCGTCGACCACCCGCAGGTGCCGGGCGACAGTAACAGCAGGTGTCGGCAAGGCTCCGTAGGCCATGTCGAACAGGCCCGCAGCGTTCTCGACAACGCCAGCCGGCAGTGATTCACCGCCCATACCGAGCGGGGTGGCGTTTACGACCACCGCGCCACTCACCGGAACGCCCCAGGCCACCTCGGTGGCATCCACTCCGAGACGAATCGCCACGGCCATGGCTAAACCGACGCGGCGACTACTCACCAACAGCTCCGAATCCGCGCAAGCGAGCAATACGGCAGCAGCAGCGCCACCCGCTCCGAGGACGAGAACAGGAGCGCTGTCGGGAAGTTGCCGACGATCCCAGACATCACGAATTCCACCGACATCCGTGTTGTCTCCGTACACCAATCCCCCACGCATCGACAGGGTGTTCACAGCACCGGCGCGGGTTGCCATCTCGGATGCTCGATCGACGACGCCGAGGGCTACGCCCTTGAGTGGCATAGTGACGTTCGCCCCATCGAGAATTCCTGACCGCATTTCAGCGCACGCCGCCGCCACGCCCGCATCGTCGGTGCGGCGTGCCTCAAAGGATCCAGATATGCCAAGAACGCGCATCGCAGCACGGTGGATAATCGGAGATCGAGAGTGGGCAACCGGATCGCCCAGCAAAGCGAGACGCACGATTACGAACCGCCGGCAAGTTCCGCTTGGATCTGGAGGAACTCGTCGAATGACTCAGTAAAGGTGTGGTGCCCCGAATCGTCCGTCAGGAGGTAAAACAGATAATCGGTGTCGTCGGGTTCAGCAACGGCTCGAAGTGAGGCAACTCTCACACCCGATATAGGAGTCGGTGGCAAAGCGCCGATGAGATAGGTGTTGTAGGGCGAGTTGATCTCCAGGTCATCGAAGCTGAGGCCGCCTTCCGGCACCGCTCCGAGGGCGTAGATCACGGTGGCATCGATCTGAAGCCTCATTCCCAGATCGAGCCGGTTGAATATAACGCTGGCTACGATCGCTCTCTCTTCCTCGACGGCCACTTCCTTTTCGATGAGACTGGCGATGATGATCCCGTCGTATGGGCTGAGGCCGCGCTCTTCGAGCACCGTCCAGTCGATCCCGTCCACCCGCTCTTCCGTTGTGACGACAAGGCGCGTCAGCACATCGACCGGCGTGGCATCCTCGCCGAATTCGTAAGTGTCCGGAAACAACAGGCCTTCCCAATCCCGCAACTCCTGGGCCTCTCCGACAAGGAGATCCGAAGTAACAGTGGCGTCGAGTAAAGGTGCGGTCATCTCGTCAAGCGAAAACCCTGTCTGCCGCGAAACCGACTCGAGCGTCTGTCCGATCGTGAGTCCCTCAATGACGGTGAGACGGAAGACATCGCCACCAACCGGCCCTTCCAACAGCACTGCCAGCACAGCCTCGGGTGCCATTCCCGTCTCAAGATCATACCTACCCGCCTGAAGTCTGCTCGAAGCACGGGCCTCGAGCACCACACGCTCGAATTCGGCACCGGAAGCAACAACCCCGGTCTCATCGAGTTGACGCGCGATTTGAGAAGCAGGCTCACCCGGGGCGATCTCGAGTGTGACCGCTATTCCGGCCTCGACGACCGTCTCGTCGGTTGTGATCACGTCGCTCACCGAGTCGGCGATCCACTGAACGCCAACGTAGGCCAACACGAACAAAGCAAGGATGAACGCGACAGTGCCCAGCGTGCGGACCAATCGACTCGGTCCATCTGGAACTCCGCCGTCATCTCCACCGTCGTTGTACTGCTCGAGTTCGAGGCTCATCGGAGCCCATCCAAGTGGGCTTGCAGAAATATCGCGGCGGCGACGCGGTCGCGCGCCCCCTTGCGCTCGGATCGGCGAACACCAGCTTCGATCATGGTCCGCTCCGCCGTCACCGTGCTGAAACGCTCATCCACGAGTTTCACCTCGAATCCCGTCGCCCCTGCGACGCGGTCGGCGAACTCCCGAGCTAGAGCAGCCGCTGCCCCCTCAGTTCCATCGAGCGAAAGGGGAAGACCGACCACAACCCGATCAATATCGAGCGACTCCCCGAGAGCCACGATCGCTGCGAGAATCCCAGGATCCTCAGCATCCAACGACGAGTGTGGCTGGGCGATGATTCCGAGCGGATCGCTGACGGCGACACCAATCCGCACAGAACCCGGATCGAGCGCGAGCACCCTTCCCACCTACAAACCCCCGAGAGCCTCTTCGGCGAGTGCGGAAGCATGCTCGAGAGCCGCCTCGATCTCAGCACCCTGCGGGCCTCCTGCCTGGGCGAGCTCTGGATCCTTGCTGCCGCCGCCGCCGACCAGGCGGGCAGCCGGCCCAACGATGTCGGCCGCCGACACTCCACGCCTAACCAGATCTGGGGAAACTACACCTACCAGGCCCGCCTTCCCGTCGCGTCGTGACCCAATCACGGCGACACCGCTCTTCATGCGGTCGCGGACCTGAAGGGCCAACTGGCGAAGTGCGTCAGGACTGAGTTCGTCTCGCAGGGCGATGGCCATGGAGAAATCACCAACCCCAGTCGCCTCGGCAACGATCTCGGCGGCGTCTTCAGAACGAGTATGAGCTTCGAATGCCTCAATCCTTTCCCCTTGCTCCTTAGAGCGCAGCACAAGTTCGCGCACCGCGGCACTCAACCCGTCTGGTTGCACCCGCAGCTGGTCTGCAGCAGAGTCGAGCTGGCCGCGGAGACGCACCAGATACTCGTACCCGAGCGACCCCGTATACGCCTCGATGCGACGCAGGTTGCTCCCGATGGAAGACTCGCCGAGCACGATCAGCGGACCGACCTGCCCCGTCGACGGTACATGAGTCCCTCCGCATAACTCGCGGGAGTACTCGCCCGCTTCGACCACTCGTACCCTCTCCCCGTATTTGTCTCCGAAGAAAGCGATCGCTCCCCGGTCCTCAGCTTCCTGCCGGTTCAGATCGAGGGTCCTCACCCGGGCGTTCTCGATGACGCGCTCGTTGGCGAGTCGCTCCACTTCGAGCAGCTCCTCAGCGCCGACGGCCGCGAAATGGCTGAAGTCGAACCGCAACCTTCCCGACTCGACCAGCGAACCAGCCTGCTGAGCATGGGTGCCGAGCACATCACGCAATGCCCAGTGGAGGATGTGGGTGCCCGTATGACTCTTACGGATCAATTCCCTTCGTTCTGGAGCAACCTCGAGCGTGGCGCGTTGGCCCACAGCAATGGTGCCCGAAGTTACCTTGGCACGATGTCCGTGCAGACCCTGAACCGCGTGCTGGGTGTCGGTTATCTCCAGCTCACCGGTCTCGGTATTCGCAACGCCAGTATCGCCAACTTGGCCCCCGGACTCGCCGAAGAAGGAAGTGGCATCAAGGAACACCTCGATATCGGCACCCACCGAGGCCTCAGAGACGAACTCGCCTTCGCTAAGAATCGAGAGAACTGATCCCTCGGCAACAACGGTGTCATAGCCAAGAAAGTCGGTGGGTCCGAACCGGTCGAACAAATCCAGGTAGGCGGTCGCAGTCTCGGCATCAATCTCCGTACGACGTGCCGTCCGTCCCCGTTTTCGCTGTTGTTCCATCTCCGTGTCGAAGTCGGCGTAATCGACACTCAAACCTCGTTCCGAGGTGATCTCACCGGTGAGTTCGACCGGGAAGCCGAAGGTGTCATGCAGTTTGAATGCCGTCGAACCGGAAAGCGGGACACCTTTCTCCAGTTGATCAAGCTCATCGAAAAGCAGCGTGTACCCAGACTCCAGCGTGCGCCGAAACCGGAGCTCTTCGCGCTCGGCAGTCTCGACGATACCGTCGCGACCACTGCGGAGAGCCGGGAATGCGTCTCCGACCGTATCAACAGTGGCATCGATGAGCGCCGGTATGACCGTCGTCTCAGCTCCGAGCTGCCACGCGTGTCGGACTGCTCGCCGCAGCAGGCGACGCAAGATATAGCCGCGTCCCTCGTTTGCCGGCACGATCCCATCGGCGATCATATGAGTGATGGCACGCCCGTGATCGGCCATGATCTTCAAGCTGACATCGGGAACTTCCTGCTCCCCGTATGTGTGCCCGGTCGCCCCTTCCGCCGCAGCCAGCACCGGTCGAATCAGGTCCGTCTCAAACAGGTTGTCCACTTTCTGGAGCAGCACACAGACCCGCTCCAGTCCCGATCCGGTGTCGATGTTCGTTGCCGGAAGATCCCCCACGACGTGGTAAGGCTCATCCTGGACGTACTGCATGAATACGAGGTTCCAGAACTCCATGAACCTTTCTTCATCGACGATCGGGCCGCCGTCGGGACCGAACTCCGGACCACGGTCGTAGAAGATCTCCGAGGCCGGCCCAGCAGGGCCTGCGACTCCCATCTGCCAGAAGTTCTCCGAATCGGGGCGTCGTTGTACCCGCTCGGCGGGAACGCCTACGCCGTCGATCCAGATCCTCTCGGCGTCATCGTCGTCATCATGCACCGTGAACCAGAGGCGGTCGGGATCCATCCCATACCCTTCTGTTATCAGCTCGAAGGCCAGGGAACAAGCGCGCTCCTTGAAATAGTCGCCGAAGGAGAAATTGCCCAGCATCTCGAAGAAGGAAATGTGGCGAGCCGTCGTCCCGACGATATCGATGTCGACGGTGCGAATGCATTTCTGCGAGCTCACAGCCCGTGGAAAAGGAGCAGGCTCAACGCCGAGCAGGTAGGGCTTGAAGGGCACCATGCCGGCGACCGTGAGCAGGAGATCCGGATCCGTAGGAATCAGCGACGCCGACGGGACGACTGAGTGCTCTCGATCACGGAAGAACTCCAGAAAGAAGCGTCTGACTTCGTTCCCTGAAACGGGCGTCGTCATCGTTTCTCCTCAGACCTGTACATCGGCGGCAGGGTACTCACTCCCTCCCCTCTCTCCCCATCCTCACGTCGATCTCTCGGAGACGGTCTGCAGCGGCGGCTTCGGCACCGGAGCGAGACGGCCGGTACAGGATCACGCCTTCGAGACCATCCGGCATGTACTGCTGCGCCACAAGCGAATCCGGGTGGTCGTGCGGATACCGATAGCCAACGCCGTGCCCGAGAGTCTCAGCCCCCTGGTAGCCCCCCGAACGCAGATGGGGAGGAACTGACACGTGGGACGTCTCCTCGACCGTGGTCGCCGCAGCACCGATAGTCCGCTTGATCGAATCGGACTTCGGGGCGGTTGCCAGATGGATAGCAGTTTGGTGAAGGGCATACGCCGCCTCGGGAAGGCCAACGACTCGCAGCGCCTGGAACGCGGCGACCGCCAGCCCCAGGGCCGCAGGATCGGCAGGACCGACGTCCTCGGACGCAAAAACAATCATTCTGCGAGCGATGAACTGAGGGTCCTCGCCAGCGGCAATCATAGTCTGCAGCCAGTACGCCGCTGCATCTGGATCGGAGCCCCGCAGGCTCTTGATAAACGCCGAAATGACGTCGTAGTGCTGATCTCCCGCCTTGTCGTAGCGAACGATTCTGCGTTGCAGAGCCTCCTCGATCACATCGAGACCGATCTCGGCGTCATCCCGGCCGGCGGCGATCGTCGCCGCCACTTCAAGTGCGTTGAGAGCGAGCCGG
>PVBE012360912.1_pt1 | contig 11127 bp, 7 predicted proteins | sample 1631181 | NCBI WGS metagenome assembly PVBE01 (sample SAMN08397723, study PRJNA350692) | Marine metagenome, whole genome shotgun sequencing project. | isolation source: water | place: Pacific Ocean | collected 2012-04 | reverse complement strand
TCAGGGCAGCAGCCGTTGAGCAGTTGGAGGTGTGGGCGAACAGGATCGACGTCCCGATCATAAAGCAGAAGCAGGGGGCAGACCCCTCCGCCGTGCTCTTTGACTCGTTACGCTCGGCCAAGGCACGAAACATCGATTATGTGATCGTCGACACGGCGGGCAGACTCCACACAAAATACAACCTGATGGCAGAACTGGAAAAAATGAACCGGATTGCCGGACGAGAGGTGCCCGACGCACCCCACGAAGTCCTGCTTATCCTCGATGCGACCACCGGTCAGAACGGGCTGATCCAGGCCCAGGAATTCAAGAAGACGGTGGGCCTTACCGGGCTCATCCTGACGAAACTGGACGGCACCGCCAAGGGCGGAGTCGTCACCGCCATCGTCAGGGACCTCGGGGTGCCGATCCGCTTCATAGGAACCGGCGAACAGATAGACGATCTCGTGGAATTCTCCCCCGATGACTTCGTCGATTCCCTGTTCGCCGCTTGATCCGTGCCACCGACAGGCCAGGTGATCCTCACCGAGAGATTTTTTCAACACGAAGACACGAAGGACACGAAGCAGATCCTTATCTGCATTCGAAAACGACTGCTTCTTCGTTTACTTCCTGTCTTCGTGTTGAAAAAAATGTGACGTACCACCGAGTCCTTGTGGGACAAACTGAGTAACCATGAACGACGAAAGCTGCATGAGACGCGCCATCGAGTTGGCCCGGGAGGGACAGGGGTTGACCAGTCCCGGGGCGATGGTCGGCTGCGTCATAGTCAACAAGAGTGAGGTTGTCGGAGAAGGGGTCTATACCTGGGATGGCGTCAAGCATGCGGAAGTCCTGGCCTTGGAACAGGCAGGGGAAGCGGCGCGAGGCGCCACGGTCTATCTCAACCTCGAACCGTGCGCTCATCAGGGACGCACGCCACCGTGTGTGGACGCGCTGGTCGCGGCCGGAGTAGCCCGCGTCGTCGCCGCGATCGAAGACCCGTTCCCGGAAGTGAACGGTCGGGGTCTGGAAGCGCTTCGCCAGGCGGACATAGAAGTTGAATGCGGGCTGCTCGGGCTTGAGGCGAGCCGGCTGAATGAGGTCTTCATCCATCGCACTTCGCACGACCGGCCCTACGGGCTCCTGAAGGTCGGGATGTCCCTGGACGGCAAGATCGCAACAGCGTCGGGAGAATCTCGCTGGATCACTTCGGAAGATTCCAGGCGCATCGTCCACCGTTTGCGTCACGCATCGGACGCCCTTCTGACCGGCAGCGGAACGATCCTTCAAGACGACCCAAGATTGACCGACCGCAGCGGACTGCCACGACGACGACCGCTTCAGCGTGTGGTTCTCGACCGGCGCGGCCGGTTGCATTCGGGCCTGAAGGTTTTCGATGATGCAGGTGTCCTTGTCTACACACAGGTACCGCATCTGGATCTGCCACCTCCACACGAAGCCGCTGTCGACATCACAAAACTGCCCGACGTGGCGCGCGATCTGGCCCGACGAGGCTTCGGCAGCTTCATGCTGGAATGCGGGCCGGATCTGGCTTTCGATGCTCTCAGGCACGGAATCATTGATAAACTAGTTGTTTTCCTGGCGCCCAGGATTATCGGCGGAAGAGAGTTTCCCGGTGTCGGGGGACAGGGCGTGGCAGTCCTTTCCGATTCGGTCGAGATATCGGACTGGGAGGTCCAGGAGGTCGGACCGGACCTGATGGTGACGGGTTATGTTCACAGGGATAATTGAAGAAGTCGGGAAGATCGTCGAAGTAGTCGATTCGGGCGAATTTCGTCGCATACGAGTGGAAGCGAAGACTGTTCTGGACGATATGAAATCCGGTTCGAGCATCGCAACCAACGGAGTTTGTATCACGGCACGTGAAGTCGACCAGGTCAGCTTTACTGCAGATCTTTCACGGGAAACACTCGACAGGACGACACTGAAGCACGCAGACGTTGGGTCCTGTGTGAACCTGGAACGTTCGATGCGGGCCGATTCCCGCTTCGGCGGCCACATCGTTCAGGGCCACGTCGATGGTGTGGGACGGATGCGGCGTTTCGATCGCGAGGGAGATGACTGGATCCTCGAAATCGCCTACGACCCGGCATCGGCATCCCGCCTGGTGTGGAAAGGCTCCATTGCGGTGGACGGAATTAGCCTCACGATAGCCAGTCTGGAGAAAGAAGCCTTTTCCATAGCGATCATCCCCCATACTCTGGAAAACACGAACCTCCAGTACGCGAACCCCGGCGACGAGTTCAACCTGGAGTTCGATGTCCTGGCCAAGTACGTGGAGAACCTGGTGGCGCCGTACTTAAAACAGATTCGGGAACTGTAGGGGCGGTCTGTGACCGCCCGTTTTTGGGCGCTCATAGAGCGCCCCTACATACGAAAGGGAATATGCCATTTTCCAAAATAGATGATGCGATAGGGGACGTTCAGGACGGCCGGATGGTGATCATCGTCGATGACGAGGATCGCGAGAACGAAGGCGATCTCATGATCGCGGCCGAAAAGGTGACGCCCGACGCCATCAATTTTATGGCAACCCACGGACGCGGGTTGATTTGCCTGCCCATGACCGGTTCGCGGCTCGACGAGTTGCAGATCCCATTAATGGTGGCCGACGGCACCAACACTTCCCAATTCGGCACAGCGTTCTGCGTCTCGATCGAGGCCAGAAGAAACGTTTCGACAGGGATATCGACTTTCGATCGTGCCCAGACGATCCTGACGGCGATCGACGAGGGAGCACGTCCGAACGATCTGGCGCGACCCGGGCATGTGTTCCCGCTTCGAGCCCGAGAGGGAGGAGTTCTGGTTCGCGCCGGTCAGACCGAAGCATCCGTTGACCTGGCCAGGATCGCCGGACTCGGTCCGAGCGCCGTCATCTGCGAGATCATGCGTCAGGACGGAACGATGGCACGCACACCGGACCTGGAGGAATTCGCCGACGAGCACGGATTGAAGATCGTGACGGTAGCCGACCTGATCAGCTACAGGCTCCGGACAGAAAGATTCGTCCGGAAGGTCGCCGAAACGATTCTGCCGACCCGACACGGTGTGTTCCGCATGATCGGATTCGAAAGCATCATTGACGGAGAAACACACGTGGCACTGGTCCGGGGCGACATCGAGAACGGTGAAGACGTTCTGGTTCGCGTGCACTCGCACTGTCTCACAGGCGACGTCTTCGGTTCCAGCCAGTGCCACTGCCAGCAGCAGATCGATCGCGCAATGCAGATGATCGCCGACGAAGGCCGTGGCGTCCTGCTCTACCTGCACCAGACGGGCCGGGGATTCAACCTGGTGAAATCAGCGGGCGGGTGTCACCTCGATTACCACGGGAAGAAGGATGTCGACACCAATGAAACCATCGGTCTCGGAGGTGAACAGAGGGAATACGGCATCGGAATTCAGATTCTGGCCGCCCTGGACATCCGGACCATGAGAATACTGACCAATCACCCCCGGAAACTCGTCGCGCTGGAAGGCTACGGCCTGAAGGTCGTCGCCCAGGTTCCACTCAAAACTCTCACGCATTCAGAGCTTTAGGGCACTGGCAGCTCGTGGCGGGTCATTAACCGCGACCGGTCCCGACGACTCCCATCTTTTCTTCGCCCCCCTCATAAGGTATGGTAGGCTTACGCGGATTTTTGGTGATTGACAGGAAAGCACATATCTCTTCATGTCGGATCGGGAAACCATACTCCAGACCCTCAAGCAGATTGAGTCTCGGCTTCGAACGAACCGTTTCTTTCGAGCACTCGGATCCGGCTTCGTAGTCTTCGCCTTCGTCGGCCTGCTGGTAAAGATCTGGGACCTGTTTTCGCCCTTCAGTTCTATCACGATACGAGGATTCTGGATCCTCTGGTTCGTGGCTCTGATCGTCTTCATCGCCCGCATCGTAAGAGAAAAACTCACGCTCACCGAGGCAGCCGCCGAAGTGGATCGGACAGCCCGCCTCAAGAACGAAATCACGAGTGCGTACTGGTTTCTCGGGCACGGGCCATCCAATGCGTGGACGGACCTGCAAATCCGTCGGGCTGCCGAGACGGCCGGCAAACTGGACCTCAGGAGTCTTTATCCACGTGCCGTGCCACCGACGTCCTTCCTTGCGGTCGGGTTGTTGGTTCTGCTGTTGATACTGAACTTCACCCCCTTACCCTTCAATTACAACTTTCTGTACTCACGAGAGGCGCCGACACTGACGCTGAGCACAGAGGATGAAGCTCTGCTGGAAGAGATCGAAGAGCTTCTGGCCCAGGCCGAAGAGTTGGGGCAGGACGAGGTCGTCGAGGAGCTTCAGGAATTGATCGAAGCGCTCAGGGGCGGCGAACTTTCAGCCACGGAAGCCCTGGAGGAGTTGGCAGGTATCCAGAACTCGATGGAGGAAGGCAACCTGAACGTCGCCAGCATCATCGAGGGTCTTGAAGAGATCGGAGAGGATCTTCAGAAATCCGAAGACACCCAGGGTGCCGGAGAGGCAATGGCCCAGAGGGACCTGGAGCAGGCTGCACAGGAACTCCGGGATCTTGCCGAAGAACTCGGCGCAGGACAGCAACCGTCTGAAGATCTCGCCGAGACACTCCAGGAAGCGTCCGAGAACACGCGACCCGGTTTGGAGGAACTGGCCGAACAGCTCCAGCAAGCGTCGGAAAGCCTCGAGAACGAGGACCAGGAGGCCACCGAAGAGGCGCTCGAGCAGGCGGCCCAGGAGTTGCAGGAACTGTCGGACATGGTCGAAAGCCAGCAACTCAAGAACCAGGCATCCGACCAGTTGGAACAGTTGGAAGACGCGCTGCGGGAACAGCAGATGGAAGAACAGGCCCAGGCGGAAGAACAACAGCAGCAACAGCAGCAGCAACAAGAGCAAGAGGGACAGGAAGGCCAGGAGGCCGCAACCGAGGGGCAGGGTCAACAGCAGGAACAGATGGGTCAGGAGGGGGCGCCCCAACAAGGCGATATGGACGCCCCGCCCGAATACGCACCTGGGGCTGCGGGTGACGGCCAGATGACCGAGCAGGCGACACCGCCCGACGCGCAGGATGTACAAGGCCTCGACGCGAGCGGAACGGGCCAGATGCCGTCCGGATTTGGTTTTTCACCGGAGCAGAAGGAAGGGGCTCCCACCAGCCTGGACGTGCAGCTTCAGGAAGAACGTATGGAAGCGCAGGAAGGCGAAGGCCCCGAATCTGAAGAGGAAGAGAAGATCGAAGAAACAAGTCGAGAGCAACGATCCAAATTGGATTACCGAAACGTCCAATCGGAGCTGACGCCTCGACAGCAGGATCTGTTGAACCAGGAGCAGATCCCTCTTCCTTACCGGAATCTCATCAAGAACTATTTTCAGGCCATACGGCCGCCCGGGAATTAATGATCACCGAACTCGACACGCAGATCGAACTGTTTCAGAAACAATTTGAAGCCGTTAAGAAGGAAGTCTCGAAAGTCATCGTCGGCTACCCCGAGATCATCGATGGCATCCTGATGGGCCTGCTGGCCAGAGGACATGTCTTGCTGGAAGGAGTCCCCGGACTCGGTAAGACAAAGCTGGTTCAAACCTTGAGTGAGGCGCTGCACCTTCGCTTTTCCCGCATCCAGTTTACGCCCGACCTCATGCCCGCCGACATCACTGGAACCAACATGGTGCAGCAGGACCCGGACGGCGCGAAGTTCCTGCGGTTCCAGCGGGGTCCTCTTTTTGGAAACATGATCCTCGCCGATGAAATCAATCGCGCGACGCCGAAGACCCAGTCGGCTCTGCTCGAGGCGATGCAGGAAAAGACGGTTACCGTCGGAAAGGAAAGCTACGTCCTGGAGTTGCCGTTTTTCGTCCTGGCGACCCAGAACCCGTTGGAGATGGAAGGCACTTATCCACTGCCCGAAGCTCAGCTTGATCGCTTCTTCATGAAGCTCCTGGTCGACTATCCGACGGTCCGGAACATGCATACGATCCTCAACCGCACGACCAAGATCGAGGAACCCACCCCAGATCGCGTGCTGGACGGTCCCGCAATCCTCGAGATGCGGGAAACCGTGGTGGCGATTCCCATCGCGCGTCCAGTGCAGGAATACGCAATAAAAATCGTCCTGGCCACCCATCCGGACACACCACGCGCTCACGAGTTGTCCAATCGGTACGTCCGCTACGGAGCCAGTCCGCGGGGGGCTCAGGCGCTGGTGCTGGGAGCAAAGATAAAGGCGCTGCTCGAGAGCCGTGTCCATGTATCCTGCGACGACATTCGCGCGATCGCCATGCCGGTGCTGCGTCACCGCGTACTGCTGAATTTCGAAGGCGAAGCCGAAAGGGTCAATCCGGATACGATCCTGGAGGCCATTCTCAAGGACACACCTGAACCCAAGGGATAGTCTGGGGCAGTTACCAGTTACCAGTTGACCGCGGCCTGGACAGCTTTTCGCTGGAACAACAATGTCAACAACAGCCACGACACCGTTCGATGAAGCGTTCATGCGGAAGCTGGAATACCTGGCGATCGTTTCCAAACGGTTTGCCGGGCAGTTCAAGGCCGAACGGCGAGCGCGAAAGCTGGGTTCGGGCCTGGAGTTTGCCGACTATCGCGGCTACGTCCCGGGCGACGATTTCAGATACCTGGACTGGAAGACCTACCTGAGGCTGGACAAGCTCCTGCTCCGCCTGTATGAGGAAGAAGAAGACCTTCCCATCTACATTTTCATCGACAGCAGCCGGTCCATGGACTACGGCTCGCCGACGAAGATGGACTATGCAAGGAGGGTCGCCGCTGCTCTCTGCTACATCGGGCTGGCAAACCTGGACCGTGTGACCGTTGTGGGCTACGCCGACGGAATCCAGCAGCAATTGTCGCCACAGCGTGGGAAGAACCAGATTTTCAGGGTGTTTCAGTTCCTCTCCGAACTTCGGCCTGAAGGCGAAACCAATCCCAAGAATGCATTCAAGGTCTTCTGTACCGGAAAGCGGCGACGCGGTCTGGCTGTCGTCATTTCGGATTTTTTCGATCCGAACGGTTTCGAAAGCGGCTTGAACATGCTGCGTTACTACCGGCATGACGTGTTCGCGCTGCAGGTGATCGGGCATGAAGACGTAAACCCCGGTGTTAGAGGTGAGTTGCAGTTGGTCGATTCGGAGAACAACACAAGCCGTGAGATCACGATTACATCGGACTTGCTCGAGGCCTACGAGAAGGAACTGGCCAACTTCTGCGAAGAGATCCAGAATTACTGCGTCAAGTACCAACTCGGCTACGTGCGTACGGTGACGGATTTTCCATTCGAGGAACTGATTCTCCAGGTCTTCCGGCAAGGCAGGTTCCTGAAATGAGTTTCCTGACTCTTTCGGCGACCCAGGCACTCTTGCTGACAGGTTTGACCGCCACGGCCGTCATCGTCCTGTTCTTCCTGAAGCTGCGGCATCGCCGTATCGTTGTGGCTTCGTCGCTTCTCTGGAGCCGGATACTCGACGACAGGGAAAGCAACTCGTTGATGGAAAAGCTGCGCCGATGGATTTCCCTGCTCGTCGCGCTGACGATCGCGTTGTTGATCGCGCTCTCGTTGGGACGACCGCAGATCGAAGCACTCAGCGGCGGTTTGCGGCCGGTTGTCATCGTTCTTGACAGCTCGCCGACCATGGCCTCCCGGACCTCTAACGGCCGGTCGCGCTGGGATGCGGCCGTGGAAGAAGCCCGGACTATCCTGGATGGCAGCAACCGACCGGCCGGCTACATGGTCGCCGATACGTCAGGCAGGGTTCAAAGCGCTCTCACGGACGACCGGAACGAGGTCCACGCCGCCATCGACCGGATGGAACCTTTCGCAGCCGAACCGCGCTTCCCCGACATTCCCGTCACAGGATCGGACGTCTACTTCATATCCGATGGCGTAGCGGGGTTGACGGTCCCGGAATCAGCGACGACTGTTTCGGTCTTTGAGCAGGCTGACAACGTTGGCATCACCGCCTTCGACATCCTGGTAGACCCAACCAATCCGTCGGGATATGCCTCCTACCTGGAAGTCATCAACTACTCCGCGGAACGGAAAGAGATCGGAGTTCTGATGAGCGGGGCCGGACAACAACGCTTGAGCAGAACAATATCGCTCGACACGGGTGAAACCTGGTCAAACGAATTCGACATGTCCGAGTTCAGAGGTGGAGGTATCCGTGCCGCCATTCAGTCTGCCGATGACGCGCTGGCCGTGGACGATGTGGCCTTCGGCTACCTCCCGCTGCGCACCCGCGCCCGCACGACGCTTGTGACGCGTTCGAACGGCGGTTACCTGGAAACTCTCCTTCGTCTGTCGCCGGGAGTGCAACTAACGGTTATCGATCCCGCCCAATTCCAGGAAACGGCGGCGACCGACGTTTACATCTTCGAAGATTTCGCGCCGGTCCGAGAGCCCTCCAAGCCGAGCCTCGTGTTCGGCGCGGGCGATGTCGACTGGCTGCCAGGCGTCCTGGGAACGGAGGACGCCCCCCAGATCGCATCGTGGGATCCGGATCATCCGGTCATGCAGTTCGTACCGCTCCACGACCTCGAGATCGCTACGACAAGCCGGATCGATGCTGGCGATCGGATCGTGGTCGCGTCGTCGGACCGGACTCCGCTTATCGTCGCTACGGATAGTCCAGACAAGTCGGTCTTCGTCGGTTTCGACCTCGATTCTTCCGACTTCCCTTTCCACATGGGTTTTCCTATCTTCGTCCAGAACGTACTGGCCTGGTTCTCGGGCGAGGAACTGGCGCACCGGAGCAAGTTGGGAATCATCGAGCTTCCGCTGGAAACCACGACCGTAACGGGACTGGACGGCGAAACCCTGCCTACGGAAAGCCGCTTCGGCCAGACAGTGATCGAAGCTGCCGAACCCGGTCTGTTTACGGCTACCGAAGATGGCCGGAGAGTGCGGGTTGCGGCCAATCTTGCGGACAGGCGTTTCTCGGACGTGAACCGAACGTCATTCTCGAACCGGTCTAACGGAATCCAGGCCGCACTCCCTGTACTTGGAAACGAAATATGGTTTTATATGCTGCTGTTGGCGCTCTTTCTGGTCGGGGCGGAATGGTGGACATATCACAGAAGAATTACATTATGAGACACGGTTACAGGCTATCCTCGGAGCTCGAAACCCGATAGCCGGACCCACTCGAAACATGTCATGATCGAGTTTGAAAACTACTGGCCGTTGATCCTGTTGGGACTGATTCCCTTCTACTGGTGGGCCCGCGGCCGGACCCTGACCGATTTCAACGCGGCTCATCTGAGGCTTTCCACAACCATCCGCTCCCTGCTTACCGTGTCGTTGGTTTTGGCCTTGATGCAACCGGTAATGAACGGTTCGGGAAACGGGTTGTCTGTCGCCTACGTGCTCGACGTGTCCCAGAGTGTATCGGCCCAGGCCCTGGAGTCGGCCATCGACTGGATCTCACAGACAAACGCCGAGGGTAGCCCGGATCATTCGGTCTTCATCCCCTTTGCTCGAAACTCCCTGGTCCTCGACGACCTGGAGGAACTGCGCACCATCCAGGTTTCGACCCGCGAGATTGAAGGAGCGGTTGACCAGAGCGCGACGAACATTGAAGAGTCTCTGAATCGAGCGATTCGAAACCTTGCCCCCGATCATCTAAAACGCGTCGTCCTGTTGACCGACGGCAACGAGAACGCCGGTGAGGTCAAGGACTTCGTGTTGAAGATGAAGCAGGAGGGCGTCCCCGTATTTACGGTGCCGGTACAGGCCCGGGCAACGGGAGACACGTGGATCGAAACGGTCATGGCACCGGAACGAGTGACGAGTGAGGAACTGTTTCCGCTGGAGGTACACGCATACAGCCAGACACCAAAGAACGGCACGATCGAAATCAGGCGTGATGACGAGATCCTGGAGACCCGGGATGTCGAACTGGCCGAAGGCATCAACCGAATCGGTTTCGAAGCACTGGTTGATGAGACAGGCCCCATCACACTGGAAGTGGAGCTCCGGGTCGACGGCGAGCGTTTTGTCGACAACAACACGTTCAGAGAATCCGTCGTCGTCGACGGCCAACCCCGGGTCCTGTACATCGAGGGTCACCAGGAAAGCGCGCATTACCTCACCGACGCGCTCGAACTGGAAGGGATCGAGGTCGATACGATCGGGCCTTCGGCCGTGCCCAGCACCGTCGATCGCTTCGATGCCTACGAAGCTGTCATCCTCAGTGACGTGCGTGCGGACGAACTGACACCGCGCCAGATGGACGCGATGGCGACCTATGTCCGTGACCTGGGAGGCGGGTTCATCCTGGCCGCCGGGGAATCGGTGTACGGCGAAGAGGGCTACTCCGAAACGGATGTTGAAGAGATTCTTCCGATCCGGTTTGAACTCGAACGCGACAAGACCTCGGTGGCATTGATCATTGTCCTGGACAAGTCCGGGAGCATGGGCGGACAGAAGATCGAATTGGCCAAGGAGGCATCCAAGGCCGCAGTCGACGTGCTCGAAGACGACCACCTGATCGGCATCATCGCGTTCGACTACAACTACTACTGGCCGGTTCGTCTCCAGAGTGCCAGGAATCGCGTAGACATCAATCAGAGCGTGAGCATGATAATAGCCGGAGGCGAAACCAACATCTATCCGGCACTGCGCGAAGCAAACCTGCAACTGACAGGACTTCAGGTCGATGTTCGCCACGTCATCCTGCTCTCGGACGGCCGTTCGCTGCCCGACGACTATATCGGGCTTGTGGAAAGCATGTCGGACGACAAGATGACCGTCTCGACAGTTGCAGTGGGAAATGGCGCGGACCGCGAACTTCTCTCCAACATCGCCGAATGGGGACAAGGGCGATCCTATTTCATCGAAGACGCCCTGATGGTCCCCCAGATCTTTACAGAGGAAACACAACTCGCAACGCAGGGCACTCTGGAGGAGGAGCCGTTTGTGCCTGTCGTCACGAAGGACGTCGAAGCATTCAAAGGCATCGACTTTGAAAACGCACCGCCCTTGCTTGGGTTTCTGTCAACAATCACAAAAGACACTTCCGAAGTCCTGTTGGAGACCGCTGAGGAAAAGCCGATCCTCGCACGATGGCAGTACGGCCTCGGGAAAACGGTTGCCTTTACCTCGGGCGTAAAAGACCGCTGGGCGGCGGAGTGGCTCACCTGGGAG
>PVBE012267490.1_pt1 | contig 11127 bp, 7 predicted proteins | sample 1631181 | NCBI WGS metagenome assembly PVBE01 (sample SAMN08397723, study PRJNA350692) | Marine metagenome, whole genome shotgun sequencing project. | isolation source: water | place: Pacific Ocean | collected 2012-04 | reverse complement strand
TTATTGTATTTAAACATTTTTATACCAATGCCAGCTGCAATCATTCTTACAATTATTTCTCTTTTGGTTCTTGTTCTTGAAATCTTGTCTCGCCAATCGGGCTAAGCTTTTTTTCATCTATAGGAAAAATGGCAGGAGTTATTTCTATCACCCAAGAAAACTTCGAATCTGAGGTCACGCAAAGCGACGTCCCGGTCCTCGTGGATTTTTGGGCAGAGTGGTGTGGACCATGCAAAATGCTGGGTCCAATCCTTGATGAATTAGCAGGAGAAAAAGGTGATTCATGTAAAATCACAAAAGTGAATATCGATGATTGTCGTGATCTCGCGGTGACTTATAACGTGAAATCGATACCCATGATGCTTTTTTTCAAAGACGGCGAAGTTAAAGATGAGGTAGTTGGACTCATTAATAAAGAGGCTATTTCCTCTAAATTGGACGCAATTTCATAGTTTTTCGTGTAACTTGCACGATAATTTCTAAAGGTATTATTATCTGCCTAAGAATAAAGCGATTAGTCTGTGCTTGGGCAGATTTTTCCTTCCCAAGACCCAAATACTTGCTTAGCTGAAATCAGAGATCCTATGTCTATTCCATACCAACGCACTCTTGCCTCAAGCGCTTCGCTCGAAGGCACTTCGCTTCACACGGGTGAAAAAGTGACACTGACCATGAAACCGGCTCCTGCCAATCATGGCATTGTGTTCCGTCGTATCGATTTAGATGATAAGCCCTTCATTCCTGCGATCGTTGACAACGTACAACAAGTTGAGCGGGCAACGACCTTAGCGGTCGGCTCAGTCAAAGTCCATACGGTAGAACATGTGATAAGCGCATTGGCTGGAATGGGCATTGATAATGCAATCATTGAGATGGATGCAAATGAACCCCCGATCGGCGACGGTTCATCGGCTCCATACGTTAACTGTATACGTGAAGCCGGAACAGAAGAACAGGACCAGTTGGCAAGCGTATTCGAAATTCGTGAACCCATTCATATGGAAAATGAAAATGGTTCCATCATCACCATTCTACCAAGTAAGACATTCCGTGTGTCCTGCACGCACGCTGGTGAGGGAGGAAGAATGACCCAGTATTACTCAACTGAAATCACTCCTGAAATTTATGAAAAAGAAATTGCTCCTGCCCGCACATTTGTATTTTACGAAGATGTTGAGCCTTTGTTGGAAAAAGGACTAATCAAAGGTGGGTCACTAGAAAATGCTGTTGTTATAAGAGACGAATCCATACTGAGTAAAGAACCTCTCCGGTTCGAAGAGGAATTCGCACGACATAAAATTCTCGACGTGATCGGGGATCTGATGCTCTCCGGTAAGCGCATCATGGGACATGTACTCTGCGTAAAACCAGGGCATGGGCCAAATACCCAAATGGCTCTTCAATTAAAAAAGGCATTTGGTGCAGTCATGTCAATGACGCCTCGAGTTAACATTCCTACGGGTGAGGGCGCCTTGGACATTAATGAGGTAATGAAAATTTTACCTCACCGTTATCCTTTCCTGTTACTGGATAGGATTATCAAATTTGAAGGCGATAACAAGTGCACGGGAATCAAATCTGTAACAATAAATGAACCATTCTTTCAGGGTCACTTTCCAAATCATCCCGTAATGCCTGGAGTATTACAATTAGAGGCAATGGCACAACTGGCAAGCATCATGCTACTCCGAAAACCTGAAAATCAGGGTAAGATAGGTTATTTTTTGAGCGCCGATAAAGTAAAATTCCGCAAACCGGTAATGCCTGGTGATACTCTTTTTATTGAAGGTGAGGCCTTAAAAATTAAAAGTAGTGTTGCCCAGGCAAAGTGCCGTTGCTTTGTCAATGAAGCTCTAGTTTCCGAAGCAGAGCTCAAATTCAGTTTGATTTCGAGCTAATTTTTGTCTGTTACTTTCTGCACATGCATTGTGATACCAGCTTGCGATTTGGTCCTAAATGGATGATCTTATGAGGTGCCGAATGTTGACATTCATCCCACTGCCATAATAGATCCGGGAGCGATAATTGGTGATGAGACCAAAATCGGTCCATATTGTGTCATAGGAGAAGCTGTGCAAATCGGACGTGGTTGTATTCTTCACGATCATATTTCTATTGAAGGGTCTACCACTATAGGTGATCAGAATACCTTTCATGCTCACTCTGTGATCGGAGGCCAAAGCCAAGACCTAAAATATTCAGGTGAGCCAACGCACTTAGAAATTGGCAATCAAAATACTTTCCGAGAATTTGTTACTGTTAATAGGGGCACGAACCCCGGTAGCAAAACTCAAGTCGGAAGTCATGGGACTTTTTTGGCTTATTCGCACATCGCTCATGATTGTGTTGTCGGTGACCATGTTATTTTTTCCAATAACGGAACCCTTGCAGGCCATGTCCAGATGGGTGACTATGCAATTCTTGGTGGATTAACTGCCGTTCACCAATTCTGTCGTATCGGTTCTCATGCAATTACGGGCGGTTGTTCAAAAATTGTTCAGGACGTTCCCCCATTTATGATCGCTGATGGTAACCCTGCGGAAATTCGAAGCATTAACGCTATTGGCTTGCAGCGTCGTGGATTTGCTAATGAAGATATACGATCTCTCAAAGAGGCTTATAAGACTATTTTCTTGAGAAAAATGACAGTCTCAGATGCATTGCAAGAACTGAAAAATAGTTCTGCTGAGCTGGCCGGTGAACATCCTGTGAATATCCTAATCGCATTCATAGAATCCAGCGAGAGAGGCATCATTCGCTAAAATAGCTTATTAATTAAAAATGAAGCCCAGTATCAATAGACTTCGGCTAATTGGCTACATTGAGGGTATCTCTTTTCTGATACTTCTGCTATTTGCAATGCCGATGAAATACATGGCTGGCAAACCATCCATCGTAGTATGGTGTGGTTGGATTCATGGAATGCTTTTTATTTTGTTTTGTTTCGCTTTGCTCGAAACCAAAATAAAATTGCAGTGGAAAATTCAAACTGCAGTGGTTCCTTTTATTGCAGCGTTTGTTCCTTGCGGACCATTCTTTATTGATCGTTGGTTAAAAAGTTCTGATCGGAGTTGTTCTTAAGACTTTTAAGTTTTCTGTTCGTTGTTTTTGTCTAGGATATTTACTATCTTTTGTTTCAATTCACCAAATTCAAAGTCATTTAGTACTGAGACGCTTCCAATTTCCTGATCCTCTGTAAACAGCGGCAAATTCACCCACGAACGACAGCCCCCATATTTTTTTTCATACGGTATTTTCAAAATTTCCTCAAATCGAAAGACCCTGACAAGAGCTGCACTAATTGAGGACTGGTCGTCATCGTCTTTCCCCCAATTATATCTATCTAAGATTATTTGATCATCCCAAATGTGGTATTCGTTTAGTGCTTCTATGCTTTTCCATTGAGATAAATGCCAAACCGAATCGATACTTGCCCAATATTGAATTGGTACTATTTCTCCGATCTGATATTCAGTTGTTGGAGCGGCTGATCTTTCAGGATCAATACGAACTCTTTCTTCTTGTTCGTGAAATCTTGTAGGAAACAATGCAAATTTTTCGTGTTCAAATTGAAAGCCTTTCTTGCCCTCGTGAATTCCCCCCTTCCGCAATATTAAACTTTGTTTTCCGCAACCGAGCGTATCGCATATGATAGACCATTCTTTAAAGGCCACATTTATTGATTCTCCTGACATCGCCCAAAGAATGTTACTTAATGGCAATGCATGCAAGGAATTGAATATTTGTTTTAAGGCGCTGCTTTGATGTCATTCGTAACTTCATTTTTACTGATCTCCGCCATACTCATAGATTATCAGCCCCGATAAGCACGAACTTGTGGCTATTGCTTGTATTTACCCTGTTTTACTGGTATTTTCTCATCAATACCTCCTCTCAAAAATATACCCCCCATTTTCCATGCATTTTTCTTTGCTCACCAATTTTGGTGTTACTTTACTCGTTACTTTAATTTTAGCGGTTACTTCAGTCGCTGAACGCGTCACTTTTAGTGAGATTCATTACTCTCCAAAAGATGATAAGCCTGAATATATAGAGTTATTTAATAATTCCGGTTCCGCTGTTGATTTTGCGTGCTGGGAATTTTCGGATGGTATCGATTATAAATTTCCTGACTTCTCCGCATCATCTCCTCAACAAACATTTATGTGCGCTTTTGAGCGCGTATTAGTCACCAATGTTGATGAGAAAACATTCCGCGCAAATTATACAGTGCCTGGGGATGTTAAAATATTTGGTCCTTACACTGGTTCTTTGAGTAATGCAGGAGAAGCCCTAGAGCTGAGAGATAAAAATGGCGTCATGGTTTGCCGTGTCAGATACAATGATCGGGGAACGTGGCCTGTCGCTGCTGATGGTGCTGGTCATTCATTGCGTTTAATCAACAAGTATCTTAGTTGCTCAAAATTTGATAATTGGGCTCCGAGTGCATCTCCTGGGGGCACACCAGGAGTGGCCCCTGCAGGCTCGGACGGGCAGCGTTTTTCAAATCCATCAGTGGATCTTGCAACGTCTTTTCCGATCGTCAGTCTTGGAGATGAATGGAAATATGATGATTCTGGCAATGATCTTGGTAGCGGATGGAAGGAGTCAGGATATGACGATTCATCATGGTCCAGTGGTGGTGGTATCTTTGGTCGAGAAACTGCTTCACGGATAGCAGCGATGCCTGAACCCAAGATTCAAACTGAATGGAAAGAGCGCATTTCAACTCATTATATGAGAAAACAATTCGAATGGGCCGGCGGAACAACTTCTGCTTTCTTTTCAATGGATGCAATGCTTGATGACGGATTGGTTATTTATTTGAACGGGAAAGAAGTCGGGCGCCATCGCATGCCTGCTGGAGAAATTAACTATCAGACCAATGCATCTTCAGTGCCTTCATCACTTGAGGCAAAGATCGAACAAGGAATCATTGAATCTGACATAAGTGGTATGCTGATAAATGGCACTAATACACTAGCTGTAGAGGTTCATAATAATAGCCGTAACAGCTCGGACCTTGTCTTTGGTCCAATCATTCGGGTTTCAGGTGCTGGAGGTGCTGCCATTATTAATGAAGTAAAGGTCGGCGATGCTGGTAATGGATTTATCGAATTTTACAATTCCTCTGACAAAGAAATCAATTTGCAGGGATATCATCTTAGTAATGATATCAATGATCTTAAAAAGTTTACCATAGGAGCTAATGCCAGTATTCCCGCCTCAGGTTTCACGACCATTGGCTTTAAAGAAGCAGGATTCACTGTGGGTGGTAAAACAAAAATTTATCTAAGTTCTCCTGGTGCCGTTACAACACTTGATGCTTTCGAGGCTACGCTCGGAGCTGATGGACGTTCTGTTGGAAGAAAACCAGCCGGTGGATCTGACTGGTTTGTTTTTACTGATCCGACCCCAGGTGCTGCTAACATAGACAGTAGTGATCTTGCGGGTTTGCTTGATCTCAACGAGGTCCACTTTGATGCAGAGGGAAATGTGGATTGGGTTGAACTTTCTGCTGATAGTGATGCTGCTATTCCGGTTGAAGGCTTGTCTTTAACTTCCAAAATTGATTTTTCAGATGCTATCCCTTTGTCAGGTTCTGTTTCGGGAAATTCTCCAAAGAGCTGGAATGTCAATTTTTCATCTGAAAACACAAATGAGATTCGGGTCTATCTAATCACCTCAGGAGGCACTGTCCTAGCAGCAGACTCTTTCCGTGTTCGCGATGGTGTAGAAAGCTATCAAAGTGATCCGCCTGGAAAGGAATGGTTCCGGGGCCCTGGCCATACTAAAAATGCAGCTAACGAGCCGGTCAGGGAAACAAGCATCATCATCAACGAAATAATGTCCGATCCTCCAAGTGATGAAAGGAACGGTGAATTTATAGAGCTGTATAATAGGGGCAATGAGGCCGTTGATCTTAGTGGCTGGGAATTTGTTGAGGGAATTAGTTTTACTTTCCCGGCCGGCACAAGCATTGGGGCTGGGGCTCATTTGGTAGTTGCTGCTAACAAAGATTGGATCAAATCAAATTATGGCGATGTTCCGGTAATAGGAAACTATGAAAACAACTTGGCTAATGAAGGTGAACTTCTGAGGCTCGAGGACAGTAACGGAAATTTGGCTGATGAAGTGAACTACAAAGTTGGTGGAGATTGGCCACAATGGACAAATGGCGATGGAAGTAGTATGGAACTCATTCATCCCTTTGCTGATAATGATCTTCCTAGCTCTTGGAAAGATAGTGATGAGAGTCAGAAAACAAGTTTTGAGGAATACAGCTTCACGAGCATCTATCACCACCTTTCAGTTCCGCGTCTTGATAAAGAATTGTGGGTTCATCTTGTCGGAGACGCACATGTCATTCTGAAAGATATAGAGCTTCTCAGAGGAGGTCAGGATATCATGCAAAACGCTGCTAAACGTACTACGAACGGTCGAGGTGAAACTGGGTGGTTGCCGCAGGGAACGCATCATGCCAGCTATTTTGAAAATGGTGAATTTCACCTGATTTCTGATGGGCACGGTGACAATCGAGCAAACAAAGCTGAAATTCAGGTCAATGAATTAACGCGCAATGATGAGCTGACTCTTAAGTTCAAGGCCCGTTGGGTTAAAGGAAAGCCAAGGGTCATTTTCAAAACATTTGAAGACAGTTTTGTTTCTACTTATAGGTTACCTATTCCTAATGATCTTGGCAGTCCTGGTAAAGCAAATGGATCATTGCTTTCTTCAGCGCCGCCCGCCTTAGGCTATTTATCACACAATCCAGCAGTCCCTACTAGCAAGGAGCCTGTCACTGTATCTGCTAAGGTGTCAGGAGCCGCAGATTCAGTGAAACTTATGTACCGTCAGGACTCAGCAACCAATGACAGGGACTGGAAATCTCTTACCATGAATGACAATGGTGCCGGTGCGGACTCTCGTGCTGGTGATGGAATATGGTCAGCTCAAATTTTAGATCAGGGAGTAGATAATAGGATCGTGCAATTCTATGTCCTTGCAAAAAATGGTGCACAAGAAGTCACTCTTCCTTCCCGTGCTCCTGAAATACCAGCAATGTACGTTGTCGATAATTCTGAAATTAAGACTGATGTAACAAGTTATCGGGTCGTTATTTCAGATTATGATCGCCGTTCAATGACGAGTGGAAGCAGCGCAGCATGGGAATGGAAATTTCCAAACCTTTCTAACAATTATAAAAAGATGACCCTCATCGTTGATGAAAAAGAAATATTTTATAATTGTGAAGTTCACTCCTCCGGAAGCCCTTGGCATGCTGGAAGCAGATCAAATTTCACACAACGAGGTAAATTTAAAATGCCTTTAGACAAACGTCTCCGCGGCCTGGCAAAAATTGCTTGGGACAATACCCCGGCAGCAGAGGGTGCTGCTAATATATTTAATAACAAAGTTCCTAGATACATGCTTTATCTTATGGGCCATGAAGTGAACGAAAACGAATTTGCTTCAATGATTGAGAACGGGGGAAATCCTAGACACTCAGTAGAATTTTTTGAACCAGTTGGTAATGATTTTCTGGAAAGAAACTTTGGGGATGATGGTCCGCAAGGAGAGCTTTACCGACAAGATGATATATTTTTCTTCGATGATAATTACAGCAAAGACCAAATAACCAGTCGGTACTGGTGGTACGCTGGTGATGACTGGCCGGGACCAGGAAGATATCACAGTCAGTGGCTGAAGCATTCAAGGGAAACAGATTATGATTATACAGCTTTAATCAATCTACTAAAAACCGTAAAGAATTCTAACGGGTACACTGAAGAGGAAATAAATCGTCTCGTTGACGCAAGAAGAATATGCATGATGGCTGCCGTGAGAGGTTACATCGGGGACTGGGATTCTTTCACATTAAGACGCCCCAAGAACAGTTTCTTTTACAGGGGCCCAGGAGATGGAAAATTTCATTTCTTCTTCCATGACTCTGACTTGGCTTTTCAAAACACTGGAGAAATGATCTTTAGTGGAGGAAATGAATTCTCAGCTTGGCTTCGTAAGCCTTATAACAGGCGTATTTTCCGATACTATCTAACAGAAATATTAGATAAATTTCAGGCCAAGGGGCCACGTGTGGATGCCTGGTTCGACTGTGAACAGGCAGTTTCCACTACCTATAATCCAAATCAGAACAAATATACGGGTTGGGACAGTGGCAGGCGCAATCGTATTTTGAGTGAACTTTCAAATGGTCATACCAGAAAACTTGATGTCGACCCAATTGCCAATACATCTAATGATAATATCACAATTACCGGAGAAGCTGGATATCGGGTCTGGGAAGTTGCTGTAGAAAATCACCCCGAGGGTCAATTCAGCTGGATCGATGAAACAACATGGAAAATTGAAGGAATTTCCTTAAGAAGCGGATCAAACTCTTTCCGTGTCATCGCATTGGATGATGATGGTAAGGCTGCGTTTGGAGAAGAAACAGATACTGTCACGGTAAACAAAACAAATAATGCAGCTCCGCACATAGTCCTTGATTTGAATCCTGGTTCTGGAAACGTCGAGCTGGCCAGCACCTTGGTCCTTGATGCAAGTGAAAGTTACGACCCAGAAGGTGATGCCCTTTCATTTGTATGGAGCGCTTCGTCAGAAAATGTCGTTTTAACATCAGATGGCCCGACTGCCGTTGTCAGTTTTGCGGCTCCTGGACTATATGAAATATCTTTAGACGTAACAGATCAGAAAGACAAAAAATCCACAATCTCAAGGGAAATATCTGTCTTTGGGCCTAAGGGGTTTTCAGCATTTAATGATGTTTGGATTGCCCCATGGATCCAAGAACATGACATAGAACAAAAAGACAATTACTCTCCCGGAGCCTGGTGGTCCCTCAGTGAAGCACTGGGGAAATTAGTTATTCAATTGCCGGATGATAAATCCTATCCGTTAGGGCTGCCTCCGGGCATTGCTAATTCAAAAAGTTATATCCAGTTAGATCATACCTGGCAATATAGTGATGAAAACATCGATTATATGTCCGAATTTGCTAAAGTAGGCTTTGATGATTCCTCTTGGAAAACAGGAAAGGGTATGTTTGGTAAAGATTCCGGCACGATACCAGAGCCAGGTATCAATACTCCACTTCAAAACAATTCGGCAGAGAACTTAGTAAGTTATTACTTTAGAACAGAATTTGAATTCTCTGATGATCCGGTCGGTTCAGAAATTGATCTCCGCGCTGTCATAGATGATGGAGCTAGATTTTGGCTCAACGGCATTGAAATTGATCGTGTCCGGTTACCTAATGGTCAGATCGAACATGGAACCGGAGCAAGCAGTAATACTGCTTCTAGAGATGAAAAACAATCACGGCAAGTGGGTATTTACGATGGTACCGGATCATTAGTAAATGGGACAAATGTACTCGCCGTGGATCTTCATAACCGTAATTCTAGAAGCTCTGACTATCTCTTTGCTGCCGAGCTTGATATCACAGCTCAACCGATGACGGAAGGTGGTAATCTGAAGGGAACCACGCACCCCTGGCTTAAACGTGATCTACCCACTCATTCCAATTGGGTGTTACAAACTGATCTTGAGCTATGGAATCTCCAATTTGATGAATTTATGGCGGGCTTAATAATCGAAGTCGATGAATCTGCAAAGCGTTCTCGTTATGCTTTCGGTTATAAAGACGGAAGGCATTTAGCAGTCACAAAAATTACCTCTTCTGGGAGCGCTGGAACAGTACATAGCATTCCATTTTCTTCATCTGATGATGTTGTTATAAGAATACGCCGTGAAGAGGATCGTCTCTTTTTCGAAAGATCTCCCGAATCTGGAGTTTGGGAAATTATTCATCGCCTCGACCTTCAGACGAATTGGGAATCAGTGCATGGTGGAATATTTACAAGCTCAGAAGCCGCCCGTGGATTGAAGGTGAGTTTTGACTATATGATGCTCATTTCTCCTGATGAATCTTCACCTTCTAGTGGAGACATAGTTGTTTCAGAAGTAATGTATAATCCATTAGAGGGTTCTGATTATGAATTTATTGAACTTTATAATGCAGGAGGAGATCGTCGATCTGACTGGTTTTTCACTTCCCCAAGGGCAACCCGTTAATGAATTTATCTTTCCTGAAAGATCTATAGGTGCTGGTGAATACCTTCTAATTGTGGCTGATCGTGAATCTTTTTTAAGTAAATATGGTCAGCAGATGAATGCCCAAATAGTAGGCAGTTGGTCTGGTGGTAAGTTAAATAATAATGGCGAGGAGATTGTACTTTTGGATAGGGATGGAAATCTTGTCACGAGCTTTGTCTATGACAATAACAATACTTGGCCAACTCAGCCTGACGAAGATGGTTATTCTCTTGTATTATCAAATCCATTGTTGGGAAATACAAGTGATGGCTCTTTGTGGACATCAAGTTCTGCAATTGGAGGATCACCCGGAAAGGCTGAAACAATCAACGAAGCGTTTGCATCTTGGATGGAAGCCAGGGGAGAAACTAATCCATTAGACGTTAAGGGAGGCGATTTACTCAATAATCTTCTTACGTATGCTTTTGGAATGGATCTTATTGGTGAAAACCCTCAAAGCGGAATTCCTTCATTGGATATAGTCGAACTAGAAGGAAGACAGTACTTTGCCCTTGAATATCGGGAAAGAAAAGATGCACCAGGTATCGAGTTTATCATTGAAATGAGTAATGATTTAATCACTTGGTCACAGGACAAAAACAGCACAATTGAAATTTCTAGAGTTGCGGATGGGGCTGGTGCTGAACGAATCCTTTTACGCTCTAGGGATGCTATAAATAATAGGGATTTCGGGTTTTTGCGTGTGCGTGTTCTTTCGCCCTGATGTTGTGGAATTATTAAATTGTGTCATTTTGGGATTTTAAGTGCATCTCATTGACTAGGTGGAATGTTTTGGTAAGAATTTTTTGATGCGATCAGAATTAGTGTTATGAATTGAAACAAATGTATCAGTCATTACAACATCTGCATCTTTTACTGCAGCTTCAGGATTATCAGAAATTTCCAATATTTCAGCATCTTTACCAATTTTTATAACATCAAATTCAGGTTCATATCCATCAGGAATTGCAACAGAAAGTTGTATTTTTAATTTTGCACATCCTAATA
>PVBE012751830.1_pt1 | contig 11128 bp, 9 predicted proteins | sample 1631181 | NCBI WGS metagenome assembly PVBE01 (sample SAMN08397723, study PRJNA350692) | Marine metagenome, whole genome shotgun sequencing project. | isolation source: water | place: Pacific Ocean | collected 2012-04 | reverse complement strand
GAGGACGAAACCGACCACCAAGACGAGAACGAGAACAAACACGATCTGGGCCGAGGACGAGCTACGGGCCGCGGTGCGATCGCGACCTGCTCAGAGCCAGAGGCGGCCAGCTAACGGCCGGCTCGTCAGGCTTCGGCTTCCTCGGTCACGTCGACGACGCGGCGAAGCCAGTTCATGGTCGGCAACCCGACCAGCCCCGTTCGCAGGAAGCTGATGCGCGCCCGCCAGAGCTGGTCGGCGGTGTCTCCGCGGCCCGCCGCCGAGAAGTAGCGGACGAGGCGGTCGAGGATCATCGAGACCACTCTCCCGTCGCCGTTACGGAACGCGCGCGAGACCTCCTCGACCAGCCAGGCGGCCTCCGCACGCTCACGGGCGCGCACGACGCTGGGTTCGACGAAAGCCGCCTCCGACGGATCCACGCTGCAACGGATGGTCACATCGCAGGTGGCGACCCGCTCCTCACCGTTGTAGACGCCCGCCTCGGCGAGCCGATGTACTCCGACGCGACGCCTCGGCACCGACATCTCGATGGCGTGCACGAGATCCGCACCCGGAGGCAGCGCGCCCGCGTCCCAGGCGAGGGTGCGCGTCTCCTCGTCGAAGCGGACCGCGTCCACTGCCCGAGGGCGCGGCGCGACTCGGAACAGCCGTTGCGGCTCGACAGCCGTGGCGAGGACCAGGCGCATCTCTGTCTGCCGGCACGCGCTGCGTCGCAGCCCATCGATGTGGCCCCGCAGATCCCCCGGCCGAACCACCTCGCCCCCGACGCGCGTGACGAGGCGCAGGAACGGCCCCGGATCGACGTCTGGCCCTGCCGCGACGAAGTCGATCGCGATTCCGCGCTCGGCCACCTGCTCGAGGGACGGCAGCACATCGGGCGCAGCGATGGTCGGGCGGGTGATGAGCACGAGCAGCCGCTCGACCCCCGAGTCGGCCGCCCCCTCGAGCGCCCGATACAACGTGGCGAAAGTCTGCGTCGGCTCCGTGCTCGACTCACGCAGCCCTTTCGGCGTCCAACGTCGGGCGTCGCCTACCGCGTCGAGCGCCCGCCTCGCGAGGGCGTTCGACCCGACAACGGCGACCGCGAGGTCCAGCGGCCTCGGCTCCGTCGCGTCCACGCGCAGCTCGAGCAGCGCAGTCACCTTCACCGCAGCGTCCGCGACCGAGCAGATCGGCGGATCGACGCGGCTGTCGAAAGACGGCGTCACGTTCACAACAACCCGTCGTCGAAACCGTCGGGCGCGAAGCGCAACACGATGCAGGAGATGTTGTCGCCGCCGCCGCCTCGGTTGGCGGTCACCATCAGCTCGAAGGCCGCCCACGTCGCGCCCGGTGCGTCCTGCACGACCTCACGGATGCGCCGCTCGGCGTCCTCCTCGTCGAGTCCGGCGTAGTCCGGGATCCCGTCGGAGGTGAGCACGAGCGTGTCGCCCGGGAGCAGGTCGAGCTCGAGGAATTCGGGGTGCAGCGGCACCGGCACGAGCTGGTCGTCCGCGTCCTTTTCGAACTCGCCGACGCAGCGGATGAGCGCCGCGGCCGCCTGTACGTTGCGGGCGAACGTCGGAGGACGCCCCATCCGCATCAGCTGGGTCGCGAGGTCGTGGTCGACCATCAGCGACGCGATGTGCCCATCGCGGATCAGGTAGATGCGGCTGTCGCCGATCGAGCACAACGTCGCGTGGTTGCCCCGCAGCAGCACCGCCACCGCCGTGGCCGCCATGATGCCCTCGGGCGGACCCACGAAGCGGGGCATGGTCTGGTGAAGCAGGCGCCCGATGCGCCCGTTGGCGGAGTCGAGCAGGTTCTGCAGCAAACGCTGGCGACCGTCAGCCGACTCCGGGAGGACCGGGTTCATCTCGCCGAGCCCGTCGAGGGTCATGTCGTCGAGTTCGTCCCCGACGACGCGGCCCTCCACGATGTGCCGCCACGTATCCAGCGCCTCGTGCCGGACACAGGAGCTGGCCATGTCGCCCGTCCCGTGCTCGGAGATGCTGACGCCGTCGCTGATGAGGAACAGGCCGATGCCCGTCTCGCCGTGGTAGGCGAGGAAAAGGTCGTCCTGATTCGTCGGCGCGTATTGGCCTTTGAGCACGCCGATGTGCAGCTCGTGGCCGATGTCGACGGGGAGCGGCCCCGGCACGACTGCGCGGCGCCTTCGAACGGTCCGCATCGCCTGTTCGAGCGCGCCCAGCATCTCGCCGGCGTCCGCGTAGCGGCGCTCCGGGACCGGTGACGTCGCGCGGCGGACCACGGCCGCGAGCTCTGCGGGCACGTCGTCGTGATAGATGTGCGGCGGCGGCAACCGGTCGGGCGACTCGCCGGCCTCGGTGAGCCGCGCGATGCGCGCCAGCGCGTAGAACATCGAGATGCCGACGAAGAAGACGTCCGCCGGAGCGCCCACGCGGCCATCGCATCGCCCGCGCACCTCCGGCGCCGCGAACCCGCGGATTGCGCGCCGGCGCTGGTCCCCGCGGGTCGTCGCGAGCGGCCACAGGCGCGGCGGCGAACGGAAGACGCAGCGTCCGTCGGCGTCGATCAGGATCTCGCCGGGTCGCGCATCGCCCACCGAATGCCCCGCGGCGTGCAAGCGCGCGAAGGCCCGCGCGAGCGGCGCGATCCACCGCTCGACCAACGCGATCGCCTCACCGCCATCGCGGTCAGCCAGGATCGCGGTCAGCCCTTCGAGCAGGCTGGGCGCGTCCGGCAATACGGTGAAGGTGTAGCGCAGTCCGTCGCGATCGAGGGCGGAGCTGGGCTCGAGCGCCATGTCGTCGAGGGCCGCGCGCGCCTCGGCGCGGGCGGCGAGCACCCCCTCCGGGTCGACCTGCGGGGTGACCAGCACCTCGTAGCGCGTGCCGCCTTCGTCTGCGCCGAGATAACGGCGGGCGCCGATCGGAGACGCCAGCGGAGCGCGTAGCTCTACGTGCTGGACCGCGTCGCCGATGGACGGCCACGGATGCGGGTCGGCAGCGTCACCGCGGCACTCGAAGCCGCAGCTGCCACAGAATCTGCCCTTCGTGGGGGGCCCGCCACAGACCGGACATGGGTCTGCCCGCTCCGCGAGCCTCTCACCGCTGGCGCTCGGCAATCCGCCTCCGTCCCTGACCGCAAGCCAGCGATGCTAACCCGATCAGAACCCTCTCAGCGAGGGTCCCGAACGTAGGCTGCGCTCCGACTCGTCGAGTCGGTCCGCGCGCAGGAGCGTGAAGCTGAATGTGGAGCCCACGCCGAGGCGGCTCTCCACCCAGATTCGACCCTCGTGCAACGTGATGAGTTGACGGCAGATGGGCAGCCCCAGGCCGGTCCCGACGACCTGCATCTCACCTTCGACCTGGCGGAATTTCTCGAACACGAAGGGCGTATCCTCCGGCGCGATCCCCGAGCCGGTGTCGCGGACGTCGAAGCGGATGTCGGTGTCGTCGTAGGTCACGGCAACGACGATCTTGCCCGCGTCAGTGAACTTGATCGCGTTGCTGAGCAGGTTCACGAGGACCTGCGAGACCCGGTCGGCGTCGGCCCACGCGGGTGGGCAATCGCTCGGCAGCGAGCGCTCGACGGGCAGGTCCTTGGCGCGCCACAACGCGCCGGTGGCTGCAATGGCGCCGTCGACGAGCGCCGGGATCTCGGTCTCGCCCATGTGCAGGTTGAGCTTGCCCGCCTCGAGCTTGCTGAGGTCGAGCACGTCGTTGACGAGACGACCGAGGCGTTCGCCCTCGGCGTCCATCACACGCATGTCGTCGAGCACCTTCTGCAGCGCGCCGCGGACCGTCTCGTCCGCGCCCTGAAGCGCGGGCGTGACCTGGCGGCTGAGGCGGCGCAGATTGAGTTTGTTGAACCCCACGATTGAGGTGAGCGGCGTGCGCAGCTCGTGGCTCACGCCCGCGAGGAAGGCCGCCTTCAGATCCTCGAGCTGGCGCTCTTTGGTCACGTCGCGCTTGTGGTTGATGATCGCCTCGATCTCGCCGTTCTTCCCCAGCAGCGGGTACGTGTTGATGCGGGTGATGGCGTTGCCGAACGCGCGGTGCTCCACGCTGACCGGCTTGCGCTCACGCAGCGTCGCGAACGCCGGGCAGCCCGCGCAGACCGCGTCGCGCATGCGGAAGGCGCGGTAGCACTTCCGGCCCACCATGTCGCGGCCGAACATCGCCCGCGCGGCCCGGTTCGCCTGGAGGACCTCGCCGTCGGTGGAGAGCACGGTGATGGGGTCGGTCATCGCGTCGAAGAGGTCCTGGAAGAAGCGCTCGGAGTCGGCCAGCCGCGTCTCGGCGAGCTCGAGCTCGCGCTCCAGCTCATCGACGTCGCGGGATTGGCGTGCCACGAGGATCACGCGGTGGGGCGTACCCTCCTCGTCGCGATCCACCGCGCCCGAGGTGTCGAGCCGGACCCGTTCGCCCTGGTCGTTCAGGAAGTCCACCTCGATGTTGGCCATCTCCCCGCCCGCGTCGGCGCGGAGCACGCGGTACCACCCCGGCTCGCGTGAGCCGAAGAGGGTCTCGAGGCTCAGCCCGTCGGCGCCGCCCGGGTAACCGAGGTATTCGGCGAAGGGCCGGTTGTGCAGCTCGACGACGCCGTTGGCGTCGAGCACCACGAGGGCGTCGGGCATCGAGTCGATGACGGTCTGGATGTAGTCACGGTCGACCCGCGCCTCCTTTGCGAGCAGGAGATAGGCGCCCATCTCGTTGACGGCGGTCTTCAGGCGTCCCATCTCGTCGAGCCGACGCACCTCCAGACGCCCCTCGATCTGCCCGGCGGTGATCGACTCGACGCGGCTGAGGATCTCGTGGACCGGACGCACTACGCGCCCGTACAGCAGCACGGTCGCGGCGCCCGCCAGGACGAGGATGCCCGCCGTCAGCAGCGCGGCCGCGATGATCGGGTCCGCGCCCGACCGGGTGCCAGCGACGTACACGGCGAGAGCAGCGCACACCGGGACGAGCACGCTGTAGACGCCAACGACGACCAGAAGTGTCGAGAAGGTGCTGAGGCGGGGAGCGCGCGGCGGATCGACCATCCGGGCCAGGATCCTAGAAGTCGAAGTCGATGTCGATTCCGAGGACTTCTGCGGCGCGCATGACGATCTGGTCGGGGTCGAACGGCTTGGTGAGGTACTCGTGCGGCCCGGTCGCAGGGTCGAGCGCCCCGCCCTGTCCCTTCGCCGTGAGGATGATGACGTGCACACCGACCAGGCCGGGGTCGCGGCGAATGGCGGCGCAGACGTCGGTGCCGTTCATCCCGGGCATCATCACGTCGAGCAGGACCAGGTCGGGCTTCAGATCACGCGTCTTCGAGAGCCCGCCGATGCCGTCCTCGGCGAAGTGGATCTCGACGCCCTCGAGCTCGAGCTCTTCGAGCGTGCGGTGCAGCAGCAGCCGGATGTGGCTCTCGTCGTCGACGATGAGGATGCGCTTCGGCACGACCTCTCCCAGGGATCGATGATCCTAAACGGGCGCGGTCGGGAGGTGCACCGTGAAGATTGCGCCCTGCCCGACCTCACTGTGAGCCGTGACTCGTCCCTGGTGGTGCTCGAGAATCGTGCGCACCAGGGCCAGACCAAGCCCGGTCCCCTCCTTGGTGTGTACCACGTTCTCGATCCGATAGAACTTGTCGAAGATCTGCGGCAACTCCTCCGGATGGATGCCGATCCCGCTGTCCGACACCTCGACGTGAACCTCACCGTCCTCCACCCATTGGCGGATCCGGACCCAGCCATCGTCGGTGAACTTGATGGCGTTGCCGACGAGGTTCGTGAAGACCTGCGAGATGCGGGTGGCGTCGCAATCGACGAGCGCCTCCTCCTGCAGATCGAAGGTCAGCTCGAGTCCCTTGTTCTCGGCCTGGATGCGCAGCAGCGTGACCACCCCCTGGACGACCTTCTCGAGAGGGCGCCGGCCAATCTCGTACTGCATCTTCCCGGAGAGCAGCTTCGAGACGTCGAGGATGTCGTTGATGATGACGATGAGCTTGTCGGACTCCTCGTCGATGATGCCGACGAACTCCCGCAGGATCTCGTCCGGCATCTCGTCGTCGTCGAGGATCGTCGCCGCAAACCCCTTGATGCTCGCCAGCGGCGTCCGCAGCTCGTGGCTGACGTTGCTGACGAAGTCGGTCTTCATCTGGTCGAGCGCCTTGAGCTCGTCGTTGAGGCGCTCGAGCTCCTCGTTGTGGTCGCGCAGGCCGACAATCAGCTGGTTGTTCACCAGCGCGATGCCCGCCTGGCGCCCCAGGGCGCGCACGAGCTTCTCGTCGGCGGCCGGGAAGAAGTCGGCGTCGCGCTTGTCGTAGAGCCAGATCTCGCCGACGCGGCCCTGCGCGGTCTCGATGGGGACGGTCAGCACGCTGCCCGGATTGGCGGGCGCCGAGCCGACGGTGAGCCCGTCGTCCAGCACGATCCGACCCTTCCGCGCGCGCACGATCCGCCGCGACTCGCGCAGCACCAGCTTGCAGATGTCTTCTTGGCCCAGGCAGTCGTTGATCGACTCGCCAATGCGGTAGAGCAGGTTGATCTGGCGATAGCGGTCGAGCGTCTCACGAGAGAGCTCGTCGACCTGCGCCTGGAGCTCCTCGACGCGGGCGTCGCCGTCGGGTTCTGACACGGCTGGGTCTACGCCCGTTAGAGATCCACGCGAATCGGGCGTGACGCCGCAGAGCGGGTCTTGCCCTCTTCGTCCCAGGCGACCACGTAGAACGTGTAGCCGAAGCCGGTCTCGAGGTTGACGGTCAGCGTCGTGTCCTCGGTGACCCAGACGAAGCTCCGCTCGACGAGCGCAGCATGCCCGCCCTCGCGAACGCGCATCCCGTGCACCGCGTACTTGTCGGCGCCGTCGACCGCATCCCACTCGAGCGTGACGGCCCCGCCGTCCGCGTCGCCGCGCAGGTTCTCGGGCGCGGGGAGGAAGCCGGTCTCACGGCCACAGACGAGGCAGAGGTCTTCGTCTTCACCGTCGACCGGCTCGGCCTGCTCACCCGCCTCGAACTCCTCGCCCGCCTCGAACTCTTCACGCGCGGGCAGCTCGCCGGCGGCGCACATCAGGCGGCACATGTCGTCGTTGCCGCAGCGCGCGGCGCAGGGCTGGTTGCCGTCCGCGTCCGGCGAGCCGAACTCGTCCGACATCGGCATGCCGCGAGAGGCGTTGGGGTCTTCCACGCGGCGGCGCCACCGTTCGATGGGGCGCGCGTGGGGATCGACCTCGCGGAGCGTGCGAGCAATCGGCAGCTCGTACTGCCGGTCGCGGGCTTCGTCCGCGTCGAAGTGCGGGGTGAAGAGCTCGGCCCGCTCGGCCGCCGTGTTGTTGACCTCGACCGGGGCAGACGACGCCGGCTCACCCTCGGCACCGCACGCCAGGAAGGCGAGCGCCGCGAGCGCGGGGAGCAGGTGGCGTACGTCGGACACGGACATCGGTCAGTCCTCGGCCGGGGCCGGAGTCATGCCAGCATACAACGCGTAGAGCTGAGCGTCGTCGGCATCCTTGGCCGACGCCTCCATCTCCGCGTACCGGGTGCGCACGAAGTCGAAGAACTCCTCGCGGAACGCGGCCATTTCGTCAGGGCGCGCCACGAAGCTGAAGGTGCGCGCGCCCGCGGTCTCGGGCTGGTCGTCGAGGAAGCGACGGCGCACCGTCTCGGTGACCGCCTCCATGTGCTCGTAGAGCGCGTCGATACGGGCATCCCAATTGTCGTCGACTACGAGGTCGTGGTGGACCTCGACGCAGCGATACCGGGCCCGTGCACCGGGGCGAGCGGGGATCTCCTCGATACGCCCTTCGCGCAGCAGCGCCTTCACGGCGAGCCGGGTACTGTCGAATTCGTTGCAATGGGGGAGCCGGTCGGCCAGCTCGTCCATCGTCATCGGGCGCGTCCGCAGGTGGTCCTCGACGCGGCGCATCAAGTTGGTCTCGGTCTCCTCGAAGAAGCCGCCCTTGTTGAAGCGCGCCGAGAGCGCCTTCACCGTGCGGGTCGACTTCCCGAAGATGAGCGAGATCAGGTTGATCGTGGAGTGCTTCCGCTTCGCCTCGCGCCAGAGCGCGAGCGTCATCATGTCCTTGACGGTGTCGAGCGGATAGTTGTGGTCGACCGCCATCTTCACGGCTGGATAGAACGTCGTGAAGAGGATTCGGAGGACATACTCCGGATACGGAATTGGCGCCGCGTTTCGAGCCTCTGCCTGCATTCACGCCTCCGTCGTCCGGAAAGGTCCGCAATACTAGCGGACGGATCCCTCCGCATGCACATTTCGCACCTGATCGTAAACGCACGGGAAGGGCAAAATACTGCCCCCGAGCGTGTTTTCGCGTCCTCGCGGAGGCCGCGTTACGATGCGCCGGCACCGTGCGTGGGGGACTTGCGTGAGCCGACCCGACCCGTTCCAGGTCAAGCGCCGACCGATGGCGCGCGCAGGCAGCGACTTCGCCTTTGCGCGCGGTCGCCAAGACGGTGCGGAGCGCCCCGTCTTCACCGATGAAGGGGCCCTCGACGTCGATGGGCTGCAGCGCCTCGTGGGCCTCGCCGAGTCGGTCATCGAGGGACAAGGCGACAGCGAAGAAGGCGGCGCCCGTTTTTATGGCAGCGCCGTGCTCACGCTCGCGACCGCCGAGCCTGACGCCGGACGCGTCGCGGTCGCAATCACGACGGACGCGCGCGCGAGGAAGGTGGTGCGCGACCGCGTGTACCGCGAACTCGCCAGGCTGCTCGGCCCGGACACGCCCGTAGAGTTCGAGATGAACGTGCGGGCGGCGGCCCAACAAGGGGCCGTGCGCGTCGACGTCGACATCGAGGCCCCGCTTCCAGTGGTGGACCAGAGCCTCTAGACGCCGCGGCAGGAGCACGACCGAGCAGCGTGCCGACCCGGTCATCGAGTTCAAGGAGGGAAGGTGAAGGAATGCCAGAGGCATTTCGAGCCCTGACCGACGCCGAAATCGTTGATTGGGGCGGTGCGCGGCGAAGCGTCGGGCTTCTGTCCGAGGCGTCCTGGCGCTACATTTCGCGCGATGAGTGAAACCGCCCTCGCCGGGGCCGTGCCGCTGTACACGCTGCAGCAGGTCGCCCGGCTGTCCAGCGCCAGCATCGACCAGCTGCGCCGATGGGACCGGAGCGGGCTGCTCCCGGCGACGCGGGTCGATGAGACCCGCCCCGCGTACTCCTTCCAGGACGTGATCGCCGCGCGCGCAGCGGTGGCGCTCATCGCAAAAGGGGTCACGACGCGACAGGTCCGCGAGGCGGTCGAGGCGCTGCGGGCGCTGCGTCCGGACGCCGGGCACCCGCTGGCGGAGCTGCGGCTCTTCGAGGAGGCGGGCGAGGTGGTGGTGCGGCTCGAGGACACCCTGGTCGAGACACGGTCGGGGCAGGCGCTGCTCGAGCTGTCGGTCGACACGATCGCCGAAGCCGCGGCCGAGTTGGGGAGCAACGTGCTGCGCGTCCCGCTCCGCGAGGTCGACCCACGCGACGCGCAGGGCTGGCTGGAATGGGGTCTGGCGGCGGAGGAGTCCGGCGACGACGAGACCGCGGAGACGCGGTATCGAAAGGCGCTGGAGCTCGAGCCGGACCACGCGGGCGCGCTCTTGAATCTCGGGAACGTGAGCTACCAGCGTGGCGCGGTGCGACGTGCGTGCGAATTGTATCGCGCGGCGACCCGGTCGGAGCCCGACTACGCCGAGGCCTGGTACAACCTCGCCAACGCGCTCGATGACCTGGGCCACGTTGACAGCGCTGTCCAGGCCTATGAGACGGCGATTCGGCTGGAGCCCGAGCTCGGCGACGCGCATTTCAACCTCGCCCTCCTGTGGGAGAAGCTCGGCCAGCGCGACCGCGCCCGTTCGCACTGGGAGCGCTACGTGTTGCTGGACGGCGAGAGTGACTCCGCGCGCATCGCCCAGCGCTTCCTGACCTTCGACGACGAAGCGCCCGACTTGTGAGGAGTGCGCGGCGTTGCTCGGAGATGAGCGTTCGTGCTAGCGTCCGAGCCGTTTTTCGCGCCGAGCTGCGAGCTCTCGAATTGCCCGAGATGGTGCACCCAGCCGCCGGTACAACGACCACGTGACCAGCTTCATCGGCCAGAAACTGGCCGATCGCTACTACATCGAGCGGAAGCTCGGCCAGGGTGGGGTCGGTACGGTTTACAGAGGTGAGGACCCGGTCGGTCCACGTCCGGTCGCGATCAAGATCCTCAACCCGAGCCACGATCCGGCGGCGGAGACCACCCAGGCCTTACTCGAGGATGCGCACGCGTCCACGGGCCTGATGAACGCCAACCTGGTGCCGCTCTTCGACACCGGCGACCACGATGGGCGATACGCATTCCTGGTCGAGCCGCTGCTCGTCGGCAACAGCGTCGCGCACCGGCTCGAGCAGCGCGGCACGCTCGACTCGCCCGGGTCGGTTCGGGTCGCGCTCGAGGTCCTCTCCGCGCTCGAGGCGATGCATCGCGCCGGGCTGCTGCACCTCGACCTCAAGCCGAACAACATCTTCCTGGTCGCCGACGGGCTCGGCATGGAGCGCGCGGTCGTGGCCGGCGCCGGCACGTGGCATGTGCTCGCCCTCGACCAGGCGCCCGCGAAGGCGGGCGGCACCTGCCTCGCGCGCCCCGAGTACGTCGCCCCGGAGATCGTCCAGGGCAAGCCGCTCGACGTGCGGACCGACGTCTACCAGGTGGGCGTCCTGCTCTACGAGCTGCTGACCGGCCGGCCGCCGTTCCCGGGCAACAACTTCAAGACGACCGCGCGTCGCCACGCACTCGAAAAGCCGGTCGCGCCCAAGCTGGTGCGACCGCAGGCGCGCATTCCCGACGCCCTCGACGCGCTGGTGATGCGGGCCCTCGAGAAGAAGCCCGACCGACGCTTCGAAGGCGCCACCGAGATGGCGCGGGCCCTCGAGACGTTGGCCCAGACCGGGTATCACTCGCCCACGCCGATTCCGCGGTTTCGGGCGGCGTCCACGCCCGTCCCGAACCCGACGCCGCCCGTGGTCGAAGGGGGGTTGTACTCGCGACCGCCGGAGGCTGCGCTTCCACCAGAGGAGCCGCCGGAGCCCGAGAAGGCCGAAGAGCCCGAGCCCGAGAAGGCCGAAGAGCCCGAGCCCGAGAAGGCCGAAGAGCCCGAGCCCGAGAAGGCCGAAGAGCCCGAGCCCGAGAAGGCCG
>PVBE012668077.1_pt1 | contig 11129 bp, 9 predicted proteins | sample 1631181 | NCBI WGS metagenome assembly PVBE01 (sample SAMN08397723, study PRJNA350692) | Marine metagenome, whole genome shotgun sequencing project. | isolation source: water | place: Pacific Ocean | collected 2012-04 | reverse complement strand
CTACTTTCGCTCTAACTTGGCAGAAGTAACTCCCGACGCACAGGAAGGTTCCAGTGAAAACATCACGGCCGACAGCAACGGCGTTACGACTATCGCCCCCACTCCAGAACCGCAATTCTCTCTGCGTCAATGTACGTCGGCACTTACGGTTCACCGATACAGCAAGAGATGATTCTGTCTCTGTCGTTGATTGTCTCCCGGCGGCTTTCTGCACTTGTACTTTCTGGCGTAATCAGATGCAACATCTTGTCGGCATGGACATTAAGCGTTCGTGCGAAAACCCCGTAAACTGGCCTCCCAAAGACATGGCCTTCTTGGCCTTGCGGGTTCATTTCTAACGGGACAGAGTCCTGCGTTTTCTATAAAACCTCTTGACGGTTTTTATGTCTACCAAGACGATATCCAGTAAGGTCAACCCCCAATGGCACTTTCTTGACATATGTCTACAATCGCCTAGTTGCGTATCGCTTTGTTTTCGGACTGTCCAAACATTTGAATTTCAGATCAAGGGAGTTGGTGTCGCAAACACTGGAGTTCAGATTGCTCGAATTTTCGGATTGTCGAGCATTGTGCCCGACATTCGTCCGAGAGTTCGATCGAAAACAGATGGACGCAACAGCAGCGTGACCGGTTGCCGATGGCAGTCCAGTTTGAGCCAAGGCACTTGAACGTTTCGCAGTAACCTGTTTCCGCTTACTCGCTGAAGACCTGCGACTCTGGCGACTCACCCGTATTTCAGTTAGAGATTGTCGATCATATCGCGGTTGTGTAGCCTGTTGTCGGTATGGATATTGATCGGCCGGAGCCCCCAGGCAAAGGCCACGCGAATCATTAAGTAAGGCGACCGCGAAATTGAAACAGATAGTTCTACGTTGGGTGTTATTGGGCGTGTTTTTGGCGGCGCCGACGGTAGCCTTCGCAGGCGAGCTGCTCGTAAACGGCGACTTCGAGATCGGCGTGGCCGAAGACTACAAGGCGGCGTCTTTCGCCGCAAAAGGTTGGCGCCGCCAGCTCTGGCGGGCCAGAGAGTGGAACGCGTGGCTTACTGACGGGAATCGCAATCGCCAGGTTGGAAAAGGGAACAAGGCTCTGCAGTATCGCTGGGGAGCGTGCCACATATACCAACTGTTCAGCGCCGCGGCGGGTGAGGAGTATAACTTCTCGGTCGATTACTATCTCGGCTCGCGTGACTGTCGCTGGCAGGCGCGAATACAGGTCGAGTGGTTCAGCCCGTCGGATGAACCTGTCGGCAAGATCGCGACTGTGGCCCAGGTCGTCAACACCAAGGCGACCACCCGCAAGTGGAGCAGGCTTAAGGGCGCCGCCTCGGCTCCGGCGGGCACTGCTTACGGACGCATTATCCTGAATATCAACAACCGCGGCGCCGGTCAGTATTTCCAGGGCGTGTATCTGGACAATGCTTCGGTCACCGGGACTGCAGGGACGCACAATCTGCCCGTAACCTTCATCAGTTCGCCCGAAGACCTCAAACTTAAAGCCGTAAACGAATCCACGCCCTACGAAGATTCGCTGACGAATTACGCCGAGGACAAGGACGGCGACAAGCTGACCTTCACCAAAATCAGCGGCCCGAAATGGCTGGACATTAAGCCTGACGGCGCTATGACAGGCATGCCGCAGTTCGCCGACTCCGGTGATAACAAGCTGGTCGTGAAGGTCGCCGACGGTCGCGGAAGCTCCGAGACCCGGACTTTGACCATTCCAGTGATGGGCTATCTGTCGCTGGGCAACCTGTTCGACGACGACATGGTTCTTCAGCGAGACGCAGCGTTTTCAGTGTTCGGCAAGGCCCTGGCCAAGAGCCCTGTGCACGTGGCCATGAGCACGGGTGAGTCGGCCCGGACTACCGCAGACGCCGACGGCGCCTGGTCGGTTAAACTGCCCGCATTGAAGGCGTCCGCCGGCGGGCCGGTTACTATGACTGTTGTCAGCGGGTCCCGCACGCTGGTGTTGAAGAATCTGCTGGTCGGCGACGTCTGGTTCTGTTCGGGCCAGTCGAACATGTCCTGGCCGATGATTTACACCGACACCGCCGCCAAAGCGATCAAGGCGGCGAACATCCCGAACCTTCGTATGGTCAAAACGCCCGAGACCGGCGCCGCTGCGCCGTGGAACGATCTGAACACCCGGGCTGACTGGAAAGTATCGAGCCCGAAAGCGGTGAAATTCTTCTCAGCCGTCGCGCACCACTTCGGCCGGGATCTGCAGAAGGCCGTGAAAATCCCCATCGGCCTGATTCAGTCCAGTCAGGGCGGGACCAGCATTGAAGTATGGGCCAAGGCGATGCGACGGGCGGGGGCGAAAACGCTCTATAATTCGCGAGTGCATCCCTACACGCGCCTGCCGATCAAGGGCGCGATCTGGTATCAGGGTGAGGCCAATGTAAGAGACGGCGCGGCGTACACCGCCAAGATGAAGACGCTGATCGGCGACTGGCGAAAGCAATGGGCTCTCGGACAGTTCCCGTTCTACTTCGTGCAGTTGGCTGCGTTCAACTACAAGGGTGACGCAGCCCACCAGCTTCCCGAACTTTGGGCCGCCCAGACTGCGGCCGCGGCGACGATCCCCAACACCGGGATGGCCGTGATCACCGACGTAAGCGATATTACGAATATTCATCCCCGCAAGAAGGCCCACGTCGGCGAACGCCTGTCGCTGCTGGCCAGGCACGGAACGTACGGCGAAAAGAACCTCGTGCACTCCGGCCCGATGGTCCGCCTCGCGAAAAAGGAAAAGGATAAGGCCCGCGTAACGTTCAACCACGTCGGCGGCGGTTTGGCGTCACGCGACGGACATCCGATCAACGGATTCGAACTGGCCGGAGCCGACAAGAAGTTCGCCGGAGCACAGGCCGTGATCCAGCGAGATACTGTTGTGGTGAGCGCAGCATCCGTCCGGGATCCGGCATGGGTGCGGTTCGCCTGGCACGAGACCGCCCGCTCGAACCTGATGAACAAGGAAGGTCTCCCGGCCAATTCGTTTACAAGACAGCTCCAGGCGCCTTCCGCCAAGCCTGCAACACCCGGAAAAGCTGATTGAAATAGAACTGATCCTCGACCTCAAAGGCGACAAGAAGCCCCAGAACGTCGCGATGCAATTGGGAACTACGTGGGTCGTATACGATGTGCCCAACAAGGCATTCACTCATTTCGGACTCAAGTCATACGACAAAGAAGACGACAAGCTGGACCTTCGCATCTTCATCGACACCGCCACGATTGAAGTGTTCGGCGAGCACGGCGCCGTGTTTTATCTGGACAACCGACACGATCAAGGCGTCGCCCTCGACAAGATACTGCTGAGACTGAAAGCCGGCTCCGCCACGATCGAAAGCATGAAAATCTACAAACTGAGATCGATCCGGACGAAATGACGGGCCTCCGAGCAGCCCTAGCACCGCGGCGCCAATTGCAGATGCGCCGCCGAAGCCAACCGGCACGCAGGAGCCCCTACTTATGTATCAGGTCTATCGGACGCCCTTTCAAAGCCGCCGACTTCACGTGATACGGCTCCCATCGCGCCTTTGCGGCCGCGGGGTCAACGTATATCTGGTGCTTTACCGTCTCCCAGGGCAGATGCTCGTCCTTGAACTTCTTCATCCAATCCAGGGTCATCGCGTGGAGCCGGGCCTGCAGGTCCTTGTGCTCCGACGAGCCGAACAGATTCTTCAGTTCGTACGGATCGTTCTTCCTGTCGAACAGGACGTTGATTCGCTTGCGTCCTCCGATAAGCTGGAAGGCGTACGTGTAGCGATGAGTGTAGACGCCCCGCCAGTCGCTGCCTTTGCCCCAGAAGAACATCGGAACCGATTCGGTGACTTCATCTCGGCCGGCCATTATCGCCTTGGAGTAGTCCGAGCCCTGGCAGGTTTTCGGCGGCTTGATTCCCATCAGCCCGAGCATCGTCGGCATGAGATCCAGCAAGCCGATCAGCATGTCGCTTACGCGAGGCTTGATCTTCGAACCCATGCGGAGTATCAGCGGGACGCGGCATGATATCTGCTGCGGATGCGACTTGTGCTCGCGAATCCCGTGCGAGCGGAGAATGTCGCCGTGGTCCGACGTGAAGACTACGATCGTATTGTCGGCTACGTTCTTGGCTTCGAGCTTGGCGATCAGCCGCCCGAAGTTGTCGTCCACATTCGTGCACAGCGCCATGTGCCCCCGGTAGTCGCGGCGTATCTTTTTGGTGTCCGCACAGCCCGGGCGGAGCTTGATCTTGTCGGCGTCGTACAGTTTTTCGTACTTCTCCGGCGCGGGATATCCCCAGCCCCAGTTGTGAGGCGGATGCCACGATACGAAAAGTGCGAACGGTTTCTTGCCCGCGTGCTTGTCAAGAAATTCGAGGGCCTGGTCGGTCTGGCCATCGGATTCGAACTTGCCGAGCTTGACCCGCTTGTTGTCGTCGGACCAGTAGAACGCCTTGTCGGCCCAGTAGTTCAGATCGCAATTGTTGGTGAAGAATTCATTGTCGAAGCCGTATCGCATGGGCCCGGCCGGGATCCCGCGAGTACGCACCCCGCCGTACAAATGCCACTTGCCGACATAACCGGTGTAGTAGCCCGCGGTGTTCAGCATATCGGCGAATGACGAGCCCTTTGGCGGCAGCATCTGGATATCGTTGACCAGGCACCCGTTGTAAAGCGGATGCTGGCCGCTGAGCAGGATCGAGCGGTACGGGGTGCATACCGGACACGACGAAACGCAGTGGTTGAAACGCAGCCCATCGCCGGCCAGCTTGTCGATGTTCGGGGTCTTGATCTGCTCGTTGCCGTAACAACCCAGCATGTCCCACGACTGTTGATCGCTGAAGACAAACAGGAGGTTCGGTTTGGGATCCGCGTCCGGCGCCTTGGCCGACAGCACCGAACCGGTCGACGCGAGAGCAAACACCGCCCCGCCAGTAGCTTTCAAAAACTCACGTCGCTGCATGATCGCCCTTTCATTGCAATTCTGGCCCGCCTTCGCCTCGATTACTCTTCGTTTCTTACGATTTCGGCTTTGCTCTTCAGATCGTCGATGAAGACTTCCACCGCCTGGCTTCGGGCCTGTTCGGTCAGGTGCTCGCTGAGCTGCTCCTGGACATCTTCAAGCGGGACAGCGCCGCCGGGAACGTGCTCATTAAGCTTTACGATGTGGTAACCGAAATCGGTCAGGAAAATATCGCTGATGTCCCCCACCTTCATCGCGAACGCGACGTTTTCAAACTCTTCGACCATCTGGCCGCGTTCGAAGAAGCCCAGGTCGCCGGCGCTGTCGGGGCAGTCCGAATGCTGAGAGGCCAGCTCTTCAAACGGCGTACCGGCGTTGAGTTGATTCTGGATCTCGACGATTTCGCCGAACGCGGTCTCGCGGTCCACGTTGGGATTAACGTGTTTGATAATATGGCTGGCGCGGACCTGCTCGGGCCGGACGAACATTTCGAGATTCTCGCTGTAGAACGCCTTGAGTTCCTTGTCGGTGGGCTCTTTGACGTCGGCGACGGCCTGCTGCATGAGCATATCGAGCTTGATCTGCAAAGCGATTTCGGCTCGCACTTCGTCTTCGGGCGTATCGCCGATATTCTCTTTGACTTCCTCGAACGCCTCGTCGATCTGCTCGGCCGGAATTTCGGCGTCCATTTTCGCCGCCGCCTGCATCATCACCATGCGCTCGATGATGTTCTCGTTGGCCCACTCTTCGAGCTGGCCTTCGGGCGGATCGGCCTGGTTCTCTTCAATGTACCGTTCGTAGTCAGGACGGAGACGCTCGATTTCCTGTTCGACCAGAGCGCTATCGAGTTCTTCGTTGTTTACTGTAATTTTCATCACAACTTCCTTTGTAACCACCAGTTATCAGTTTTTATCGGATCTTTTAACGTCGTAAAAGTAAAGATTATCTCCGTATCGCAGTGCGAGTCTTCCGCCCGCTACTACCGGGTGGGCCCAGCTGTGTTCGTCTCCCTCTACGCTGAATTGCCCGGTGATCTTCAGGCCTTTGGGCGAGGCTTCGGCCAGGGCGACTTTACCGTAATCCTGGTCGTAGAGATACAGCATACCGTCGGCGTAGCAGATCGAACCCTTGTCGAAATCCTCGCTGACCCACTTGGTCTTTCCGGTGGCCATCTCCAGGCAGACCCATCCGGTATTATCGCCATAACCGTAAACGTGACCGTCAACGACAACATATCCGCCGACCTGGGAGGACATTTCACTGGTGGTCCAGGCTTCTTTCGCAGTTATCCCGCCCGAGGCGTTCTTCAGTTTAAGGCACAGTCCGCCCATACCGTATCCGTTGGACCAGTACAGCAAGCCTTTGTCGTATACCGGCGTGGTGACGTTGGCGGTGTTCCCGTACGAAAACTGATTCTTCCAGAAGGTCTTGCCCGTCTTGGCGCTAACCGCCAGCAGACCGCCGGCGGTGCCCACAACGACCATCGAGACCTTATCGTGCTCAACGTACAGGGGCGAGGTGTAGTTGGCCTCTTCGAACGGTTTGGATTTCCAGATCGTCTTGCCGGTCTTCTTGTCGAGTGCGACCAGGCCGACCGTCTCGCCGCCGGGGGTCACTATCGCCATGTCGCCTGCGATCAGCACCGATTCTGAGTATCCCCACGGACCGGGGCGCCCTTCAAACTCGCTGAGTTTGCGACTCCAAATCTTCTTGCCTGACTTGGCGTCCCAGCAGCCGACCAGGCCCTTGCCCGACTCGAGGTAAACTTTTCCGCAATCCCAGGTCGGCGTGCTTCTGGCGCCGGGATGGTTGCTGGTGAAGCCCGGTCCGACATTGATAGTCCATTTGACCTTACCGTCAAGCGTTATCGCCGTCATTACAAGCGTGTCGTCGACGCCTTTTTGCCCGGTGGTGTAGATCAGCCCGTCGGCGATTGCAACGCTTGAATACCCGTTTCCGATGCCTTTTAGTTTCCACAGCAGCTTCGGACCGCCCTTGGGCCAGCTCTTTAACAGCCCCTTGTCAAGCGACTTACCGTCACGATTAACCCCGCGCCATCCGGGCCAATGCGGCGATTTTGGCTTGGAGTTATCGATGCGGCTGGGCGCAGCAGCGGCGCACAACACGGACACCGCCGCGAAAACTACGCAAAAACAGAGATTCACAAACCGTCTGCAATCCATGGCGCCACCTGCAATCCTGGAAACGAGCTAACGCGGGAGTCTAGCAGAAAACACCGGCGTTTTCCATGCCGGACCTTGCCCCAAACACTCGCCCCCCCCGCCGTTTCAGGATAGTTTGCATTTATCGCATTAAGACCTCGGGCGGTCATTGCCGATCTAAAAATGGCGGACCATCCGCCCCGCCGGCTTGGCGCCACCGCCGGAGATTGATACAATACGTGATTGCACGTTGACGAAAGGCTTAAAGACCTATGCGCAGAAATATAGTCCATGTAGGCGCCGCATCGCTTACCTACGCGATTCGCGAGATCGTTGAAGTCGCCCACAAGTTCCGGGACCTCGGTCTGGAAATAACGTGGGAGAATATTGGCGATCCGATCGAAAAAGGCGAAAAGATCGCACCGTGGATCCGCGAAATAATGCACGAAGTGGTCGACTCCGACCGTTCGTGGGGTTACTGCGATACCGCCGGGGTGCTGCAAACCCGCGAGTTCCTGGCCGAGCACGTGAACAAACGCGGCGGAGCCCAGATTACCTCCGACGATATAATCTTCTTCAACGGTCTCGGCGACGCGGTCTCGAAGGTCTACGGGTTCCTAAGGCGAGAAGCTCGCATACTCGGACCGACCCCGGCGTACAGCACCCATTCGTCAGCCGAAGCCGCACACAGCGGATACGAGCACATGACCTACGAGCTCGATCCGTACAACGCCTGGATGCCGGACGTAGAAGACATTCGCCTGAAGGTGAAATACAACGATTCGATCGCAGGGATACTGCTGATCAACCCGGACAACCCGACCGGAGCGGTCTATCCCCGTGAAGTGCTCGAACAGATCGTGGCGATCGCCCGGGAAAACGACCTGTTCATCGTGTGCGACGAGATATACACGCACATCGTGTACAACGGTTACGAGACACTGCACCTGTCGGAAGTGATCGGCGAGACCTGCGCCCTGGTCATGCGAGGGGTTTCCAAGGAATTCCCATGGCCCGGATCGCGATGCGGATGGCTGGAAGTGCTCAATCGCGACAAGGACAAAACGTTTGACACGTACGTGAACTCTCTGCTGGCGGCAAAGCGTCTGGAAGTATGCTCGACAACCGCCCCGCAACTTGTTATCCCGCGCGTAATGGGCGATCCGCGTTATCCCGAGCATCTCAAGACTCGCGCCGCAATTTTCAACAAGCGAGCCAAGGAAGCCCACGAGATACTGCGTCAGGTTGACGGCGTACAGGTAAACTGCCCGTGCGGCGCGTTCTATATGACCGTGATGTTCGAAGACGGCGTGCTGAACAGCAAACAAACGCTGGAAATTGAGAACCAGGCGGTCAAAGAGATGATCCAGCAGCTCGTGACCGACTGCCCCGAAGACCAGCGATTCGTCTACTACCTGATGGGCGCAACGGGGATTTGCATTGTCCCGCTCAGCGGATTCTACTGCAAGAGAAACGGATTCAGGATAACGATGCTGGAATGCAACGACGAAAAGCGCCTCTGGACGATGAACACGCTGGCCGATGCGATCAAAGCGTATCTGGCAAGCTGACAGCGGTTAATTCGTCAAGGATCGGTATCACAACGTTGCGCCGATTCAGCACGGTTTCGGCCAGGGCGCGAGCCCTAAGGGCGTATCCGGCGCGAAGTTCGGCGTCGCCGGCCAACTTTCCAATCGCTTCGGCGAACGCATTCGTATCCCCCTGCCCAGCCGAAAGACCGCACTGGTGATCGGCCAGGAGGCGACTATGCCAGCCCTGGTAGTTCAGCACTATCGGCAGGCCGGATGAAAGATAATCGCAGAACTTGTTGGAACAGTTCCATTCCAATTCGGGTATCGGCATCACCGTCACGAGTCCGATGTCGCAATCGGCCAGAACGGCGGTCAGATCCTTCTTGGGGATCGCGTCGAGAATCAAAATATTCGACAGGCCCCGCTGGTCGACCTCGGCTTTGAGGCGGTCCTTCTCCCTGCCCTCCCCTATCAGGACAAAAGCAAACCTATCGGCGTCGCCAAGCTGCTCGGCGGCGTCCAGCACGCAATCGAGGTGATTGACCTTCCCGAGCGGTCCGGCGTGAATGCAGACGATCTTACCGTCCAGTCCGTGGGTCTTGCGGAATTCGCCATCGCTCCGGTCCGGGTTGAACAGGTCTATGTCGCATGCGTTGGGCGCTACGACTATCGGTTTGCGATTCTGCGTCTTTTCGGCGATCCGCCGAGCCATGTCGTCATTGGCCGCCACAATCGCCCTGGCGTGCCTGTAGATCATCAACTCGGCGACACGCAACACGCGGGCGACAACGCCGTCTTTGATTATCCCCAGCGCCACCGGTATGTCCGGCCACAGGTCGCGGACCTCAAAGAAATACGGGATCGAGCGGAACAGCTTGCCCGCCAACGCCGGAACCCCGATCGTAAGCGGAGTGCTCGAGGCGTAGATAAGATCCCAACGAGGCCCGCCCAGCACGACCCGACAGGCGAGCATCATGAACTTCAGGAACGCAGCGATACGTCGCAGATACCCCATTCGCTGGTCGTAGGGAACATGCAGCACGATAACCGGCAGACCCGCGATTGTCCCGCGGCGGATAACGCCCCGACCGGCGGGAATCTCGTCATCGCGCAACTGCGCCGAGCTGACCAGCATGGTCACTTCGTGCCCGTCGGCAACCATCGCACGGGCCTGTTCGAGACTGCGCGTACCGGTCCGACCGCGATGTGTGGCGAAATACTGGTGAATGTACAGAATCCGCATGGCGACGATTCTACACAATTTCCCCCGCCGAACCAGAGGGTTTATCGGCGGATACAAACATTATGGCGCGGGATTCAGATCATGCTTCAAACCCGTAACTTTAGACATAGCCTCAATAGCCGGGCTGCGACGCAATCCGCCAATAACAGAACCGCTCGCGGTCATCTCGACCAATACATAATATGAACTGCCGCCGGATATGTCCCGTTTGCCCTGATCGATATTAAGCGTTCCGGACCCACCGTTGGCGTGGATAGAATCGACAAACGCGAATTGACCCGTATCGCGATTGATCAACGGAGTTCCGATCTTCAGGCTCGACGTGGGAGAAACACTCTTTATTATGTGCTGGTTAGGGCTGGGCTCAAAAGTACAGCTGACCGGCACGAGGCCCACAGTGTTGTTCGCCGCAGTCTTGCGGTAGGCGACGGTGATGAGCTGATAAGTGCTTCCGGTGGTGGATATCTTGCGGGCCATCATTGCAAACCCGGTTCTCGAATCGGTGTCGCCAGTGGGATATCGCCGTTCATCCTTACTGATATGCACGTCGTTTCCGGATCTGTCGTCGGCCAGGACCAGAAACCTGCTCGGAGTACCCGATTTATCCAGAGCAGCGGTCACTGCTTCGGATGTTAACGCCAACTCAGACAGGATCAGTCCGTTTTCACAGATAATCCCTCCAAGCGTTTTGTTCGTCGAGTCCCTGTTGAACTCCATGGCGGCAGGGAAAATCGCCGCGACCATCGACATTCCAATCGCCAGAATGCCAAGAGCGACAAGAATCTCGGCCAGGGTAAAGCCCACACGACCTCGACCGGGGCGATAACACGCTTGCGAACTCATTGTTTTACGCATGGCTGGCTCCTCACAAATCCGATTCCATTATAGACTAATCGGCAAGGTGAGGTCAACTTCTTCGATCAACTCCAAATCCACCGGGAGCTTGAATTCCGCTATTTGTCGCTATCGCTTCGATCATATCTTCCGCCGGCGCCTGAATAGAACGGGAAAACCAGCCGCCAGCAGGATCATCGCCGCCGGTTCGGGCGTCGCCGAGAAGTCCGGAGCCGCCGGCTGGGGCGCACTTGTGAATCCGAAGTTTTCTCTGATGATCACGAAGTCGTCCAGATCCACGTCTCCATCGCCGTCGAAGTCGGCGGTCTGTCCCGCTCCGGCCTCGCCGAACTGGGCCTCGAATAACGCAAGGTCGGCGTCGTTAACGTCGCCGTCGCCGTTGGCG
>PVBE011069255.1_pt1 | contig 11129 bp, 6 predicted proteins | sample 1631181 | NCBI WGS metagenome assembly PVBE01 (sample SAMN08397723, study PRJNA350692) | Marine metagenome, whole genome shotgun sequencing project. | isolation source: water | place: Pacific Ocean | collected 2012-04 | reverse complement strand
TTTGTACAATTTGTGCGAGGCGCTTCGCGCGTTGGACATCGAAGACGACGATTTGTACGCGCTCGAGGCGAGCGTGCGAGCGATTCGCGGCGATTAGGAGTGTATTGAGTTATTGAGCGCGAGGGAACGGTGAACGCGAGCCTAGAGATGTGATTCGGCGAGTCGAGGAACGCGAGCTTCGCGGATGGTATACAACATGTTACATTAAGATACGTATCGTTACCAAGTGTCGATGATGATTCCGTAAAACGTGTTATTTATTTCTTCAACTCACTCGTTGAAATCTTGGTTTCAGTCCCGTTCAGTCCCCTCCGGCGCTCGCGGCGCGGCGCCGAGCAAAGGTTGTTGGGGTCCCCGATTTCTTTGAGATTACGCCCTCTTGTTTTCGCACGCCGCCGCCTGGGCGGCGGCCAACTTTTCCCCACACGCCGTGAGTTCCTCGTGGATGTACACGTAATCTCTGTGCGCTCTCGCGCGGTCGTCCGCGTCCGCATCGGCGAGCGCTCGATTATGGGTGTTCACCATTGTCATCGCCCCGAGCGTGCAGGCGCACACGGCGACGCACGCGACGAGCAGTTGCGTGAGCGTAAACGTTCGCGGTCGTCGTCGGTCGCCCTCGTCGTCGGCACCGCATTCGACGGAATCGTAGGTCGTCATGACGCGCGTAAGAGCGCGTCGAAGAGTGGAGTGTCCGGCAAAGGGTTCATATGTTGGATATTTCGACAATCATCACCCGACCGAGACCGAGACTCGTCATCCGTCGCGCGTGCATTGACGCGCGCGCGAGGCGTGGGATCGGATTCGTGAGGGACGACGAGACGAGACGCGCGTTCCTCGAGTTGGTTCGAGGCGGCGCGTCGCGAGGGAGACGACGATCGAGGGCGACGCGCCCGTCCCGCGCCGTCCCGTCGATCGCGGTGGCGCACCGTATCGTCACATCGTCGTCGTCGAACCTCCACCCATGCGAGCGTCGACGCGTTCGGATCGGCGGCGCACCATCGTGTACGGATTATCCGCCGATCCTCCGACGGATGATGGCGGGCACGCGAGCGTGGTGCGCGCGCTTCGCGCGTGGAGGAGCGACGAGGGCGGAGACGGGGCGGACGAAGTGCTCCTCGTGCCCGTGTACGAACACGCGTACGCGGAGAAAAGAAACAACATGGCGGGTGGAACGACGTCGTACGAGGCGAGATTGACGATGTGTGGATTGGCGTTCGAGGACGCCGTCGTGGAGGACGCGAACGGACGTTTGGAGGATGCCTTCGCGCCGGCGAGCGAAACTTCGTTTTCGGGGCTGGCGCGCGTCGTCGTGTCTCGAGGAGAGGCGCGCGCGGCGAGAGGACGAGAGGCGGGCGCGAAACCTGGGACGACGTCCGCGCTCATGGCGATGTTACGGAAAGAACAGCCGGAGACCGAGTTCATCATCTGTCTCGGGGAGGATGCGTTCGACGATTTAATCACAGGCAAATGGCACAGAGGCGAGGAGTTGTTAGCGCGGCACGATTTCATCGTCGCGCCTCGTCACGGGTACGAGTCGAGGCGAGAGCGAAACTTTGGACGGAAAGGGATGATCGCGAAAGAGATACGCGACGTGTCGTGGTTGGAATCGCGCGCGACGGCGCCGAGGGGAGGCATGCCGGTGAGTTCGACGTTGATGAGACGCGCGCTCTCGCGCCGACGACTCGATCAAACCATCGAGGACCTGTGCCGGGAAGAATCGCTTCCGTCGGGCGCGCTTCACCCGAAAGTGTTCCAGTACATCTTGAAACACCAGTTGTACCTGGGCGGAGAGGCGTCGGACGACGTCGCCGTGAAAGACTTCGACGTCGCGGAATCCAAATCGGAAGCGCCGGCGAGACCGGCGTCGCCCGATCCGGGAAACAAAACAGCGCGGGCGGGGTATTTCGACTCGTTGACGCGCAAGTTTTCCAACCTGAGCCCGGATCCGAACACCTATTTTAGCAGAGAGAAGACGTTCGTGGACGTCAAAGATAAGGACAATTTGCTCGCCGAGTCGCGACCGCTGCGAGACAGAGAAGTTCTCGTGCACGATAGGATTACAACCACGGTGTCGCAGGAGGAGTTTGCGGCGTTAAAGGCGATGCCTTACGAGTTATTCGATCGCGCGATCCGCACCGTGCTGCAGAACAATCCTCCCGGGAAATCATGGTCGAAGTCCAAAGAGGGCAAGTACGCCAAAGAGGCCATCGAACGCATTCGCGTCGTACGCCAATGGCGAAAAGACAACGAGGTGGACGAGTTGATGACGCGCGGAATGTTACCGCACGCCGACGACATGTACGCCAATTGGCCGACGTACGTGCACGGACACGACGAGTACGGGCATCCAGTCATCTCGGAGCATCCGACGCTCGTAAACACGGCTGGTTTGAAACTACGCATGTCGACCAAGGATATCATGCGTCATCGCATTCAATTCATGGAGACGCTCGAGTACGCGAAGTCGCACGCGCGATGCGCGCACACCGTGTACAAGCACGTCGTCATCATCGATTTGGGGGGCATAACTTTGTCCTTCGCCACGGGTGAGGTGAAGAAATTCATGACGGAACTCGTCAAACTCTTCGCCCACCGCTACACGGATTCGTTACACGCCATGTACTTCGTCAATACGCCCGTCGTGTTCCGCGTCATGTGGTCGGTGCTCCAGCCTCTCCTCTCCAAGACGACGAAGTCAAAGATTTTCATGTTCGGCGTCGGTCCGAACCAATCCAAAAAGCTCGCGAAACAGCTCGCCAAGCACGAAATTCCGAAGTCGTCCACGCCAGCCTTCGCCGGGGGCGAGAGCTCGGGCGTTCGCGCCGACGCCTTCGTCGGCGACGCCCTCGCGCTCTACGAGCGTCTCAACGGCGCGCGATGAGCGACGACGTGACGATCGAACGAGGAACGTGCACGGGAACAGCATTTGTTGTAACGCACATTTGTATCATGTATGTGTACACGCGCCGCGGTACGCGCGCCCGCGTCGAAAAAAGATGACGATGACGATGACGGCGGCGGGGACGTCCCGCCCGCGTCGCGGCGACGCGTCACACGCCGATGTCCGGATCGTGGGAGCACGTCGAGATGGAGGAGATAAAAATCGGTGTGCTCGCCATCCAGGGCTCGTTTCGCGAACACGCGGCGCTCGTGAAGCGCGCGCACCCGAACGCGACCGCGGTCGAGGTGCGCAAAGGGAGCCAACTCTCCGGGTGCCGAGGATTGATCGTTCCCGGGGGGGAGTCGACGACGATGGCGAACATCGCGCGTCGATTCGGATTGTTTGAGCCGCTTCGAGCGTTCCAAGCGAGCGGACGGTGCGTGTGGGGCACGTGCGCCGGGCTCATTTTCCTCGCGGACCGACTCGAATCCGGGTCCAAGGAGGGCGGGCAAGAGTTGTTGGGAGGATTGGACGTCGGCGTGAACAGAAACTTTTTCGGGTCGCAGATTGATTCTTTTGAGTGCTCGATTCCTTGGACGGTGAACGGGGCGGGCGACGCGGAGCCGCCGTTCAGAGCCGTGTTCATCAGAGCCCCGGCCATCACGTCCGCCGGCCCAGACGTCGAGGTCCTCGCCAAGTATAAACTGACCGAGGCGAAGAAAGCGAAACTCGTCGGGACCGCGGACGAGGGACGGGATGAAGTCATCGTCGCCGTGCGACAGGGTAAATTGCTCGCGACGTCGTTTCATCCGGAGGTCACCGCGGACACGCGTTGGCACGCGCTTTTCGCCGAGATGTGCTCGAAAGAGACGCCGTACGAGCTCCCGGCCGAGGAAGATGAAACCGTCGCCTCCGTGCGATTACCCGATTTACCCGTGTTCGACGACTCCGTCATCGCGGAGGTTCCCACCGCTTAAGTTGCCTTTAACATACATTTTTTAACGACCGAATCACATTCATGTCTGTACTTTTCGTCCCGTGCGTTACTCGTCGTCGTCGACGAAATCGTCTTCTACCTATGTGCTCGTTTAGTTTTACAACACTAGCGCGGCGAGTCCGAGGATCGCTCTTCGTTAACGCCGTCTACGCCCTCTTCGTCGTCGTCGGCGACGAAATCGACGTCGATGAGATCTTCCTGGAACGCGCCTCGAAATTTACCGGAGATGAACTCGTCCAACCAGTTTCTCGACGCCCCCGTCCTCGTGCGCGACGACGCACCGTTTGAAAACGCGTCGTTTGAAAACGCGTCTCGAAACGCGTTCGCGAATTCGTCCGCGTCGGGACCTTCGTCAAACTCGCGAACGTCGTAGCGACGAGACGCGTCTCGAGACGGCGGCGCGGCGTCCCTCGAACTCGATGCCGGGTCCGCGCGCGTGGCCGCAGACGACGGCGTGCCGATCCATTCATTGAACGACACGTCGACGTCCCGAGACATCGCGTCTTCATCCACCGAATCTCTCGTGTTCAGCGCGTCGACGTCGATGATTTGTACGACGGCGGACCCGCCGTCTTCGTCTCTCGAGGACGACGGAAACTCCACCGCGACGACGCCGTCATCGCCGTCATCCCCCTCGACGTCGTCGCCATCGAAATCGAAATCACCCCCGTTCACACTGAACGCCCTCTTGAACTCTCGCAGCGCCTCGTCGCCGAATTGTCGAACCTCCACCGTGACGTCTCTCGCCGCCCTGAACGCCTCGCGCGCGCCCTCGGACGAGTTTCCAAAAGTTTCGTTAAACGCCTCCGCCCCGCGTTCGAACGCGCGCGCGTCGAAGTCAAACGTCGGCGCCCGCGCGTCGTCGTACGCATCGTCTGCGTCGTCTCCGACGTACGCGACGCGTTCGTCGTCTCCGTAGTCTCCGTACGCGCCGCCGTCGATTCCGCGCGCTCTCGCGCTCTTCCGCGCGCGAGCCGCCGCGCGTCGTCTCTCGTCGAAATCCTCCCGTCGTCGACGCCCTCGCGCGCTCGAATCGGTGGCGTACTCGTATATCCCCGCCGCGCGTTCTCGTCCTCCGTCGCCCGCGTCGTTCCCCAGCGCCACGAAGAGACACAAGACGGCGCCCACGACGACGACGCCGTAGATGAGTCGCGTGGCGCTCGCGAGCGCGAACGCTCCCCATCCACACGCGACGACGAGTCGAATGACGTACATCGGCACCCATCTCGGAAGCACCACGTCGAGCGCGCGCGTGAACGCCTCGGACACGCCCGTCAGCGCCTTGTACGCCAACTTCACGACGTTGGTGCTCGCCTCGAACCCATCGCCGCTTCCCCTTCGCTCTCGCCGCGCGTCGACGCGTCTTCGCCGACCTCGTCCTCGTCCTCGTCCGCGCGACGCCTCCTCGTCCTCGTCCTCGTCCTCGTTTTCCTCGTTTTCGAATCCTTCGAATCTTTCGAATCCTTTGAATCTTTCTCGTCTCGCGCGTCTCCTCGACGTCGCGTCGTCTTCGAACGCGTCCTCGTCCCCCCACGTCGCGTACGCCTCCCCGAACGACGCCCTCGAACGCACGCGTCTTCTCCTCCTCGTCCCATCGCGCGCGCGCTCGCCCGTTCCCACCGTCGTCGCGCGCGACGAGCGGTCACGTCGAACGCGACGCATTCGTCCCAGGGCTCCCGTCGTCGTCGTCGTCGTCGCGCGCGTCGTCGCCCCCATCGCACGACACGTCCCCATCGTCCCCATCGTCCCCATCGCGCGCCTCCCTTCGCCTCCTCCTCGGACTCGTTCGTTCGCGCACGAGTGAAGACGAATGCATTGCATTGCATTGCATTCTCTCTCTTTCTCTCGTTCGCTCTTTCATGGGACTCTCTATGATCGAGTCATGACCCTCGGAATGCCATGCCATGCATTCGCGTGCACGCGTTCGCTCTTTCATGGGACTCTCTATGTATGATCGAGTCATGACCCTCGGCATGCCATGCCATGCATTCGCGTGCACTCGTTCGCTCTTTCATGGGACTCTCTATCTATGATCGAGTCATGACCCTCGGAATGAGATGCCATGCCATCCCATGCCATGCATCCCACCCGTGGCATCATCCATCGCGGAGGAACGGAAGAGGGCGACGCGAGGAGGCGACGGGAGAACGATCGAGAGGGAGGGAAGAGACGGAGGATACCGAACGTCCATCTCGATGTCCACCGCCTCCGACGCGACGACCTCCGGGACGACGTCGACGAGCGTGCCCGCGGGCTTCGCGAGACGGATCGCGCGCGCGCTCGAGGTTCGATTGACGGATGAAGTGGTGGCGAGCGGGACGACGACGATGGCGAGAGGCGGACGAACGAGCGATGAAGGAGGGGACGGGGAGGAGTCGATGACGGCGACGACGGCGACGACGGTCGATTTGGGGACGTGCGCGAGGGCGCTGAGCGATATCGTCGCGCGCGAGCGGGACGCGGCGAATCGACGACGCGCGAGCGGGACGAGGACGCGCGGGACGGAGGAGGACGCGCCGAGCGAGAAGGAGTCGGTGACGTCGGTGAACCTGCGAGCGGTGGTGGAGAGACGAGGGTTGGCGTTGAATGAGAGTTTTTTGGATTGTTCGATGCGCGCGCAGAGTAAACTGAGTCAGGTGGAGGCGACGCTCGAGGCGTTGGACGGGGCGCGAGATCGCATGCGAAACGCGGTGGAGGGTTCGAAACAAAAGACGAGCGCGCTCGTGCGCGAATCGGACAGGGCGCGAGCGGATCTGGAGGTGATTAAATCGAGACGCGAGTTGGTGAACTCGTTCGCGGTGGATTTTCAGCTCACCAAGGCGCACGTGGAGGCGTTGACGCTCGCGGACGAACGCGCGGGCGACGCCTCGGCGACGCTGACGGCGACGGCGACGGCGACGGATGCCGACGAACTTCTGCCGTTGTTTTTTCAAGCCCTCGAGCGCGTCAAGGTGATTCAGGGCAACTGCGCCAAGCTCGCCAACACCGAGCAACAGCGCGCCGGTTTGGAGCTCATGGACGTCATGACGTCGTACGCGGAAGCCGCGCACGAAAAGCTTCGACGATGGGTCGTCGCCAAGTGCCGAACGCTCGCCGAACAGGATGATTTTATCACCGATGGTGACGAGAGCGCGCTGCACAAGGCGGTGAGCGCGCTGCGTCGACGTCCGACGCTCTTCAAGGCGTGCGTGGAGGAGGTGACGAGAACGCGGCACAACGCGTTGTTTAGACGATTCATCACCGCGCTCACTCGAGGAAGCGCGGGCGCGAAACCGATCGAGGTGCACGCGCACGATCCGTTCAGGTACGCCTCGGACATGTTGAGTTGGGTGCATCAAGCGGTTGCGGGCGAGAAGGAGTTTTGCGCCGTCGTCTTCGCGGACGACGCCGTCGTCGAAGTCGGTGGCGGCGAAGAAGACGCCGACAAAGCTTTCGATCCCGCGCGCGCGATGCTCTCCAAGGTGTTCGACGCCATCTGTCGTCCGCTCAAGGTCCGCGTCGAGCAAATTCTCGCCAGCGTGAGCGGGACCGCCGAGAGCGGCGTGATGACGGCGTACAAATTGGCGAACTTGTTACCGTTTTATCGCGACGTGCTCGCCAATGTGCTCGACGTCGACGCGTCCATCGCGAAAACCGTCGGAGAGCTGAGCACGAGCGCGAAGACGTCCTTCTCGGACGCCGTCGCGCATCACGGTATCAAGTATAGAAAAGTATCGCTCGCTCCGGACACGCTCGCGACGGGAGACGAAGCGTACGCGCCACCGGCGGTGTTGCGCGAGGGCGTCGCGAGCGCCATAGAACTCCTCGAGGCGGTGGCGACGTCGTCCAAGACGGCGAGCGGTTCGGACGTCGATGCCGCCGAATTGCTCGCGGTCGGTGTGAACGGATTGATCGACCCATTGGTCGTCGCCGTGGACGCCGCCGCGGTTCGCATGAAGGAGCAACTGACGAGCGTCATTGGTTCGAAATCGGCGCGACCCAAATGGGCGGGCGACGCGTTTTCGCTCAATTGCTTGCTCGCCATTCGCGAACCTCTGCGTACGTACCCAGCCGCGGGCGCGAAAGTGGACGAACTCTCGCGCGCCATCGCGACGAAAGTCTCGCACGTTGCGGACGCTGAGGCTGGTAAAATTCTCTCGGCGAGCGGTTTGAGCGACGCCCTCGAGCTCGTGGTGTTGTACCAAGAGCAAGGATTTTCGAGCGGATCGAGCGTCATGGCGAACGATCCGGCGCTCAAGATTGATGCCTTAGCCACCGCATTATCGTCTCTCGTCGACGCCGTCGGCACGGACGCGCCCGAGTTTGAACAGGTGCAGAGTCCCGCCGTCAGAAGAGACGTCGTCGCCAGATACAACAGCCAGCTCGTCGAGGCGTACACGCGCGTCTACGCCGCCGTGCTCAATCCCAGCGCCGGCTACGGCGCCGACGCGCGCTCTAAGATCAGACACGGTCCGGACGCTCTCAGCACCGTCCTTGGCGCGTCATAGTGTAATTCTATCGAGTACGAACGAAACCCGCGCCCCTTCGTCAGTCGTCAGTCATCAAAATGAAAGTCGCGGTCGACGATTCCGCCCGAATTCGAGGGTGTATCTCGCTGGACCCTATAATTGCATAATGTAGATCTAAACCCTCTATGTAGATGTGTGTATGGCACACACTCCGATCGACGCGGGCTCGAATCCACCGTCGACGCGTCGTCGGCACACGTCGTCGCGGCGCGCGGTGGACGATTCGCGCGGCGTTGAGACGCGCGATGGACGATTCGAGCGATGCGCGCGCGCGAACGAGCGAGCGCGCGTCGGCGTCGGCGCCGATGGGGGGAGATTTGGAACCGCCGAGAGATGGTGTTGAGCGCGCGAGCGGCGTGGAGAGGGTCGCGCGCGCGGCGGGACGCGCGATGGACGGCGGCGCGCGGTCGACGTCGACGCACGGAATGTCGGGGCGTCAGCCGAGCGGGTCGCGAGGCGCGTCCGGCGCGCGCGCATCGGGGAAGAGAGAGACGTCGAGGCTGGAGATGCTCGAGGCTTTGGAGAGGGAGTTGGACGAGACCGAGTCGCTCGTGTTCGACGCGGGGGCTGCGCGACGAGACGCGCGCGAGGATTCGCGCGGACAAAACGATCGCGCGCGAGAGGCGAGCGGTTCAGGAACGGCGACGACGTCGATGGTGGGCGCATTCTTCGGCGACGCGCAGGAGCGATCGCGCGCGGGGCGGGCGTCGACTGAATTTTACGGAGCCGACGACGGGGACGCCGACGAAGAGATGCCGCCGCCGACGCCGTCGGGAAAATCGACGTACGGAATGTTTGCGTCGTTCCGGCGACCGAAACGCGTTCGTTGGAGCGCGACGACGATTGCCGCGTGCGTGTGCGTGTGCGTGATGGCGTTCTTCTCGGCGAGCGAGTCGCGCGAACAACGCGCGATGCGACACATTCATCTCAGCTCGCTCTCCGAGTTGTCGTGCGAGAACGCCTTCATACCGGCCCGCGCCCAAGGGTCGCAGGACACGCCGGTGTCGCGCGTCATCGCCGCGACGGATCACGTGTACATTTTGACGTCTCAAAACTGCGACTCTCCCAACGTCACCATTCGGGTGCCTCAAGAGTTTGCGGATAAGGCGTCGTGCGTGAGCGGTCGCGTGTTGGATAGGTGTGCGTCCACCGCGAGTGGGGTGTGGTACGAGTCGCACTACACGCGCGTGTCCATGTCGCACGGCATGATTATCAAACACGCGCAAGAAAGCGGATTCGCGCACATCACGGTGATGGAGGAGGACACGGTGTTGAACGACGACGTCGGGCTCACCCCGGAGACGGAGAAAGACGTCTTAGCGCTCCTTGCGGATGAGTTCACGGCCGAAACGAGCACTTTAGGTCGCGTCGAAGTCGCCACGGATCGCGACACTGGGGCGAGCGAGGCGTGGAAGATTATTCGTCCCGCGTTTCGACCGCACCTGTTTGAAAGGTTTGAAGCTCGACCGTCGTCCAACGGGAAGGGCTTCGTCGAAGTCACCGTCGGTGTGCTCGACGAGCTCAAGTGTCCGTCGCAGTGTCACTGCAGAAACAGTCGATTGAATGGCCAATTGTGTCAGCTTCACGCCAGTGGGTGCGATTTACGCTCGAGCGACATGTACTTTTTGAACAATCGAGCGTACGACGAAATGCTCACCACCCTCTTTACCGCCACCGACGACACCATCATCGACCACTTCGTTTTACAGAACATCGACAAGACGTGGCTTCTCCACCCCTCGCTCACCGTGCAGGGACACTTGGACATTTCAAACGTTTTGCAGCATCGCGTGCAAGAATTGTTCGAGACCAAGTGCGTCAAGTGACGACGCTCTTTCATTCACTCTCCATTCACCACTAGCGGGCGATTAGTACGAATAGTAACACATACAGTACATCGCACATCGGTTAAGACGCTCCTCGCGACGCGTGATCCGGCTTCGCCGGCTTCGCCGCCGACGTGGTCCGAGTCCCCAGACGCAGACGCCTCGTCCCCGTCCCTCGTCTCGCGTCATGACCTCCCCGCCGTCGCCCGCGCTCCGCGTGGCGACGTATAACGTCCTCGCCCAAGTCTACGCCAAGAGTTCGTGGTTCCCGTGGACCGAGCGACGTTTGATGAAATCGAAAACGCGCCGGGACGCCATTCGCACCTACATTGAAAAACTGAACGTCGACGTCTTGGCGCTGCAAGAGGTGGACGGGTACGAGGACGACGAGGAGAACGCCAAGAGCGGTGGTGGGTGGAAGACGTGGCTCGCTTCTCGCGGGTACGAATCGACGTACGTGCGACGAACGAACGTGAGTAACGCGAAAAAGGATGGTTCGTGCGTGGCGTGGCGACGAGACGTCTTGGAAGAAATCGAGCGTCGAGAGATTGCGTACAACGACATAGCGAACGAGATGTATCCGTCGACGTCTGAGACAGCGGATGGGGACGACGACGCGGCGACGGTGGAGGCGCGGTCGAGGTATCTGCGAGACTGCGTCGGGAACTTGACGCTCTTGCGACGAAGGGCGACGGATGAAGAAATCGTATTCGCGTCGACGCATTTATACTGGGATCCGGCGTTCGCCGACGTAAAACTCTCGCAGGCGAAGAAACTGATCGAAGAATGCCGACGATTTCGAGCAGATCGCGAGCGAGCGACGAACGGGGTGAACAAGGTTCGAGTCGTCGTCGGCGGCGATTTCAACAGCGTGGAGACGAGCGACGTGTATCGAGAGATGAACGCGGCGTTCCCAT
>PVBE011058057.1_pt1 | contig 11129 bp, 9 predicted proteins | sample 1631181 | NCBI WGS metagenome assembly PVBE01 (sample SAMN08397723, study PRJNA350692) | Marine metagenome, whole genome shotgun sequencing project. | isolation source: water | place: Pacific Ocean | collected 2012-04 | reverse complement strand
GGATATCGGCCCGACTTTCGACGAGATCCTCTCGGGCCGATTACCGGGCGGTGCGGTGAGTTTCTCACCGGACGCCAAGGCCCAGCTGCAAGAGCAGGGGATTGAATTGAGTCCCATCGATTTGGATCGGCTCAGCCGAACCATCGATCGGGTCGCTGACGAAGGCGGTCGCAATTGCCTGCTCCTCGATGACCAGGTGGCGTATGTGGTCAATGTTGACGAACGAACGGTCACCAGCGCAGGCGCCCGCAGCGAAGTAAGAGATGACGTCTTCACCGAGATCGACAGCGCTGTGCTGATCGGTTGAGCGGAGACGACTAGAGGCGCGTAGTTCGCGCCTCGACGGCTCGCAACTAACGAGACCGAAACCACCCGCCACGTTCGCGTAGCGGAAGATAGGGGAGTTCTGTCATGCCAGGACTAATTGGTTCACTTTACATCGGCCAAGGCGGCCTCAACGCCTCCGGGGTCGGGGTGAGCGTAGTGAGCGATAACATCGCGAACTCGAACACCACGGGGTACAAGTCGAGCCGCGCCCACTTCGAGGACCTCCTTTCGGAGCTCGTCGTGGGGACCACCGGCGCCAATCAACTCGGCCGTGGTGTCACAACCACACGGATCGAGAAGCTGTTCACCCAGGGCAGCTTCCAGAGTACGGGCGTCGCGACGGACATGGCCATCAGCGGTGATGGGTTCTTCGTGGTCAGCGGTGCATCGTCAGGGCAGAGTCAAAATCTCTACACCCGCAACGGCGCCTTCCGGTTTGACGATGAGGGCTTCCTCATCACCCAGAACGGCTCGCGGGTGCAGGGATATAACGGCGACAACGCCGGCGGTCTCTCGAGCTTTCTCGAGGACCTGCGGATCACGCAGCGTTATCTCCAGCCGCTTCCCACGTCGGAGGTCGAGTGCTTCGCAAACCTGCGGCCGGACGACCCCGTCAGCGGTCCGTTCGACCCGCAGTTTCCCGAAGACACGAGCACTTTCCGAACGGCGACCATCGTCTTCGACAGCCTCGGTAATGCCCACGAAGTCACCATCTTCGGTACGCGGAATGGTCAGAACACGTGGGAGGTGAACGCCATCGTGGATGGCTCGGAGATTGACGGTGCGGACCCAGCACTGCCCTTCCAGATCCCTCTGGGTCAGCTGAACTTCGATAACTCCGGTCGCCTCGTGGAAGAGGTGGTGCCAGACCCCATTCAGATTGACTGGTTGGGCGCCGACCCTGGTCAAATCAGCTTCAACTTCGGCGACGCGATCGCCGACGGTGGTACGGGCACCAGCGGTTCGTCCCAATGGAACCGAGTCACCGAGAGTGTGGCCAACTTCGTGGGCCAGGACGGATACGGCACCGGTGAGTTGGACGGGATCTCAATCGATGACACCGGGCTCATCACCGGCGGTTTCACCAATGGTCAAACGTTGATCATGGGCCGCGTAGCCTTGGCGCGCTTCGAAGACCCCACAGGTCTGGACAGCGTGGGCGGGAGCTCCTTCGTAGAGACGAACGTCAGTGGCGGCGCCTCCATCGGCGACGCCCGCTCCGGTGGCCGCGGCGCCATCATCAGCTCGGCCTTGGAATTGGCCAACGTCGAGTTGAGCAGTCAGTTCATCGACCTCATCTCGTATCAGCGTGCGTTCCAGGCGAACTCACGGACGATTCAGACAGCCGACGGGCTGCTTCAAGAGGTCTTCCAGATCCTGCGTTAAGGCGGGGCTGGATTTCGAGATTCGTAACGGTTTTCGGGAAGCGGTTCGCCGTTTTCCTGAATTCCCGAGAGCGGAGCTAGTTCGTCGTGGGTGGTCGGATCACCCACGACGGTCTCGACCAAGGATTGGTTCGAGGTCGGCTGTCCGCTCGACACCTGTTGGCTGGTCCACGGAAGGGCCGGTGGTTCGGATGTACTCCCCACGGACGGGGAGGTGCCGGATCAGGCAAGAGGTGTCGAGCGGCGGTCGGCTGGCAGTTCCAGGGATGGCTATCTGCGCTCGGCATTTGCTCAAAAAGGAGGGTTGCCTATCGCAAAGACCCTTCGTTCGGGGGTCCACCGACGGACCACGGACGGAAACAGTTTGTCTCCAGCCGGATACACTTCGGTGTGTTCGGTGTAGTGGCGTGCGACCCGGCTCGGGGCTTACCCAGCTTCGATATAGGCTGAGTTGCGGGAGAAGTAGTTGCCCCATTACCCCTCCCTTTGCGCCAATTGACCCAAACACCCTCACGGGTGTTCGAACGCCCGGAGCGACCCACTTCGGGCGTTCATTTTATCTTCTCCTACAATGTGGAGAGAGGTCGCACCCACAAAGGGGTGCACGGTGTCCTTAGATCGGCTAGTGTCGCCCTGAGGGGATTTGTCGACGCGTCAGCCCTACAGACGAGGATTCAATGGCTGAAGAAGAAGAAGCATCCGAAGAAGTCGTCGAAGAAGAAGGCGGCGGCGGCAAGCTCATGTTCATGGTCCTCATGCTCAACACCGTGGGTCTGATTGGACTCGCGTTGTTCATCGTGATGGGCGGTGGCGGTGGCGGCGGCGGTGGTGAGCAGCAGATGATGATGACCGCCGAAGAGATGGCCGAAGGCAGCATGGCGTCGGATGTTCCCGGCGTGGTCAAGTCTACGGGCGCCCCTGGACCCATGGTCGACGTGGGGACCTTGGTGGTGAACCTCAAGGAGGCCGGCGGCGACAAGTATCTCAAAGCCAAGATTAACCTCGAATTGGACAGCGACGAGACGCTGTCAGAGGTGGAAGCGCGTCTGAGTCAGGTGAAGTACCAGTTGACCATGCTCCTGTCGGGGCAGCGGGTCGCCGATGTTCAAGGACCCGAGGCCATGGAGGCCTTGCGCAAGTCTATGATTCGCCGCGCCAACGCGGTCCTCTCCAAGGGCCGAATCGTTGGTGTTTGGCCCGAAGAGTGGATCGTCCAGTAGGGAACCCCCATGGCCGAGCAGATACTCTCCCAGAACGAGATCGACGCGCTGCTTGCAGCGGTCAATGACGGTGAAGTCTCCTTCGATGACGAAGAAGATCACGTCGAGATCTCCGAGGCGGCCGCGGTCGCCGTCAAATATGATCTACTCAGCCAAGATCGTATTATTCGTGGGCGAATGCCCACGCTGGACATCATCAACGACCGCTTCGCCCGGCAGTTTCGCATCACGTTGTCCAATAGTCTCCGCAAGATCATCCAGGTCAACGTGGAGAGCACCAGCCTTATGAAATATGGGGAGTTCCTGAACTATCTCCCCATCCCCAGTTGCCTCAACGTGGTTCGTTTCCACCCCCTTCGGGGCGCCTGCATCCTGGCCATCGAGAGCAAGCTCATCTACGCGTTCTTGAACAATTGGTTCGGCGGCGCCACCAACCCTCAAGAGCGGGTCGAGAATCGGGACTTTACGGCCATCGAGTTGATGATCATTCAAAAGGTCATCGACCTGCTCCTCGAAGAGCTGCAGAAAGCCTGGGCGCCGGTCTTCCCCATCGAAGGGGAGTATCTCCGCACCGAGATCAATCCGCAGTTCTTGGCTGTGGTCGCGCCGAGTGATGTGGTGGTCTTGACGAGCTTCGAGCTCGAAGTGGACGGCCTGCGTGGGACGGTTCAGTTCGTTATTCCGTACAGCACGATCGAGCCCATTAGGCAGCATCTCTCCAGCGGCATCGGCGGAGACGCCGACCCTGACGACACCTCTTGGTATGACCAGATCTGTGAGCACCTCACCGACATCCAGACCCGACCACGGGTCGTCTTGGGCAAGGCTGTCGTGACCATCCGAGAGCTCTTGAACCTGAGCCCAGGCGATGTGGTGACCCTGAGCCAGAATCGGACCGACCCCTTGGCCATGTACGTGGAGGACGCTCACAAGTTCAACGTGTCCCCCGTGGAGCGGGCCGGCTATCTTGCGGCCGAGGTCCTTGAAGAAATCGCGATGAAGAAACCCCCGGCACCAGCCCCTATAGCGGAGCTGGAAGCCGAGCCAGAGGAGTGACCGAATGAAGTTGGCACGGCTCCTGCTTAGTAGTTCCGGTGTGGGAGGTTCCGATGACTGACAAAGCTCGAGAAATTGAATTTCTCTATGATGTCGAGCTCGAGCTGTCGGTGGTTTTGGGAACGACCCGGATGCTGATTCGCGAGCTACTCGCGTTGACTACGGGCTCGGTTGTCGAGCTCAACAAGCTTGCGGGCGAATCGCTGGACGTCGTTATCAACGACAAGGTGATCGCTCGCGGAGAAGCCGTTGTGGTCAACGAGAAGTTCGGGATTCGACTGACTGAAGTCATCTCGCCCTACGAGCGGGTAAAGCATCTCCGGGACTGAACCAAGGGCCGAGCAGCGCGCTGCTTAGTCATCGAGACCTCCCCCTTACACGACACCGCGCACGTGAGTGCGCCGTTTCAAAGGGGGAGTCATGCGCCGGACGCAGCTCACTTTCATTCTCTGCCTGCTCGCCGGGCTCTTTACCACCGCCAATGTTCAGGCGGAGACCGTCAAGAGCCTGACTCAGGTTGGTTTCGCCAGCGGCGAAGACCACGTCGAGTTCACCATTTCGGCTGACCGAGCCTTGACCGCCGATGACGTAGTCGCCCAGACGGACGGCTCGATTCTGGCGCTGCGGTTCGAGAAAACCAATACGAGCCGACAGTGGATTGACAGCGAAGACGCGATTATCAAGCGCACGCTGCTTCACCCCTCCCGTAGAAACGCCCCTGCGGCCGTACTTCGGATTCGTTTTCAACATGTCGTCCCGACGGCGGTGGTGGAGAACATCCGTGTTCGGCCCGAGGACGGCGCCCTCGTCATCGCGATTCCCAGGAACGCGATTACGGCGAGAGGGTGGTCGGGCGCTGCGGCCCCGGCAGCCAAGAGCGCGCCCAAGGCGACGCCTGCGGCCCCGGTCACTAAAGCCGCCCCGAAGAAGCAGGCGAGTGCAGTGACGCAGTTGGCGCCCATCAAGGTGACGGCCAAGGCGACCACCAAGGTCACCGAGAAGAAGACCACCACCACGGTCATCGCCAAGAAGCAGACGGTGCCCGTCAAGACTACGACGGTCGTCGCTACGGACGCGGCGGAGATCGACCCCGAGTCGATTCCCCTGGTCGCGCCCAAGAAGAACGAGGACTCGGCGAACACACCCATCGACGCGCCGGCCGAGGTCGAAGACCAGCCGGTGACCAACGCGCTCGCACAGAGCGCTATCGAGGGCCCCAAGATGGGCACGGTGCTCACGGCGTTGGCCTTCGTGGGTTTCATCGGCTTCATCATGTGGCGGAAGATGCGCGGTACCCGCTCCAAGGACGGGGCCGGCCCGCTCATTAAGCCCATCGGGACCCATATGCTGGGTCCGAAGCAGAGCCTGCTCCTCGTGGACGTGGCCGGCCAGATGGTCTTGCTCGGCACGACGGACAAGGGCGTACAAATGCTCACCACCATCGAGCCCAGTGAGGGGGCCATCGCGCCCAAGAACTCCGAGACCACGCCGGCCCCGACCGAGGCGGAAGGCGAGAGTCTTTCGGATCGACTGGGCGGGGCCGTGGCGAAGTTTCGAGCAGCCGCCGCCAAGGTGAACGCCGAGTACGCCGACGCCCGGACCGAGCGGTCCGAGGCTAAGGCGGAGCGCGCCTTCTTCGGGGGCCGAAAGAAGGCCGAGCGCAAGGCCGCCGAGGAGGCCGCGCTCGACGCCCTCTGCGACCAAATCGTAGATGAGGCCCCAGCGGTTCCGGATCGACGCGCAGCGCGTCGAGAGTTCGTCCCGGTCACTCCCCTGGACCGGCCTATCGAGGAGCCCGAGGCGCCCAGCAGCGCCGGGAATGACCTGCTCCAGAAACTTCGCGGTCTGCAGAGCGCATAAACGATGAAGCTTCGACTTTTCATCACTATCTTCGCTGGTCTCGCCGCCTGTTTGGTGGCCGACGCGGCCTGGGCCCAGCCACTGGTGCTGGACCCGCCCGCCGGTTCCATGGACCCCTTCAGTCTGCCCAAGGTCGAGATGACCGTGGGCGGCGGAGACGGGGACTGGGTCGGTGTGTTGCGGATTCTCGGGATCTTGACGGTCCTGACCATGGCGCCGGCGATCTTGCTGACCATGACGAGCTTTACCCGCATCGTCATCGTCTTCTCATTCTTGCGGCAGGCGCTGGGTACTCAGCAGTCGCCGCCCAATCAGGTCATGGTGGCGCTGGCGCTCTTCCTCACCGTGTTCATCATGCAGCCCGTGTGGGGCAAGGTGCACACCGAGGCGATTCAGCCCTATGTGGCCGGCACCATCAGCCAAGACGTGGCCTTGGAGCGGGCCCTGAGCCCCATTCGACGGTTCATGTTCGAGCACGTGCGGCAGAAGGACCTCGAGCTCTTCATCAGCGTGTCTGATGGAGACCGACCCCAGACGCGCCGCGACGTGTCCAATTTTCAACTCATCCCCGCCTTCGTGCTCAGCGAGCTGAAGACGGCGTTTCAGATGGGCTTCATGATTTACGTACCCTTTTTGGTCCTCGACATGGTGGTCGCATCCATCTTGATGGCCATGGGTATGATGATGTTGCCGCCTATCCTGATCTCACTGCCCTTCAAGGTGATGCTGTTCGTCCTCGTGGACGGCTGGAATCTCCTCGTCGGCAGCCTTATTAAGAGTTTCGGCGCATGACACCAGGATTCGTAGTCGATTTCTTCACCGAGGCCATTACGGTGGCCTCGATGTTGTCGCTCCCCGCGCTCATGCTGGGGTTGGTTGTGGGTCTCATGGTCTCGATCTTTCAGGCCGTGACCCAGATTCAGGAGCAGACTCTGGCCTTGATTCCCAAGATCATCGCCATGGTCGGTGCCCTCTTGGTCTTCGGTGGTTGGATGCTCACCCACCTGGTCAACTATGTGCAGCGGGTGTTCGAGCAGCTGCCCAACGTGGCTGGGTAGGGAAGTGGAGGGGCTCGTCGATGCAGAGGGCGTGTTCGCGGTCATCGGACCGTACGTCTTCGCCTTCTGCCTTGCGCTGACCCGCGTGTCAGCCCTGTTCACGACGACCCCGCTCTTCAACTCGCCCACGGTCCCGCGGAGCGTCAAGGCCGCCCTCGTGGGAATCTTGACGGTCTTCGTCATGATTTCGACGGACCCGACGGGGCCCGAAATCAAGATGGACGCCTTCACGATTCTCGGCGCCATCGTGGTCGAGGCCATCGTGGGCGGGATCATGGGCCTGGGCATCTTGGTCTTGTTCGCCGCCGTGCAGTTCACGGGGCAGCTCATCGGGATACAGATGGGTTTCGCCATCGCGAACGTGGTGGATCCCACCACTTTTCAGCAGGTGGGTGTTCTCAGTCAGTTTCTAAATCTCTTGGGCTTGATGCTTTTCATCTCTATGGATGGGCACCTGCTCGTTCTCCGCGCTCTCTTCGAGAGCACTCAATTGATTCCCCTTGGAACGGGGAACCCCAACGGCAGCCTCATCATCGGTGAGCTGGTCCGTTACGGCAGTAAGATCTTCAGCATGGGTCTCCGCATCGGCCTCCCCGTCGTCTGCGTCGTGCTCTTGGTCAACGTCGGGCTCGCGACTCTGGCCCGAACCGTCCCCCAGGTGAACATCTTCATCCTGGGTTTTCTCATCACCATCAGCATCGGCATCCTCATCTTGGGGTTGGCTTTGCCCTCGACAGCCATGGTCTTCGGCCGATTTATGGAGGAGGCTCTCTTCGACATCGTCGGCATGTTGAGTTTCTTCTAGGGCGTTCCGTCCTCCCACATCCCTCGGATATATGATTTAGATGCCCCATGAATGGGGTCTTGGTCGCCTGTCTTTTTGGTTGTGGCCCGCAATTTGCTTAATACGCGGGTATGGCTGATGACTCCTCCGCAGAAAAAACCGAACCAGCGTCGGAAAAACGCAGGCAGGAGTACCGTGAGCGCGGTGAAGTCGCCCGTTCTCGTGACGTCATCTCGGTCTTGGTGCTCTTCATCGCCATCGGGTATTTCACCTTCTTTGGTGACCATCTCTACAATGGCATGCGGGAGCTCTCGAGCCGGTTCTTTACGCTCCGCCCCGAGATTGACCTCTTAGACACGGGTACAGCGCTCTCCATCGGAGAAGAGTCGGTCACCGCCATCGCGCGTATGCTGGCGCCGCTGGTGGGCGGGATCGTCGTGGTCAGTATTCTGGGAAACGTGGCTCAGGTGGGTTTCCTATTGAGCCCCAAGGCCATGGCGCCGAACCTCGAACGCCTTAACTTCTTCACCAAGGTCATCGGGCACTTCTTTAATAAGCAGGCCATCGGGACCCTCATCGGGAGCCTCGCCAAGATGGCCGTGGTCGCCATCGTGATCTACATCACGCTCAATGGCGACGGCCCCATGATCAAGGCCATATCCACGTTGACCCTCGTCGACGGCATCACCTTTATGCTCGGCCGCTGCCTCAGCGTCGTCTTCAACGTGAGCATCGTCCTCATCATCATCGCCTTAGCGGACTACATGTGGAACCGCTACGTGATGGAAGAAAAGATGAAGATGAGCAAGCAGGAGGTGAAGGACGAGGCCAAGGACGTCGAAGGTAACCCCCATATGAAGGGCGAGAGACGTCGCCGGGCCATGGACATGGCCAACCAGCGGATGATGCAGGACGTGCCCCAGGCCGACGTCATCGTCAACAACCCTACGCACATCTCCGTGGCGCTGCGCTACCGACGGGGACATGACGGTGCGCCCATAGTTTTGGCGAAAGGGGCTGATTTGATGGCCCTTAGAATTCGCCGAATTGCTAAGGCGCACAGCATTCCGATGGTGGAGAACGTCCCGTTGGCACGGGCTTTGTATAAGCATGTGAAGGTGGGTCGGCCGGTGCCTTCTCGCTTCTATCGTGCGGTGGCTGAGGTGCTCGCCTACGTCTACCGCCTGAAGCGACGAAGCCGAACGAACCCACAGCGAAGTAGAACCCAGCAACGGGGGACAGGGACTAAGCGATGAACGTGATAAGCAGAAATAGTAACGTCATCTTCACGTCTTTAGTCGTCGGTCTGCTCCTTTTGATGGTGCTGCCGGTTCCGACGTTCCTGCTCGATATCCTCTTGGCGTTGAACATCGCGTTGGCCATCACCATCTTGGTGGTCTCGCTCTACATGAAGCAGGCCCTCGATTTCTCGGGTTTTCCCGCCATGCTCTTGGTGGCAACACTGTTTCGCCTGACCCTGAACATCGCCTCGACACGGCTCATCTTACTCAACGGCGCAAACGGGCACGACGCGGCCGGGGAAGTGATAGCGACGTTCGGTAACTTCGTCGTAGGCGGCAACTATGTCGTCGGGATTATCGTCTTCGTCATCTTGGTCATCATCAACTTCGTGGTCATCACCAAGGGGTCTGGACGTATCGCTGAGGTGGGCGCCCGCTTCACCTTGGACGCCATGCCCGGTAAGCAGATGGCCATCGACGCCGACCTCAACGCGGGCCTCATCACCGAAGACGAAGCCCGCGCACGCCGCACCAAGATCGAGTCTGAAGCCGACTTCTACGGTGCCATGGACGGTGCGTCTAAGTTCGTCCGTGGTGATGCAATCGCCGGTATCCTGATTACGGTCATCAACATCATCGGTGGTTTCATCATCGGCATGACCCAGCACGGGTTGCCTGCCGGGGAAGCCGCCGCGACCTACACCATCCTGACCGTTGGTGACGGGCTGGTCAGTCAGATTCCCGCCCTGGTTATCTCCACCGCGGCCGGTATCATCGTCTCTCGGGCGGCGGGGAGCTCGGACCTCGGCACTCAGTTGATGGGCCAGCTCTTCTCGAATCAGAAGGTCCTCTACATCGTCGCTGTCATCATGATCGGATTCGGGCTCTTGCCCGGGATGCCGTTCCTCGTCTTCGGTGCCATCGCCGGCGCCATGATCGCCGCAGGGCGCGCAAGCGCACCCGATATGGTTCTCGACGAAGAGACGGGCGAGATGAAGGTCGCCGAGAAGAAGGCGGACTCTAATGTCCACTTGAGCAGCACCGAAGAAGGGGAGACCGGGACCGGCAGCTCCAAAGAGCCGGAGAAGATCGAGAATCTTCTGCCCCTCGATTTGCTGGAGCTCGAGGTGGGTTACGGCCTGATCCCGCTGGTGGACCGCAGCCAGAACGGAGAGCTCTTGGAGCGTATCCAGAGCATTCGTAGGCAGTTCGCCAGTCAGATGGGCATCATCGTGCCGCCCATTCATATTCGCGACAATCTACAGCTCCCCCCGGGCGGCTATTCGCTCCTCATCAAGGGTGTACAGGTGGCCGACGGCCAACTCATCCCGGAGCGTTTCTTGGCCATGAACCCCGGTGAGGTCATCGGGACCGTTCCCGGTGTGGAGACCACCGAGCCGGCCTTCGGCCTGCCCGCTATCTGGATCAGCGACGAGCACAAGGATCGCGCGGACCAGTTGGGCTACACGGTGGTGGACTGCGCCACGGTCGTGGCCACCCACCTCTCCGAGGTGCTCAAAGAGAACGCCCACGAGTTGGTCGGTCGCCAGGAGATGCAGGAGCTCATCGACGTCTTCGCCAAGACGGCGCCCAAGATGATCGAGGACCTCATCCCCGAGAAGATTCAACTCGGTGACATCCTGAAGGTGGTCAAGAACCTGCTGCGTGAGCACCTGAGCGTGCGTGACCTGCGCACCATCTTGGAGGCCTTGGCCGACCACGTGCACCTGACCAAGAACACGGAGATTCTCACGGAGTTCGTGCGACAGCGGCTCGCCCGCTACATCTCCAGCCGCCTGCGCGGTGAGGACGGACAGATTCACGTCATCGCCGTGGACGGGCAGCTCGAGGAGCACTTCCGGACGCAGATTCAACAGGTGGACGGTGACTTCCACCTGGGGGTCTCTCCCCAGATCGCCGAGGGCTTTCTGGGCCATATGGAACAACGAATGAACGAAATGTCGATGCACGGCCTCATGCCGGTCTTGTTGGTGTCGCCCGAATTGCGGCGCCCGGTCCGGAATCTCCTGGAGCGCTTTATGCCTCAGGTGATGGTCATCTCCCACAAGGAGGTGGCCACCGGGATCAGCATCAACGTGCAAGGGGACGTCGGCCGAGGATTGGTCGAGCCGCAGCCCCAAGCCATTTTCGAGTGCCAAAGCTTTGGAAAAGCTTTGGAAAAGCTTGGGAAAAGCTTT
>PVBE010056568.1_pt1 | contig 11129 bp, 10 predicted proteins | sample 1631181 | NCBI WGS metagenome assembly PVBE01 (sample SAMN08397723, study PRJNA350692) | Marine metagenome, whole genome shotgun sequencing project. | isolation source: water | place: Pacific Ocean | collected 2012-04 | reverse complement strand
GTCACATTCGGGATCTCGAAGCGGGATTACCGGATATATTGGAATTGGGCAAAGCTCGCATTTATCGAACAGGTTCTTTCTAAAGTGACATATCGCTGATCGCTCAGGCCGATCGCAGGGATCGTGTCCGCCCGTCCGACCACGACGGATGCGCTGCTCGCCGTCCGCGGCATGGGCCCGACGCGACTCGAGCGCTTCGGCGCTGAGATCCTCGAGCTGGTCAGGGCGGCCGCCGAGCGCTAAGACGGGGCCGGCGGATGATCGCCAATCTCCTGGGGGGACCGATGCCGGATCTGAAGACCTTGTCGAAAGCGCTGTTCCTTTGCGTGGCCCTCGGGGCGGCCGGCTGCGGAGGCGACGACGGCGGCGGCGGCGGTGGTGATGGCGGCGGCGGCGGCGGGGCGTCCTGCGACGGCGTAGCGGGCGACGTGAGCGCCTACGCCGGCAAGTACACCGGCACCTTCGGGTCGACCGATCCGACGGCCGGGGACTGGGAGGCGACGATCGCCGAGGACGGCGTCGTCACGGGCTCCGGCAGCGGCGGCGCCTTCGAGATCAGCGGCTCGGTCTGCGGCGACGGCAAGCTCAACTTCGGGGCGACCGAGCGGGCGAGCGGGGTCACCTCGACGTTCAAGGGCACCATCGACGCCCAGGGCGGCGTCAGCGGCACCTACCAGAGCACCGCCGGGAGCTCCGGCACCTTCAGCGGCAGCCGCGGCGCCGCCGAGGTCGACACGGTCCTGACCGCCGACGGCGAGGGCGCCGCCTGCGCGACCGTCGACGACTGTTCGGTGATCCTCCCCGGCAACGTCTGCGGCTGCAGCTGTACGCCGGTCGCCGTCAGCAAGGCCGAGGCGACCCGCTGGCAGCAGCGCGCCGCCGATCTCGCGCAGAGCTGCGAGGAGGTCCTCGAGTGCGTCGCCTGCCCGGAGCCCGTGGTCTCCTGCGAAGGCGGCGCCTGCTCGGCCGTCGCCGGCTGACCCGGGCCTGATCAGCCGCTCGACGGGGCCCGAAGCGAGGGCGGCGCGCGCCGGCGCCCGTGCTACCGTGACGGCCTTCCCGTGGGTCTCTTCCGCCCCAGCTTCAAGGTCCGCGATGCGCTGATCGGGACCGTGCTGCAGGGCCGGTATCGCGTCGAGGAGCGCATCGGCGAAGGTGCCATGGGCATCGTGTATCGGGCGGTGCAGACCCCCTTCGAGCGGGACGCCGCCATCAAGGTCCTGGCCAAGAAGCACTCGAAGAACGAGTCGATCGTCCGACGCTTCGCAGCCGAGGCGCTCATCATCTCGCGCCTGCGCCACCCCAACACGCTCAAGCCCTACGACTTCGGCCGGACTCCCGACGGCCGCCTGTACATCGTCACCGAGTACCTGCAGGGCCGCACGCTCGCGCAGGTCATCGAGGAGGAGGGGGCGCTGTCGCCGGCCCGGGCCCTCGACTACCTCGGCCAGGTCTGCGACGCCCTGACCGAGGCCCACGCCCGAGGGATCATCCATCGCGACCTGAAGCCGGCGAACGTCTTCATCGAGCGCGTCGGCCGCAAGGAGGTGGTCAAGGTGCTCGACTTCGGCGTCGCCAAGGTCGTGCAGGCCGAGAGCGAGGCCTCCGGCGACGGCATCGCCGACAGGACCGCGTCCGGGACCGTCCACGGCACCCCGAACTACATGTCGCCCGAGCAGGCCGAGGGCCGGACGGTGGACGCCCGCAGCGACCTGTATTCGATCGGCATCATGGCCTACGAGTGCATCACCGGCCGCCCGCCGTTCACCGCTGGCTCGCCGGTGGCGGTGCTCCTCAAGCACGTCAACGACCAGCCCGTCCCCCTGCGAGACGCCCTGCCGGGCCACGAGGTGCACCCCGACCTCGAGGGCCTCGTCCTGTCGCTCCTCGAAAAGGACCCCGGGCAGCGCCCCTCCGACGCCGACGAGGTGCGCCGCCGAATCGAGGCGTTGCGTCGCGGGCCCATCGCCTCGGCCGGCGCCTCGATGCCGGTCCTAAGCCAGGTGGCAGGCTCGCTGCTGCCCGAGTTCGACGCCCACGGGGACACCCTTCACGCAGGCCCGAAGTCCAAGGAGCTGCTGTCCCAGCGACAGCTCGGCGTCTGGCTGCGGAGCTGGTTCCGCCGGAGCCGCGCCGCCCGCTGGCTCCTGGTCATCGGGCTGGTCGAGGCCGCGGTTGCGGTGGCCCTGGCTGCCTGGGCCGCCGGCCTGTTCGAAACGCCTGAGTTCGCCGGCCCTCCAGCCGCCAGCGCGGGGGCGGGCGCAGATGGCGCCGCGGCCAAGCCCCCCGTAGATGCCGGCAAGAAGGCCAAGAAGCGGCGGAGCAAGGCCAAGCTGGGCAAGCGAAAGTAGCATCCGCGGACGGTCCGTCGCCCCCACGACGCCGGCAGATCCCGCTTGCGCGACCGGCGCGTCCTGGATTACTGGGGACGTGGCACACCCCATTTATTGGGAAGGAGAGGGGCACATGGGCAAGAAGATTGGAATCGCAGTGGTGGGTCTGTTGGTCGTTGTGCTGGGCGCAATCGCCATGCAGCCGGACACGTATCGGGTGGAGCGCAGCGCGGACATCGCGGCGCCCGCCGACGTGGTGTTCGAGATGACCGCCGACCTCAAGAACTTCGACAAGTGGTCGCCGTGGAACGAGCTCGACGCCACCATGAAGAAGACCTACGGGGACAAGACCTCTGGCGTGGGCGCCACGTATGAGTGGTCCGGCAACTCCGAGGTCGGCAAGGGCCGGATGACCGTCACCGAGGTCAGGGCCCCGACGACCCTGCGCATCAAGCTCGACTTCCTGGAGCCCATGGCGGGCGAGGCCATGAGCGGCTGGGACTTCACCTCCGGCGGGGACAGCAAGACCACCGCGAGGTGGTGGGTCGAGGGCAAGAACGACTTCATGGGCAAGGCGTTCGGCCTGTTCATGGACATGGACGCCATGCTCGGCGGCACCTACGAAAAGGGCCTGAAGAAGCTGGGCGAGGTCGCCAAGACCGAGACGGCGGCCCGGGCCAAGGCCAAGGCCGACGCTGAGGCGAAGGCCAAGGCGGAAGCCGAGGCGAAGGCCAAGCTGGCGGCCGAGGCGCTGGCCGTGGCTGGTGGCGCTGCGGACGGCGCTGCGGCGCCTGCGGTGCCGGGCAAGGTCGCCGAGTAGGCTGGGTCGTTGGGGCGCGCCGGGACTGTCGGCGCGCCCTCACCCGTTCAACTCAGGCGCCATCAAGGCGGGGGGTGAGCCGTGGTCCTGGTCGGGAATCTGCTCTGGTTCGTTCTCGGCGGGGGCTTCCTGGCCTGGCTGGGCTGGCTCCTGACCGGGGCGCTGCTGGCGATCACCATCGTCGGGCTGCCTTTTTCGTTCGCCGCGTTCCGGATCGCCTCGTTTGCCGCGTTTCCCTTCGGCAAGCAGCTGGTCGACGCCTCGGTCGTGGGCGAGACCGCGGTGGCCGGCGCCGGCATCGCCAACATCCTGTGGATCCTCCTCGCCGGGATCTGGCTGACGCTGGGGCACATCGCCGCTGGCGTCAGCCTGTGCGTGTCCATCGTCGGCATCCCGTTCGGCCTGGCCCATTTCAAGCTCGCGGCCATCTCGTTCGCCCCTTGGGAAAGCGGGTGCTGACCACCGGGTGACGCAGCGGTAGCATCCACAGCATGTCGCTTCGCCTCGCATGGATGGCGCTGCTCCTGGGCTGCGCCTCGACTCCACCCCCAACGCCCGCGCCGGCGCCCCCCGCAGCGCCCGCGGCTGCGGCTGCCACGCCGGCGTCCCAACAGCCCATCAAGTCGATCAAGCCGGTGCTCACCGCCGACCAGATCGACGCGGCCGCCCCCAAGCTCGAGGCCTACCTGCAGCGGGTCCTCGGGGAGCGGAGCGTGGAGCTCGTCGAGGCCCGGCCGTTCGCCGAGGGCCACGTCAACGAGACCTGGTACCTCGCGCTCGATCTCGACGGCGAGATCGACTACGCCGCGCTGAAGATCTTCCCCAACGCCAAATCGGCGGACGCCAACGCGGCCATGTTCAAGCTCGCCCACGACAACGACTGGCCGGTGCCGACCGAGATCGTCCGGGGCGACACCAAGCCCTACTCGGATCGCCCCAGCCTGCTCATGGACTTCATGGTGGGCGGCTCGCTCCGAAAGCACGTCCAGGGGGTCTTCAAGGCGTCCGGAGACTTCGCCCCGGACGTCGACGAGATCGCAGATCTGTACGGCGAGGTCGGCGACATCCTCGGGTACCTGCACAAGAAGCACATGCGCCCCCGCAAGGCGGGCGACGTCACCGACGTCGCGGACATGAAGGCGGCGGTGGAGCGCTGTGCGCGCGAGGGCTGGTGTGACGAGTCCGCACGCAAGCGGCTCGACGGGCTGGCGGCCACCCTGGACGGCGGCCCGGTCACCTTCTGCCACGGCGATCTGTACGAGTCGCAGATCATCATGAACAAGGACGGTCAGGTCCGGGCGTTCATCGATCTGGACGCAGCGGGCTACTGCGATCCCGCCTCGGACTTGGGCGATCTGCTCGGTCACGTGGTCTATGTGAACCCGGTCGCGCGGGTCTCCCGCTGGAAGACGCCGGCGCCCACCGCCGAAGAGGTGGCCGCCACCGCCCAGCAGGTGCTGCTGTCGTACCGGGCGGCGGCCGAGATCTCGGAGGCTCAGTGGCCGGCGTTCCTGGACCGGGTCAAGGCCCACGCGTGGCTGCGCATGGCCATGCTGATGGTCCGCTACGAGGGCAACCCCCACGCCAAGGCGATGGTGGAGGCCCTCAAGAGCCAACGCGGGGCGCTCACGGCGACCGATCCCTTTGCCAAGGTCGAGGGTCTGTGATGCGGGTCTCTTCCATCCAACTGGGCGGTGCGGCGCTCATTGCCCTGGCAGTGACGCTGATCGCGGGGCCCCCTCGAGCTGCGGCCGCAAGCTCCAAGACCATCGCCATCTTCGACATGGGCGGGCCCAAGCGCAGCGCTCGGGCGGGCAAGTACCTCGCCAAGCGGCTGCGCGCCCACGGCGCCAAGCAGCTCGCGCCGCAGGGCTGGAAGATGATGCCCCGGCTGGACATGGTCTCCGCCCTCGAGGACCAAGGCGGTCACTGCGTCCGCAGCGGCGAGTGCGGGAAGAAGGCGATCAAGGCCCTGGGGGCGGCCCAGGTGGTCGTAGGCAAGCTGTCGAGCCTGGGCGACCTGCAGCTGACCCTGGAGCTGCGGGATGGCAAGACCGGCAAGCTCGTGCGCGACACGGCGCTGCTCGCCCCCCGCGTGGACGGGCTCATCGACGACGTGCCCAAGGCCTGGGACAAGCTGCTCAAGCACCTGCCGGACAACGACGAAGACCTGGTCCGCGCCGCCCCCAAGCCTGCGGCCGAGGCCAAGCCGCCGGCGTTGGCCGCACAGAAGCCGACGACCGACGCGTCGACCGAGCATGGCACCGTGATCCGACGGGGCGAGCTGGGCGTGGACGGCAAGGGCAGGATCGACACGGGGCAGATGGCCTCGGCGGTCGATCGGCATCTGCCGCAGATGCACCGCTGCTACGGCAAGCAGCTGGCCAAGGACGCAGGCATCTCCGGGCTCATCGAGCTGTACCTGACCGTCACCAAGAAGGGCAAGGTCAAGCAGGTGGCCCTGGTCAAGAACACCACCGGGGCCAAGAGGCTGGGCGCGTGCCTGGGCAAGGGCGCCAAGCGCTGGAGGCTGCCGAAGCCGTGGGGCGGCGGGGTGGTCGTGAGCTTCGAGCTGGATCTGACGCCCAAGGACGCCGCCGCGGCGGCCGCAGCGACCGGCGCGGACCCGGACGGCCTGGCCCTCAAGCAGCAGTACGGCACCATCTCGGAGTCCAAGGTGGAGCGGGTGGTCATCAAGCACATCTCCCAGATCGAGAAGTGCTACGTGCGCGGCTGGAAGAAGAACCCCAAGCTCAAGGGCACGCTCATCGTGAAGTTCCAGATCGCCGCGTCCGGGCGGGTGAAGAAGGCGGAGGTGATCGACGACGAGCTGGGGAGCAACAAGGTCTCCCGGTGCATCCGCAAGCGGGTGCTCGCCTGGCCGTTCCCCAAACCCAAGGGCGGCCCGGCGCTGGTCCACTACCCCTTCACGTTTGGCTGAGGCGACGCCGGCCACGGCCCCGCGCCCGCTCACCCGCGGGCGCGACAACCAGGCCTCCGAGGGCAGCTCCCAGCGCAAGCTCAACGGGCAGTTCTTCACGCCTGCGTCCGCGGCCGACGCCATGGTCCAGGCGGTCGGCTGGCCCCTCGACCCCGCCTACCCGGGCGGCGCCTTGCTCGATCCCTGCTGTGGAGACGGCGCGTACCTGGCCGCGGCGATCCGCAAGGTGCTCGCCTCGGGCCTGTCCGCCGGTGAGCAACGGGCTGTCATCGAGGAGCGGTTGTGGGGCTGGGACATCGATCCCGAGGCCCTCGCGGCCTGCCGGGCCGCGCTCGGCGCGCTGCTGACCGAAGCCGGCCTGCCCGGCGCGCTCCCGCGCATCGAGCATCGCGACGCCCTCGACGGCCTCAGGCCCGGCGAGCGCGTCGCGGCGGTGGTCACCAACCCGCCCTACCTCGAGGCCAAGCGCATGCCGGACGCGCTCAAGCGCCGGATCAAGGCCGAGTGCCCCGCCGCCGGCCGCGGGGCCTTCGATCTGTACGGGGCGTTCGTCGAGCTCGCCGCCCGGTGGGCCGACGAGCTGTGCCTGCTCATCCCCAACCGGTTCCTGGTGGTGGGCTATGCCGATCACCTGCGCCGGGATCTGCTCGCGGGCTGGGAGATCGACGTCACGGACCACTCCCGCGACGACCTGTTCGCAGACGCGCAGGTGTACCCCATCGTCTTGCACGCCAGGCGCTCCGACCGGCCCCGCTACCGCGTCGCCGGCGCGGTCGCCGCGCCGCTGGGCACCATGCTGCCGTTGGCCCCCGACGACCTTGCGGGTCGCTCCCTGTTCCAGCGCTGCATGTCCTCGCCGGATGCGCGTCGCTTCGACGACGTCGCCGACATCCGCTGGACCGTGTCGTTCCACAGGGCCGGCCTGCGCGACCAGTTCGTGTTCACGGACCGCCCGGACTCCCCCCACGCCCGGCGCTTCCTGGGCGGGGGCCGCTTCGCCGGCAACTCCGAGGTGGATCGCTACCGGATCGCCTGGGGCGGGGGCTGGATCGACTACGACGAGCGGCGCGCCCTGCAGGCCCGCAACGGCCTGCCGCCGCTGTCCGTGCACGAGTCGCCCAAGGCGGTCATCTGCCAGAACGTCCGCCGCGCCAGGGTGGCCCTGGACACCGAGGGCCTGATCCTCAAGGACACCCTGCTGTCCATGCGTCTCAAGGCGGACCAGCCCGCACACCTCCTCCCCTGGCTGGTGCTCGTCCTGAACTCGGACCTGTTCCACTACCTGTACGAGCACGCCTACGCCGGCACGCGAAAGGGTGGCGCCTACCTGCACTTCCTGGCGAGGTACATCGACCCCTTCCCGTTCCCGCCCGCCCCGGGCCCCGAGGTCGTCGACGCCCTGCACGCCCGCCTGGTCGCCGATCCGGCGCGCCAGCCGGAGGCCGAGGCGGCGGTCCGCGCGGCTTGGCGGGTGACAGCGGGAGAGGCGCAGGCGCTCGACGTGTATCCGCTGCCGCGGGCCTGAAGCCGCCCGGGTGTGGCTGTCCGGGCCGCAGCGGGGTTCCGTCGCAGTGGCCCGCGGCCACCAGGATCGGGTTAGCCTGCGCCCATGGACCCATTCACCGAGACCACCACACAGGGCTGGCTGAGCCGCATCGGCGAGTCCATCAAGGGCGTCCTCGTCGGCGTCATCCTCATCCTCGCCTCCTGCCCCGTGCACTACCTCAACGAGGGGCGTGCGGTGAAGACGGCGAAGGCGCTCGAGGAGGGCGCTGGCGCCGTCGTGTCCGTGTCCGCCGACGCGGTGGACGCGGGCAACGAGGGCAAGCTGGTGCACATGAGCGGCGACGCCGTCGCGGCGGAGGATCTGGCCGACCCCGACTTCGGGATCAAGGCCAAAGGGGTCCGGCTGCGGCGGACGGTGCAGATGTACCAGTGGAAGCAGAGCAGCAGCTCCAAGAAGGACAAGAAGCTCGGCGGCAAGCAGGAGACCAAGACCACCTATACGTACTCCAAGGACTGGAGCCCCACCGCCATCAACTCGTCTGCGTTCAAGGTCCCCAAAGGGCACGACAACCCAGGCGCCATGCCGTTTTCCGGGCAATCGTGGGCCGCCAGCGTCGTCACCTTGGGCGCGTTCCGGCTCGGGCCCGGGCTCACCGGGCAGATCGGAGGCGGCCAGCCGGTCGCCCCGGATCAGGCGACCCTCGACAAGCTGCCGGCCTCGCTCAAGGGCAAGGCCAAGCTGTCGGGACAGGAGCTGTTCGTCGGCGTCAGCCCAGGTTCGCCCGAGGTCGGGGATCTGCGCATCCGATGGAACGTCACGCCGACCTCGCTGGTCAGCGTCGTCGCCAAGCAGACCGGCCCGGCGCTCGGGCCGTACGCCACGAAGGTCGGCCGGGAGCTCGAGATGCTGACCATGGGGACCGCGACGGCGCAGGCGATGTTCGAGGCCGGCGAGCAGGCCAACGTCGTGCTCACCTGGATCCTGCGGCTGGTCGGCTTCCTCCTCATGGTGTTTGGGTTCGGCCTCATCTTCAAACCCCTGTCGGTGGTCGCCGACGTGGTGCCCTTCGTGGGGGATCTGGTGGGCATGGGCACAGGCTTCGCCGCCTTCGCCATCAGCGTGCCGCTCACCCTGTTCATCATCGCGATCTCCTGGATGGCGGCGAGACCCCTGCTAGGCGGCGCCTTGCTCGTAGGCGCCATCGGGCTCGCCGTGGGCTTCAAGATGCTCGCCAAGCGGAGCGGCGGCTCGTTAGAAGATCGGGCTAGGAGCGTGTAGGACATTGGGCTTCGTCGCCTCCGGCGGCTCGCCCTCGTCCTACATCGCTCCATCGCGGTGCTCATGCCGTCCGGGAGCTCCGAGTCTCGGCGAGCAGGTCTTGTGTTCTCCGGGAGCTTGGGCGAACAGCTTCCAAGGATTGTGGCAGGCCGCCACGAGCTTCCACTCGCTGCGCACGGCCTGAAGCGTCCGGAACGAGAGCCCGTTGAAGGTCTGGCGCACCCGGATCTGGCCGAAGACCGGCTCGACCACGGCTTTTCGCCTCGCGTACACCTCCCGTCCCCGTTTCGTGTCGAGTCGCCACCGCATCCGGTCCCCGGGGGACAGATCGTCCGGTGGTTCGCCGGTTCGCATCGGGGGGCTCGACTCGCTGCGGCGGACCCGTTTCACCGAGACGTAGGTCTCTACGCCGGCTTCTTCGGCTTGCCCCACCTGCTCCGGATTCCAGTACCCGGTGTCCGCAGTCGTCGCCTCGGGCAGCCGCCCGCACGCCTGTTCGACCTCCCGCAGCATCGGCATCAGGAGAGCGTTGTCCACCGACGCATTCGTCACGTCGGCTCCCACGACGACCTGACGGTGGCCGTCCACGGCGGCTTGGCAGTTGTAGCCTTGGATGAAGCCATGGCGGCCGACCATGATGCTGCTCTCGGGGTCGGTGAAGTTGCGCTGCGACGAGGGCTTGGGGGTTCCGTCCGTCGTCACCGCCATCGTTCTGCGCGGCAGGCCCCCGGAAGCGGGTTCCGGCCCCTCGCCTGCGTCGTCGTCGTCGTCGTCGCCTCCGCCGCAGTCTCCTGCGAGGGCGTCGGCCTTGGCGTCGGCGCGCTCGGCCATCGTCCGTTGCGCCTTGCGGACCTTGGCCTGCGGATGGCTGTCGGCGGTCCGGCGGTGGTTGTCGGCCTGTGCCCGAAGATCCCGGACGCGTTGCTGACGGGCGGCCTCCTCGTCGTCGACGCGCTCGGCCTCGGCGAGCAAAGCGTCGATCTCCGCCTTGAGCCGCTCCTCGTTCGCCTGCATCCGTTCGTAGCTCATCGCCTTGTGCCTGCTCGCGTTCGCCTGGACCTTCGTCCCGTCGATGGCCACATGGCCCAACTTGACCAGACCGGCCTGCTCGCAGAGTCGGAGGATCTCCAGGAACACGCCGGAGAACGCCGGGCGATGCACCCTGCGGAACTCGTTGATCGTGGTGAAGTGGGGCTGCGCGTTGGCCGTGAGCACCCGAAAGGCGACGTCCAGGACGAAGTGGACAAGGTGGTCCAAAGCCAGCCAGTCCCGCAGCGAGGGAGGCAGCAGATAGGTCTGATCGAGGTCCCAGTCGAGGTCGGTCTTGCGGCTCAGCGCCGCATTGGATCACAAACGCGGGCGGGGCGCGAATCCCGCAGACAGGGCGTTCGATCTACGCCCTGCACGCTCCTGGTCCGCTCCCGTCGGGCCTCATCCCGGCCGCCGGCGCCCGGTCAGGCCAGGCCCGGCAGGGTCGCCTGTCGCCTGTCGCCTGACCGCGAGTGGAACGAAGGGGACGCGCTCGGTGAGCATGCGTACCAGCAGCGCATCGCGGTCGGGGCCTCGCGGCCCGAAGACCGAGCGCAGGAACCGGTCGGCGGACAGCAGCGGCACGTCCAGGCCAAGGTACGGGTCGATGGGTCCTTCGAGCGCGGGCAGGCAGGCGGCGTCATAGGGATTGCGCAGCACGTAGGCGACCATCTGAAAGGCCTGGCGCACGCTCCGGCCGCTCGACGACCAGAACCGGTCGGCGAACACCCGCCCTCGCACCCGCCCCGCCACGCGGTTGATCAGGCGGGCGAGCTGTCCGAAGACGAGGCGGGTCGCCGCCGCCAGCGCCGCCCGCGACTCGGGGATCACGATCCAGTGGATGTGGTCGTCCATGAGCGCATACGCCACGGTCCGCACCCCCGCCTCCCGCGCCCGGTCTCGCAGCCGCCGAAACTCCGCCAGCACCCCGCGCCGCCGCAGGCTGGGCAGCCCCGGAAGCAGCTTGGCCGTCAGGTGCATGGGCCGGCGGGTCGACACGTCCCGCGCCCGGTGTCGGATGCGTCCGGATCGGGACCTCGAGGACATACCCACAGACTAGCTGAACGGACGGTCAGGTGCCAGCGTTTTCGCAAATGAAAACATCGACTTGCTGGTGCCTGTTGGCCCTGGAGAAGGCCGGCCGGGCGCGGTGCACGGAGGGACCGGTCCGCTCGGGCGGAGGCCGCTGTCCGTCGAGAAGGCGATGTCCTCCGGCGGGAT
>PVBE013009100.1_pt1 | contig 11130 bp, 9 predicted proteins | sample 1631181 | NCBI WGS metagenome assembly PVBE01 (sample SAMN08397723, study PRJNA350692) | Marine metagenome, whole genome shotgun sequencing project. | isolation source: water | place: Pacific Ocean | collected 2012-04 | reverse complement strand
TGGGTTGCCAGATCGCGTTCGAGGCGACCGGCCGGCAAGGCGGGTCGTCGCGCGCATACTCGGCGTATGCGAAGGCGGCCCAACGCAGCAGGGCGGGATGGATCGGGCGCGAGGTGGCAACCCAATTCCGGTCGGCCTCCTCAGCGACACTCCGCAGGTGGATGACGATGACCGGGCGCGGCGGGCGCGTTCGCAGCGCGGAGGCTACTTCCCGAGGTTGGGGAGGGGGCCGGTGATCCGGCGCACGGCCTTGCGGGCGATGGGGTGCTCGAGGACATCGTCGAAAGCTACGCGCTCGACGCTGCCGTCGGGGCTGATGGCCACGACGCGCGTGTGAGAAGTCACCGGATCGCGGTGGACCAGGCGCGCGACAGCCTGGGGGTCAATGCCGGGCAGTCCGACGTCGAGGAATAGAATATGGGGTCTGAAGGTGGCGACCTGTCGCCCTGCATCGAACGCGTTGTCGGTGTGCTCCACCTTATATGCGGTGTTCGCGTCGGCCTCGGCGTCGTCGAAGATCGCGTCGAGGATGGACTCGACCACGCTCGGGTCGTCATCGACGATCAGCACGCGCTGCGTGCCCGCGTCGACGCGATCCTCCCATTGCATTGGGATCTGGTTGCGGCGGCAGAAGTCCTCCAGGTCGGCCCGCATGATGCGCCGGTGCCCGCCTGGAGTCTTGTAAGCCTTGATGCGTCCTTCGTCGATCCACCGAATGATCGTCATTGGTGTCACGCGGCAGAACTTGGCTGCCGAATGGGTCGAGAACACGTCAGGCAGCTTCTGAGCCATGCCTGATCCTCCTGTGGATAGCATCGGTAGAATGCCCCTTCTTCTCGTTCGACCGCAAGAAACCCCTTGAACAGTATATATCAAAATTTCTAATACTTCTGCCGGTGGGATGTGCCACCCGCGTCGGCGACGGGCTTATCCGGCGCGCGCCCGGGGCCGCGTGTTGCCGCTTTGAACGGCGCTCCATTATGCTGCGGCGATTTGATCCGGGGAGCTCCATGAATTCGCGCCTGCTCGTCTTGCTCGCAATCCCTCTCGCCCTCGCGGCCTGTGACGCCGAAGGGGGCGGCGGCTCGTGTGGTGGCGACGACGCGTGCGGGCGCGGTGAGATCTGCCGCGACGACGAATGCACCATCATCCGCTGCGACCGCCTCGGCGACTGCCCGGGGAGCGGTCGGACCTGCCTGGAAGACCTCCGGCAGTGCTCCGCCAAGGAGTGCGCCGACATCAACCAGGACGGAACCGAGCGCACATGCTCGGACGACAAGGTCTGCCTCGACGACGGCCCCTTCCGACACTCCTGCGTCGAGCCGGCCGTGATCCCACCTGACACCGGCATGCTCCCCGTGGGCGACATGGGCATGGGCGAAGGTGAAGGCGAGGGCGAGGGCGAAGGAGAGGGCGAGGGTGAAGGGGAGGGCGAAGGCGAGGGCGAGGGCGAAGGGGAGGGCGAGGCCACCCACTGCGCGCCGTGCAGCGGCGACGCGGACTGCGGCGCCCTCGGCGACGGAGCACGGTGTACGCCGATCGGAGCGGAGGGCGCCTTCTGCACGAGCGCGTGCACCGAAGGCGACGACTCGACCTGCCCGGCGGATTTCACCTGCGTGGCGGGTCTCGCCCAGTGCGTGCCGCGCGGCTTCAACTGCGCGATCGATTGCCTGCGCGAGGGTTGCCCGGACGGCCAGCTCTGCGACGTCGATGTGGGTGATTGCGTGCCGCTGCGCGGAGCGTGTGGCGCTTGCGGCGGCGACGACGACTGCGCGGACGGCCTCAGCTGCGGACCGGTCGGCGGCGGCACCGCTTGCCTCGCTGCGTGCGACGGCGACGCCTGCGAGAACGAGTACGTCTGCGACGAGGGGCTCTGCAAGCCGCCCTCCGGGATGTGCGACGCGTGCGGTGGGACCTGCGGCGGCGCGACCCCCGTCTGCATCGCGCCCGAGGGCGTGTGCGGCGAGTGCGGCCCCGGTCATCCCTGCGGCGAGGGCATGGTCTGCAACGCACAGAACGCCTGCGAAGAAGCGATGGTGGGCGCCTGCATCCAGAACCTCGACTGTCGCGACCCGGACCGCTCGATCTGCTTCGGCGGTGAGTGCATCCCCTGCCTGCAGGATGTCGACTGCGGACCGCGCGCCCGCTGCGACGACATGGCCTGCATCGACGACCTCTGCGGCGGGGTCGAGTGCCAGGTGGGCTCGGAGTGCAGCGACGAGACCGGCCGCTGCGACCCCGGCTGCAACGCCGACGCGGATTGTCCGGCGCCGATGCAGGCGTGCAACGCCGAGACCGGGCAATGCTGGTTCCGGGACTTCATCTGGCAGGGCTGCGACCTCGGTGGCGGCGAAGGCGTGTGCGCCCCGGGCGGCGAGTGCATCCCCGGGGTGCTGCCGATCCGCATGAACGGCGGGATCTGCACGTGCGCGAAGGAGGACCCGCTCGATCCCAACTCGGCCGACCGCATCCCGTGTCACCCTCCGGGGGTGTGCGTCGCTGAGTTCAACGGCATGCCCCTCCCGCAGGCGGTCTGCACGATCTCGCCCATCTGATCATTGGCCTCCCCCGCCACCACCAAGGCGAAGAAGAAGGTCCGTAAAGCCCCTCCGAAGAAGGGCAAGAAGGGCCGGAAGAAGAAGGCCGAACCGGTCGTCGTCACCGCCGACATGTTGGCGGCGATCCCTCTGTTTGCACCGCTCGAGCGCCCATTGCTCGAGCGCCTCGCCACGCGCGTCGAGCACCTCGACCTCGAGCGCACCGAGCATCTCTTCGACGGCGCCCCGGCGGGCGGCGACGATGACTCCCCGGTCTTCGTGCTCACCTTCGGCGACGTCTCCGTGCACCGCACCACGGCCGACGGCGAGCGCGTCGTCAACTACCTGCGCCCCGGCGACGCCTACGTGCAGAAGCTCTTCGTCGACGGCAGCACCCAGAAGCTGCGCCTCACGGCGATGTGCCCCATCCGCGCGCTTCGCCTGAAGTACCGCGACGTCAATTACCTGCTGAGGAAGAGCCCGACCTTCCGCGACGCCTTCTCGGCCACCATCCGCCAGGTCACCGAGCGCCAGGCCACTCGCTTCGACGACACCTTCCAAGGCGAGATCGCCGAGTTCATCGTCAAGGAGCGCCTGACCTTCGCGGGCCGCGTGAAGATCAAGCGGATGGACATCTGCATCGAGTGCGACGGCTGCTACGACGCCTGCCGCACCCGACACGGGACCGACCGGCTCGGCGCCAGCGAGGTGAAGTACGGGCTCACCGAGATCCCGCAGAACTGCCACAACTGCCTGGTCCCGGAGTGCATCGACAAGTGCAAATTCGGGCAGATCAGCCGCGACGAGGCGACCGGCGAGATCGTGATCGCCGACAACTGCACCGGCTGCACGATGTGCTCGCGCGGGTGCAGCTTCGACGCGATCCGAATGCACTCCCTCGCCGACCTCGACCTCCCGCGCTACTTCCCCGATCGCGGCCCCGACGCGAAGGGAAAGAACATCGCCCAGAAGTGCGACAACTGCGCGAAGTACCGCGACCAGGCGTGCATCACGGCGTGCCCGACGGGGGCGATGTTCCAGATCGACGGCAAGTCGATCTTCGACTACTGGGAGCAGTTCACCGTCCACCACACGCCGGGCGTCGGCGAGGTCGACACCTCGGTCGCGGCGCGCCAGGGCTCGAAGCGTTTCTGGCCCCTGTTCACGCTGGCCAACTTCGTCCTGCTCTTCTGGGAGTGCCTCGGGCGCGCCTGGTGGCCCGAGCTCACCTTCGGCGCCTTCTTCGCGCGCATGGGCTGGGTCGCCGCGGTCGACCCGGCCGACCTGATGAAGCCGGGCGACGCCTTCGGCCATGCGCTGGGGTACATCGGCGGCAGCTGCATGATCGCGACCCAGCTGTATCGCCTCGGCAAACGCTACGCGCCGCGGCTCGGCAGCGTGCAGGCGTGGATGGAGAGCCACATCTGGCTGGGCGTGCTCGGCCTCGTCTACGCCTTCTTCCACACGACGCAGAACTTCCGCGAGCCGATCGCCGTCGCCACGTTCGTCACTATGCTTGTCGCGATCCTCACCGGCGTCGTCGGGCGCTACCTGCTCTACCTGGTGCCCCGCAGTCAGGCCGGGCAGCAGCTCGCGCTCGAGGAGATCGAGCAGAAGGTCCAGACCCTCAACCGGCAGATCGAGGAGGGCTTCGTCGACCGCCGCCACGGCTACACGATGATGGTCAAGATCGACGGGCTCGCCGACGCCGACGAGGAGGTCGACCTGGCCTCTCAGAGGCTCTTGACGGGGATTGTCCGGCTGCTCGGCGCCGACCGCCGGCAGCGGAAGGCCATCGAGGGTCTGCGCGGAGAGGTCGAGGGCCAGGCGGAAGAGGGCAAGGCGGCCGCGGTGATGAAGCTCTTCAAGGAGCGGGCGCGGCTCGAGCGTTCACTGCGCCGCTACGCGCTTCTGGCGACCATTCTCAGGCGTTACAGGGTGGTTCACGTGACCTCGAGCAACGTCATGTTCGGCGCCTTGATCGTCCACATCGGTCACTCGCTGATGTACTCCGTCGGCTAGTACCCGCAACCCGAAGTAACGCCCGGGTTCGACGGCCCCGCCCGCCGATGCCGGCGTTGCTCCTCCTCGCCGCACCTCCAGTGCGACTCGTCGTCCCGCCTTGGCCTCGACGACCGGGACTCGCCGATCCCGGGCGTTACTTCGGGCCGCGGGCACCAGGCCCCCGGCTCTATCCAGCGTTAATCCCCGACTCAATCGCCGCTCGGGCTCGAAGGGTGTAGCATCGCCGGGATGCGCGGGGCGGTCCTGGCGTGCGGGTTGCTGGTCGCGGGGACGGTGCACGCCGCCAACCCCCTGTCGCGGCCTCACGCGCACCTCGACAAATCAGACCAATGCAACTCCTGTCACGTCGCCTTCGGCGGGGTGCCCGTCGCGAAATGCCGCGGCTGTCATCGCGACATTGACGACCGGATCAAGCGCGGCAAGGGCTACCACGGCCTCAAGGTACGCGGGACTGCGTGCTTCAGCTGCCATCGCGAGCACCTGGGCCGTGGGCACCAGATCACCCCGCTCGACCGCCGCAACTTCGACCACGAGGGCACCGGTTGGCCGCTGAGCGGTGGCCACGTCGGCGTGCCCTGCCGCGAGTGCCACACCGCGAAGCGCAAGAAGACGAATCGCGACAGCTACCTCGGCTCGTCGAACCGCTGCGTCGATTGCCACGGCGAGTACCACGGTGCCGGCCAGAAGGCCGCGCTCGGCCGCTGCGAGCGGTGCCACAACACCTACGACTGGAAGCAGCTCAACGCGAATCTGCGCTTCAACCACGAGCGAGAGACCCGCTTCCCCAGAACCGGGCGTCACCTCAAGGTGCAGTGTGACAAGTGCCACCTCGGGAAGAAGAACTTCGGGCCGATTCGGGTCGCCGGGTGCGTGACGTGCCACCAGGACCCCCACCCGGCCGGGCTCTTCGGCCGGCGCATCTGCGAGGACTGCCATGTCACGACTTCGTTCAAGAACACGAGCATCTTCGAGCACCAGTCGACCGGTTGGCCGCTGCGCGGGAAGCACCGCCGGAAGAAGTGCGTCGACTGCCACAGCTGGAAGCGCTGGAAGCCGCGCAGCCGTGACTGCGCCGGGTGCCACAAGGATCCGCACCGCAATCAGTTCCGCGGCATCGCCTGCTCGAAGTGCCACCAGGAGCAGGGCTTCGACAAGCTGAAGTTCAACCACAACACGATGAGCCGTTTCCCGCTGCGTGGGAACCACCGGCGCGTCGCCTGTGCGAAGTGCCACCCGGGCGGGAAGTACAAGCCGCTCGAGCGCGAATGCCGCAACTGCCACCAGGACCGCAGCCCCCACGGCAACACCTTCGGCGAGACGCCATGCGGCAACTGCCACTCACCGGTGTCGTGGCTGAAGACCCGCTTCGACCACGGCGTGACCGGCTTCCCGCTCGAAGGGCGGCACGTCGAACAGCCGTGCTTCCGTTGCCACCCGAAGGGGACCGAGACCGAAGACGACACGTTGCAGGAGTGCGCCTTCTGCCACCGCGACGTGCACAACAACCAGTTCGAGGGCGCCAATTGCGACCGCTGCCACAAGGGCTACGAGCGTTGGGCCATCGACTTCTTCGACCACACCGTCAGCCGCTTCAACCTCGACGGGAAGCACCTCGACGTGCAGTGCACCGGCTGCCACAAACAGGGGCATTTCCGACCGATCGACACCGCGTGCGGCAACTGCCACAAGAACTTCCACGAGGACCAGTTCTCGAAGAAGTGCACCGAGTGCCACAGCCCGCACAGCTGGACGCTCGTCGACTTCGACCACCAGAGCGACAGCGAGTACCCGCTGGTCGGGCTGCACCAGGAGCTCGATTGCGCCAAGTGCCACGTGCGCAACGACTACAAGGGCGTGCCGCAGTCCTGCGAGGGCTGCCACTACGACGTGCACCGCGGCACCAAGGGTGCTCAATGCGACCGCTGCCACTCGGAGAACGACTGGACGGCGAACACGGGTCAGGACCACGACTTCGGGGCGTTCGAACTCAAAGGGGTGCACGACCAGCTGCCGTGTGAACGCTGCCACGGACCTGACCGGCGACAGGAGCTCGCGGGCACCGGCCCGGAGTGCATCCGCTGCCACCGCGACCCGCACTTCGGGGGGCTGGGGCCGTTCTGCCACGACTGCCACACCCAGGATTACTTCCTGCCGAGCACGTTCCACCACCACGAGACGGGGTTCCGCCTGTCCGGGGCGCACCGCTTCGTCGAGTGCCGCGATTGCCACCCACGTCGCGTCTTCGGCGGGCTGCCCAAGAACTGCGACTTCTGCCACACCGACACGTTCCAATCGACGCAGGGCGGCGGCTGTGACCACACGGTTGGCTGCGCGGGCGGCCTGTTCACCTGCCAGAACTGCCACACCACGCGCTCGTTCATCCCAGCGCGGCCCGGCGTCGCGTGCGGCGTGTGCGAGAGCAGCAAATGAGGTGGCTCCTCCCGGTGCTCTGCGTGGCCGGTCTGGCGCAGGCGGGTGAGGCCGACCTCGACGGTCGCATCGCGTATCGGCTCATCTACTCGACCGACGACGCGGGCTCGCCCGACGTCCTCTTCAACTTCCTCGAGACCGACGCCGCGGCGGTGAACCTCACCGGCAAGGACGGACTGCGCCTCCAGCTCGACGCGACCTTCGCGCTCGACTCGACGGACGACCGGGCGGGCATTGACGGGGCGGCCCCGGCCCACGACCGGCGCTTCGGCCGCACCGAGAGCGCCGACCAGATACGCCAGCTCTACGCGCTCCAGCCCAAGCTCGTCGGCAGCCTCGACGTGAGCGCGGGCCGGAAGTACGTCGAGTCCGCGGGCAACCCCTGGGTGGACGGCGTCGACGTCGAACTCTGGCTCGACAAGCGGCGGGCCAGCGTCGGCGCATACGGCGGCTTGCGCCCCGACCCCTTCGACCACGCCGTCTCCACCGCTCAGCAGGCGATGGGGCTCTACGGCACCTTCCACCGCGACGGGTTCGACGGCGCGGCGGCCTTCAACCTGGTCCTGCGTGGCGGCGACGTCGACCGCCAGTTCTTCTTCAACCGCTTGCACTTCAAGGCCGCCGAGGGTCTCTACCTGGCGAGCTATGCGACCGTCGACCTGGCCGACGACGTCGACACGTCGATCCTGCTCGCCACCGTCGACTACACGCCGATGCGGCCGCTCAGCCTCTCGCTCAGCGTGAGCCGCTACAGCCTCGAGGCCTACCGCGACCAGAGCATCTACCACGACGTCATCGAGGAGAATCAGGCCGTGATCCTGGGCGACGAGGTGCTCGATCTCGTCTACCGCCGCGCCCGTTTCACGCTCTCGTACCGCTTCTGGCGGCACCTCGTTCACTACCAATGGACCGAGTACAAACACCGCCAGCAGGACGACCGCGACGCGTGGTTCTACACCGTCGGGCTGCGCGAGGAGTCGCTGGGCGGCACCGGCCTCGAGGTCGACGTGCGCGCCTCGATCCGGAAGAACTTCAAGTCGGACTCGTGGCTCTTCGGACTCGACCTCGCGAAGGATCTGCCGCTACGCCTCTCGGTGGAGGCCTGGCTGACCTGGTTCAGCGGTCGCTCCATCGACCACAGCGAGGACTTGCCGGCGCGCACGTTCGATGAAGAGCAGGAGCTGCTTTGGGCAGGCGCACAGCTCGCCTGGCGCCCGACGCGGTCGCACCACTTCCATCTGTTCTACGACGCGATGGTGGAGACGGAGTTGCAGGACGCCCGCAACGACGAGGGCGTCCTGATTCACACGACGATGCTGCGCTACGCCTGGGTCTTCTAGTGTCCTGGACCAGAAGTTCGTCGCGTTATCCGACAGGTCTCGGTGGGCCTGCCAAGGCGCGACGACGAGCCATACCCGACGGTATGGCGAGGAGGAGCAACGCTGGCAGGGCCGCCGAGGGCCGAGGAGAATGCGAGCGAACTTCTGAGACAGGACACTCGCGCGGGGTCAGACCTCGAGCAGCTCGGTTTCCTTGGCGGAGATGACCGTGTCGACCCGGCCCGTCGCGTCGTCGGTCCGCTTCTGGACCTCTTTGAGGGCGCGGCCGAGGTCGTCCTCGGTGATGTCGCTGTCCTTCTCGAGGTCCTTGAGCATCGCGTTGGCGTCGCGGCGGCTGTTGCGCAACGAGATCTTGGCGTCCTCGCCGTTGCGCTGCACTTGCCGGACCAGCACCTTGCGGCGCTCCTCGGTCAGCGGCGGGATCGACAGCCGGATGATGGTGCCGTCGTTGCTCGGGTTGAGCCCGAGGTAGGACTGGTTGATCGCGCGCTCGATGTCCTTGAGGAGGTTCGCTTCCCACGGCTTGATGGTGATCAGCCGCGGCTCGGGAACCTGCAACGACGCGACCTGGCTCAGCAGGGTCGGCTGCCCGTAGTACTGCACCCGGATGTTGTCGAGGAGGTTGACGTTGGCGCGACCCGAGCGGATCCGCGCCAGCTCACGGCGCAGCGCGGTGAAGGCTTTCTCGAAGCTGGTTTCGAGCTCTTCGTACACTTCGTCGACCACGTCTCGCCCCTACGCTGTGTGGAATAGGCGAGGAAAGTACCACGGGTTTATGCCCCCGCGGACACCTCTTAGCACCCGCCGAAACTTCAGGCCGCGGGTTCGAGACGTTGCACGATGTGGGTACCGACGTGTGCGCCGTGGACCACTCGCAGGATGTTGCCGGGCTCCTTGAGGTTGAACACGACGATGGGCATCGAGTTCTCGCGGCACAGGCTGAGGGAGGTGGCATCCATCGCGCGGAGGTTCTTCTGGAGGCACTCGTCGTAGGTGACGAAGTCGTACTTCTTGGCGTCCGGGACCTTCATCGGGTCGGCGTCGTAGATGCCGTCGACCTTGGTCGCCTTCAACACCGCGTCGGCGGCGATCTCGACCGCGCGAAGCGCTCCGGCCGTGTCGGTCGTGAAGTACGGATTGCCCGTGCCCGCGGCGAAGATGACGACGCGGCCCTTCTCCATGTGGCGCATGGCGCGCCGGCGGATGAAGGGCTCGGCGACGCGCGGCATCTCGAGGCCGCTCATCACCCGTGTCTGCAGGCCCGCCTTCTCGAAGCCGTCCTGCAGCGCGAGCGCGTTGATCACCGTCGCGAGCATGCCCATGTAGTCGGCGCTCGTGCGGTCCATCCCGCTCGCCGCGCCTGCAACGCCACGGAAGATGTTGCCGCCTCCGATGACGACCGCCACCTCGACGCCGAGCGCATGCACGCTCTTGACCTCGCTGGCGATGCGCTGGACGACTTCTCCGGAGACCCCATACTCGCCGTCGCCCATGAGGGCTTCACCGGAGAGCTTGAGCAGGATGCGGCGATAGACCGCAACGTCTGACATCGGGTGGGGTCTCCTCTGCTCCGTCAGACGACGGCCGCCGCGGCGACCTCGGCTGCGAAGTCCTCTTGCTTCTTCTCGATGCCCTCACCGAGTTCGAAGCGCACGAAGCGGCGCACGCTGATCTTCTCTTTGATGGTCGCGGCGACCGCGGTCACGTGCTGGCGCACCGTCTTGTCGGTGTCCTTCACGAACGCCTGGTCGAGCAAGCAGACCTCGCTCTTCCACTTCTTGACCTTGCCCTCGACGATGCGACCGAGGATGTGCTCCGGCTTGCCGGAGTCGGCCTGCTGCGCGAGGAAGATCTCGGCCTGCTTGGCCACGACCGCTTCCGGGATCTCGGAGTCGTCGAGGTACGTCGGGCTGGACGCCGCGATGTGCATGGCGACGTCCTTGAGGAGCGCCTGGAACTGCTCCGAGCGGCCGACGAAGTCGGTCTCCGAGTTGATCTCGACGAGCACGCCGATTCGGCCGCTGTGAACGTAGCTGCCGACCGCGCCTTCGGCGGCGATCTTGTCGGCGCGCTTGCCGGCGGCGGCCAGGTTCTTCTTGGCGAGAATGTCGGCGGCCTCGGCCATGTCGCCGTCCGCTTCAACCAGCGCCTTCTTGCAATCCATCATGCCCGCGCCCGTCTGCTTGCGCAGGGCGCCGACGTCCTTGGCTGAGATGGCCATTTTCTTGGTCCTTACTGTCGCGGGGTCTGAATCAGGCGTCCTCGGCCGGGGCCTGCTCGGCCGGCTCGTCGGGGGAGGCGCTCGCCTCGGGCGTCGGCATCTCCATGCCGGCCGGCTTGATGGCGACCTCGGGGCCACCCTCGTGCTGGCCGTACTCGACCGGGCCCAGGCCGTCCTCGTCACCGGACACGCCGCCACTGAAGCGCTCGTTGTGTTGGCGCTTGCCGGCGATGACCGCGTCGGCGACGCGGCTGGTGAAGAGCTCGATGGCGCGGATGGCGTCGTCGTTGCCAGGGATCGGGTAGTCGACTGCGTCGGGATCGCTGTTGGTGTCGACCACGGCCACGATCTTGATGCCGAGCTTGCGCGCCTCGGCGACCGCGATGTGCTCCTTGACGGTGTCGACGATGAACACGGCACCGGGCAGGTGCTCCATGCTCTTGATGCCGCCGAGGTTGGCCTCTAGCTTCTCTTGCTCTCGGAACAAACGAAGCGCTTCTTTCTTGGTCATTGCCTCAGTGGTGCCATCGGTGAACATCCGGTCGATCCTGCGAAGGCGGTCGATAGACGCTTTGAT
>PVBE012176227.1_pt1 | contig 11130 bp, 8 predicted proteins | sample 1631181 | NCBI WGS metagenome assembly PVBE01 (sample SAMN08397723, study PRJNA350692) | Marine metagenome, whole genome shotgun sequencing project. | isolation source: water | place: Pacific Ocean | collected 2012-04 | reverse complement strand
TAGTACGACTGGCGGACAAGCTCGACGGGTCGTCCTTCACGGCAGGCGATCGAGCGACGTGCGAAAAATTTTGCACGTTCGGAGCCACTGCGATCCGCAACGCCCTGCGCTTCCAGGCACTCGAGCGTCGAACACTCCGCGATCCCGACATGCACACCTACACACAGGCCTATTTCGAAGAAGCTGTTCGCTACGAGATCCACAAGGCCAGTCGCTTCGGGAATCGCTTCTCGATCCTGCGTCTGCAGCTCGAGTCGGACTCGCCGGCGGACGCCGACTCCGACTTCTCGCCGGACGTCGCGAGGCAACGGGCGCGGGAGATCGTGAATCGGGTCGAGTCGGCGCTGCGATCGATAGATCTTCTGGCCTCGAGCGACGAGCACGGCTGCTGGATCCTGCTGCCCCAGACCGATGCGCTGGGCGCCGGGATCCTGGCGCAGCGGCTCCGGAGAGGCATCATCGACCTCGACGAGTCGGATGCCGGGGCGCGGATGCTTCTGGCCGCGGCCACCTTCCCAGTGGACCGGTGCGCAGCTCGAGAGCCTGTTTGCCGTTCTCGACGATCGTCTGAAGCAGTCCCACGACAGCCTGCTCGCGAAGTGTCCAGAATTCGCACGATCCCAGGGCCTGGATCCGCTGCTGGATCGCATGCTGGAGGAGCAGGGCAGCGTCGAGGCGATCGAGATGGAGGGGCAGATCCTGCGCTTCGTGCTCGAGGACGTCGTTCGCAGACCCGCGGATCGCGGTCTGCTCTTCCTCTCCCCCGGAACGCGCTGGCTGGCGGAGGTGCTCGAGACCCTGCACGAGATGGATGGGCGCTCGTCGCGGACCGAGATCGTCTTGATCGCGGAAGCCGAGGCGCAGCAAGCCTCGCCGCATCTCACCTGGTGTACGAAGTCCGCGCTGGATTCCCAACGACCCTTTCTGGTCTACTTCGGGGACGGTCCCGCCTACGCCATGATCGGGCGGGTGACGGAGATCGGCGAACGCGCGCCGATCTTTCAGACCGCCGACCGTGCTCTGGTCGAACATCTGACCTTCGAGCTCCAGCGAGAGCTCGGCATCAACATTTCGGTCTGAGGGCGACGTCGATTCAGCATGTCAAACATCGAGATCCTCATCGCAGATGACAATTCGGGACGCGCCGAGCGGGTCATGAAGGTCCTCAAGTCGGCCGGGCACCGTTGCTGCGTCGCGGCCCACGGCGCCGCCGCGCTCGAGGTCGCGCTGGCCGAACGGCCCCGCGTCGTCGTCGCGCAGGTCGACCTGCCGCTGGTCGACGCGGGCAAGCTCGCCGAGATCATGCGGGCCAATCCGCGCACTCGGGTCGTTCGCTTTCTGTTCCTCGGGGCCGTGCCGGTCGGTGGTGATCTGCTGGGACAGATCGGTGATGCGACGCTCGACGCGGCGGCCGGGGTCGACCTCGTGCTGGCGGCGGTCGTGACGCTCATCGATCGGCAGCAACGCATCGAACGACTCGACGCTCGGGCGTCGACCGACAGCGAGTTCTCGGGTGATCTGACCGAAGTCAGTCCCGTCGAATTGCTACAGATGTTGCATGTGCGCCGTGCCACGGGTCGCGTGAGGTTCGAGCCCGAGGAGGCGGGCATCGCTCCCACTCCGGGCGAGCTCACGCTGCGCGACGGTGAAATCTTCAGCGCCGGGATCGAGCCGATTCGCGCTGAAAAGGCGCTGTTTCGGATGCTCAAGTGGGGTGCGGGCCGCTTTGAATTCAAGCCCGGAGACATCGAAGACGAGGCCGAAATCACGGCGCCGACCCGATCCGTGCTCGCCGAGGGACTTCGGCAGCTCGACCAATGGGATCGTTTGGCACCCGAGCTGCCTCCACTCGAATCCCCGGTGCGACTCCGCGTCCATCGCCGCGAGCTCCCCGACATCGTGCATCCCCTGACCCAGGAGCTGCTCGGCTGCTCGAGGACTACGACCGGGTGAGCGACATCGTCGATCATTGCCACTTCCCCGACTACGAGGCGCTGCGGACCCTGCACACACTGTGCGAACGGGGGATCGTGGAGTTCGGTCGTGCTCGGATCGCGTCTTCGCACCCATTGAGCCAAGGCGAACTCTTCAACGAGGCCCAGTGCCGCAGGCTACGCCGATTCGCTCAGAGGGGTCTGGCTCGCGACATCGGGGCTCCGGACGCCAAGCTGCTCGTGGTGGCGGCCAGCCCGCTCGGCCTTCAACGCTTCGCCTCGTTGCTCTCGAAAGTTCCCGGCGTCGAGATCTCACCGCGCTACGTGCGCGGCCAGGACGCTGCAGGGGATCTCGAAACGATGGCCCGACTCGATGTCGACGGGGGCTTTTGCATCGACCTGATCCATCTGCCAGCGGACGAGCGCTACGCGCCGCTCTGGCCACTGGCGGGGCACGCTGCCCTGGGCACGATCGTGCTGCTCGATGCCGAAATCGGAGCGAGCTCTTCACGCCTCTCGGCGATCTTCGAGACATTGGTCGGAGCTCCGAACGCCAGGACCTTTCACGTCGTCATGCTCGGCGAGGGGGAGCGTCCATCGCCGGAAGATCTGCGGGAAAGCCTCTCCCTGCTCGACCAGGCCAGTCTCTTCCTGCTGCCGAGTGGAAGCGGCAAGGATCCGGGGTCCTTGCTGGAGAGCCTGTTCGCGAGAATCGTTCCATGAGACCCGACGAACTCAAAGGCTTTGCCCTGCTCGCGGAATTCAGCGACGGGGATCGAGCCGCACTGGTCGATCTTCTCGATGTGCGACGTCTTGCCAAGGGTAAGAGCGCTTTCCGCGAAGGCTCCGAAGGCGAGGGGCTCGTGTTGTTGGCGGAAGGTGAGCTCAAGCTCGAGAGCCAGCGTCACGGCGATGACCTGGGCAGCCTGACGGCACCGTATCATCTGGGCGCTGTGTCGCTCTTCTCGTTTGGGAAGCGGCAAGTGACGGCCGTCGCCGAGGGGCCCTGCGAGCTCTGGCTGCTGTCTCGTGCCGGGCTGTCTCGCCTGGCCGAGGACGCGCCCCGGGCGGCTTTTCGGCTGGCCGAAGCGGTCGCCGCAGAACTCGCGCTTCTCACCCGCCCGGGAGTCGACGTCCTCGTCGAACGGGACATCAGCTGATCCCGCACTTCGGTTGACCCTCCAGGGCCCGCCGATTATCCTCGCGCTTTCGAAGAGTTGGGGGGGGTTGGGATGCGAATTCCACGGGCCGACCCGCGCACTGGAGTCTTTTGCGACTCACCCCGATTCGCGTCGATTCACCTGGATTAGCCCCAAATTCGTTCCGAACGCATCTCGAGCGGTTCGGGATCAGAGAGTCAGCCCATGAGCCAATCGGAGATTCGCGAGGCACTGACCTTCGACGACGTGCTCCTCGTGCCGGCTGCTTCGGAGGTCCTGCCGCCGGACGTCGATCTCCGCACGCGACTGACCAGGGACATCGAGCTGAACACGCCACTGGTCTCCGCCGCCATGGACACGGTGACGAAGCACGAGACCGCCATCTGCATGGCTCGAAACGGCGGCATCGGCATCGTCCACAAGAACCTTTCGGTGGTCGATCAGGCGGCAGAGGTCGACAAGGTCAAGCGCTCCGAGTCGGGGATGATCGTCGATCCGATCACGATGCGGCCCGAACAAACGATCCGGGAAGCGCTCGAAGTCATGACCCGCTTTCAGATTTCAGGCGTTCCGGTCACCCGGAATGGCAAGGCGGTGGGCATCCTCACCAACCGCGATCTGCGCTTCGTGAAGGACGAGTCACCCGAGATCTCGACCGTGATGACCACGCAGAACCTGGTCACGGTGCCGCCCGGCACGACGATGGAGCGGGCCCGGGAACTGCTTCATGCCCATCGCATCGAGAAGCTGCTCGTGGTCGACGATGCGGGCGATCTGTGCGGCCTGATCACCATCAAGGACATCGAGAAGACGGAGCGCTACCCGGATGCCTGCAAGGACGATCTCGGACGCCTTCGTTGCGGTGCGGCGCTCGGGGTCGGGCCGGACCAGCTCGAGCGTGCGCAAGCGCTCGTCGACGCCGGGGTCGACGTGGTCGTGGTGGACACGGCCCATGGGCATTCTGCCGGTGTGCTGGAGTCGATTCGGGCACTCAAGAGTGATTTCCCGGCGCTGTCGGTGGTCGGCGGCAATGTCTCGACTGCAGAAGGCACCGAGGCGCTCATCAAGGCGGGCGTTTCCGCCGTGAAGGTCGGAGTCGGTCCGGGCTCGATCTGCACGACGCGGGTCGTCGCGGGCGTCGGCGTTCCGCAATTCACTGCGATTCTCGATGCCGCCGAGGTTGCGATGCGCTCGGATATTCCGATCATCGGCGACGGCGGAGTCAAGTATTCGGGCGACGTCGTGAAAGGGCTGGCGGCGGGTGCCTCGACGATCATGATCGGGTCGCTGTTTGCCGGAACCGACGAATCACCGGGTGAGGTGGTGCTGTTTCAGGGTCGCTCCTACAAGGTCTACCGAGGCATGGGATCGCTGGGCGCGATGGCCGATGGAAGTCGCGATCGTTATTTCCAGAGCGAGGTCGAGCGCGACAAGCTGGTGCCGGAGGGCATCGAGGGGCGCGTTCCTTATCGCGGGAGCCTCTCCCAATCGCTTCACCAGATCTTCGGCGGTCTTCGTTCTGGCATGGGCTACTGCGGTGCGCCGAACCTGAGTGAGCTGCGGGCGAATGCGCGATTCGTTCGGGTCTCCTCGTCGGGTCTGACCGAGAGCCATGTCCATGATGTCATCGTGACCAAGGAGGCCCCCAACTACCGGCTCGAGTGAGTACCCCAGTCGCTTCGTCCGAGATCCCCACTCGGTCGGTTCCATGTCGAGGATCATGTTATGTCTTTTCGAACCGCTGGTCGTCACTCGCGGATCCTTGTTCTTGATTTCGGTGCCCAGTATTCCCAGCTGATCGCGCGTCGTGTCCGAGAAGGGCACGTCTATTGTGAGCTGCATCCCGCGGATCTGGACATCGCATCGATTCGGGCCTTTGCGCCCAGCGGAATCATCCTGTCGGGCGGGCCGAGCTCGGTGCTCGACGCCGATGCGCCGGATTTCGATTCCCGGATCCTGGACCTCGGCGTGCCGATCCTCGGCATCTGCTATGGCCTGCAGCTCCTCGTGCATCTGCTCGGGGGCAGGGTCGAGGCGGCGGAGGATCGAGAATATGGTCGCGCAGCCCTCAAGATCGAGCGCGACGACCCGCTCTTCGAGGGGCTGGCCAGGGACGCTAACCAGATCGTCTGGATGAGCCATGGTGATCGCGTGCTCAGTCTGGCGGCCGGTATGAGCGTGATCGCGAGCAGTGGTGGGTCTCCCTTTGCCGCGGTGCGCCTGGACGATGCGCCGATCTGGGGCGTTCAGTTCCATCCCGAGGTGGTGCATACCGTCGCCGGGCGAGAGATCCTTCACAACTTCGTGCACCGCATCTGCGGCTGCGAGCCGAGCTGGTCGATGTCCGCCTTCGCCGCCGATGCGATCGCGGCGATTCGTGAGCAGGTCGGCTCGGGGCGCGCGATCTGCGGTCTTTCCGGGGGCGTGGATTCCTGCGTCGCCGCCAGCCTCGTGCATCGCGCGATTCGGGACCAGCTGACCTGCATCTTCGTCGACCACGGCATGATGCGGAAGCACGAGCGGGCCGAGGTCGAGAGGCTGTTCGGGGACGCGCTCGGTGTCGATCTCGTCTGCGTGGATGCCTCGGATCGTTTTCTCGACGCGCTGGTGGGCGTCACAGAGCCGGAAGAGAAACGCAAGATCATGGGCAACCTCTTTATTCGGGTCTTCGAAGAGGAGGCAAGCAAGATCGGGGATGTCGATTTTCTGGTACAGGGCACGCTCTACCCCGATGTGATCGAGAGCATGTCGGTGAAAGGGAAGTCGGTCACGATCAAGACGCATCACAATGTCGGAGGGCTGCCCGATGACATGCGCCTCGAGTTGGTGGAGCCGCTTCGGGAGCTCTTCAAGGACGAGGTCAGGGCGGTGGGCGGCGAACTCGGTCTGCCGGCTCACGTGCTGAACCGACACCCCTTCCCGGGTCCGGGGCTCGGCATTCGAATCCTCGGCTAGGTGACTCGCGACCGTCTCCACTCTGTGCGTGAGGCCGATGCCATCGCGATCGAGGAGATTCGTGCGGCGGGGCTCTACGACGAGATATGGCAGGCACTCGTCGTGTTCCTTCCGGTTCGGAGCGTCGGGGTGATGGGTGACGCGCGGACCTACGAGAACGTGGTGGCGCTGCGCTGTGTGACCTCGACCGATGCCATGACGGCGGACTTCGCGCATATCCCCTACGAGGTGCTGGGCCGCATCTCGAGTCGTATCATCAACGAAGTCCCCAGCATCAATCGCGTCGTCTACGACATCTCGAGCAAGCCGCCGGCCACCATCGAGTGGGAGTAGCTGGTGCCCGCACCCTTCGTTCATCTCCATCTCCATACGCAGTATTCCTTGCTCGATGGGGCCATCAAGCACAACCCCCTCTTCGAGCGTGCCAAATCCGCCAACATGCCCGCGGTCGCCCAGACTGATCATGGAAACCTGTTCGGGACCATCGAGTTCTACGAGAAGGCACGCGCCAACGGCGTGAAGCCGATCATCGGCTGCGAGGTGTATTTCGCCGGGGGCTCGCGTTTCGACCGCGAGAAGCGACAGCGCGAAGAGACGGGCTACGACGCGATCAATCACCTGCTGCTGCTGGCGATGGATGCTCGCGGATACCAGAACCTGATGACGCTGGTATCGAAGGCCTACCTCGAGGGTTTCTACTACAAGCCCCGCATCGATTGGGAGCTACTGGAGAGTCACCATCAGGGCCTGATCTGCACCTCCGGGTGCCTTTCGGCTCCGGTGCCGCGTTCGGTGCTGGCCAACGAACACGATAGTGCCTGGACGATGGCTCAGGATTTCTCCCGCCTCTTCGGCGATCGCTACTACCTCGAGATCCAGCGCCATGGCATCTCCGCCCAGGAGGTCGTGAATCAAGAGCTTTTCAAGATGCATCAGGATCTGGGGATCCCCCTGGTCGCGACGAATGATGCGCACTATCTGGAAGAGCACGACCACGAGGATCACGACGTGCTGCTCTGTGTAGGCACCGCGGCCAACGTCAGTGACGAGAAGCGCTTCCGCTTCAACGGCCACGGCTTCTACGTCAAGGACGGCGATGCCATGCGGGAGGTCTTTCACGACTATCCCGCGGCGGTGGAGGCCAGCCTCGAGATCGCCGAACGCTGCGACGTCGAAATCCCGATGGGTGAGTATCACATGCCGGACTATCAGGTGCCGGCCGATAAGACCCTCGATGAAGTCATGGCGCAGCAGGCCTGGCTGGGGCTTCGCGAGAAGCTCGGTATGGAGCCCGACGAGCCCTTCGAGGGCGAGCGCAAGACCTACGCGGATCGCCTGGATCACGAGCTCGGCGTCATCAAGACGATGGGCTTCCCCGGCTATTTCCTGATCGTTGCGGACTTCATCAACTACGCGAAGGCGAATGATATTCCGGTGGGCCCCGGACGCGGCAGCTCGGCCGGGTCTCTGGTGGCCTACGGGATGAATATCACGAACGTAGACCCGGTCGAGTATGACATCATCTTCGAGCGATTCTTGAACCCAGAGCGGATCTCGATGCCGGATATCGACGTCGACTTCTGTATGCGTGGCCGTGAGCAGGTGATTCGCTATGTCGCTGAAAAGTACGATGGCGCGGTGCCGGATGGAGACACTCTAGAGTGTCGTTACGACGAGATGAAGGTCGCTCAGATCGTGACTTTCGGAACCCTTCAAGCCAGGGCCGCGATTCGCGATGTGGGCCGGGCGTTGGGGACGCCCTTCGGCGACGTGGATCGCATCGCGAAGCTGATCCCCGAAGTGCTCGGCATCTCGATCTCCGATGCGGTTGTGCAGTCTCCGGAGCTTCGCGCCCTGATGCAGTCAGACGGTCAGGTGACCCGTTTGATGGAGACGGCGGGCAATCTCGAAGGCATCACGCGACATGCTTCGAAACATGCCGCCGGGGTCGTGATTGGAACCAGGCCGCTGATCGACATGGTTCCGCTCTACAAGGATCCCAAGTCCGGCGACGTGATGACTCAGTACAACATGGGTTGTGTCGAACGGATCGGGCTGATCAAGTTCGACTTCCTGGGACTGAAGACGCTGACCTTGATGGCCGATGCAGAGCGCTTGATTCGTCGAAAACCGGACTGTGAGGATTTTGACATCAACGCGATTCCTATGGACGACGAGCCGACCTACGATCTGCTCTGCCGCGGCGACACAGAGGGTGTCTTCCAGGTGGAGTCCTCTGGGATGACGGACCTCGTGCTCAAGCTCAAGCCGCGCAGCTTTCGCGAGATCATTCCCCTGGTGGCGCTCTACCGCCCGGGACCGCTTCAGTCGGGCATGGTCGACGACTACGTCGCCCGAAAGGCCGGTTCGACCAAGGTCGAGTACCTGCACCCCTCCATTGTCGATCTCACCGAGGAGACCCTCGGCGTCATCGTCTACCAGGACCAGGTGCTGCAGATCGCGCAGAGGATGGCGGGTTACAGCCTTGGGGAAGCGGACCTGCTACGGCGCGCCATGGGCAAGAAGAAGGCCGACGTCATGCAGCGTCAGCGCAGCCGCTTTGTGGATGGCTCGATTGCGAACGACATCGACGGTGCGGAAGCGGGACGCGTCTTCGACCTGATCGTCGAGTTTGCCGGCTACGGTTTCCCGAAAGCGCATTCGGCGGCCTACGCCTTTATCACCTACCAAACCGCCTACTTGAAGGCGAATCACCGGGCGGAATACCTCGCCTCGGTGCTCACGATCGAATCGGCGAATCACGACCGGCTCTCCCGCTACATCGCCCACGTTCGAGAACAGGGCATCGAGATCCTGCCACCCGATGTGAACGAGTCCGAGAAGGACTTCGGCGTGATCGATGGCGCAATCCGCTTCGGGTTCGCGGGGATCAAGAACGTCGGTGCCGGGGCAATCGACATCATCCTCGACGCCCGACGGGGGGGAGGTGCCTTCGGGAGCCTCTTTGATTTTGCGAATCGGGTCGATGCGCGAAAGGTGAATCGGCGTGTCGTCGAGGCGCTGGTCCAATGTGGTGCCTTCGATTCGATGCATTCGAGTCGAGCCTCGGTCTGGGCGTCGATTGACACGGCACTCGAGCGGGCGGCTTCCCTCCAGCGCGACCGCGCCGTCGGTCAGGAGAGCCTCTTCGGTGGCCTCTCGGGGGGCGCTGGACCGGGCGACACGAAGCTCATCCCCGCGGCGGACTGGAACGAACGCGAGCGGCTCAGCTTTGAAAAGGAATTGCTCGGCTTCTACGTGACCGGCCACCCGCTCGCGAGTGTGGCGCCGCTGCTGGCACGCTTCACCGATACGACGGCTCTCACCGCCGAGGGCAAGGGCGGGCGCGAGGTCCGGGTCGGGGGACTGCTGACGGGGCTGCGCGAGGCGCGAACCAAGCGTGGGCAGCGGATGGGCTTTGGCCAGCTCGAGGATCTGGAGGGCGGCTTCGAGCTCGTCATCTTCTCCGAGCCCTTCGAAGAGCACGCGGCGCTACTGCGCTGCGCCAGGGACGAAACCGCGGCGGACGGGGAACGCGGGCCGATTCCCCTGATCATTCGCGGCACGCTCGAGGAAGGGGGTCCGCCCAAGATCCTGGTGCGCGACGTGACCCGCCTCGACGAGGCCGAGCAGAAGCTTTCGGCCAGCCTGCACGTGAGGGTCCAGTCGCCCGAGGTGACAAAAGACCGGTTGATTGCACTGAAGCGGCTGCTCCGCTCCCACGCAGGCGATTGCGGTGTCTACTTCCACATCACCATCCCGGGCGAGAGCGAGACGGTGCTCGATGTGGGGGGGATTCGGGGTGTGTCGCCGTCGGTCGAGCTGTGTCGGGAAGTCGATCTATTGTTTGGGCGGCCGGTGACCGAGCGATCGATCTGAGGGGCGGGGGTTTGGCGATGTTCTTTCACAAGAATCACAGGTGGCTGCTGCTGGGGGTGCTCGGGCTGTTGGGGTGGCCCTGCATCGCTCTGGCTGGATTGCAGAGGGTCGAAGCGGTCGGCAGCTATGGAATTCGCGAGGACCTGCGGACCAAGGTGATCCCACGCGAAGAGGCCATTCAAGAGGCGCTCTGGGAAGCGGTTTCCAGGGTGGCGATGGAGGCGCTCGGGGAGTTTTCGTCCAACGAGGAGGACGTCGCCTTGCTCAGAACGGCGCTCGGCAAGGACATGCTCCCCTACACCCGCCGCTTTCGGGTTCTCGAGGACATGGGTGAAACGCCGGTGCTGTTTGCCGAGGACCCGGGCATCGAGCTCGAGTATGTGCTCGTCGTCGAAGTCCTGGTGGACGTCGATCGGGTCGAGTTGGCCCTCACGTCTGCGGGATTGCTGCTCGACCCCGGGCAGGCGGTGGGGGGCGAACCCGTGCTCGTCGAGCTGCTTGGAATCGGTCGCTACGCGGCCTTCGAGCAGATCCTGATGGCACTCCGCTCCCAATTGGGGGCCACTCGGATCGAGACGCTCGGATTCGCCCGGGAGCGACAGCTCCTGAGCGTTGAGGGCCCCTTCGGTCCGGATGAGCTGTCGACGGGGTTGGCGCGTCTGGACGCCGGGGATCTCATCCTCGAACCGCTTGGGATTGACTGGGTCGGTCGTCGGGTTCGAGTCCGGGGCATCGACAGCCCTAGCCTGCGTCCCGAATCCGAATTGCCGGAAGCTGCGCTTGGCGGCGGCGCCGCCCGACACCGGGCGACGCAGTCGAATCGGGTCAAAGCGCCGATTCCGGCCGGAAACAATTGACACAACCCCTCCAAAAGGCTAACTAAATCGGCGCTTTAGATGGATTCAGGCACGTAGCTCAGGGGTTTAGAGCACCGCCTTGACATGGCGGGGGTCGGCGGTTCAATTCCGCCCGTGCCTACCACTCAGTCAGTTCTTGGGTGTCACGCTAGTGCGGGCGCGTCGGCTGTACCCGCGCTGCTCCGGCCGCGCGTGCTGGCCAGACGCTGGCTGTTCCCGCCGTGGCTCGCGGGCTCTGTTGCGAAGTGTTTCGGGGCAGGGCCAGTGAACGATGAGATCGACCCAGTAGGCAAGGCAGCAGGGATCTTTGTGATGTTCGGTTTTCCCCATCTCGCTCCGCGTAGC
>PVBE011833595.1_pt1 | contig 11130 bp, 8 predicted proteins | sample 1631181 | NCBI WGS metagenome assembly PVBE01 (sample SAMN08397723, study PRJNA350692) | Marine metagenome, whole genome shotgun sequencing project. | isolation source: water | place: Pacific Ocean | collected 2012-04 | reverse complement strand
GGGGACATCCATGAGCAAGTCTTTGTCAAGTCGGTAGCAGACGTTTTTTTGCGGGCGTGCCCACACATCCATTCGACGTCATCCCATATCCGGGAGCGTCAGTACTCTACGTGCGTTGCCGGCCTCAGTCACATTAGCGAGATCGCAAAGCGTCTCAGTCCCCTGGAGCGAGGTCCGGCTGTTGAACGCCCGCTACCGCCATGCCGTCGTCTTGCCTTCCGGTTGTCCCATATTTAATTATAATCCGCCGGCGATTATGCGGCCTCTCGCCACACTTCGCCGGTGGTCAGCATCGCCTGCATGCATTGCACCAGCCATCGGGCCACGGCCACCAGAGCGATCTTTCGTCGCCGCGGCTGATCCTGGAGGATCCGTTCGTATCGCGCACGGACCTTCGGGCTACGCCGCACCGCCTGCCAGGCGGCTTCGACCAGGTACTTTCGAGCCGTCGGCGGACCCTGCTTGGTAATGTGGCCCAGCCGATTGACGCCGCCGCTGGCATCCTGTCGCGGAATCAGACCAAAGTAACACGCCGCCTGGCTGGACCGCGCGAACCGTTGCGGATCATCGATGTACGCCATAATCGTCTCGCTCGTTCGCGCGCCAACGCCCGGAATCGTCCGAAGCAGCGAGACGCCCGGATGCTTCTTGCCGATCTCGTCCAGCACCCGCGTGATCTTCTTGATCTGCGTAGCGTTTGTCTCATAGTCGTCCAACAGCATCTCGCACCGCACCTGCGACGATGCGGTGGGCCACTGCTGAGAGGCCAGCCACGCCAGACCGTTCTTCGTCCACAACCCGCGCGGCGCCTTCATGTCGTGGCTGCGAATCAGACAGCGAAGCTGATTCTTGCATGCGGTCTGCTTGTCGACCCGACGGCGGCGGAACTCGATCAGCTCCCGCCACTGCCGCACGTTCGTTGACGGCACGTGTGCCGCCGGCACTTCGTCCAGATATAACAACTTCGCAAGCTTCTCGGCGTCAACTCGATCGTTTTTTCGCGCCGATCGGAAAATCAACCGCAACTTTCCCGGATGGGCCATCACCACGCGTCGGGCCACCTTTGAAAGCCTGTCGTACAAGTGTCCGTATCCGCAGGTGGCCTCGAAGCAGATCGCAAACGGCTTGGGGGCGTCCTGCAGTTCTTCCAACAACTTCGACCAGCCGCCGCGAATCGTTTGCTGCTTGATCTTCTTGCCATTTTTGTTAAGAATGCAGATTGACGACGTTCGGTAGTGTACATCCAGTCCAATATAGTTCATTGCGAGTCTCCTTCTGGATTAACGGTTATTTGAGGCGATCATACGATCGACCTCGCACAACCGGAAGGAGACTTGCTTCATAGACTCACATTCACCGTGACGATGGCCCAGCACCAACCGATCAGCGACGCCCCCGCGTAAAAAGAGCCTCCTGGTTTCTCCTGAGAAACTTCCGGTCCGAAGCTGTTTCTCGCTCATGTTGCGCATAAAATATTGGTGTACGCTGATGCGACAAAGGAGAAACGCCATGACTACTCAACAGCACACTAATTACCTTAACGGGCTGGACTTGGATGTTTTGAAGGAGACGGTCGGCGCTATCGAGGCCGACGGTGAGCTTGGCAAATGCAGGTTTCGCGCATCGAACAAGTGGATTGGCGCCGGTTATAATTGCACTACAGTTTCCGATTTCTACGGCGCCGGGCGGGAGATGTCGCATGCCTATGAGTTTGAGATGCATGCGGACGAACCGCCTGTCCTGGCCGGAGCGGATCAGGCGGCCAATCCCGTCGAGCATCTGCTTCACGCTCTTGCCGGTTGTGTCACTACGAGCATGGTGGCCCATGCGGCGGTTCACGGCATCGAGATCGAAGAACTGGAATCGCAGTTGGAAGGCGATATCGATCTTCGCGGATTTCTTGGTCTGGACTCCGATATTCCCAAGGGCTACACGAATATCCGCGTGAAGTTCAAGGTCAAGACGGACCCGGCGAATCTGCCCAGGCTCAGGAACTTCGCCGAGATGTCGCCTGTGTATCATACGCTCACCGACGGCGCGAAGGTGGACATCGATATCCAGCAGGTCTGAACGCCTGTCGTATGTTTTTGCGATTGACAAATCTCCGTTTCCAGATAGACTAAGTTTAGCCAATAACCTGCGTATGTGATGCGGCAGGGGAGTTGTGGCGCCACAAGGTGGGCCGATTCATGATACGACATGCGCTTATGCTCGGGATGGTCATAGCTGCCTTGGGTGCAGGCGCGGGGGCCGATGAGTTTTTTGTTCCCGCAGACGGACCGGTGGTCGCCAGCGAGCCGTTGGCCCAGGGCCAGTGCTATATTATCGAGTCGCGGGGTGTCTACGGATACAGAGACGTTGTTCCTGAGAAGATCGCCGACGCCGAATGGGTTCATGTAAAGATTGAGGATGTATGGCAGTGGGTTGAAGCTACGGATGCGGGCGATCTCGATCTCCGTGTCGACGACTCGGACATATTGATGATGGGTACGGAGGACGGGATAACGTTCGGCCCGCATGTTTTCAGCCCTGACAGCGTCTATCGGGCGATAATTCCCGGACAGGGCGCACCGATCACGCTGTCGATCTATGACGAGAGACACGATGACAACACCGGCGGGCTGCAGATTCGGATCTGGCCGGCTCTATCGGGCGACGCCAACGCCGACGATATTATTGACGAACGCGACTACGAGCAGTTGATCGCCCAGTTCGGAGGCGCCCCGGGCGACCAGAGCGCCGACTTCAACGGCGACGGGGTTGTTGATCTGATCGACTTCACCTTACAGCGATTGAACTTCGGCATGACTGGGGCCTCCCGATCGCCCGGCGACGAGTTGGGCGCCCTGGCCCCGGAACCGGCGACGCTTACGATGATTGTCGCGGGGTTGGGTTTTCTTGTCAGGCTCCGGCCGAAATCTCGGTATATTACGGGGCGCAGCGGTTCAGGACGACGACTGATTGGTGAGACTATCGAGAGAGGAAAATGATCAAACGAGAATACATTATCGTCGCGTTCCTGGCTGCTGTCGCGGCGTTCTTCTGTTCCGGCTGGGTTTACAATGCGTTGGAGCGTGTGGTCCTGGCCCACGGCGGCCAGGCGGTTGTCGCCAAGCCGACCGCTGGGGTTTCGATCGCCATGCAGTTTCTTCCGCCTTTTGTCCTGACCTGCGCTGCGATTCCGATAGCCTTTATGGTCGTTCGGGACCCCTGGCATGCGGTTACGGTTCTGGTGCTGGCGATCGGCGCCGCCGGTGTCTCGCTGCTCGTCATTCATTACCGGATTCACGCAACGTTCACCTGGTACGATCGGCACGGTCATCACGCCATGGTGCCGTTGGAGCAACTTCACCTGGAGGTCATCCCATGGGTGTCGCTTGGCGTACTGACGCTGGGAATGATAGTTCAGCGGGTTACGCACGAGGAACTCGGCCCTCACCCGGGGCGCCCGGACGTTCCGAACAAATCCGGAGAAGAACCCGCCGGCGACGCCGCGGAATAACGATTGTTCTGTTGTCCGGCGGGTGCTATCTGACCAACTTCTCGAACGGGATCCACTTGGGCAGTCCGAGTTTCGGCTTTACTACTTTGCCTTTGGCCTGGTCTTCGATGTTCAGGTAGGCGGCGTAGAAATTTGTGTTCGCGTCGATCCAGATGATAAATCGTCTTAGCTCCATTGGCGTAAGCTTCACGTCGTGATGACCTTTGCTCAGATGCTTGTAGAGCTTGGAGATCCTGGCACCGTCCTGCATTGGGATCGAGTAGCTGCGCCCATTCGCGCGGATTGCTCCGTTCCCGCCGGCCTTGCCCCAACCGAGCTTGTGGAGATTCGTGAAGGCTTCAGACCAGCCGTTGCGGCCGAACACGTCGCCCCGCAGCGAGGGCGGTTTCTTGCCCTTGTGCTTCGGATCTGCGAGCGTCTTGGAATGGCACGGTTGACATTTCTTGTCGATCACCGGCTGGACCAGTCGCGGGAAGGTCAGTGGGAAAGTGCCCGGGGCTTCTGTGGCGATCTCGGAGGGGCTGCGTTTCAGTGCGATCGGGATTTTGCCCGAGGCGCCGGCGCCGGTGATTGTTCCCTTTGACTCGTGGCATCCGATGCAGCTCAGCGTCTCGCCGGGGTGAACGTATGTCGCCGATCTCATGGTGTGCACTGACAGACCTTTTTCGTCGAGCAGTTGGAAGTAAACGCCCGCGCCGGTGGGGCAGCGGAAGTGCACCGAACCGTCGGATTCGACCGGCACGATTCCCAGAACGCCTCGCCCCAGCGACTGGGCGGCCAGACCGATGCTCGGCTTGGTCAGGTGATAGTTCGGCTTGGCGAATATGTTCACGATCCGCATGTGCGTTACTTTCACGTCCTTTGGGATCGGGAACTCCGATTCGTAAACGTTCATCACGCTGACCGTTCCGTACGCCAGGTCCTGGTCGCTCATTTTGCCAGGGCGGTCCTTCACCATTTGGGTGGTCTTTGACGGGATCACCGGCGGGCGTTTGCGGGCCCTCAGCGGGATCGGGTCAAGGCACCCGGTGCGTGAATCCGGCAGGAAAATTGGCTCGCGGTTTCCGAATGCGTCGATCACATAAATGCCGTGCGATTTCTCGTCGGGGTCCCAGACCGCCAGTGCGAAATGTTCATCGAGCGGCCAGGGCGAACCGAAATGTTCATTGCCCCGCCTGCCGCCTTTTCTTCCCGTTCCGGGCACGCCGGGTGCGTTTTCCGATTCGGGAAAGTAGTCCATCGGGGTGAATCGCTTGACCTGCGAAGTCGCCCGATCGTCTTTGATTCGTTCGTCGATAATCACCAGCGAACCGTACGATTCGCCGTGGTGGGGCGCGGCGACTGATATGTAGCGATGGCTGCCGGGTATCGCTCGGATCGACAGCTCCATCCAGGGTCGCGACCCGCGGTCGAGCGGATAGTTACCGTGATAGCTTCTGGGGTCTCGCCCGTCGGGATAACTTCGCCAGATGTGGTGGGCGATGTCCGAGTCGCGGTCAACGTAGTCCCATCGCGAGTAGACCAACATGCCGTCGTTGTCGACGCTCGGATGCCATTCATTCGTGTCGTGCCAGCTTATCGCCACGATATCCGAACCGTCGTCGTTCATCTTGTGCGTGGTGCACGTGGGACCCCATCGCGTGCCGCAGCGCTGGTTGCCGCCTATGCGTTCTGAAACGAACACCATGGTTCCGTCGGGCATGAACACCGGGTCGTAATCGTTGTATCGCCCGTCGGTGAGCTGCTTGAGATTGCTCCCGTCGATGTCGGCGCTGAATATGTGGAATGTGCTCTCGGGCCGCCAGTGATACTGATGGTAGTTTTTCGGCTTGCCTTTACACTCTTTCAGTGACCAGTCCTGGCCGGTCCAGTCCAGTTTGTCGGCCAGCGTGCAGTCGGCCTCGGTGAACGCAAACGCGATTCGCTTTGCGTCGTAATCCAGGTCGAGTGCGATAAACGAACCGGCGTCAGTCAGCGTCTTGCCCTTGAGTCGTCCGCGCGTGACGGCGCCGGGAAGGGCGTTTACAGCTTTGGCCGAATCGGTGAACGCATTCTTGAGAATGTAAACGCCGCCGCTCTTGGAGGCGTTGAATCCGAGGTACTGGTCAACCATATGCCTCTCGCCGCGGACCATTCGCTGTCGGCGGAGGAAGATGATGTCGGCGAAGTCCAGCAGCGGGTTTTTCAGTACGATTTTCCTTCGCAGCCCGGCCAGCGTGTTGAACGTATCTTTGGCGGTCTTGCTGTCGGACGGATCGCACTTTTTGACCGCGGCCTCGAACGCGGCGACCTCGGCGGTGATGTTTGGGGGATTCTTCACGCTTCCCAGATGCTTGACCAGCGCACGCGTTCGCCGGATCAGCACGTCGGCGGGCGTCTTGTCGGCGTCGTCTATCAGCGCCGCTGCGGACATGGCTTCTTTGGCGACTCGCGGCTTGTTGAGCTTGCCGGCTTTCCACATCTTCAACTGTGCGGTGATGTCCTTGAACTCTGTTTCGTAGTTCAGGGCGCGCTGTGCGCCAAGGGGAGCTGTTATTGTGACGAGTACTGTCGCCGCCAGCGCGTATGCGAAGAATCGTTGGAACATTTGTCGTGCCTTTCTGCTGTCGATCTATACGACGGTTAACGTTACGCCTCCGATTCGGCGTTCATTGGCATGACTTTGGTCTCCATGCCGACTTTCGCCAGGATCACGTACAAAACCAACCCGATTACGAACGCCGCCACCGGCGGGCAGGGTATCTTGCCCGCCAGCGCCTCAAGCCCGGGTATTTTCGCTATGACGTCCGCCGAACCTACGGCGAAGCCTATAACCCATGATATCCAACCGGCCAGGTTCCATCCAGCCCTTGGCCCGGCCCATTTGCGTCCGGCCAGCAGATAGTCGGCCATCATCGACCCGCAGACCGGTCCGAACGACGCTCCGATAATGCCGAAGACCGCCATTACGTCTCCGGCCCAGCCGGTCACCGCCAGCACGCACGCCGCGGCCGTGCCGATGCCGCACGAGATGAACGGATTGACCTTTGGCAGCGTAGTCTTGAAGCAGTTGGCCGCGATGAACGACGAGATGCAGACCGTCGGGAACGCCGCCAGCGCCAGCAGCCACATGCAGACGGCTCCGGCTTTGCTTCCTATGATTCCGCCCATAAGCGCCGTCGGGTCCATCACGCCGTTTTCCGTGCCTGCGGTTCCGGCTCCGTAAGCTCCGGCTACGATCAGCATCGCCATCCCGCCTGCGAAAACCGTCGACAACGCAATGCCGACGAGCCCGCCGAGTTGAACGTCCTTTTTGTTGCGGTTGTTCATGCCGAAGTCAACGCCCGCGGCTCCGGCGGTTGCGAAGAAGCCGACGGCGTACGTCATCAGTATTGCAAAGACGCCGAATATGCTTAGTGCGGGTTTGGAATTCAGCGCGGCGGCCTGTGTGGCCTGGACCAGTTCGTTGCTGTCGAAGTCGCCGAGCCCGCCTATAGTCGAGACGAACAGGATTACGAGGATCGCCAGCGGGACCAGCGGAAGGAACGTCGCGACCCGCGCTACGTACTTGATGCCCTTGAGGCCGATGAACATGCCTGACGAGGCCCAGACAATCGCCACGATCGCGTGCACCAGCGACGGCGCCCCGTATCCGAAAGGCGCACAGAGCAGGACCGCGGCGAAAAACGCGTTTACCGCCACCCATCCGAACTGCAGCAGGCCCATGAGGAATCCGGGCATAAGGAAACCGCCCTGTACTCCGTAAGTGCTGGTCCCGACGATGTAAAGCGGAAGACCGGTCTTCATTCCCAGCATTCCCGGGACAACATAAAACAGGAAATGGCACGCCAGCGCCGCGGCGATCAGCGCTCCAAGGCCTACGAGCAGTCCCTGTGAAAGCGTTCCGCCTGCGAAGCTGCTGATCGCGCCGCCTTCAAACCTGTCTCCCAGCGGAACGGCGGACCAGAATACAAACCACAGCATGATCCCGGCGTAAGTCTGTGCGGTGTTCTTGTACCACGGAGCGCGGGCTTCCTGGGGGATCGGGGTTGCCGAGGCGACGTAGTCCGGTAGATTCGATGCCATATGATTTCTCCTATCGCCGCAGATTGTAACGCCCAAACACCACTGTTGGCCAGCCTCAAGCGTTGGGGAATCCGGGCGGCGTGGGCGGATGCTCCGGAATATAGCCTTGGTTTGCACGGTGTTGATCAGGTACGATGGTCCGAGCGATCGGCACGGTCGCGTTCTTCTGTGACGAATTACCCCCAATGGAGTATCTAATGAAAAGTATCAAAACAATGATCGCGATCCTTCTTGTTCTGATGGTCACGGGCTCGGCGTGGTCCGCCGGCTGGGTGACCGATTTCGAGGCCGCCAAGGCCTCGGCCAAGACCGACGGGAAGTACATGCTGGTCGACTTCACCGGTTCGGACTGGTGCGGTTGGTGCATCAGACTCAAGGATGAGGTATTCAGCAAGGATCACTTCAAGACCGAGGCCCCGAAGAACTTTATCCTTGTCGAACTGGACTTCCCGCGAAACAAAGGCAAAATGACGCCCGAACTGATCGCCCAGAACAACAAGCTTCGCGACAAGTACTCTGTTGGGGGCTATCCGACGATTCTACTGATGGACGCAGAAGGCAGAGTGTTCGCAAAGACGGGATACCAACGCGGCGGACCGGAGAAGTACATCGAGCATTTGAACTCTCTGGTTGAAGGCAAGAAGGCGTTCGACAAGCTTATCGCCGAGGCGAACAAGGCTAAGGGGTTCAAAAAAGCCAAACTGCTGGACAAGGCTCTCAGCGCCAGCCCCAAGTCGGTTCGCAGGTCCCGCACCGACCTGATCAAGCAGATCACCGATCTGGACAAGGACGACAAAGCCGGCCTGAAAACCAAATACGAGTTCCTGGCCGCGATGGATGAACTGGAAAAGATTCGCCCGCCTCGAACGCGCGACCCGGCCCAGATCAAGGCGTTCGGAGCAAAGAGCCTCGCCAAGGTTGTTGAAATCGAGAAGAAGTATCCGGTGACCGGTGCGGACAAGCAGAATCTTCTGAGCGTTAAGGCGATGTACACGTTCTACTCCGGCGACCTGGCCGGGGCGAAGAAAGTTCTCGAAACCGCCATTGCTATCGATGATAAGTCCAAAGCAGCCCAGGGCATGAAACGCTCGCTGGCGTTCGTTAACAGTCGCCTGGGCGCCGCCAAGCCCAAAGATTAGACCGACTGATTGAGCAATCCGGCTCGTTTGCTTGCGGCGGTATGGTGAAATATAGTCTTGGCCCGTCCGTTTGGCTGGATGTATACTGCTGAACCCTGCTGAACCGATCCCGTGACATGGTGACGCGTAAGAGACGCTAATAAGGAAACACTCCTGAAAGGTTATAGAAATGGAAAAGGAAACATCGTCTTCATCCAACAGTATGGCTCGTCGTACTTTTCTCAAGGGCACGGCTGCTTCGGTCGCTGTGGCCGCTATCGTGCCGAGCCACGTTGTAGCCAAGTCGAAGAACTCGAAGGCCAAAGGCGCCGCGCCGAGCGACAAGGTTAATCTCGCCATCGTCGGTTGCGCCGCACGCGGCGGAAGCATCGGCAACTGGCACGCCAGCACAGGTCTGGCCAACGTTACGACGCTTTGCGACATAGACGCTCGCTCGCTGGGGCGGATGGGCGGTAAGTTCAAGAGCGCCAAGAAATTTCAGGACTTCCGCCAGATGTTCGACAAGGCCGGTAAAGACTTCGACGCCCTGACCATCGGCGTTCCGGACCATGCACACTTTCCGATCTCGATGCTCGCTATGTCGCAAGGCAAGCACATTTACGTCGAGAAACCCCTGGCTCACACGTTCAACGAATGCGAACTGATGATCGCGGCGATGAAGAAGTACGGTGTGGCCACCCAGATGGGCAATCAGGGGCACTCCGGCAGCAATCCGATGCAGTTCGAGGCATGGGTCAAAGCCGGGATCATCAAGGATATCACCAAGGTCGACGCCTGCATGAACAGCGGCCGCCGCTGGCATCCGTGGAAGTTTGACGAATGGCAGAGCGAGGAGACACCCAAGGAAGTCGATTGGGATACATGGCTGGGCACGGCTCCGGAGCATCCCTTCAGCGGTAAGCTCCATCCGGGCAACTGGCGCGGTTGGTTCGAATACGGCGACGGCGCGTTCGGCGACTGGGGCCCCCATACTCTGGACACCATCCACCGCTACCTGGACTGCGGCCTGCCGATCAAGACCACCGCGGTCAAGCTTGAAGGCCGTCGCAAGCTCATCTTCCCGATGGCTTCGACGATCCGCTTCGACTTCCCGCAGCGTGGTATTCACCCGGCGTTGGAGATCAACTGGTACGACGGCACGAAGAACAAGCCCCCGCGTCCGGCCGATCTGGAAAAGGGACGAAACATACCCCGATGCGGTAAGGTTATGTACGGCAAGGACCTGAACTTCATCGGCGGAACGCACTCTGCGACGCTGTCGATCTTCCCTGACGTCAAGAGGAAGGAACTAGGCGACAAGCTGCCCCGAATCACCGGTAAGCAGTCCAACCACGCACAGAACTTCCTGCTGTCCGCGATGGGCAAAGAGAAGACGCGTTCGTCGTTCGACATCTCCGGTGTGCTCACGCAGATGTTCTGCCTGGGCTGCATCGCCCAGAGAATCGGCGGCGAGTTGGACCTGGACCTTAAGACCAAGCAGATAACCAACAGCAAACTCGGCAACCAACTGCTGACAGGACCGCCCCCGCGCAAGGGATGGGAGCAGTACTACAAGATGGCGTAGAAGATCTACTGACTAACGAAGCATACGCCGCGGGCTGTGGTCAATAAGACCGCAGCCCGCGGTTTCTTGTTGGCTGTTGAGTGTTGGCCTCTGTCGCTCGGCGTTTTACGTTCTTGCCACGGTGGGTCGGTGGTCGGTATTCTGGCGTGATCGATCGTTAGCAACCAGAAAGGACCATCACGATGGCTGGATTGAGTATTAGACCTGCTGGCGACTGCGTGTGGGACGAGATTTCGCTGGGCGAGATAATGATTCGCCTGGACCCCGGCGACGGACGGATACGCACGACTCGCAACTTCCGCGTCTGGGAAGGCGGCGGCGAGTACAACGTTGCTCGCGGTTTGCGGAAGTGTTTCGGTTTACGGACTGCGGTTGTTACCGCGATCGTCGACAATCCCGTCGGCCGGCTGCTGGAGGATCTGATCGACCAGGGCGGAGTCGACAGTTCACATGTCAAGTGGGTTGATTTCGACGGACTGGGGCGCGCCGCTCGCAACGGTTTGAACTTCACGGAAAAAGGCTTCGGCGTGCGCGGGGCTGTCGGTTGCTCCGATCGCGGGCATACCGCCGTATCGCAACTCAAGCCGGGCGATATCGACTGGGGCGAAATATTCGCACGCCAGGGCGCCCGCTGGTTCCACTGCGGCGGGATATTCGCGGCGTTGGGCGAGCATACTCCGGAAGTCGCCATCGAGGCGATGCAGGCCGCACGCGCCAACGGGACGATCGTAAGCTACGACCTGAACTACCGCGCGAGTCTCTGGGAGGCTTACGGCGGTCCGGACAGGGCGATGGAAGTTAACCGCCGGATCGCGCCGCTGGTCGATGTGATGATCGGAAACGAAGAAGATTTCACCAAG
>PVBE012183360.1_pt1 | contig 11131 bp, 12 predicted proteins | sample 1631181 | NCBI WGS metagenome assembly PVBE01 (sample SAMN08397723, study PRJNA350692) | Marine metagenome, whole genome shotgun sequencing project. | isolation source: water | place: Pacific Ocean | collected 2012-04 | reverse complement strand
TTCTCCTTTGGCTTCTGCCGTAAGGGGTTTGTTAGGCAAGTTGGACCCAAAAGAAGCCTTGGTGCCTTCGAAAGAGATGCAAGCCAAGGACGATGGACTTAACTTTTGTCGCAAAACCCTTTGGACCACTCCAAGCGGAATCAAAAAATGAAGATCAGGTTTATGAAATCCAGCTTGGGAGTCTTTTCGATCGCACAAGCAAAAAGTTTCTACCTGGCATGCCCATGAATGAGTCCTGCATGAATGAGTCCTGACTTATGGCGACACTGAAATGTTCCCTGGTTGCCCAGCAGGCAGGCCTAGAAGCGAATGATCTCAAGCACTTTGGCGAAGTAGCACGCAATTCTGCCCAAAAAGGTGGAGAGCTTTTGATGCAGCATTACGGGGCTTTGGACACGATCGAGAACAAAGGTCGGGTTGGTGATCTGGTGACCAACGCCGATCTTGCAGTGGAGAAGCTAGTCCTCGAGCTTTTGGAACAACAAACGCCAGATCTGGCTGTTTTGGCAGAAGAGAGCGGATCGATAGGCGGAGATCAATCACTGAGATGGTGTGTTGATCCTCTTGATGGAACAACCAACTTTGCTCACGGCTATCCATTTTTCGCCACTTCCATTGGCCTGACATGGAATAACCAACCCATACTTGGAGCTATCGCCGTACCATTCCTGAATGAGACCTACTGGGCTGTTCCAGGCTTAGGAGCTTTTTGCAACGAAAAGGCCATTCAAGTGTCGGGCTGCACGAAGCTTGTTGACTCCTTGCTTGTTACAGGCTTTGCCTATGACAGGCAAACGCGACTTGATAACAACTACGCCGAATTCTGTTGGATGACACACAGAACACGAGGGGTAAGGCGTGGTGGTGCAGCAGCAGTTGATCTCGCTTTTGTGGCGGCTGGACGTCTTGATGGTTACTGGGAAAGGGGACTTTCACCTTGGGACCTCGCAGCTGGAACAGCCCTGGTGGAACTTGCTGGAGGCATTGTTAGTGATTATCGCGGTGATTGCTTCGCTCTAGAAAGCGGCAAGGTTCTTGCCAGTGCGCCAGGTCTGCATACAGTCCTTGTTGAAGAACTCGGCAAGATCAAACCACTTGAACCGGGCGGATTTGGAGCCAGTGAAATCACGGCCATGGGATCCTGAATGCACTCTGAGTAAATCCGGGATGGCCCTGCAACCTGCAGCGGGCGCACGCGATCTGAACCCTCAACAGGTCGAACGTAACCACAAAATCAGCCAGAGGCTTGCAGATACCTATCGACAGTGGGGGTACGACGAGGTTTCACCTCCAAGAGTGGAGCGGCTGGACACCTTGAAAGCAGGAGGGGCGATCGCCAGTCAGGACATTGTGCGGTTAGTAGCCGATGATCCCCTTGGCTTAAGACCTGAGATGACAGCATCGATTGCCCGCGCCGCCTGCACTCGACTTGCAAATAGACCTAGACCCTTGAGACTTTTTGCATCAGGGACCGTTTTTGAAAGTCGACCAACTGATGAGGGCAGTCTCGGCATCGAAGAAAAACTACAGAGTGGAGTTGAGCTGTTTGGCATCCGAGAGATCAGCGCAGAGATGGAGTTGTTGTCTTTACTTGTTGCTTCTGCGGAGACGCTCGAACTTTGTGAAAACCACAAACCTCAGCTGTTGATGGGACATACAGCTTTGATGGACTTGATCTTGTCTCCATATCAAGACAATCAGCGTGATGCTATTCGAAAGGCTTTGGTTGATTACAACCGCTTGGCACTTGATGAACTTGAGCTATCAGAGAAGCAGCACGATCGTTTAATCAAGTTAATCAACTGTCGAGGCATCCCGTTGGTGATTCTTGAGACTTTGCGCGAGGTCTTTGGCCAACATGATGTATTAAATAATCTACAAAGACTTTTTGAACAATTGGAGCCGCTTGCTACGTCTCAAGGCATCAACCTGCAACTTGATCCAACTTTTCAACCACACTTTGAGCTGTACACAGGGCTCGTTTTTCAGTTGGTATGCCAAGCGACTGCCGCTCCTATGGTGATCGCTCGAGGTGGCCGCTATGACGGGCTTGTTGCCCGATGCGGAGCCAAAGCAAATTCCGCAGCAGGTTTGGGATTCAGCTTTGCTGTCGACGATATTCGTGAATTGCTATCAGCGGCTCCTCCTGAACCAGAACGTTTAAAGGCAACACTTGTTGCTTATGGAGAGAACACGACACTCGAACAAGCCTTAAAACATCAACGTCTATGTCATCAAGAAGGGAAACGTGCCCTTGTTGAACTTGAAACCTGTCGAGATCGCGAAGAAGCCTTGACTCGCTTAGCCGCTCGTAATTGCACAGAGCTCGACTGGATCGATTCCTAGGATCACTAAATCCGATCATTAGCGACATGCCTCACAGCATCGTGACTGACGTATGTGAAGGAGTGGCTGACTGTGCACAAGCCTGTCCAATCGGCTGTATTCAGCATGGAAAGGGCAAGAACAAAAAAGGCACAGATTTTTTCTGGATCAATTTCGAGACCTGTATTGACTGCGGCATTTGTCTACAGGTATGCCCAGTACAAGGAGCCGTGGTTGCAGAAGAGCGCAGTGATCTACAACAAACCTGCTGAAACTCAGATTAGGTACGGAGACCTCACCAAAATATTGGTTGAGTAACGCACGTTTTTGTTCCTAAAGTAAAAAAACACATAAAAGAGTTATGACTGTGCAAGAAAAGGGTCAAATTCAGATCCATACAGAGAATATTTTTCCAATCATAAAAAAGGCTGTTTATTCTGGGCACGAGGTATTCCTTAGAGAACTAGTTAGCAATGGTGTGGACGCCATTAGCAAGAGAAGAATGGCCTCCATGGCCGGAGACTGCAGCGAAGGTGATGAAGGTAAGATTCAGATTCATATCGATAGAGAAGCGAACATTCTGACCATTTCAGACAATGGAATCGGCATGAATGCGGACGAAGTAAAACGTTATATCAACCAAGTTGCTTTCTCCAGCGCAGAAGATTTCCTTGAAAAATACAAACAAGAAAGCGATGGGATCATTGGCCACTTTGGTCTTGGATTCTACTCAAGTTTCATGGTGGCTAAAGAAGTAGAAATCGTCACTCTCTCTGCCAGGCCCAATAGCGAAGCCGTCCGTTGGACTTGCGACGGTTCTCCTAACTTCAATCTGGAGTCAGCAGAACGCAGCCAGCCTGGGACAGAGATCATCCTTCACTTAATGGATGATGAACTTGAATACATTGAACCTACTCGCATAAAAACATTAATCACTAAATATTGCGACTTCATGCCAGTCGAAGTTCAGCTTGAAGGTGAAACAATCAACAAAAGGAACCCACCCTGGAGGCGCAGTGCACAAGAACTAACTGATGAAGATTATATTGAGCTCTACCGCTACCTTTATCCATTTCAAGGAGACCCTCTACTTTGGGTTCATTTAAATACAGACTACCCATACAACCTTCAAGGCATCCTTTATTTCCCGAGGATTACTGGTCGGGCTGATTGGGAGAAAGGCGAGATCAAGCTTTACTGCAATCAGGTTTTTGTTAGTGACTCCATAAAAGAAGTCGTGCCGCGCTATCTACTGCCATTGCGTGGTGTCCTCGATTCCCCAGATATTCCTTTAAATGTAAGCAGAAGTGCACTTCAAACAGATAGGAAAGTTCGTTCCATCGGAAATTTTGTAGCCAAAAAAGTAGCTGATCGCCTCAAAAGCTTAAAGAATGAAGAACCACTTGCTTATGCTGAGGCATGGGAAGCCCTAGCACCATTTGTAAAAATTGGTGCCATGGAAGATGAGAAGTTTGCTGATCAAGTTGCTGAGCTTATCCTTTTCGGAACGACAGCCAAAGCTGATTCTGAATCAGATGATGCCAGCCCTGATCCAATTCCATTTGGAGAGAACGCATACACAACATTAAATGGTTATCGCAGTCGATTAAGCGATGGTGCGGCTCAACGGATTCTTTATTGCACAGACGAAGTCGCCCAAGCAAGTGCATTGAGTTTATGGACATCGCAAGACGTAGAAGTCCTTAAAGCTGAGACGGTGATCGACACCCAATTCCTACCTTGGCTTGAAAGTCGTCACGATGAACTTCATTTTCAACGTGTTGATGCAGAGCTAGATGACAGCCTTAAAGATGATGAGCCAGAACTCGCTGATCAAGATGGGGCAACTCAATCAGAGACGATTAGGAATCTAATTAAACAGGCCATTGATAACGAAAAAATAACAATTCAAGTTCAATCTCTAAAAGGAGATCAGGCACCGCCAGCGATGATCCTCTTACCAGAACAAATGCGACGAATGAACGATATTGGCGCCCTTATGGATCAACGTCTTCCTGGCCTACCCGACCATCATGTTCTGCTCGTTAATCGTCGGCATCCCCTCGTCGAGGGTCTTCTGAAATTGAAGAGTGGATCGGTTCTTGTTGGATCAACAGGAACCTCGCCAACCGAGGCCTTGGCGAAGGATCTTTCAAGACACATCTATGACATGGCCCGTTTAAGTGTTGGCGGTTTAGAACCAAACGAACTTGCAGGCTTCCAAAACCGCAGTTCTGCACTGATGGGTCAGCTAATGGAGAGGGGGAACTAATCACCCCCTTTATTTGGTAAGATCATTGTTCGAGCCAAACGCTCACAGCTCTGCAGAGGATCAGTCATGTCACGGGTGTGTCAACTCACAGGAACACGCGCCAATAACGGCATGGCTGTCAGCCATTCCCACATCCGCACCAAAAAACTGCAGCAGGCCAACCTTCAGCAGCGCAGGCTTTGGTGGGCAGAAGGAAAGCGCTGGCTCAATTTGCGAGTGACCACACGGGCGTTAAAAACGATTCAGAAAAAAGGCCTGGGCCCCTATGCCAAGTCATTGGGAATTGATTTAAGCAAGCTCTGAATTTTTCTTCAACGACTGTTCGATTCGCTCCATGCAACGGCGTGATCTGCTCGCAGGGATAGGTTTTTCTCTGTTGGCTATTACAGGTATACCGAAGCCATCGTTAGGGCTTGGTGGCATCACGCCCGCCATAGGCCAATCGGCTCCATCCTTTTCCTTGCCTGGAACAAGCCTCACAGAACCGAATCGTGATCACTGGGAGCTCGAGCAATTCAAGGGCTCGTGGTTAATCGTTTATTTCTATCCAAAAGATTTCACCACTGGTTGTTCAATCGAGGCCCGTGGCTTTGAAGCGATCCAAAAACAATTAAAAGCTGCAGGGGCATTTGTTGTTGGTATCAGTGCAGACGAGGTCGATGACCATGCTTCCTTCTGCAGTCAAGAGTCGTTGAGTTTTCCCCTGCTCTCTGATCCAGATGGACTGGTCAGCAAGGGCTATGGGTCTTGGATGGCGCCGTCATCACTTCGCCATACCTTTCTGATTGATCCCGAAGGAATCCTTCGCGAACGATGGCTCACCGTTCGTCCCAGAGCTCATGCCCAGGAGGTGCTCAACCAGCTAACAAGCTTGCAGAGCTAAACAACTATTTGACAAACAGGCCTTAGCTAAGGAATGGTGGGGTTCTAGTGCCAGTCCTCATAGAAGAACGGGCTCATAATTGGAGACGAATGAATGAGCGCACAAGAAGGCCGCAGCCCATTCATTCTCCTTTATCACAGAACCCCCTTCGAGGAAGGACGAGACGAAACTGGTAAGAGGATCTGGGGTGATCAAAAAAGTCCGAACGGAATTATTCCTACCCTTAGAAATCTATTCCGAAGTCGTGAAGATGGCACCTGGATTGCATGGAGACAAGTCGAACAAGTTAAAGATGCAGATGATGAAAGGATTTCGATGGATAATCCAGCACCATTTACATTGCGAAGAATTCCTCTAGAGGAAAATCAGATATCAAGTTTCTATCATGTAACCTCAAAAGAATCATTTTGGCCGATATTACATACATTTCCAACCTATTTTGATGTCAACAATGCCGATTGGGGTATTTTTGAAGATGTCAACCAACGCTTTGCCAAAGCCGCCTGTGACGAAGCGGCAAAGGGTGCAACTGTGTGGGTACATGATTATAATCTTTGGCTTGCTCCTGCATACATAAGAGCCGCCAGACCTGACCTTAAGATTGCTTTTTTCCATCACACTCCATTCCCTGGGAATGATGTCTTCGCAATCCTCCCTTGGAGACGTCAGATTATCGAGAGTTTGCTTTGTTGCGACATGGTTGGCTTCCATATCCCTCGTTACACAGAAAATTTTGCACGAGCAGCAAATTGTCTTGTAGGAGCTAAGAAAGGACCAAAGCAAGCTATCAGTAACAAATTCATAGCTGTTGGCAGTGCCTTAACAGAGCCGACAGTGACACCTTGGCTGCAACATGCAGGACGTCGTATTCAACTTTTGTCTTCACCAGTCGGTACATCCCCTGATGTAATCCAAACGTTGATGGAGGACAAAAGCGTTGTTGAGCATGCCGAACAAATCAACAAAGGCACGAAGAAAGGCCGCAAACTAATCTTCTCAGCTAGTCGTGTTGATTATTCAAAGGGTAATGAAGAGCTACTCCTATCATTTGAAAGACTCCTAGAAAAACGTAAGGATCTTCACGGAAAAATAGTTCTCATGCTTGCCTGCGTTGCTGCAGCATCCGGCATGAAAATCTACGAAGAAACTCAGCGATCAATTGAAGAGATGGCAGGGAGAATTAATGGCAGATTTAGTGGCATAGATTGGGTTCCCATAAGGTTCTCAACCAGGAGAATTCCCTATGAAGAGATGGTGGCATGGTTTACCCAAGCAGATATTTGCTGGATTACGCCACTAAGAGATGGCTTGAATCTTGTTGCCAAAGAGTATGCAGCAGCTCGTAAAAACAAAGGCGGAGTATTGGTTCTATCAGAATTCACTGGAGCTTCAGTTGTTCTTAATGGAGCTGTTCTTACCAATCCATATTCACATCGGCGAATGGATGATGCGATTGAGCAAGCCATCGCCATGACAGATGATGAGCAACATCAACGCATGGCATCGATGACAACAGCTGTTGAGGCTTATACAGTTCAAGACTGGGCAGAAGAACAGATGTCTGGTTTTGATTGTGCACCAAACGCAGAAAATACATGAAACGATGGTTGGGCTGGATAACTGCTTTTCTGATTACTCTTATCAGCATTACCCAGTTCAAAATTTTTGCATTAAATCATCAGCCCGTTGGAATAAATATATTAATGCCAGCACCTTTTGCAAAATCGACTGCTGAATTAGTCAATCAATTCAACCAAGAGAATAGAAGGTCAATTAAATTAAAAGTCACAACTGGGCCAATGGAAACTGAAGCAGTTTCTGATCTCGCTATTAGCAGCCTCTTACTAGGCAAAAGCCCCTTTGATGTTCTGTTGATTGATGTAACCTGGCTACCCAAATATGCTGCTGCTGACTGGCTGCAACCAATGGACGAGTGGATAGACCAGCAAGATATTCAAGCCCTTGCTCCAGGAGCAAGGCTAGGGAATACATACAACGAGCACCTCTATCGTTGGCCGCTTGTAGCAGACATGGGCCTGCTCTATTGGCGTACTGATTTAATGAATCAACCACCAAAAACGCCAGAGGAGCTGATCAAAATAAGCAAGAAACTACAACGTGAAGGTCGTGTAAAACATGGCTATCTCTGGCAAGGACGTCAATATGAAGGATTGAGTTGTGTATTTCTTGAGGTTCTCGATGGCTTCGGAGGTAATTGGTTAACGCAAGGGACCAATATCGTTGGACTTAATCAACCCTCAAGCATTAAAGCAGCAAGTTGGTTGCGTGAACTTATCAGCACTGGAGTGAGTCCAGAAGCTGTTATTGATTATGCGGAGAATGAGGTTCTTCAGGCATTTAAATCTGGTGACTCCGCACTTATGCGCAATTGGCCTTATGCATGGGCTGAACTTCAGAAATCAGACAGTAATGTCAAGGATAAAGTTGCAGTGACCACAATGGTCGCTTCTCCTGGACATGACGCAACAGCCACGCTGGGCAGCTGGGGATTCTCAATCCTTAAGGACTCTCCGAATCCAAAAGCAGCTGCAAAAGTTATCGAATTTTTGACTTCAACATCTGCGCAGAAACAATTATTTCTTGACAGTGGCTATACACCAACAAAAACAGAAGTTTTCAATGATCCTGATGTTCTTCAGGAATCTAAGATTATTCCGGAGTTAGCAAAAGCCTTGAATATTGCAGAACCACGACCTGAAACACCTCTTTACGCTCAAATTAGCGACGTTCTCCAACGTCAGCTTAGTGAAGTGTTGACTGGTCAACAAGATGTCAAAAGCTCGATGGATCGAGCACAAACTGATACCCAGCAGATTCTTCTGGCAACAGGAGTTGGGCAGTGATCCAGTTACTTCTTTTGCCAGCAATACTATTAGTCGGCCTTGTTTTTGGGGTTCCACTTATCCGCTATGCATGGTTGAGCCTCCATGCTGATTCTGTTGTAACAGGTTTGGTTGCCATACCTAATAATGGAGCCAATTGGCTACGCCTGATTAATGATCAACGTTTCTGGCAGGACGCTATACAAACATCACGATTTGCCGTTGTATCTGTTGGTTTAGAATTACTTATCGCTCTAGCAATAGCCCTCTTATTAGACCAACGTTGGCGCGGAAGAGGAGTCGTGAGAGCAGCAACATTACTGCCCTGGGCTTTGCCCACAACGGTTATGGCACTTGGTTGGCGCTGGATCTTCAACACTCCTTACGGCCCAATTGAACAACTAGCCAAACTATTTGGTTTGCATACACTAAATATACTTTCAAATCCAGATATCACCTGGCTTGCGACAGTTGTTGGAGATGTATGGAAGACCACGCCTTTCATTGCTCTGATCTTGTTGGCCGGCCTGCAAACGATTCCGGAAGATCTCTATGAAGCATTCAGACTCGAGGGAGGCAAGCCACGAGCGGCCTTATTCCGGATCACATTGCCACTTCTACAACCCTATGTTCTGCTTGGCCTTTTATTTCGACTTGCACAGGCCTTTGGAGTGTTCGATCTTATTCAAGTGATGACAGGAGGCGGACCTGCAAGCAGTACAGAAAGCCTTGCTCTCTATTCCTATATCAATGCGATGAGATTTCTCGACTTCGGCTATAGCGCAACGATAATGATTGGAAGCTTCATTTTGCTTCTATTGGCTTGCATACTGGTTTGGGCAATCATCCAACAGTCCAGAATTTTAAAAGGGGCACTGAAATGATCAGAACCCGAAACATCTGGATTATTACCCTGTTGATTTGGTCTTTATCACCTTTATTTTGGCAGGTCTACACTTCATTCTGCAGCCCTGAATCATTGATTCAGCCCTTAAGCAATAGTGGTCATCGCTGGACTCTTGACAATTATCGTCAAGTTCTCACAGCTGATCCGCCTTTTTGGCGTTATCTGCTAAATAGTGCAATCGTTGGTATTTCATCAACAAGTCTGACCCTGCTGTTGGCTATTCCAGCTGCCTACAGCCTCTCCAGGATTCCGGCAAAGCTTGCAAGATTAGTCAAACTTTTAATGCTTGGAGCCGCTTTATTTCCCTACGTACTTCTTTTTCTAGCCTTACTTGAACTTGCTAGGAGCTTCAATCTCGGCAACAACTTACTTGCTCTGAGCTTTCCCTATGCAGCCCTCTCCATGCCTCTGGCGGTTTTGTTGCTTGCATCGGCCTTCAAGGATCTACCAGTCGATCTTGAAGAAGCTGCCAAATTGGAAGGACTTGGATTATGGCAACGATTGCGTTGGGTCTTAATTCCATTAGTAGGACCTGCGACAGCAAGCACTTCGATTTTGGTTTTTCTTTTCTCCTGGAATGAATATCCAATCGCACTAACTTGGCTTAGTCGTTCAGACCTGTTAACCCTCCCCGTTGCCATAGCACGCATTGCTGGAACATCTGTCTACTCAATTCCCTATGGCCCCTATGCCGCCGCAACCGTTCTGGGAGCGCTGCCTTTGTTGGCTCTAGTAATGATTTTCCAGCGACAAATTGTTTCCGGCCTTACCCAAGGAGCTGTAAAAGGATGAGTCTTATTCTCCAAGACATAGGCCGACGTGTTGGTCGCAAATGGATCCTCCGCCATCTTCAGCTGGAGGTCGCCAATGGAGAATGTCTTGCCCTGCTAGGGCCCAGCGGGTGTGGCAAGAGCACCACGTTGAGGCTAATTGCCGGACTGGATCTAGCCGATGAAGGTTCGATATTGATCGACGGACAGGACGTCAGCAAGGTTGCCGCTGTTGATCGGCGCATTGGCATGGTCTTTCAAAGCTATGCCTTATTCCCTCACCTCACTGTTGCCGCAAATCTTTGTTTGGGTCTAAGAGTTCGAGGAATCTCAGCTGCAGAGCAACAACATCGCGTCGCATCTGTTCTGGCCCTGATGCAACTCGAAGAATTTGCCGATCGTCGACCGGCTCAGCTCTCTGGTGGCCAACGCCAACGGGTTGCACTTGCCAGGGCCTTGCTCAGGGATCCTCTTGTTTATCTTCTTGACGAGCCGATGAGCAATCTCGATGCTCAACTCCGAGAAGATTTACGCCCTGAATTACGCCGATTGATCCTCAATGGCAATCAACCAGTTGTGTATGTCACCCATGATCAGCATGAAGCCATGGCGATGGCTGATCGAATCGCTGTGCTTAGGGATGGTCAATTAGAACAAATTGGCACACCTCAAGAGCTTTACCTGAAACCATCAACCATTTTTGTGGCTAGCTTCATTGGCCGACCTCAAATCAACTTATTACCAGCCCAATCGGGCATAGTCACAGCCATTCGCCCTGAGGATGTCCATCTCAGCGAAGAGGGTATATCCTGCAGAATCATTGATATTGAGTGGCTTGGCACTTCACAACTCTGTCTCTTAGATAGCCCAAAAGGCAAACTTAGAATGTTATGCAATAGCCAGATCAAAATCCCCGAAAATGTCAAGGTGAAATGGTCATCAGAGAAGGAACATCATTTCAATTCAGAATCGGGAGATCGGATCAACTAGCGCCTGCAGTTCATACATAAAAAAGATGCATGTAATTTTTTCATCTCTGCATCCCTCAGTTTCTTGTCTGCCAAACGTGGGAACCAACAGTGTAATTTTGCATCACTTCTTCTAAAGGTTTCCCTGTACGAACAGAATATT
>PVBE012539893.1_pt1 | contig 11132 bp, 12 predicted proteins | sample 1631181 | NCBI WGS metagenome assembly PVBE01 (sample SAMN08397723, study PRJNA350692) | Marine metagenome, whole genome shotgun sequencing project. | isolation source: water | place: Pacific Ocean | collected 2012-04 | reverse complement strand
TTCTTCACCGTCACCAGTAGGTCCACCCGAACCGTCACTTGTCCCCGCTTTAATGCACTTGTACACATTCCCAGAGTTTCTTCGGACATTTCCAACACTATAAGATGTGCTGGCTGCCCATTTTGTTGCTTGATGGCCAACCCGTATCGTTCGGCCAACGTCTGTTTCCAAAAACCCAACACCGCCATTAATACCGGTAATAGCAGATGCCGTCAGATTTACACTGCCACTGGCTCCGCTTGGGGTGAGTGTTGTGGTGGTCGTATTTTCCTTTAAGTATGGCCCGTCCTCAAAACTAATTGCAGTTATTGTAAAGGCCGTATGCGCTGTACGGCTGATTTTTCTTGGAGCGTAACTGGAATGTGCCAGATAAAGAATGTCTGCACTCTGAGCAAATTGTATCGTATCAATATCAGTTTTATCGTATGGCGTTGTTACCGTATAAACCCGTGCCGCCGTCCCCGCAGATGAATAAGCTGTAAAAGCGGAGCTGTTAATGTTTGTATCGTCAACGTCCGTCAGCTCAAATGTGTGGGTTGTTTTGTTTTTTATCTTATAATATTTGCCGTTGAGCTCCGTCATACCGACAACTGCCGAAATATATACTTCATCCCCATTCGAGTAACCGTGCGAGGTTGCTGTTACGACACAGGGGTTGGCTGCGGTCGCTCCCGATATTGTTTTGTTAGCTTCAAGGACAGCACCACCATCCTTGTAAACACGCATATACTCATCGCCAAATTCAAGGACATACGCCTGAGTAACAGAGAACTCAAAAGGCACCAGCCGAGTATTGTCTGCGCTTACCTTAACCTCTTTGACAAATTTACTTCCAGATCGCCTGGACGCTCCACCGTGAGGAAAGACAACAATGTTTTCCAGCGTCTCTGCACCGTTTTTATATTTGGCAAGGTCTGGTCTTCCCCAAAGCCGGTTGCTGAGTTCTCCCGATGTAAAGTTTGTTTGGAGCTGAGATACGCGAGCCAATTAGTTTCTCGCTTCTAACCAGGTATTCTCGTCAGCCGTCAGGCTCTCCTGTGCGTCAATCAAACGAGCAGACTGTAAGCGTGATTGATACAACGTCACCATATCGGCTACTGCTGTTCTTGATGCCGTAATGTCGAATGCTATTGTTGCCGCTATTTTGGCGGCATACGCCTCTACAAACTTGGCGTCGAATAAGGTTGGATCGGTGATTGTATCAATATAAAGAATATTTAAAGGCGCTCCCGCATCAGTTAAAATCTTTTGACCCTCGATTACCCATGCCGATGTTGTGTCGCATTCAATAATTCTCAAAGCGCCGGTCGGCCAAGTAAAAGCATTTGCATAGGTCCAGAGCGGTGTGTCGGTATCTGCCGCGAGAGCAATTCTCTTCAACGCAAAGTTCCAGGGGTGATCCCGTAAAGCTTGGTCGCGAGCCTGTTCATAAATTCTATTGCAAGCGCGAGCCGTCTTTGTGTTGTCAGCCAAATCTGTAATAGGCGGGTTCGCCGCACCCAGCTCAGTCAAAGCCAAGTTGCATATGCTCACAAATGTCGAAGTTGCGGTCATGTATAATTCCCCAAAAAGAAAGGGGGACCGAAGTCCCCCTCACCGTTAAGTCACAATGTAATGGATTACGAATGACATATCGCCACCGGTACCACCGGCAGCCGCCATCGTAGCCGCGACATAATAGACCCCACCAGGGTCTGTTGAGTCACCAGCCAGCTCGTACATTTTTTGACCGCAAGTATTTATATCAGCAGCCTCAAAACGAACGTCAGCCATTGCACCAGCATCAGCCACCGCCGTTGCAAAAACGTCTTCGTCTTTGACAACACCAGCGGATGTGTAGATGCCTACATTGAATGTGCAACTACCACCTAACGTATCTGATCCAATAAATAGTGCGGAAACAGAAGCGTTTGATGGAATTGGAGCCAACATGACAATATCATCGTCATCTGAATCTCCAGCCGCAAGAGCGATGGTACCTTGAGCCACACGCAAAACGCCATGTAGCAAACTAGCATCGTTCATTACAGGAGGAGTAGCTTCATAGTTACTAACAAGTGTTGAGTTTTTTGTACCCATAACTAACCTCCTTTATGTAGGATCACATTCGATGTAACCGACCAAGTTCTCTTCCATACGGGTAGAACCAATCGTCATCGATGCGAACACTTGAGTTGCGTGGTTTTTGTCGGCACGTTCAGAAATCTTAATGGTTGGCTGTGCGCCAAGTCCCATCAACATTCCAGATTGAGCAAAATACAGAACCTTATGGTCTGAGTTTGCATCAACACCAATCCGCTCAGTGCGGATGAAATTGAAACCTAAGAACGTATCTACTTCACCTTGAACTAACGCTTTCACGGTGTTGTAGTCAGAACTTGTGATTTCAGTTTGTGCTAACAAGTTAGAGAGCTGTTTTGCGTTAATAACGCAATACCGAGGAATATCTGGGTCGGCCTCATTGGCGTCAAGATTTTCCTTGGCAGCTCTTAGTTTACCTATATTCAAACCGGTATCAGCCGCTGGGCTAATGCCGACTTGAACATCCACAGTCATGGATGAACTATAGGAAGTGGAGGTTGAACCATCGACGCCGGTGTAGGCAGTGCCATCAGCAGCTTCAATGATTGAATCATCCATCGCACGCCCAAGAGCCATAGCGGCTGACTGAGCATAGGGGCCCGTGGGATCGATTAACATCCGAACACGATCTTCATTATCAATGAGATCAGCCCAATCGTAGTCCGTAAGCGAAACACGCCTACGAGCGTGGATGCTATCCACTTGCGGAGTATCGGCATGACGAGTAGTACGCTTCAGAGCCGCTGTTTTATCCAACTGCTCGAAGAAGGCATTTTTACCCACAACTGTCTCAACACGAACGGCGTTGCGTAAACGCGAACCCTTCTGTTGTGACAAATGAGCTACATTGCCAGCATACTGCTCTACCATAGCCGTAGTGATTTGAGTTGACATAAGTCATCTCCTTTTCAGCTAAGTTAAAGTTTAAGGTTTAAGGTTCGAGGGGTTGCCCGTAATGGACCCATCTGCGTTTACCCGCCGGTCTGGTCTCGCCCAGTGTCTAGTCAGGCCCGTAAGGGTTATCCAACCGTGGCAACTACGTTTTGATTTGACCCATCGTCGGGATAGGCCAGTTCATATAATCGTGTAAGCTTTTCATTCATAACTTTATATTCTGCATGATTGGTATCGGTTAATGCTGGGTTAGCTCTCAACGATGCAATCTCTGCCTGGGCGTCAGCCGGTGTAATACCAAACGATCCGGTGTTACCTTCTTTAAACTGTCCAGCCTGACCCAGAGCCATTCCCGCTTTTGCAAACGCCCGAATAACCGTTGGATTGTTTCCAAGGCCGGTCTCATCCATAAGATTTGCGAGATCATCACCTCCAAACTCACGAACTGCCATACGTGCCGCTGAGATACGCTCGTCAAAGGCCACGCCATATTCTGCACGGATTTCTTTATCCCATGTCTCCAGTTGCTGGGTTTGGTTGGCTTGAGCCATGTCCGATTGATTGGCAAATCTTTCTACATACTTATCATGTACAAACTGTGCTTGTTCCGGTGTCAGTTTAGCTTCGTGAAATACCGAACGCATTTCCTGTGATAAATCCTGATCATAGTTACCCATGCCGTCAGGTGCTGCCAGAGAGTAGTCTGCTGGATCATCTGGAACACCGAGGGCAGACCATCCATCCCATTCAAGGATGCTTTGGTCGGCTGCCGGTAAAGCGACTTTGTCCGAGCCAATGGTTTTTTCGAGGTTGGTGTAGCTTTGGAGGACATCGTCGGCGCTGCCCCAGCCTTTGGCTTGGATGACTTCTTCGTACTGCGGGTTTGCCCAGCTTTGGCCTTGGCCTTGGTCTTGGGCTTGTGTTTCACTTGTTTCATTTGGGACATCCTGTGTTGGTTCCTCTGAGTTACCCGCATCTGCGGACCCTTGGTCAGCCATCTTCTTCTCCTGTGTTGATTACGGTTGCGATTGAATAAATTTGCTCGTCACTGAGCGATAAAATAGAAAATATACGCCGAACCATGTCTTGCGTTCCGGTGCGGTGCTGTATTTCGGCATTGTCACGAATGCCGGTAACTTCAAACATTCCAGATGTCTTCATCAGATCGCGCAAGACAATCTGACCGTCTGGGGAATGAATAAAAACATTCTTATAGGCCGCGAGAATTTCCTTTTGCTGTTCTGCCTTATCAGCCAATTACGTTTGCCCCATGTCAGCAATCTGTGCCACTTTGAGGGCAGCGTCAGCGGCTGGTGGTGCCATCTGTGCGGCTTGAGCCATCTGTTCCTGTTGAGCTCGACCTTCACGTATTTCTGCAATCTGATCCTGATTACGGAGTATCTTCATCGGCACGCCGTTTGTATCGGCAAGAACCCGTGTAATTGCGTCAGGGTCAAAGTTATCCATCACGCTGGGGTCAATGGCGGCAATTGGCTGTACCATTTCCAGAGTTCGCAGAATGCCCACACCCTCTTCAGCCTTCATGGCACGGGATAACGGTGAGACATATTCAATATCGTATTCGCCTTCAGCTTCAATCATTGCGGGAGGCATGGGCGGCAATAGTCCCTGTCTTGCAAGTATCGAAAGTTCCCTCTCGATTAATGGTCCTAACGTTTCGGACTGCTGCCGACCAACCGTTGGAGCAAGCAATGCCCCTTTTTCTTGAGCCCTTTGCAGAACTTCTGTGGCTGTCATTTGCGGTGTTTCCACCAATATCTGAAACAAGGTTACCAGAAAAGCATCATTAATAACCTGACGCCTCTGGTTCATCATATCCAATCCAATGTCTACCCTTGCACCAGTTTGCAATGGTTGTATCGGCGCCTGAGACCGGCCATCCAACCGAGCAAAAGTTACGCCCCCTGGTTTGGTGTTAACGGGGAAGACCACGCCGTCATCAGCCACCAATAGAGGAGGATCGACAATTTTCTGACCAGCACGGATAACCGTTTTGGACATTTCGTTAACCATCTTGATTTCTGGCAGAACCAGCATCGCTGGGCTTCGGCCATAAACTTCACGGGGTCCGGTAACATACCGGCTGGGGATATAGGGCAGTTCTTCGTATCCACCCTCTTCAATCATATGTTGGCTTTCAACTTCAAAGTAAGCTGAGAACCAAGGTAGGTTTTTTCGATCCCTTCGCGTTAGATCACGGTCTTTGCGAGGCATAATAACGTGCAGTATCTTTACCCGCTCATCGGGTTGCTTCTCTCCACGCTTGCGACACGCATCAGACAAATCTTTATCGTCAAACATTCTTAGAACTTGCCGTGCAGCCAGATCAAGCTGACGATACACCGTATCAATGTTGCCCATCTCGTCTTCTGCAAAGAAACAATCAGACATATGGACGTTGCGATACCGGATACCGCTAACAGGGTCTTCATCAACAAACAGATTACCGTTACCGAAAGCGCCTAAAGAGATATAGCCTTCATGCATCTGGCTGGCGAAATTAGCACGGGGTCGATACCGCTGGCGAAAAAGAATATCCTCGACATTGTCAAACCACAATCTTGATTCATCGTCCTGATCCACAAACTGATTGGATGCCCGAAGCCGGTGCCAGCGAGAACCCCGTGGCGTCAAAAGACTTTCCACAGCCGACGAAAACCGCTCCAGCGCCAGAGCTGCTGTTGCGTCATACATCATGCTCGTTCGCTTATCCCCTGGAGAACGCTCTCCAACAAATTCGGTTGAGCGGGGTAAGATGCGTTCGGCAATCTCTTGCCAATGGCTCTCAAAGTTTGCCCGTTCTTTTTTCAGCTCCTCAAAGCGTTTGAAAATTTCATCTGTCTTAGTTGAGTTTTTCATTAAACCCCCATGAACGTGGTTTTTCGTATTGCAGCCACATCAGTATTTTTTGGTGTACCGTTTAGAATAGTGCCACCGGCAAAGGTGCCGCCACCCGATGTTGAGCTGGCATCCCGCTGGGCTTTATCCAACCGAGCCCCCGCCGATCCCGTGGGAAGCCTTTTCCCGCCAGACTGCATCGAGCTGTAAATTTCAGAAGTACACACTATTTACCGCCACCTAAAAAGGTGTTGTATCCTCGCTTGGCCATTTGACCGGCAACCATTCCAGGGATACCGCCCATAGCCATCGACACTCCAGCGCCCAGAAGAGTTCCCAGATTTGGTGCGCTGTTGAGATTTGCCAAGACACTGCCTGGTCTCACCCCCGAACTTTCTCTGCTGTAAGAGCCGACAGATTGCCGCCTACCAGTATTAACATTGGTAAACATCCTTTCCCCTGTTTCGGGGTCAGGTGCAGAGCTTAAAGCAGCCGTAACTCTCTGATCGTTTTCAATATCTTGGTCACTCTCTTGTCCACCCATACGTTGCTCGATTGGACCCATCGCCGCACGATACGTTCTACGCTCGCCGCTGGCTTCTTCTCCTGGTCTGGTCTTAGCTCCACTATCGTCATCGGCCAGACCCACATCACCAAAACACATTACGCAGATCCTCCAAGTGTGGTTGTCCCAATGTTTGCCGCCGACAGATCGCCCTGTGGCGAAGTTAACATGGTATATTGAAAGCCTTTTGACTTAGCCCCTCTTTTGCGAATTGTATTGGCCGCCGTCCTTACCTCTGGATCATCGAGTGATGGAGGGGTTACGGGTGTGGCTGCTACCGGTTGAACAAATTTTGGCATTTTTGGTTTAAGCGGTCCTACGCACATCATCTCTCTCCAATTGTGATCGTGTCCACGAATAACAGTAATAGGTTTTTCTTGCTGACGAATAATCTTCCAGCGATGCCTCGCGCCTTGCTCCGAGCATTTCCAGCCAGCGGTGGGCAACGTCATGTCCCTCCATCGACCAGCAATCCAACCTCGACGCTCCAGAGTTTACGACTGCGGGTCTGACAACTTTGTGGATGTGTCGGGTTACCGCCAGGGCAACCTCCATCCAATCGTCGGTCGCATACATCCAGCAATTCCATACTTTTGGCAGCCGTTCGTTTGCTCCCCATGTCGCTATGGGCTTGCCATCCTTTAAGGCAACATATTTTAAAATACTCTGGCACGTACCGATTGCCAGATTTTCCGGTGTCGGGCTCCACATATGCGGATATATTTCATCGGCATCGAGCTGTCGCATATGCCGTGCTATGTAGACTACAGCGGGATAAGTGGCATCCTCAATCTCAACCAAAACTGCCGTCACCCATCTCAACGAGGCTACGCCCGTCCGACATTTTGCCGGTTCTGGCCATAAGTTTTAAATTCTCATCTTCGTCACCATCGCGCATCGCGACACAGCCGTAACGGAAACTATCGACGGCGTGACTTGACCAATCGTGATTTGGGCGGGAGTTCCAATCGCCGGTTCTCTGGTTCATGGTCCGGTGGTAATGGCGCAGAGCTTTCAGCCCCAATACACAGTTATGCCGGTCAAAGTAACAACGGGGTATCGTTGCCCGAACGGCCTCGATGCCGTCCTGTACCGTCAGCTTGGCAACGACACTGGGCCGAACCCCCAGCTCCGTCAGTATCTCATAGCGGCTGGAGCCACTGCCCAGCTCACGCACCATAACGTCATGGGGAAAGTAGTGCCGCGAATACTGATACGGTTTGTTTTTTAATTCCTTGATATAATGGTGGAGACCTTCTCCAGATGCTTCGTAATAATCGATAACACGTATTTCACCGCCGCGATGATTTTGGTAGTACCAGATCGACGTACTGTCGGATATTCCCAGATCCCAGCTCGTAAAGACTTCCAAATTGGGTTCCCACGGTACATTTCCAATTTGGTCCCTCGCTTCAATGGCATCAATCTGGGTCGCAAAATAACTTCCAATCAGAGCTGCCGACCAGCTCACTTCATATTCCTGCATATACTGGCTGTCGTCCTGGGCAATCGATCTGGCGTCATCCAGCTCTGCCTGAGACAGAACACCCGTTTCAGAAGCGGGAAACCGCATGGCGAACCATTCGGGATCACCGTCATCCATTTTTGTAACAGCGTGGTCGTAAATTTCCTTGAACTGGTTTTGACCCCGTGGCGTTCCAATCCATAACGCCTTGCCGGTTCCAAAGTCTGACAGAGCTGGTCGAATTATTTCTGGATACAGCCGCGCATCCATATCTGCGTACTCGTCCATGCAGACTGCCGAGAGGCCCATGCCCCTGAGACTGTCAGGATTTTCGGAGCCCAGTAGATAAATCTTTTTGTTGTCTGGCAGATCACACCGCAACTCTGCCTCGTTAAAGTTGACCCCTGGAAGCACCCCCGCATATTCGCGAAGCATCGTCCACGCAATTCGTTTGGCCGCACCATAAGTCGGCGCGATATAAGCCCCCACTGCACTCTTGCGGGAGCTGGTCAAAATTTCTTTCAGCAGCCAGTTTATGGCCATCACGGTTTTTCCGAAGCTAACGCCGGTGGCAAACTGCCACCGAAAATCTCCTTTGCTTTTTGTGGAACTCTGCTTGCAGAGGCCGTTGTGTATAGGGGATTCTAATTTGCTGATTCATGTGGGGGACTTTTCAAAAAACATTAATAAAACTTTACGTTCACCGCTGTGGCTGCCGACCATGTGTTCGTTCTCTTGCGAGGTGTACATCATCAAATCGAGATAACCGTAATGCGCTGTTTCGGGATCATCGCGAAAATAAAAACCCCCGCCGTTAAATGTTCCTTCGGGGCTCAGAAGTATCCGTGCCGATACATAGCACCAGCTCATATGGCCATTGTTGCCGGTATCGCGATGCCAGGGATGCCCTTCAAGACGATCCTCAACACGGACATAGGCCGCATTGCCAGCAGAAATATCTGGATACTCAGCCCGTACCATCTCCACCAAATCTGAAATTACGGGATCGGTAAACTTACAATACCCAACGACAAACTTTCTGGCTTGTTCGGGGGTAATAACATTCTTAAAAACTTTAAACGAGTTTGCCGCCAAGGTATCGCGTTCCGGTTCCAGGGGCTGGCGGTGCAAACTTTGCCCGCTGCGCTTCACGCCGTGCCTGTTCCGAACTCTCGTCTTGGCTTTCAAAAGCCTCATTAACGTCTGGCGTAGACGGATCGTCCGCTTTAAAACTGCCATCCTTTTTGTGGGCTCTTTTCCGTGTCTTCTTCGGTGCTGCTTTTTTTGGTTTCACTGCCATCCTATTTCCCCAATTTTGTGCGTTGAGAGTTACGTGATCGGTTTTGTGATTTAGACTGCATTCTTAAATTCCCCTGTGAATTATTTCGTGGGTTCCTGTCTCTGTGATCGACATCCTTGCCGTCACCCTTCCGCGCCCTGCCTAATTTGGTCATCTGCCGTCTGGCTGAGTTGCGACCGGCTCGACGCTTCTTCTGCTCCGGTTTGCCGTGGTAATCCCGATATTCCTTTTTGTAATCCCGCATCGCCGTCACCTTCAATCAATTTCGGATCAGGGGTCACATCGACCATCGAGCCCCCACACTTCGAGCAAACCTGTTCCCAGCCAATCACCATCGGTCCCTGATGTTCGACTTCCATCTTCTGCACCGGCTGGTAATGCTTGAGCAGCTTCTCCGCTTCCCATTCTGCGTGTTTCAGCAATTCCTTGAATTTCAGTATCTGATCACGGCTGTCGGCATTCTCCAATGCCATCTTGGCTTCACCAATCGCACTTTCCACAGAAAAAATATAAGCTTCCCTGTACGCCTCATCAAACCCCGTATCTTCTTTCCGATACTTGAAAACCATGCGACGATCCGAGCCAACCTGCTTGGCGGCATAGGTCACACCAATCCCCTCTGCAATCAGGGCAATCAATTTTGCGCGAACCTTCTCGTCACGCAGTACGTTAAAATTTCTGGGCATGGCGGGGACCAATCGAAAATCCCCCAGAATAATCTGGGGTAGTTGCAGGGAGAATATTAATATAGGCGTCAATCGCCATCATATAGGTTCCTTACACCCCAGGGGCACCTCATGTCAAGCGATAGTAGTCAGCAAGCGACGATAACGCTATCCGTAGTGCCACCAGCCCATCCTTGCCAGAACGCTTGCTATGGGCCAGAAAACCCCATGAACCGGCATTTTGACCATGCCCAACGACATGAACAATCAAACTCGATAAAGGCTTTCCAACATGATCGAGCGCATCATACAGCCGTTGACGGGCGATGTGGACAGCATCTGGATTCCCTGATGAACCCGATACACGAACCCCCATCAAATCCATTGTCGAGAACTTCGGACCAATCCCCGCCCTGGTGAAATCATCTTGAAAAGTAACACCAGCGTTATATTCCCGATCTGTGAGCTGTTTACGGCGATGGTAGGTCTGCAACTGATCTGCGGTGACATTTCGGAGGTGGGTCACCCCCGCTGCCTTCGTCTGTACTTCCTCGTAAACCCCATGCTGGTGAATAAACGGTGATCCGTGATCTACATTCTGCGAAGTGGTCTTTTTACGTTTGGCCAATTTTCAAAATCCTTGTCGGACAGAGGAGGTGGATGGTACCGGAGTGCTGATTGAGGCCATGTCGGGGGGTACCCCTGGTTGACCCACCCCTACCGCAAAAAATAATTTTTTGAGCTCGATGGGCATGATAGATATTTTAAAATCCACAGCGACAGGGGCTTACAGGCTGTACAATAATTTCCCAAACGAACCATTGGGTTGTTGACAGCTCAGATCGTTGGCCACATTGGCTCGCGCGTGCGATTGACACCGATCTGTTACGATAACACATCAAAACGGTATCTCATCGTCCAGATCAACCTTGGTCTCTGTCGATCCAGCGACCCTTGGCTTGTCCTTGTCGTATGGTTCGGCCATCAATACCTTGACCTCGATCTGCCCTTGATCATTCATCGTTGGTGTTGGCAATGCATCAAAGATTAGATTGAAACCGTTGCCCCCTTTTTTCCAAGGAAATCCTGCACCAATCTTAGTGCCGTGTTCTTTGCCATCTTTGCCCATCTTCATAACCTTTAACTCGTACCAATCTGCCATTTTAAATCCTCTTCACTGCTTGGTTAATAATATCGTTGTACCTCGGAGCAGTTGTGCTTGATCCCTTGATCAATGCATCTAGCTTGAACTGTCGTCGGTTGGTTCGCCATTCCAGCTCGATGTCGAGCTCATGCCACGTT
>PVBE012289311.1_pt1 | contig 11132 bp, 10 predicted proteins | sample 1631181 | NCBI WGS metagenome assembly PVBE01 (sample SAMN08397723, study PRJNA350692) | Marine metagenome, whole genome shotgun sequencing project. | isolation source: water | place: Pacific Ocean | collected 2012-04 | reverse complement strand
TTATTTTGGTTTGTGCCGATCAAGGTCGAATGGTAATTTGAATGGGAATTGTTTTTGACCCTCATCAAAGGAGACTCAGTGAATCCACGCATCATCAATATTCAGGCTATGGAAATATTAGATTCACGGGGAAACCCAACCTTGAGGGCCCGAGTCAGACTGGAGAATGGGATCACTGGGATCGCCTCCGTTCCCTCGGGTGCTTCCACCGGCATCAACGAAGCATTGGAATTGCGTGATGGGGACAAAGGACGATTCGGAGGTAAAGGCGTCCTTAAGGCGGTAGAAAATGTGAATAGGAAGATAGCTCCGGAACTTGTGGGAATGTATGCCGAAGATCAGGCGAACCTTGACCGGGTTATGCTCGAGCTTGATGGAACTGAAACCAAAAAGAACCTTGGAGCAAACGCCATTCTTGGAGTCTCAATGGCTGCTGCTGATGCTGCAGCAAAAAATTCAGGATTATCCCTCCATGCCTACCTCGGCGGGGTTGGAAGCACGAGGCTTCCGGTGCCGATGATGAACATCCTCAACGGGGGAGAACATGCCGACAATAGCGTCGACATTCAGGAGTTCATGATCATGCCAAAAGGAGCACCGAATTTCCGTGAAGCCCTGCGCTGTGGTTCAGAAACCTTTCAAGCCTTGAAAAAGATCCTGTTGGCTAAAGGCTACAGTACTGGAGTTGGGGATGAAGGTGGGTTCGCACCCAATCTGGGAAGCAATGAAGAAGCGTGTGAACTGATACTGGAGGCCGTTGAAAAAGCTGGTTATAAACCCGGTGAGGAAATCTTTCTCGCCTTGGATTCTGCAGCCAGTTCTTTTTTTAAGGAGGGTCGTTATGAATTCAAAAAATCAGGAGGTGGTATCAAAAATTCTTCGGAAATGCTCTCATTCTATCAAGACCTTTGCAGCAAATATCCAATCTGTTCCATTGAAGATCCGATGGATGAAAACGACTGGGAGGGATTTGCCTCAATGACGGAAGCCCTTGGAGATCAGGTGCAGATTGTCGGAGATGACCTGTTTGTCACCAATACGGTTTTTGTTGAACGTGGTATTCGTGAATCGTCCGCCAATGCGGTATTGATAAAATTGAACCAGATCGGGACAGTGACAGAAACGGTGTCTACCATCGAAATGTGTCGTAAAGCAGGTTGGAACTACATCATTTCTCACCGAAGCGGTGAAACGGAAGACACCTTTATGGCTGACTTTGCTGTGGCCATGGGAGGCGGTCAGATCAAAACCGGTTCGGCTTGTCGGAGTGAACGGATCGCCAAATACAATCGCCTGCTTGAGATTGAAGCTGAACTTGGTTCCGTAGCATCTTACGGTTGATCCTTCCAAGAATCCCCAAGTATATTATTTTTTCAAAATCCAAACTGCCTGGGTTTATTGAACCATAGGCAATTCTTACGGATTTTAGAAAATCCCTTGACATGTAGGCGATACCTCTTTATTTAAATGGCTAAATCCATTTAGCAGATTCTTTTTAACCCTCTTTAACAAAATCAGGACGATGAATAAATCTCTAAAATCTGATTTAAATGAAAGAGGTTTTTGTGTTTTTGAAAAAGCTTTTCATCCAGAAGAACTTGATTCCATTCGACAAACTTCAAGGCAAGCGCTGAAATTGCTTCCTGTGTCACATCGGGAGAAAAATAAATCACAAGGAAGTCTTATTTTGATAGCCAATTATCCTGAATTCTCGAGGTTGATCGCTCATCAAGTTTTATTGAATATCTTCAAAAAACTTGGATTTTCTGATACCCGTTTCAGTTCGGGATACATCATCAGCAAGCCTGAAAGGGGGCCAGCTTTATTTTGGCATCAGGACTGGTGGGGATGGGGGAATTCCATTTCATACAAAGATCAAATCCCGCAAATATTTGTCATGATCTATCTTCAGGACACCTCAACGAAAAACGGATGTTTAAGAGTAATTCCAGGTTCTCATCGGACTCCGCATAGTTTGCATGACAGCAATAATGCACATAGTGAAAGTATTTCACGGGTGGAAAATCCTGAAGATCCGCTCTATCAATCCGTTGACGGGGAACATGCGGTGCCAGTTCAATATGGAGATGTTCTGGTGGGAGATGCACGTTTGATTCATGGAACCTTTCCAAATGTTGCTGATGATGAAAGGACTTTGATCACCCTTTGGTTTCATCCTAACTACTCCAATCTGCCTGGACCGATTCAGGTAAGGATTCATGAGATTTTCATGCGAAAAGGAGTCGATACGGATCCTGACGGATTAGATTCAATGACCTTACTTAACTGGCCAGAAGAAGAAAAAAAAATAGTGGAACCTATGTTTCCTGCCCATCCACCGAATGTAACTGCTGAAGTTTGGGATCGCAATCCACATTGGTAATAAATATGATCCTTGATGAAGGTTCTGGACTGGATTGGAAAAAATAAGATTTGAATACAGAAAGTCATGAGTATTTCTTTAGAAGATCTAGCGCGTAGGGCAAAAGTTTCAAAAACCACAGTGAGCCTCGTGATCAATGGTAAATCTGAAGAATATAGAATCAGTAAAGAAACTCAAAAAAAAATTCAGGTTTTAGCAAAAGAATACAACTTTAAACCCAATTCAACTGCTAGAGCATTAAGGTTAAAAAAATCTTTGACTATAGGACTTATCATTCCCTATTTAAATCGTCACTTCGGAAGAGTAGCTGAAGTTTTGGAACAAACAGCACGTGAAGCAGGATATCAAATCATCATTGCCATAACGGATGACTTCCTAGAAACGGAGTATGATTTAATCAATAACCTTGCGGAAAGAAATATAGATGGACTGATCCTGGCAACAATGATGAATCGAGATCAATATTTTAAAAATCCTGTTATTAAAAAAATGCCTGTGATGCTAATTGACCGCAGGCTCGAAGGAGATGATATCGGGTGGGTAGTAAGTGATGATGAGACCGGCACCTATGATCTGGTTTCAACTCTCTGCAAAGAAGGGATTCAGGATATCCACTTTATTGGTGGGATTCAAAAATTATCCACCAGCATTGATAGGCTTAAAGGATATAAAAAAGCTCTTCGGGATCAAGGCATTGGATACGATCAACAAAAAGTTCAGCAAACAGGTTATGCGGTAAAAGATGGATATGAAATGACAAAGAATATTTTTCAAAAAATCAAGCAAGGCCCACAGGCTATTTTTACGAGTGCAATAACTTTACTAGAAGGCTTGCTTCAATATACAAAAGAATATGATTCTGAAATGCTGAATATCACACGTGTCATTACATACGATGATCACCCGATGCTCGATTATTTACAGACGCCTATAATATCAGTCAGACAAAATGCTGAAGAGATAGCAAAAAAAGCTTTTGAAGTGATGCATGGCATACTCGAGCAGAACAAAGAATTTTCACAAGAATTGATAAAACCGAAATTAATTTTACGTTGAATAAAGACAAATTAATTACTTCACGATCATGAAATTACAACTTGCTTATGATCTAGGTACTTACCAAGGGCTAATTGAATTCATCGATCAAATTGATGAACAGATTGATATCATTGAAATTGGAACTCCCTTGATTCTCAGAGAAGGGATCTCAAAACTTGAGCGAGTGAAAAACAAATTTCCAGAGAAAACGATTTTTGCAGATTTAAAAATCATGGATGCTGGAAAACTGGAGGCAGAAATAGGTTTTCAAGCTGGTGCTGATATGGTCTCAGTTCTCGGATTGGCATCAAGCAAAACGATTTCTGGTGCGAAAAAATCAGCGACAAAATTTGGTGGAAAAATTATGATTGATATGATTAATCATCATGATCCTGTCAATCAATGGTTTGAATATAAAAAGATGGGGATGGATTTTGTTTGCCTTCATACTGCTCATGATGATGCTATTTCAGGTGTGGATTCTTTTGGAAAATATAAAATGTTTCACAAAATTCATGATGGAAATAATTTGTCACTAGCCGGGGGGGTCAATCCTGAAAAAATTTTAAAAATTAAATCCTTTCAGCCGGAGATTATAGTGGTGGGTAGCTATATAACTGCTTCAAAAAATCCCAAAAAATCCCTGGGAGAAATTCGTAGGATTATGAATGAAATCACAATATAAACAGATTTCAACTGAAATCATCGAAGAAATTGAAAAGGTTATCAAAGATTTTGATGATACTCGATTGAATGAGTTAATGGAGGAACTGTTGATAAAAAAACGGATTTTTATCACGGGTGTGGGTAGAACGGGAATGATAATGAAAAGTTTTGCAATGCGGTTGATGCATTTGGGATTGAAGGTCTTTGTTACTGGAGAAATTAATACTCCGTCAATCAATAAAGATGATTTAATGATAGTAGGTTCTGGATCAGGTGAAACATCGACACTGGTGGCCCTATCTGAAAAGGCAAAGAAACTTGGAGTAAAGATTGTTCTGTTTACGATAAATGATTCATCAACAATGGGTGAAATCGCAACAACAAAAATTACAATTTCTGCAACTTCACCAAAACTAATAAAGAAAAATAATTTTCATTCAATACAGCCAATGGGGGCATTGTTTGAGCAATCTCTCATGATTACTTTAGATACATTAATTATAATGTTAATGGAAAAGTTAAAGGTCAAATCTGAAAAAATGTTTGAAAATCATGCTAATTTAGAATAAATCAATTGTAACTTTAATCAAAGGAGTGCCTATGTAAACATCTGTAATAAGCAATTCATTTGTACTTGCTAAAATATTTTAAGATATTGGTATTTTATTTATTGTTGCAAAATAGAAATGAATGTCATATAAGAGGGCTCAATGGCCTGATGCTATTGAATAAATCGATATGATTATGATTGAATTTGAATAAAATAATATCTTTTCATTCGATATTTATTAATTCCATAAAGGAGCAAAGAATGCTTAAATATTTAATAAAAATAATGGGTGTTTTTATCCCGATTATATTTGTTGCTGGTATGGTGTCAGCAAAAAAATATGATGGTGTGACCATCAGAGTACTATCCAGACCAGGACCTGTTATCTCTGGAGCTATAGACAAAAGGGGTAAAGAGTTTACTCAAATGACTGGAGCTAAAGTCATTGTTGAAGAACTTCCTTATGCCGAATTGTTCCCAAAAATTTTGGCGGATTGGACTCAAGGAACTAATTCGTTAGATGCTGCTGTAACATCATCGGCGTGGGTGCCTGAATTAGTTGACATGGGTCTGGTTGCCGACTTGAGTGATTTTGTCGCCAACGATCCTGGTCTGAAAATTGATGATATCACCCCTTATTTCAGGGAATTCAATCAGAAAGTTAATGGCAAAACCTATACTCTGACCTTAGATGGTGATTTTCATATGTTCTATTACAGAACAGATGTCTTGAATCGTTTCAGTCAAGAACCGCCCAAAACCTGGGATGAATGGTTCAAGGTTGCTGAAGCCATCCATGGTAAGGATTATAATGGCGATGGAGAACCGGATTATGCTTCTTGTGCATTTAAAAGGCGAGCTGCACAAAGTTATTTTACGATCTGGTCTGTTGCGTCATCATTCATCCAAACCAAAGGAACATCCCAAGGAGTATTCTTTAATGTCGATACAGGAAAGCCACTTATCAATAACCCAGGATTTGCTGAAGGTCTAAGGGTTTATAAGGAAATGGGCAAGTATGGTCCGCCCGATGAGCTCAACATGGATATCTCCGATGTGCGTGCAATGTACTTAAAAGGACGATGTGCGATGCTTATTGAATGGGGTGATACTTCACCCTTGGCTTTGGATAGTGACGTAGTAAGAAATCTATGGGGCGCTAGCCAGATGCCGGGTTCAAAACGTGTATGGAATAGAGACACAAACAGGCTTGAAAACTGTAATCCCACTCTTTGCCCACATGCCATTAATGGTGTAAATCATGCTCCCTTTGGTGCATTTGGCGGTTGGTCAGGCTACATAAACAAGAATGCTGATCCTAAAGTCATAAAAGCGGCTTATGAACTGTTTTCTTATATGAATGCACCTGAGCAGTCGAACGTTGATGTGACTCAAGGTTGGACAGGCTTTAATCCTTACCGATTTTCGCAGTTCAATAATGTTGATCAATGGTTAGAAGCAGGTTTCACAAAATCTTCGGCTTCATCCTATTTAAACGGACTTAAAGAAAGTTTGAATAATCCTAATTTTGTATCAGATTTGAGGATTCCAGGTGCTGCTCAATATACAAGCGTGATCCTTGATACTGAAGTAGCAAGATTCCTTGCTGGAGAAATCAATGCAGAACAAACCATGAAAAATATTGAAGAAAAATGGGAAGAAGTAACAGAGGATTTTGGTAAGAAAAAACAAATGAATCTTTATCGTGCCACACTTGGATTAAGTGCTGCTTTCTAATTAGAAAATCTTAAATCATGCCGGTCTTTATAAGGCCGGCAAATTGATTATGAATACTTTAAACGAATGGATCGAAAAACAGTCTAGGAAATTGTTTATTACACCAGCTGTTTTTCTAATCCTAGTTTTTTCAGTCTTTCCTCTCATCGCATCGCTTATTATATCATTTACGAGAATCAGACCTAGAGCAGGCGGTTATACAATGCGATTTGTAGGATTAAAGAATTTCAAGAAAATCTTTTTTGGTTCTGAACAATATCACTTGCTTGGAACTTTTGAAGCAGTCAGTGCATTTGGATGGATCTTAATGTCAGTAGTTCTGTTTCTGTTAATATGGTGGCTACACATTTACATAAAAAGAGAATTCAGGCTAATTGGTTTTGTTGGGAGGTTAATAAGTGCACTGTTTATATTGGGAATTACGATACTTTTTTCAACTACATTATTTAGCGATAAAAATTTCGGCACCCTCCCGATGACCATCATTTATGTGATTTTTGGATGTTCAATACAATTTTTAATCGGTTTAGGTTTGGCTTATATCTGTTGCATGAATCTGAAAGGAAAAACATTTTTTAGAATTTTATTTTTTATGCCATTGATGATTACTCCTGTTGGAATCGCTTATCAATGGAGGATGCTGGCAGATATGAATCGAGGACCATTGAGTGGGATTTGGCAAGCATTGGGATTAGGAGATTTAGCTTGGGGGTCTTTAGCTTGGCCAGCAAGGACAATAATTATGATTGCCGATGCATGGATGTGGATTCCATTTATTTTTATTGTTTTGGTGGCATCTCTTGACACTGTTTCCAAGGATCTTGTTGAGGCTGCAGAAGTAGATGGTGCAAGCAAATTGTTGGTTTTTCAAGATGTCATTTGGCCACAAATAGCTCCAGTTGCTGGAACTGTGATACTAATTCGTTGGATTGAGGGCTTTAAATTAGTTGATATACCACTTGTGATGACTAGCGGAGGGCCTGGGATCTCAACTGAAACTCTTACAATGCATTCATGGACTCAATGGAGGGCGTTGGATTTTGGAGGATCTTCTGCAGTAGCTTATACGTTACTATTTGTAACTGTTGTCATTTGTGTTTCTTTTTTTAATTTTGTAATTCGAAAGTATTCACAGGCAAACCAAATATAAAATAATGCAATTATCTAAATTATTTGAGCCAAATAAAATTGGAGAAACTTCGACAGGAGGAAAAATTGTTTCATATTTCTTTTTATTTATTTGGTCAATAATTGTGATCTTCCCAATCTATTGGTTGTTCATAACAGCTTTTAAATTACCCGGGGATGTAAAATTTCATCCTACATATTTACCTTGGGTTGATTTTACTCCAAGTTTACATGCCTGGGAAAATATTTTGCTTGGAGATTCAGAAGATACATATCATTCATACATTAACTCTATAATTATCTCTTTTTTCTCAACAATTTTAAGCGTAATTGTCGGATCACTTGCTGCTTATGCATTAGCTAGGATAAAGTATAATCCCAAATTCAGCACAATATTTTTATTTGTAGTGATCATGGCATCTGCTTTTATTGTTGTGGGTAATTATGCAATTGATTGGAGTTTGGGGACTATTTTGGGATTATCTTTATTTTATTTACTTTGGAAAACACTTCAAAAAAGATACATATCTAATCGATCAAAGCTTGTGATTCTTATGTTTCTTTTTCTCTTAACACTTTTTTTTGGTTTTAGTACCAACTTAAATTTATTCTTTGAAGACAATGGCAAAATTATGGCTAGTATTATCCTTTTAATTACTCTAGGCATAGGAGTGTTTTTTTTCATTCAAGGTAAAATAGGCAACGCAGATATATTATTTTGGGTTATTTCACAAAGGATTCTTCCTCCAGTTGTTGTAGTTTTACCAATCTACATTATGTTTCAAAGGATTGGATTATTAGATACACACATTGCGATGATTCTAACTTATGCTGTAGTTAATCTTCCAATTGTAGTATGGCTTATACATGATTTTGTACTAACCATACCAATTGATCTTGAAGAAAGTGCACAACTTGATGGTGCATCACGTTTTTATATTTTTTGGGATATTATATTACCTCTCTGTAAACAAGGATTGGCGGCAACAACATTATTGATTTTAATTCTATCATGGAATGAATATTTATTAGCTACTTTTTTATCAACTTCTAAAGCTCAGACATTACCAATTATGGTATCAGCGCAGATAACACAAGATAGAGGTATTCTCTGGTGGAATATGTGTGTTGTAATTATTATCATGATAATTCCTGTAATTACCATGGCATTTTTTCTTCAAAAATTTATAACTAAAGGAGTTTTACTTGGAGCAGTTAAAGGATGAAATGGATAAAATAGGTTTAACATCTAATTTAAAAAAATTATCATTAATAAACCTAAACAAAAGTTTCGGCGACAACCATGTTGTGAAAGATTTATCATTGAAAGTAGACCAAGGTGAATTTGTCGTGTTGCTTGGTCCTTCTGGATGCGGAAAAACAACAGCTTTAAGAATGATTGCAGGATTAGAATCAGTGGATAGTGGAGAGATAGAAATTGGTGATTCTGTTGTAACACATCAACTGCCAAAATATCGTAACATATCAATGGTTTTTCAGTCTTATGCTTTATATCCTCATAAAACTGTAGGAGAAAATATAGCTTTCCCTTTAAAGGTAAGAGGAATAAAAGGCAATGAGCGTGATAAATCCATACTTGAGGCGGCTAAACAAGTTCATATGGAGGGTTATTTAAATCGATATCCTAGACAACTTTCAGGAGGGCAAAGACAAAGAGTTGCTCTTGCAAGGGCCATTGTTAGGCAACCTGATGTATTTCTCATGGATGAACCTCTTTCAAATTTAGATGCAAAATTGAGAGTTCACATGCGTACAGAACTTAAAAGGATGCAACATGAGATGGGAATAACAACGGTTTATGTAACACACGATCAGGTTGAAGCAATGACTTTGGCGAATCGTGTGGCCATCATGAACGAAGGTATTCTTCAACAAATAGCACCTCCAAAAGAAATTTATAATAATCCAAAAAATGTCTTTGTCGCAGGTTTTATGGGTTCACCAGGCATGAATTTAATTAGAGGTAGTACTAACAACAGCAAAATGATTGTTTTAGGGAAAGAATTTAAATTAAATGAAAATATAGAAAACCATGATATCCTTTTAGGAATCCGCCCTGAACATGCATCCATTACAGAAAAAAATAAAGGGTTTTTCAAAGGAAAAGTTTTTACTACAGAACAAGCCGGAGATCATACTCTTATAAACCTTAATTTAAGTGATCAGTCAATGATTGTAAAAATGCCTTCAGATTATCAAACGGATTTTGACACTGAACTGGCAGTTACATTCTCCATGGAAAATACTTATTTATTCTATAAAGATTCAGGAGAAAGGATAGAAGCAAAAATAATACATTAATTTTTAATCATTCATATTTATTTTAATATTATTTTTTATTGATTTGTATTACATCTGATATGCTTTTTTAAGAAACCCTAATAAGGAAGAAACGAATGTATATTAAAGAAGCATTAAGAGAACTTAATTTATTCAATGAGTTGCCTTTGGAGTGGAAAAAGAGCTTGGATGAGAATGGTTATTTTGTTGTAGAAAAATATTTCAATGATGATGTATGTCAAGAAATGGGTGATGAATTTGATAGGTTGCACAGTCTGGAAGGAGAACAAGGAGGTCATGAAGTACACATTGAACCCACTACGAAAAGAATTTCGAATATATATAATAAAACTACCATATTTGATAGATGTCTCAATATTGAACCTTTACTTTCGGCATCTCATTATATGCTTGGCGAGTTTAAAATTCATGGAGCGAATTTAAGAGAACCTAAAAAAAATGGTGGACATCAAAAAATCCATGTAGATGTTCCAAAAAAATTTAATGATGATTGGTGGGTTTGCAATGCAATCATTGCTATTGATGAAATTACTTTGGGAAATGGACCTCCACGAGTCATTCCAGGTTCTCATTATTGGCAGACATTTAACGTTGCTTACGTAAACATACATGATTGGGTCCCTGAACCTTTATCAGATATTGAAAAATCCCGAATTCCTAAAGATTTAGAAGCACCATATCCTGGTGAATTACATGTTTCATGCCCCAAAGGAAGTGTAATCATTATTAATTCGGCTCTTTGGCATGGTGGCACGTGTAATAAATCTGGTGAAAGAAGAAGAGTTCTTCATCTAACATATACTCGAAGAGATTTACCACAACAACTTGTGCAAAGACAATATCTTACAAGTAACTTATATGACCGTCTTAATAGAGCACAGCGATTTATAATGGATATTGAACCAATTTCTTTAGAAATCGAAAGTTCCTTAAGAATGAAATCAGCAGGTAAAAAATCTGCTGGTGATTGGTGGAATCCAGAAACTTAATTTTCAATTTTTAAAAAAATAAAATTTAAAGCATAAAATATATTTTAGATATTTTTTTGCGATCAACCTAAGAAATAAATGATTGCAGGTAGTAGGTTCTTAGTCTTCCAATTTACTGTACAATCACTCATAAAAAGAAAACTAAATGTTTTCTGAAAATTTAAAGAAACCTCTCTTCGCTTCCCGATTGAATTCCATGGGAGCTCGAAGAGACTTATGGTCCGGAGACAACGATGTGTTGGATTGGATTGCCCGACAGGGAACAATTAAGGGTTTGGATCTGATCGATTTCAACTGTCCTCAGCATCTTCAAGGACGG
>PVBE011809583.1_pt1 | contig 11132 bp, 12 predicted proteins | sample 1631181 | NCBI WGS metagenome assembly PVBE01 (sample SAMN08397723, study PRJNA350692) | Marine metagenome, whole genome shotgun sequencing project. | isolation source: water | place: Pacific Ocean | collected 2012-04 | reverse complement strand
CCGAAAGCAACCGTCAACAAGCCGCACAAAATAATGAGATGGCCAAGGTACACCGCGAAGTCGCCGAGGCGTTCATTGGTGACGGCGGTGCCTGTCTCATCACTCTCCGAAAGACTCTCGCGGACTTCCTGAAACCCTTGCCAGTGATTCAAAAGAGTCGTCCACGACTGGCTGATGGCTTCGTTAATCTTATTGCCGGGGGGGGGAATGCGTCTGGTGTCGCTCCCTCGACCTTGAGCGACGCGATACGCCGCAGAATGTCCGGCGGAAGGATCGCTCCTTCCGTTCGAATCGTCTGAAACTGTTGATTCCGTTTCGCCATGTTAGTTACGTGCAGCAACTACTGCTCATCCTTATCCTCAAGCTTATCTTCGTCATCGTCCTCATCCTTCGGCTTTGCTGCGTCATATTCCGAGTACAGCTCATCAAGAGCAGGAAGTTTCATCCGTGCGAGTTCAACGAACTTATCGTCTTGCAAGGATTCGTAGGTCACTCCCTTGAATACCAACTTGACCTTCATTTCTTTCGCCAGGGCTTCGGCCGATCGAAACGCCTTCTGAAGGTCGTTATCTAGGAGCCGACGGGCGAGCTGTTCGGAGAGTTCCCGGTCGAAGTGTTTTTGCCACCGTTTCGGGGGCGAGTTTCTTACCGCAGGCAAGAGTGCTTCTGCGAGTGAGGATCGACTCTCATCCATTGCCTCCTGTAAACCCTCTTTCACTCGTTCTTGAAATCTCTTGATGGCACGTTTGAGCTGCCGAATTTTCTTCTCGAACTTTGGTTTTACCGTCCGAAGTACGACGTATCCGTAGCTGGGAAGCAACGTCAGATTCTCGTTAACAAGTCGCTTCTTGCATTCCTGAAACCCCTTTCCCGATACGTTGCTCGACTCATCAATGAGCTTGAACGACGCTTGAAGCTTGCTTTGAGTCTTCGCGTCCTTCGCCAAGCCCATAAGGTCGCTCGGGATATGAGCAGTCCGTCGTTGAATCTGTAGGCCCGACAATTCAAAGTCAACGAATTCAAAGTACGTGTTGAATACTCGCACCGTCCTGGCGATATCAAACTGCTGCGGTGGATTGCGGTCCAAGTTTTCCTTTACTTCTGAAATCTTGGCTTTCTCAGCCTTGTCTAGCCCGACAATCTGGTCGCGAGCCCCGTTTGGTCCTAGGCCTAATTCGCTTTGAATCTCCTGCGGTGGCCGTCCGAAGACAATTGCATTGGGCGTGTCAGACTTCTTTGGACCCGCTTCGATGAGCTGCGGTGTAGGGGAAAACACAATAGTCGTATCATCAACAATTACTAATCCGATTCGTATCCCAGCTTGCTGATTGAGTGTTGTCCCAACATCAGCCGCAGCTTTTTCCAAGGTCTCAAGTGCCTTCAATTCGCCATAACCCATCCGATAGACTTCTGGGTCAACGTCGACGATCGCTACTACAGCCTCTGGCCCTAGAATTGCCCATCGGTCGGCAATCGCTTCGGCAACTGGCATGTTGACAGCGGGAGCCATGACAACCACGCGTTCCTTCGCGGATCGAATCAATTTGGAAAGACTATCGTCGTTCGCGACCGTTATTGCTCGATTAGTTTCGCTCATTTACGTATCAAAGCTCGTCAAGGCGTTGAAGCGTCACAAACCATTCCAGAATCAGTTGTTGTCGTTGGGGAGCAGAATGAAACAGCCGAGGATGTCAGCGTACCCCATCGGAGTAGGTGTATCAATCGACCGACGGAAAGGATGGTTTGAACGACTCATCCACGCCAATAGCTAAATTCGAGCCCCTTCTGCGTCAAAATCAACTGGTGCCCAGGCCATAGCATTCCCAACCTGCATTTCACCGCCTATCAGGAGACCACGCCTATGAACCAAACCGTCATCGCCAGCTTCTCGTTCGCACTGCTCGTCGCCATCGCCTTGCTCGTTCGCGAGGTGAGGTTTCGCAGATCGCTACAGAAGCTGCTGCACCGTCTACTATCCTTCTGGAGGCCCGATGCTCATGAACCCACCCCTTCGTCACCACGCCGCGATGATCCTGCTAATCATTCTGGCGACCGGTTGTAGCTCGTCCGACGACCGCCTCGTCAGGCACGTCGCGGAAAGTAACCGTCAACAAGCCCAGCAGAATTCAGAGATGGCCAAGGTGCACCGCGAAGTCGCCGAGGGAACGTCACGTCTGGTCGAAGCCGTCGCCGAATCACGCCAAGAGATGCTGGAGATGGAAAGTGACCTGCAGGGCCAACGCACCCAGCTAGACAAAGAACGCCGTTCAATCGCGAACGAACGCCATCGCGAGTCGTTGTTGGCTCCCATCGTGTCGAGTGTCGGCCTGATGCTGGTCGCGGCATTGCCGTTGGTGCTTTGTTGGTACTTGCTGCACGGGCTGCGAACGCCAGATGAAGACGTCAGTGAAGTGCTGATTCAGAATCTTGTCAGCGAACAGCTTGCCCTAGCGTCGCCGCCTGATCGACAACGCATCGAACAAGAGACGCTGCCAGCATTAACTGACGATCCGCCGTTCTGAATTGGTCAACCTTCACCAAGGCCAAGTCGTTTCTCCAAATCGGTCAGAACTTGCTCGGGTTTATGATGGTCATATCGCTCCATCTTGAATTCTGGGAAATTGAACGAATCATTGAGTAGCGAGATTTGCATTGTCCGTAAGTGGCACTTTCCCTCGTTGCTTTGGGCTATGTACTCTTCCGCCTCCTGTTTCGTCAGAAACGCGGCCTCAAAGTAATGAAATTCGCCGTCGCCGGAATGTGTCTCGTACACATCCTCGCCGAGGATTACGAACACACAGAGTGTTTGTCGCTCTTGCTGTCTTGTAAGTTCTGCCGTCAATGGAAAAGTCGACACACTCAAAGCTTCTTTTGGCAAGAAGTACTCTTCCCACTTCGGAAAAGGACCCTCTGGCAGATCCGGTAAGGGTGGCAATCCGACAGGAGGGCTGATGTCACTGATTTCGCTCATGCGAAAGTTACGAAATATCTCTTGATCAAAGGCGTCCCATGTTGGGCTGCCTGGTGGAAAGAACTTCCATTCTCTGTCGTGTCCCGTTGAGTCTTCGATGATGTGAAAGATTCCCCTGCTCGCGAACGGGCCAATGCAGGCGAAGATAGCCCCTTGATCTCCATAGTAACTCGTATCTGCTCGGAGATCTTTCACCGGCCCCTCGTCATGGACCTCGTACTCAAACCCCGAAAGGTCTTTGTAGCCATAGAATTTAAGTAGTATGTTCTGCAACATGTAGGCGGCAAACGGGGCGTCTGCACCAAGCCGCCGAGAATAGCAATACAAGTTGTCTTTTACCCATCGATGAAACTCATTGGCATCACCATCGAATTCGACGTATTGCTCAAACTCATCCCATGACGAATCAAACATCAAGTGAATCGTAAGTCCAACGCCACCGTTCTTGAATGCGATGTCTTCCGCGACAATCTGGACCATGGCCGCATTCGCGTTTGAGATTGTGGGCGGCGACAGATTGGACCGTGGCCGCTCTCGAACGGTTACGATGTAACGGCGTCGAAAGCGAATGTGATGGTCGACTACGTATTTGAGAGCTTCCTCAATATTGTCAAAAGTCTCAACCGCTCCATGCTCTCGGACGTTGTCTTGCATCCAGACAGCCGTCGTCTCGTCGTTGTCACCTGATCCGCCATGCAAACACCATTCATGCCCCATGGCGGCGGTAAATACGAGAATCTTGTCATCTGGCCCGTGAAGATGGGGCGACAAGCTGTCACCAACCTGATCGGGAGTCAATGACGTTTCCACCAACCAAAGCGATGACGTTGGTCTGCAGCAAGATCCCAGCTCTTTGATTGCATTCGACAAGCCTACGAACTCCTGTTCGCCTTGTTCACTGAGTTCGTAGCAGATGCAAAGGACGTGTGGTAAATCATCCCTCCTCGCCAAGTCAGTGATTGCCTCGCTATTGCCCGCGATAACCGCTGCTTTCAAGTCTCTAGAATTGGGAAGAGAAACAATGACAAGAGTTTTCTCGCACTGGGAACACGAGTATTCGATCGTTTGGCCGAGCACCTCTTTTTCCATTTGGGTAGTCTGGCCAGACCAAACGCACCCAGAGCAGCAGAAAGTCAAATCTCGCCATTCCGAATGGTAGTAATAGAAATGCTCGGCCATCTGAGGGTCCTTGCTAACAAGTCGCGGGTGACTAAAGTGCTTAGTGATTGAATGAGACAGCGAAGCTTTCAGTTTCCCGTGGGTAGCCTGTTTGTCAAGAGTCAGATCCCACGCTACTCAACCTGTCTACTTCTCGTCTCGCTCGACAAGCCATCGAACGGCCCTCGCCAGCTCTGACCGACGACCCGCCATTCTGAGCGAAAATATCAGTTTGATTTGCCAGCCAGCTCCTCCATCGTGCTGACCGTCCGTTCCAGTTCATCAACCAGTCGAGCCGTCACACCACGACGTTGATATACACTGAGCAGGCTCTGGTAGTACCACAGCGTTTGTTCCTTCGTGGCCGTGAATCGCTCCCACAACTCTTCGCCAATCTGGCGATGGTCGGCAACGATACTCCGAGCGTTATGCAGCTTGTCGGCACAGGACACCAGCAGGATTGACTCGGAAGCGTCATTCACATGCTGGATGTACGCCGCTTTGCGTTGTTCCCACGGAGGCTTTGGCACAACATCCGTGTCGCTGCAGCCCAGCACTATCTGGGCAACCTCGTCACCAAACAATTCACGGATCTTGTCCAGCGTCGGCTGGCCACCACAATCCTCCACGGCGTCGTGAAGCAAAGCCGCAATGACCTCGTTCTCGGTGCCGCCCGCTTCGCCAACCAGTGAGGCAACGGCGAGCAAGTGAGTCACGTACGGAACATCGGTCGCCTTGCGGAAGTGTCCATCGTGCAACTGGGTTGCATAGACCAGAGCTGCCTCAAAGTTTCTGGAGTATTTCACAGAACTCTCGCACAATAATCACACTAATCAAAGGGAGCAATCGATTGAGCCACATCGTAACAATCAGAACCGAAATCCGCGATGCCAACGCCGTGTGTGTGGGGTGCAATCGGCTTCGCCTTCCACAACCAGCTCATGGAACGCACAAGTTGTTCAGCGGTGAAGCTACCGGTCTTGGCGTGCAGTTGCCGGACTGGAAGTATCCACTTGTTTGTGAACTTTCTACCGGCGAGCTGAAGTACGACATCTACGGCGGACGCTGGGGCAAGCAGCAACACCTTGATTCGTTTCTGCAATCGTACGCGGTGGAAAAATCAAAGATCGAGGCCCGTCGCCAGGGTCACAGCGTAACCGAGTCCCAGTTGTCCGACGGCAGCGTGAAACTGACCATCAACGTCGGCGGCTAGATGCTCGCGACGTAGCGAACTTCTGTGATTTTCTAACCGCCTGTCTGGAGATTGTCATGAACAAGATAATAGAAGTCATCGTGTCGCCGACTGGTGAAACACGATTGGAAACTAAGGGGTTTACTGGGGAGGAGTGCAAGGAAGCCAGCAAGTTTGTGGAACTCGCGTTGGGTGTGTCAGCGGGTGAGCAGATGACGGCGGAATTTCATGCCACTACCACATCGGCGGAGCAAAACCATCAGCGGATTTAATAGCACTAATTTCTTAGGCAACCCAGCTGGAGATCGCCTCCTCAAGCAGTTCAAGTTCAACACCATTCCATCGCCATAAGTGGTCCACGCCTCGACCGGCATTTGTCGCCCAGAAGGTACCTTCAACGTGTTGCCAATAGGTATCTTCGTCGAAAAGTGGATACTCTCGCCGAGCCTGCTCTAGGATCTCGTTACTTGGTAACTTGGTAAAGTAGGACCAGAAATGAACATGCCAACGATACGAATCGTCCGGGTTCTTGACGAGCCAGTTCTCGAACTGTTCCGCACTCAGGTAGGCAATCCTTTCATCGTCCTCTCCGATGATTTGATTCGCGGCCACTAAGCCTGGCGACTCAGACGTAAACACGACGTAGGGATCTTCCTCGATCTCAAGCATCTTGTGCAAGACACATCGCTCATCAACGAATTTCGGACCGATGTTCCTAAGCCAATTCAGAACGGAGCTTCCGATGATTTGGCACTCCCATTCGTCGGAAGGATCTAGCGTTTCCCGCTGAGGAATCGGATAAGTTTGCCGCAGCTCTTTGATATGAGATGCCAGCGAGGAAAACCAGTTCTGACCTGCGGGCTCCATCAAAGTCTCCGTTTTGAAATAATTCCCTTGGTGAAGACGGAATCTTCCCGGCTGATCAGTCGATCTCGCCAGCCACAGGTGCTCCGCTCGCGTGGAACCTGTCCTTCATGTCGAACCAGTGTCTGTAATCTCGTTGCCATGCTGTTACTCCTAGCTCGTTACTCCCTCGACCAGCTCGGCCACGGTCTCTTTCAACAATGCGTCTCCACCGAACTCCATGCCGAGAGCACAAATCTTGTCGGTGACGATTTGATGTTTCGGTTGCATTGGCTCGCCGACGATCTGGCTCTTGCTGTCAGACACTTCCTTCGCCAGCATCGCCACGTCCAATTCCGACACATAACGGTCGTAACAGTTGAAGGCTTCTCCCGCGATCCCATCTGCCGTTAGCAGGATACCGACCGCCTTGGCGACATCAGCGGCATGGACTTCTTTGCCGCCGCGTGAACATTGCACAGTTTCGCCACGCACAACTGCCGAAACAAGGTCAAACCATTTGCTGTTTTGGATCGGACGAGTCACGCCGTAAACGCCCGTTGGTCGCAGGGCACAGATCGGGTAGCCGTCGCCCAGACCATAACTGTGGACGAATTTCTCGATTGCTGCCTTGTGGGCTCCATAGTGACTCATCGCCCAGAGCGGATGGGCCTCATCGAGCGGTCGGTCGTTGAGGATCTTTTCATGCACTGCACAGGTCGAAATAAATACAAAGCGTCCCACACCAGCTTGCCGGGCTGCTTCGATCAAAGCCAGCGTCCCGACCACGTTTTTCTGAACGAACTCGATCACGTTACCCTCGGTACCACGAAATCCCGTGCCTGGACGGTAGAGTGCGGCGTGCACCACAGCGTCGCAGCCGTCAACCAGCGAGTTCACACTTTCGGGATCACCCAAGTCACCTTCGATCCACTCCAGATCACCGACATGGTCGAAGGCGTCTCGGTTGCTGGATGTCCTGTGCCAACAACGAAGCTGGTGCCCATGCTGAGCCAAGTGTGTGGCGATGTAGCGACCTATGAATCCGGTGGCTCCCGTTAGTGCAACCTGCATCTCGTCCCTTTCTTCTGTTCGTGGCTGAGTCGGCCCTATTCCACCCTCGAAGTTGGCTCACCGTCAACCAATTACTGCATCGCCATTAACCGAAAACAACGAGAGGATTGCAAGTATGCTACTCAGCCAACAACTCCCCGAATACATCGCCGCCTGTTTCACCGCCCTCTGGATTCAGTCCCATGAACACGAAGACGCCCTCGCCGAAATCGCCCAACTGTGCCGCGACGAAGACTGGCGGTTGGCAAACTGGGACGTTTCCCAAGGATTGCAGATCGCCGGACAGAACGAAGAATCCGACGCAACCGGCACGGACCCGCTGGCTGCGATCAGATCCATCAATACGCTGGCCACGCCAGACGGTACCGCGATTCTGGTGTTAAGCAACTTTCACCGGTTCATGAATTCCGCCGAGATCGTTCAGGCACTTCAACACCAGATCGTGAAAGGCAAACAGAACCGTACGTTCGTCGTGATCTTGTCGCCTGTTGTGCAGATCCCCGTGGAACTGGAGAAACAGATCGTCGTCATTGATCACGAGCTGCCTGGTCGCCAGCAATTGGAAGAGCTTGCTCGAAGCATCGCCACCGAAGACGGCGAACTGCCAGAGGGTGACGAACTGAACACGGTGCTGGATGCGGCGGCGGGACTGACCCGTTACGAAGCTGAAGGAGCATTCAGCTTGTCATTAGTTCGTGAGCAGGCCATTCGTCCACAAACGATCTGGGAGTTGAAGAGCCAGATGCTAAAGAAAAGCGGCCTGGTCTCGCTGCACCGTGGCAGCGAGTCGTTTGATGACCTGGGTGGTCTGGACTCGTTGAAATCATTCTGTACACGGGCGATGAGACGACAAGCAGATCCCAACCCACTCAAGCGTCCTCGTGGTGTCTTGCTGTTGGGCGTACCGGGAACCGGTAAATCGGCATTCTGCAAGGCTCTGGGAAATGAAACCAACCGCCCCACGTTGACGCTCGATATTGGAGCGTTGATGGGTTCGTTGGTCGGTCAGACCGAGGCCAATATCCGGCAGGCGTTGCAGATCACCGACGCGATGGCACCGTGCATTTGCTTTCTGGACGAGATCGACAAGGCGTTGAGCGGTGTAGCTTCCAGTGGATCAACGGACAGTGGTGTCTCGGCACGATTGTTTGGCACATTTCTGACCTGGTTGAACGATCACCAGTCCGATGTGTTTGTGGTCTGCACCTGCAACGACATCAGCAAATTGCCGCCGGAGTTTTCACGAGCTGAGAGGTTTGACGGGATCTTCTTTCTGGATCTTCCGGGGACAAGCCAGAAGAGTGCGATCTGGAAGTTATACCTCGACATGTTCGATCTTGATCCTGACCAGCCCAAGCCGAAGACGAAAGACTGGACGGGGGCGGAGATTCGTAGTTGCTGTCGGTTGGCAGCATTGTTGGACGTGTCGTTGCTTGAAGCCGCGAAGAATGTTGTGCCGGTTGCGGTGACAGCTGGTGAATCGGTTAAACGTTTAAGGGATTGGGCATCGGAGCGTGTTCTTGATGCTGACGTTTCGGGGATATACAACCCGGCAGGGATGGCTGCATCGAAGACGCGGCGAAGCATCTCGCGTGATCCGTCGTTGAACTGAAATCGAAAGCGAACTGGTGTTTGGATTTGGTGTGTGGTGGCAGGTTATGCCCAGCTACCATTGGAATTGCTGCTGGCTAACCACGAACCAAGATGGCTCGACAATAGGCACGACGATTGTCCTCTGAACGAAGCGGTTCGCCTTTGAGAAGCCAAACGTCGTCGACCTTTGAGCTAGTACGATCGACGCCACGTTTGCACTCTTCAATCCTATCCCAGAATTCACTTTCACAACCCTCCAAGGCCTTAATCGCCTCTTGGCCACTCTGCTCCTTCCAACCATCACGGGCGGCTTCAGATGGCAGGCTCCGTGGTTCGTACGTGCTAATCGCCAACATTGCGAGCCGTTCCGTACAGTTCGTCAACTCCTTTTTGAGACGCATCTTCTTGATATCCGCCGCGACTTTCTTAGCAGCGGCACGAGGGCCGTACTGGGTCCATGGGAAGTCTTCAGTTAGTGGGTAACAGATCTTTAGCTCCAATAACCCAATGACTAGTGGCTGATCACCGCCATTGTCCTCTGTTCTTGTCTTCCACCACTCATGCCTGTTCTCGGCCCGGACAAAGGCGACATCGACTTTTTCAAACTCGTGTGCCGCAATGAATTGTCGGCGAGCGTTTGATTGAGCGACAAAGCTTGCCTGCAAGAATTTCTCGTAAGCTGCACAACAAACGATTTCTGCGAACATGCTTCTCCACGCGTCTGACGATTTCAAAGCTTGTAGCGTTTCAACGATCTCGTGCTCGACTGGTTTCAGCGTCATCAAGTCACCCTTATGGAAAGGAACGCGGATGTTTTGCGGATTATCCCTGTAAAGGGGCGTAAGTGTCAAATTGTTGGCCAAGGATGATCGGCTTGCTGTACGAAATGACACGTGCTCCATCGTTGAACAGAAAAGCGAACCCAGTTCGTATTTGCCCCGCCTCTGGCGACCGCCCCCCGGTTGATCTGCTGGATGCGTTGCCTCTCGCCGGTCGTGGGCTTGTCTGCAAAGCTCTGGCTGGAGAATTCGGCAACCAGTGGCAGTTTGATGCGGGTGTTCTTGAAGGATGCGGCGGGAACGAACAACTGGCCAAGTTGATCCTCCACGGTGAGAACTACGTCGCCATGTCACTATGTGATGGGGCACAGGAGTACTTCGCCACGAGAGCCGAGACTTGGCCTACGGGGGATCAAGGGTAAGAGCCAGCAAGTCTGTTTCCGACAGTCCACAGACCAGAAATGACAGGAGACCAAGTCTATGAGTACCCTTCTCGATGAACCAACTACTAGCCCTTCAACATCACCATCCCAGCGACTCCGCACGTCATTTGCCGCCGTGCGAATCGCATTCACCTGGCTTGGCACCCGAAAGACCCTGTCTACCGAACAGAAAGCTCAAGCTGCCGAGACATTCGGAGCAGAAGGAGAGTCTCTGTCCGCTGGCAAAAAACTACTCGATACCAAGCACCCGGCATTCAAGGCCGTCACCGGCGTTCGTTCCCGTATCGTTTCGCTTTGGAAGGGAATGTCGTTGCCATACCCAGAATCCGGCGTTCGATTGATCCGCCAAGATCAGATCGACACGTTCACCGAACAGTTGACAAGTCTCAGAGAAGAACTCGACGAAGCGGTGTGGCGACTGGATGAGCATTATGCCGAATTGAAATCCGCCGCCCGCGACCGACTGGGAAGCTTGTTTAATTCAGCCGACTACCCCGAGTCTTTAAGGGGCATGTTCCAAGTGACGTGGGATTTCCCGTCGGTGGAGCCGCCAGACTATCTGCGACAATTGAATCCCGAAGTGTATCGCCAAGAGTGCGAACGGGTTGCCAGCCGGTTTGACGAAGCGGTGCAGCTTGCCGAGGGTGCGTTCGTCGAAGAACTGCAAAGTCTCGTGTCGCATCTGACGGAACGATTGGCTGGACAGTCAGACGGCAAACCCAAAGTGTTTCGCGATTCGGCAATCGAGAACCTGACTGCCTTCTTTGAGCGTTTCCGCGAGTTGAACATCCGTTCCAACGAACAGCTTGACGATCTGGTCGGTCAATGCCAGCAGGTCGTCTCTGGAGTGGAGCCTCAGACTTTGCGGGACAGCCAGGTGCTGAGAACGTCTGTGGCCAGCGAGTTGTCGCAGGTGCAAAACGTTCTAGACGATTTGCTCGTGGACCGCCCTCGTCGGAACATTTTGCGTCGGCCTCGCTAGTCACTTATTAGCCAGGAGGTCGCGATGCAACTTGTTATTCAACCAGATGGTTCAGTCCGGTGTGTGTATAGCGAAACTATCGATCTTCACGCACTGG
>PVBE011715588.1_pt1 | contig 11134 bp, 8 predicted proteins | sample 1631181 | NCBI WGS metagenome assembly PVBE01 (sample SAMN08397723, study PRJNA350692) | Marine metagenome, whole genome shotgun sequencing project. | isolation source: water | place: Pacific Ocean | collected 2012-04 | reverse complement strand
CTCCTCTTCAAGCAGGAGAGCATGTTCTATCTTACTGGCTATGACACCTTTGGGTTTTGTTTTTTCCAGTGTTTATTTGTAGCGGCCGACGGTCGCCAGGTTTTGCTGACCAGGGCACCTGATCTGCGCCAGGCACAGCACACTTCCACCTTGTCTGATATCAGAGTGTGGAAGGATGATAAAGATGTTTCACCGGCAAGCCTATTGCGTGAGGTGCTGGGCGATTATGGTTGCCAAGGTCAGCGACTGGGTATTGAACTGGAATCTTATGGCTTGACTGGGCGCAGTTGGGATAGTGTGCGGGAGGCGATGGCAGGCTTTTGCGAATTGTCCGATCACTCTGAAATGGTGGGTCGCCTGCGCATGATCAAGGATGAAGCGGAACTCAGTTACGTTGGGCGAGCCGCTGAACTGGCGGATGATGCGTTAGACGCTGCTATCGATGTAACGCGCAGCGGCGCTGATGAGGGAGTGATTTTGTCTCGAATGCAGGGAGTTGTTCTTGCTGGTGGGGGCGATTACCCAGGCAATGAGTTCATTATTGGTTCTGGCCCGGATGCTTTGCTCTGTCGTTATCACAGCGGTCGCAGGGTGCTCGATTCGTGTGATCAATTAACCTTGGAATTCGCTGGTGTCTATCGGCATTATCACGCTTGTTTGATGCGCACGATAGTCATTGGTGACCCCTCACCACTGCAGATTGCCATGCATGCGGCTTGTGCTGACGCCATGGCTGCGTGTGTCGATGTGGTGCGGCCGGGTCAGAACTTGGGGACGGTTTTTGATGCCCATGCTCGCATTCTGGATGAAGCCGGATTTCGAGATCATCGTATGAATGCTTGTGGCTACAGTCTTGGTGCGACATTTACACCAACATGGATGGACTACCCGATGTTTTACCACGGCAATTCAGAAGAGATTCAACCGGGTATGGTTCTGTTTCTGCACATGATTTTGATGAACAGTAAAAACGCGACCGCGATGACTCTGGGACAGACGGTCAGGGTTGTTGATAGCGGCGCTGTGCCGTTGAGTCGGCATAGCCTCGATCTGATTGTGCGAGTCTGAATCGGCTGATCGATTTTGGCCAGGTGGTCGGCACGGTGTGCAGCAAGACACTCTTCCCACCGTAGGTCACTCGGCCTACAATTCCGCCGTCCGGCTCTCACCCTAAGCCGTTTGGGGCTTGCGTGAAGTCGAGTCATCAACTGAGCCGGGGTAATTATTATGCCGACGAAGTCTAGACGGATGGGCGGCCGGGTTAGTCGTCACGTACTTCGAAACACACCCGTGCCCGTTGATGAGCGGCCGGTAAATCCTGGGCAGCGAGGTGGACGTTACCAATCACTCACAGAGATCGAGATTCAGCAGATTCATCATGCGGTGCTCGATACATTGGCTGAGATTGGCTTGGCGAATGCTATTCCGAGTTGTATCGAAAGGGTGGTCGCGGCCGGTGGTAAATTATCGAGTGAAGGACGCCTATTATTTCCGCGTGCCTTGATCGAGGACATCATTGCCAGCGCGGCCAAAGACATTGTGTTGCACGGGCAGGATCCTCGCCACGACTTGTCACTGTCGGATGGACGTTTCTATTTCGGGACGGCTGGTGCTGCTGTGCATATGGTTGACCTGGAAACACGAGCCTATCGGGATTCGACGTTGGCCGATCTTTACAATGCAGCCCGCGTTGTTGATGCAATGGAACACATCCATTTTTTTCAGCGACCCTTGGTGCCGAGGGACATCGAGGATCCGCGGGAAATGGACTTCAATACTTGTTATGCCTCGATCAAGGGAACGACCAAGCATGTAGGTACCAGTTTCGTCGAACCGGATCATCTTGAGCAGGCGGTAGACATGCTGGAGCGTGTCGCAGGCAGTGAAAAAGCCTGGCGCGAAAGACCATTTGTCAGTTGCTCGTGTTGTTTCGTTGTGCCGCCGCTCACCTTCGCAGTGGATGCATGTCGTGTACTCGAGGCGAGTGTACGCCGGGGCATGCCCATTTTGTTGCTGGCTGCCGGGCAGGCTGGTGCTACGAGTCCTGCGTCGCTTGCCGGTGCCGTGGTGCAGGAAATTGCAGAGGTCCTCGCCGGCCTTGCTTACGTCAACTTGTTAAAGCCGGGGCACCCAGCCATATTCGGACCGTGGCCGTTTGTCTCTGATCTTCGCACGGGTGCGATGAGTGGTGGCAGTGGTGAGCAGGCAGTGTTGATGGCGGCTTGCGGGCAAATGGGTCGCTTCTATGACTTGCCAACGGGCATTGCAGCGGGCATGGCAGACTCCAAGTTGCCCGATATCCAGTCTGGTTACGAGAAATCGTATACCAATACCTTGGCCGCACACAGTGGCGCGAACTTGGTTTATGAATCTGCGGGAATGCAGGCAAGTCTGCTGGGTTGTTGCCTTGAAAGTTATATTCTCGACAACGACATGCTGGGGGCGATCAATCGCACGGTTCGCGGTATTGAGGTGACTGAAGACAGTCTGTCGTTGTCGGTGATACGCGATGTTTGTCTTGACGGACCGGGTCACTTTCTTGGCCATGACCAGACTCGGGAGTTAATGCAGCGCGACTACGTCTATCCCGAGGTTGGTGATCGCAGCAGCCCCAAGGAGTGGAATGAGAATGGCCGTCCAGAGGCATTGATGTTGGCGCGAGCGCAACTGGAAACGTTGTTGAGTTCGCACTGGCCAGATCATATCGATCCTGCCCTCGACGAAGCGATTCGATCTGACTTTCCGGTCCGTTTACCAATGCCTTCCCACTGAGTGCATTGGGGAATCCCGATGGGGTTACTCGCCTATGGCGAGAGGCGTGTAATGCCCCAGTCATTATCGACGCCACGTGTGTAGCGGAAGCGGTCGTGCAAGCGGTCCGGTCGGCTTTGCCAAAATTCGTAGGTCAGGACATGGACTCGGTATCCGCCCCAGAACTGCGGTAGTGGCACGGTATCATTCGAAAATCGACGTTCAATTTCTTGCAGGGCGTCTTCTAGTTCTCGACGCGAGTCGACGGGACAGCTTTGTTGCGAACTCCAGGCGCTGAGCTGAGAGCCGCGCGAGCGGGAGTGAAAATAACGTGCTGAAGCTTCCCGCGAGATTGTTTTTGCGGGCCCGGTGATGATCACCTGACGCCCAAGCTGGACCCAGGGAAATAACAGTGACACGGAGGAGGCTCCCTCTATCTGTGTTGCTTTCGTGCTGTTGTAGTTCGTGTAGAAAACAAAACCTTCTGTATCAAACTGTTTAACCAGGACCGTTCGTACCGACGGCTCGCCGCTCGACGATGACGTAGCCAGGCTGACGGCATTCGGTGCAGGGTAGTCCGATTTGACGGCGTATTCGAACCATGATTCAAACTGTCTCAACGGATCGGGGTCAAGCGAGTCACGACTCAAAGACGCGCCTGAAAAATCTTGTTGCAATGTCTCCGGGATATCCATAATGTAATCCTGTGGTGGATGGTTACTCGACACAGCTTACCTGATTGATCCAGCATCACTCAGTTGACTGCAACGGGTATGCCGGCAATCCGTTGACGCCAGAGCTTGGGACCACTCTTGTGAACCGAATCGCCTTCGCTATCCACCGCCACTGTGACTGGCATGTCCTCGACCTCAAACTCATAAATCGCTTCCATGCCAAGGTCTTCAAAGGCTACTGTGCGAGCAGACCGGATGGCTTTTGACACAAGAAAAGCAGCGCCACCCACCGCGATGAGGTAAATGGCCTTATTCTGTTTGATCACATCCACCGTTGCTTGACCGCGTTCCGCCTTACCGATCATTCCAAGTAATCCCATCTGGCCCAGCATCAGGTCTGAAAATTTGTCCATGCGGTTGGCGGTGGTAGGGCCTGCCGGGCCGACGATTTCACCCTTAATGGGGTCGACTGGACCTACGTAATAAATAAATCGGTTAGTGAAATCAACACCCTCAGGTAGTGCCTCGCCGCGTGCAACGAGATCGGCAATGCGTTTATGCGCAGCATCACGCCCTGTGAGGATTTTGCCATTGAGCAATAGAGTTTCACCTGCACGCCAGGCGTGAACGTCACTCGGTGTAATGTGATCGAGATAGACTCGACGTCCCTCTCTCGCAGGATCCCAGGTAATGTCGGGCCAGTCGGACAGTGCCGGGGGTTCAAAATGAGCAGTGCCCGTGCCATCGAGAACAAAATGCGTGTGGCGGGTTGCTGCACAATTCGGGATCAGGCCAACTGGTAGTGAGGCAGCGTGAGTTGGGTAGCCGCTCAGTTTGACGTCAAGCACGGTTGTCAGACCGCCGAGTCCCTGGGCACCAATACCCAGTGCGTTGACTGCGTTGAAAATGTTCACTCGCAGCGCTTCAATATCATTGGCCGGGCCGCGAGAAATGATCTCGGGCATATCGATTGGAGCCATCAGTGATTCTTTTGCAAAAAGCATAGCTTTTTCTGGCGTGCCGCCCACGCCCAGCCCGAGTATTCCCGGAGGGCACCAGCCGGCGCCCATTGTTGGTACGGTTTCGCTCACCCACTCGACGAGATCGTCGCTGGGGTTAAGATTTGCAAAACGCGCCTTGTTTTCGGAACCGCCGCCCTTGGCGGCGACGGTAACGTCGATGCGCTTGCCTGGTACCATTTCGACATGCACAACCGCTGGCGTATTGTCGCCGGTATTGCGCCGCTGACCGATTGAAGGAGAAACAACGGATGCACGTAACGGGTTGCTGGGATCGGTATAAGCGCGGCGCACGCCCTCATCGACCATTTCCTGCAACGACAGGGTGCCCTCGAGCTGAACGGACATGCCCATCTTGACAAAAACGACAGCAATTCCCGTATCCTGGCACACGGGTCGGCGCCCTTCGGCTGCCATACGGGAGTTGATGAGAATTTGTGCGATCGCATTGCGCGCCGCCCCAGATTCTTCCTTTTCATATGCCCTTGACATGGCCTGAATGAAGTCAGGAGGGTGATAGCAGGAGATGTACTGGAATGCGTCAGCGATACTTTGAATTAGGTGGTCTTGGGTAACGATGGCCATGTTGCTTCTCCTTGCGCGCGTCACTGGTGCGGCCGCGGTAGTGAACCTGGGGGTTCCTATCTTGCGTGAGGATAGACCAACCGGTGATTCAATACCCGTCAATCTTAGCAAACCAAGCGCCGGTTGCTGGTTTGCCGGGTTGCCGGGTTGACGGTTTGCCTTTTCCATTGGCCGGGTCATTGGTAGCATTCATCCACCAATGCAATCGGTACGGGCGATCGTCGCGAAGCGACGTTCTGGCCTGATACCTCGAAACGGTAGCGCTCCTGGCTAATTACGTGCACTTATTGTTGTTCTCTTTTCATCGATTAAGGTGGCTACTGGTTGTGTTGGTCTCCCTCGGGTCGGTCATTCCTGGCATGGGCCTTATCGATGCCCATGGTCATCACTTGGTTAACCGGCACAAAATGACTTGTAATGCCGCGTTTCCCTGTCCTCGGGCGATGCGCCCGAGAGTTGATTTCTGGATCGATGTGTACAGTCGTTGGAGCAGCAAGGATGCTGTGCTTCACGATGCCAACAAGCCGGATCGGGTTTACGATGTGGTCCGAGGTCAGGCGTGTCGCAGTCGCAAGGGCTCGAAGTTGGTGACACGACACAAGGTAGCCATTGCAGCGGAGCTTCGTTCGTTGGCCTCCAAGGTCAGCCAGGGAAAGAAGGTCTGGGGCGCAGAAGCTCAGCACTTTTTGAGTATGTTTCCACGGCGCGATCCAGCGGAGATTCGCCGCGCAGCGTCAAACATTCGTTGCCAAGGGGGTAACCGCGACCGATTCAGGAAAGCGCTGAAGCGCTATGGAACCTATCGACCGATGGTGCGGCGGGTATTACGCCAGTCCGGATTGCAGAGCGACATACAGTATTTGCCCTTTGTTGAGTCGCTCTACAATCCAGCGGCTTACTCACATCTAGGCGCGGCGGGGCTGTGGCAAATCATGCCTCGCACAGCGCGATCCCTGGGGTTACGCCTCAATGCAACGGTCGACGAGCGCCTGGATCCAGAAGCGGCAACCTGGGCTGCGGCACGTTATCTCAATGACAGTCGCACGCGCCTTGGTAAGGTGGCCAAGAAAAAACGCTCCGGCATCCGTACTGGTGAACTCAGTCCTTTTGTCATCACCTCCTACAACTATGGTGTCAACGGTATGGAGCGGGCTATCCGCAAGCTTGGGCCGAACTTTGTGCGGGTGCTGGAACGCTACCGTTCGAGGAAGTTTCGAGTTGCCGTAAAGAATTTCTACGCAAGTTTTCTAGCCGCGCGTTATGTGGCGCAGAACGCAAAGCGGTACTTTGGAAATGTGTCGGCCAATGCGCCGCTGCAATACCGCACGCTGAAGTTGAAAAAGTCACAGTCCGTACAGCGATTAAGCGCGGTATTTGGCATTTCTTCCAAACAGTTAAAGAGGCTCAATCCCGCGTTGACCCGGCATGTGTGGAAAGGGTGGCGACCCGTTCCAAAGAACTATCGCCTGAGGTTGCCACTCAGGCAGGGGGGGTGGGGCTCACAAGTGAAGCGACTCCAGGCCATGACAACGGAGCACGGGTCCAAAGGGGTGATTAACTATCGAGTGGCGCGAGGTGACACTATTTGTGCGATTGCCAGTGCGTTTGACGTACGCTGTAGCGAATTACTGTCGATTAATCGCATCGGGAAGAAAGGGTTCATTCGAGTAGGGCAGACGATTCTCGTGCCCGGGCGAGGCGGTTCGAGTCGCCGCGCTACTGTCCCGGCAAACCCCGGCAGTTACATGGTGCGTTCGGGTGATACCGGATGCGCGGTGGCGAAACGGTTCGCCGTCGCGTGTAATGACCTGTTGTCTACAAATGGCCTTGCCATGAACTCGGTGCTCCAAGTCGGTCAAGCGCTGATCATTCCTGGTGTGCTGACCAATCAGGGAGCCAAGACGAGTTATACCGTCCGTCATGGAGACTCGGTTTGTGCGGTTGCCGCGCGGCTCGGTATTTCGTGTGAAGTCTTTCTAGCGGCGAATGAGATGAACATGCGTACTCTGATTTTTCCAGGGCAGGCCCTGCGTATCCCCAGACGTATTCCCGGTTCGGTTGCGCGTTCTACCAGTACCCAGAAATTTGACGCCAACCAAAAGGAGTCAACAGCCGCTGCACCGGTGCCAGTTGTCCGGAAGGCTGAGATCCCGACTGCGGGTACGACGGTGGAGTATGTGGTGCGTAAGGGTGATTCTGTTTGTGAAATTGCGCTCCGGCTAGAGACAGATTGCAAGCAGTTACTGGCTTCTAACCAGTTGGATAAACGCGCTGTCATTCGACCAGGGCAGGTGTTGAGCGTGCCGGGTGTACCGAGTGATCTTGCAGAATCGCTGATTTTGGAATCGAATAAAGAGGTCACGGGAACGTCACTTGGTGTACCGAGCGGTCAGCGTCAGCCACTGCCGGAGGTTGAACCGTTAGACCAGGAAATCGATTTAACGATCCAGACGGCAAGTCGCAATGGAGCGGTGATCTACCGCATTAATGTTGAAGCCGAGGAGACATTGGGTCATTACTCAGATTGGCTCAAGTCAGGTGGAACGACATCGATCCGTCGGCTGAATGATTTTTCCAAGGGACATCAGTTGCGCCTCGGAGAGGTGCTGTTATTGCCAGTGGAAAATGACGGGCAACGCAGCGCGTTTGACCGCGAACGCCAGGATTATCATCGTGTGCTGGTTGAAGAATTCAAAGAGCACTACGACATCATTGAGGTCCTGAACTACGTTACGAAAAAAGGAGATAGTGTGTGGCGGTTGGCCCGTACGCAGGGAATACCGACCTGGTTGATCATGCGCTACAACCCACTGTTGCGCAGCGCCGCTCCCGTGGTGTCGCAGGTGCTGAAAATGCCCAGCATTCAGCGTCGGGGCAGTTGATTGAGTGTCTCCTAGTCTTTCGGGTCAAGCGTTAATGAGATGGAATTGATGCAGTAACGTTGGCCGGTAGGTTGTGGACCGTCGTCGAACACGTGTCCAAGATGCGCATCGCAGCGGCCGCACATCACTTCGACTCGAACCATGCCGAGACTGGAGTCGCTTTCTTGAGTGGTGGCCTCGTCCGCTATGGGTTGGTAAAAACTTGGCCAACCTGAGTTGGATTCGTATTTCGTTTGAGCATCAAATAGGGCCGCACCGCAACAGACGCAGCAATAGATGCCGGGCTCCTTGGACTGATTGTACTCGCCGGTGAAGGGGGCTTCGGTGGCTTTTAATCGGCAGATCTGAAACTGTTCTGTGGTTAGACGTTTTTCCCACTCGGCTTCACTAAGACTAATTTTCTTTTCTTCGTCGCTCATGTTTTGTTCCTGGAATGGGTCATAGCGAACGCTTAACTCGGGTGTCACAAGAGGTGAGACAGAATGATTTCATGGATAGATAGTCTAAAGAATTAACCCACTGGTGTGGTCGAGTCGTTGCCCCACTCTGCCCATGATCCAGCATATCCTCGAGCCCTCTGATATCCTAGGTGCTTAAGCACGGCATAAGTGTGGGCGGATCGGTGGTGGGTCTGGCAGTAGACGATGATCTCTTTAGTGGGAGAAATGCCCGTGTTTTCGAGCAAAGTGCGCAGCTGATTCAGGGAGTGGAGACGGCGGTAATTTTTGGCATCGATGGTATCTAACCAATTAATGTTGCGTGCACCCGGGATGTGACCGCCGCGTTCGGCGCGGACGTCGTCACCGGCAAACTCTGCTGGAGAGCGTGCATCGAGCAGGACAACATCACCATCGTCAAGGTGAGTCAGGATATAGGTGCGGTCTGCCAACACGCTCGGGTCATGTTCTGAAATACTCGTGGTGACGGTGATCGGAAGGGTGGTGGGGTCGGCAGTGGTCGGTAAGCCCAGTCCATGCCATGCCGTCATGCCGCCGTTAATAACTGATGCATGACGATGTCCGATCAGGTGTAAAGTCCAGAGCAGTCGTGCAGCCCGTCCTCCGCCTTCGTTGTCACACGAAATGACGTGCAGGTTCGGTCGAAGCCCGAGCGTGCCGGCCAGTCGCTCGAGTTGTATCCGATCAGGGACTTGACCTGGGGCTGGTTTGCGTCCATCGATCAGCAGCGCATAGTCAAGATGAATGGCACCAGGAATATGAGCGCGGTCGAAGTGTTCGCGGTTACTGAGATCGACCAGCAGAGAGTTTTTCTGCTGTAGCCGGGCCAAGACATGCTCAGTCTCGACAAATATAGGGGTTGGCTCCATCAGAGACGGTGGTGATGTATTCAGCTATCGGCACCAAGGTGGACTTGGGAAGATACACCAATCGTGCCAACATAGGGACGGTGTTACCAATGACAAGGGAGCGACGTGGATCTTCACCATCTGATACGCAGCCTGCCGGACTACCCGAAGCCTGGCATTATCTTTCGTGACATTACTACTCTGTTGCAGGATGCTGAAGGGTTTAGAGTGGCTGTCGACCAACTGGTTGCGCCTTTTGCCGAAAAACGCGTAGACAAGGTAGCCGGTATTGAAGCACGGGGTTTTATCGTGGGGGGGGCGGTGGCTTATCAGTTATCCGTTGGTTTTGTGCCGGTTCGTAAGCACGGCAAGTTACCTTGGCAAACGATCGGTGAGGACTATGAGCTTGAGTATGGAACGGATCGGGTTGAAATTCACACCGATATGGTTACCCCCGGGGAGCGGGTTTTGCTGGTGGATGACCTGATCGCCACCGGCGGGACAGCGCAAGCGGCGATTCGCTTACTGGAGAGAGCCGGCGCGGTCATTGTGGGCTGCAGTTTCATTATTGATTTGCCCGATCTTGGTGGTGCCAAGGCACTGAATCAGGGTGACTACCCGGTACATACCCTGATGGATTTCGCAGGTCATTAGGCTGGATGTCTGCTGTATCGGTTCAGGTAGGCCCCAGGGCGGGGATGAAAACTTGATCAAATCGGAACTGCTTGGTATCGTGCGCCGCCGCGAAAGCGAATCTGCACGGAACCGACTGGGCCTCAGGGGGTTTTTTAGGCGAGCGCTCATTGAAAGGTTCACCTCGCGTCTTTCCAGTTCGCCAAGATTAGCCACTCATTTAAGACATTGGGCATTTACTGAGTTGATTCTGAAATACGGGACATAGACGTGATCTTGGCAGACAACTTGGTTCGTCGTTACGGCAATGTGACGGCAGTTGATGGCGTTAGCTTTTCTATCGACTCGGGCCAGGTGGTTGGCCTTTTGGGCCATAACGGCTCAGGCAAGACCACTATCATGAAGATGTTGACAGGCTTCCTAGAGCCCACCGAAGGTCATATCGAGATAGATGGCCTGGTGATGAATCGGGATACACGAGCGATTCAAGCGGGTATTGGTTACCTGCCAGAAAACTGCCCGATATGGCCGGACATGACGGTGGCCGATTACCTCGATTACCAGGGCTGTTTACATGGAGTGAGCGAGGTAGAGCGCGGAGCAGCAATTTTACGGGCGATCAAGCGCACTGGATTGACGGATCGTGCCACGGATTCGATTCGCGCACTGTCCCGGGGTTACCGCCAGCGGGTGGGTGTGGCGCAGGCGATTCTCCATCAGCCGAAGATCGTGATTCTGGATGAACCCACCAATGGACTTGATCCAACACAGATTCTCCAGATGCGTGAGCTGATCCGTGATCTGGCTACGCAGTCAACCGTACTGATTTCTACCCATGTCCTGCAGGAGGTCCAGGCGGTGTGCGAACGGGTATTGATTCTGCGCAATGGACAATTGGCGTTAGATTCGTTGATCAGCGAACTCGACAAGGGTGGACGATTGCTGCTGTCGGTCAACGCCGATGCCAGGAACGTGTTGGCCCGAATCCAGGGTATCGTGAGTGTAGAGGAGCAATCGGTTGAGACCGGTCAGGTGACCTACGCTATAGAGAGCACGGCTGATGTTGCGCATCAAGTGGCGCACGCTGTCCATGCTGCTGGCCTGCGACTGTACCGTCTGCAGCCGGAAGCGCGTAACCTTGAAACCGTGTTCGCCGATGTTAACGAAGGCCGTATCGGGGTGGACAGTTAAGATGGGTCACACTGGGAGAATCGTGCGCAAAGAATTCGCGGAATTCTTTGCATCCCCCGCCGCGTTATTATTCTTGGGGGCCTTTCTGGTTAT
>PVBE012846976.1_pt1 | contig 11135 bp, 11 predicted proteins | sample 1631181 | NCBI WGS metagenome assembly PVBE01 (sample SAMN08397723, study PRJNA350692) | Marine metagenome, whole genome shotgun sequencing project. | isolation source: water | place: Pacific Ocean | collected 2012-04 | reverse complement strand
TCCTTAAGATTGAGGATGGAATCGGGTTCCTTTACCGGAAGAGCATCGACCCGGTTCGTTTTTTCGGTTATTTCAATGCGGATACCGGAAAGCTTCCGATCTACCGTGCACGCTACCAGGGGGGGGAGCATTACTTCTATTCCCAGGAGGAACTCGATTCCTTCATCGCGGATGCGGAACGTGCCTCCGGCCAGGAAATCGAAGCCTTCTCGGATGATGTGGACCGGCCCCAGAAACTGGAAGGCCCCTCCATCCTTCTGAACGAGTTCCACGGAACTCTGGATATTGATGAAGCGGTGAAGGGAATCTGTGACCTTGGGTTTTCGGTGGCAGAATTGTTCCAGGTGCAGGATGCGGATGGCAACCCCGGCCTTCGGCTGACCTCGGAGGCCGATACGCACCTGATCGCGTCCTTGAGGGATCTTCTGAAACCGCTGAAGAAGCTCGGGCAGAAGGGGATCGACATGCAGCGGTACAAGGGTCTTGGTGAAATGAACCCCACCCAGTTGTGGGAGACCACCATGGATCCGGAAGTGAGGACGCTGCTACAGGTCACCCTCGAGGACAGCGTCCGGGCGGACCGGATGTTCACCGTCCTCATGGGGGAAGAGGTGGAGCCCCGGAGGGAATTCATCGAGAAGCACGCGTTGGAAGTGAAATTCCTCGACGTGTAACACGGAACAGGGAGACCCATGGCGAAATTCACCAGGGAGGGCCGTTTCGAAGACCGGGAGACCTTCTTTGAGCGGTTGAAGGAAAAAATTTCACGCCTCCGTTCGGGACCGCTTGCAGCCATGACGGAGAAATGGGAAACGATCGAGGGCGCGGATGTGGCCACGCTTTCGGGTTTCGGGGTGGTCGTCACCTTTCGCATCGGCCAGGAAGATTGGAATTGCGAAGGGTCCATCCCGGACTGGCTTCCGATCCCACCTGCGCAGATCGAGGAGCGGTTCGACCAGGAATTCGCGGACCTGACCAAATCCAACTAGAGGGGGCACGGTATGTCAATCAAGGCGGACAAGTGGATCCGGCGCATGGCGGTCGAGCACAAGATGATCGAGCCGTTCGTGGAAGACCAGGTCCGCGACGGTGTAATCTCCTACGGTGTGTCCAGCTACGGCTACGACATCCGGGTGGCGGATGAATTCAAGATCTTCACGAACATCAACACCGCCCTGGTCGATCCGAAGAATTTCAGCGAAAAATCCTTTGTCGACTTCAAGGGGGAGGAGTGTGTGATTCCGCCGAACTCCTTCGCCCTGGCCCGAACGGTCGAGTATTTCCGCATTCCACGAAATGTCCTGACCGTCTGCCTCGGAAAGTCGACCTATGCCCGATGCGGGCTGATCGTCAATGTCACGCCCTTCGAACCGGAGTGGGAAGGGACCGCAACGCTCGAGATTTCCAACACCACGCCGCTTCCGGCCAAGGTGTATGCAAACGAGGGGATTGCGCAGGTTCTCTTCTTTGAATCGGACGAGGAATGTGCCCGGTCGTACGGGGACAAGAAGGGGAAATATCTCAAGCAGATCGACGTAACCCTTCCCCGATTGTAGGAGACGGCTCCCATGAGCAGTATCAGGAAGATCGCGGAAAAAGTGGGGATGAGTCCCTCCCTGGTACGGGACGTTCTGAAGGAAATGCCGGGAACCCGGGTGACGCGGGAGGTTGCCGACCGGATCTTCGACGCCGCCCGCCGGTTGAAGTACGACCTGAAGAAACTCAAGATCGGGAAGCAGATGGCTTTTCGAAAGGCCACCATCCTCAAACTTCTCGAGCAGATTGAGCAGAATCCAGACTGGGACCGGGAGGAGATTGTTGCCCATCTCCAGGAAGCATCCGGCATGGTCACGCGCGTCCACAAGCGCGTTTTCAGGGAAGAGTACGGCGAGGATTGGTGGTAGCGGGAAACCTGAAGACACCCTTCCGGTAATCCCCCCCCATTCCGATCAGTGCGGTCTACGCGAGGTGTGCTCCTTGTCGTGTGCGCAATCCTGCTCCTGGTGACTGGTCTCGAATTGCAGCGTTACGTGGTTGATGTCGTATTCCGTGTCGAGCAGGCCCTCCATCCGTCTCGCCACTTCTTCGGTTTTTGAGACGGAAATGTCTTCTCCGAGAATCACGTGCGCTGTGAGGGTGTACATTTTCGAGGTGATGGTCCATATATGCAGGTCATGAACGGCCTTCACCTCCCTGTCCGCCTCCATGCTGGTGCGGATCTCCTCGAGGTCCATGTGCGCGGGTGCGGACTCCAGCAGGATTCCGACCGATTCGCGGATCAGGCCGAACGACCAGAAGAAGATCAGCACGCTGATCAACGCTGCCGAGAGGGGGTCGGCCAGTTTCCACCCGGTCAGGTAGATCAGGATACCTGCCGCAATTACCCCGACCGAGGAGAGCGTGTCCGCCAGCATGTGCAGGAAAGCACCCCGTACATTCAGATTATGCTCCGAATGGTGGTGCAGCGCCTTGGCGCAGATGATGTTCACGATCAGACCAATCGTGGCCACCCCCAGCATCGGAGCCACCCGGATCTCCTCCGGATTCTGCCAGCGGTGGTACGCCTCGAAGAGGATGTAAATGGCCACGGGAAGAAGAAAAAGGGCATTGAGAAATCCGGCGATTACCTCGGCACGCCAGTAGCGGTAGGTCTTGTCCGGAGGGGCGGGGCGGGTGGCAATTACAATCGCCAGGTAGCTCATTCCGACCGAGCCGAAATGGGTCAGCATGTGGAAGGCATCTCCGAGCAGCGCGAGTGAATTTGTGAAATAGGCGCCGACAAATTCGGCCACCATGGTTACGCCGGTCAGGGCGGTTACCCAGAGAAGCCGCTTCTTTTCCCCGGACCGGACGGGGCCGAATCGCCGCGTCGTGTTTCCCGTTTTCGGATGATGGTGTTGTTCCGCCACGGGCGCATCATATCATGCAAATTCCCAACGCCCAATCCTCCTTTTGGGGTCTTTCCCCGTTTTCTCTTTTCCCTACGGGGGGGGCACCTTTTTTTCGTTTCCGGGCTCTTTCTTTTGTTAATATGGGAACCCTCGGGGCCTCCCGGTCGTGTAATCGTATGGAAACAGGGAACAATTTAGCGGATCTGCCCGACCATGAACTCATGGAAAGGCTGAAAACAGCGCCTTCCGATGAGATGATGCGCGGGTTTGATGTCATTGTCGGGCGTTATAAAAATCCGATCGTGACTTTTCTCTATCGATACGTGGGTGATTTCAGGACGGCGGAGGACCTGGCGCAGGAGGCTTTTCTTCGTGTTTTCCGGAAGATCGACTCCTACAACCATACCGCGAAGTTCTCCACGTGGCTCTACACGATCGCCTCAAACCTCGCGAAAGACGAGTTCAAATACCGGTCCCGCCACCCGGCGAAAAGCATCGATTGGAGTTCGGGGGGAAGCGGCGGGACGACCCGGAATGTGCCCCAGCCGAAGGACGACACCACCCGCTCCCAGCCGGAACGGCAGGTTGAGAAGGTGGAAATCCGGGAAAATGTAAACCGGGTTCTGAAGGAACTGGAAGAAAACGACCGGGAGATTCTGATCCTGAAGGATGTGCAGGGTCTCTCTTACGACGAAATATCGCAGGTGCTTGGCCTGCCGATGGGAACGGTCAAGTCGCGTATTGCCAGGGCGCGTCTGGCCTTCAAGGAGGCCTGGAAGAGAATGGAGGCTTGATGATGAAGGCGCTTTCCGGATGGATCTGTTTTGCAGTTTTGATGGGACTCGTCGTTGGTTTTAATCTTGGGGGTGGCCGGGCGGAGGCGCAGTCCGTGGACAACAAAACCAACCGATGGCTTGCCGGAACCCTTACCTATGGCCAATCCTCGGACTGTTTTGTCCTCTTCGACAGCCAGAAACACCGGCTTCTTGTTTATACGGTCACGGGAAGCAAGAAACTGGAACTGGTCGCGGTCCGCGAAGTGAGCTGGGATTTGAAGCCGGTCAGTTACGGGAAACAGAACCCCCCGGTTCAGGATATGAAGTCGATCTTTGAAAAATCGCTCAAGGAGGGGAAGTAGGCGTGACCTGCGAAGAGTGTCAGGGGCAGTTCTCCGATTTTTTCGACAAGGAACTTGCCGCAGGGGAGCGGGCCGGGGTCGAGTCCCATATTGCATCATGCGATTCCTGCCGCGCGGAGTTCGATACCTATTCCACGGGAATCCGGTCCCTGCAGGAATCATCCTCTCTCGAAGCTTCCGGCCGGTTCGCGACCGATTTGATGACCAGCCTGCGAATGGAAGCGGTTTCCCCCTCCCCGTCTGAACCGCCCAGTGTTCGGAGAGGTCTTGTGGGTGGTGCGATTGCTGCTGCGGTCACGCTTGCCTTCATTGGCGGACTTTTCATGCGTCCGGACCCACGGGAAGTCGTGCGAAAGACCGAGATCGAGGTTCCCGCACGAGGCGAGGATTGGGATACCATCCCGCGGGAAATGGAGCGCGCGGTGATCAACAAGTATGACCTCGTCCACTACCGGGGTTACTGGATTCCCCGTGAAATGAGCGACGGGTTTTCCCGGGGAAAAGTTTGTGTCGCCGGCCAGATGTTGGACCGGGAAATCGCCCTGAAGAAACTGAAGGGGGGGGCTTCCGGTAAAGAATTGTCCCTGGAAGAACGGCTCAAGAAACTGGGATACGAAAAAACCGCGCAGGGGTTCATTCCCAGGAAATGGCTGGCCCGGTGGCAACGCGGGGATGTCCAGGTCGCGCCCGGGAAGTGGCAGACCGCAGATGAATTTCGCCGGAGCCATGCTTCGGGAGAACCCGTGGGCCGTCCGGACGATGCCATCGTCGAAAATGAAGTCACCCGGTGGATAGACGGTCTTCGGATCGGTCCCGCGGTCAGCCATCGGAACATGACACTCTATCCCATCCTGCGGACCCGGGGGGGCGAACCGGTGGAATGGGATGCCCTGCGCCACAATGAAAAGGTGAAGATCGAGGAAGTGGGGAATCCCTTCCAAATCAGGGTGACCAATACGAGTGTCCGGAACCTGCTTCTCATGGAGGGGGAGGTCCTGCTCGGTGGAAAATATGCACGGATGGTGTCCGCTGATGCACAGGTTCCCGCCGGGGGAGAGGCGATGGTTTCCGTGCTCTGTGTTGAACCGGGTGCCAATCGCAAGGACTCCATCTTTACCGGGGAGTCAGGAACCCTTTTTGCCTCCACCCATGTCCGCAGGGTCGCCCTGGAAGGCGGGGGACAGGGAGCCGTCTGGTGTGAACTGGCGCGGCATGAACCCGGAAAAAAGAACGATCTCTTCTCCGCCTTTCTCGATCTCCCGGATCGGTTTGCAGGAACGGTTGGCGTTGCGATCGCATTTGGAAAGAGTCTTGAGTTCGTGGAGTTGTTTCATGATCCGCGGATGTTTGCACAATATTTTGGGGCCATCCTGACTGCCGCTGTGCAGGCATCCTCCAGCCACGAAAGCAGCACCGGGATCGACAACAGTACGGAGGGGGTACGGACGCTCCTCCAGATGCCCTACTCTTCCCGCATCCAGCCAGTGGGAGAAGGGCTTCTTCTGAAAAAGGGTGGGTTCACGCTTGGGATGGCGTGTCCCGGCGGCGGGGACCTGGTTCATCTCCTGCTGTTTGCGAACCATCCCAAAGGTTCTTTTCCCTCCCATGAGCCGCCTCCGGTTCCAGAAGCCAAGATGGAATCGATTCTGGATGCCATCATGGAACAGATTACCGGAGGGGGGGAGTTTTCACGAATCCTCGCCATTCAATCACTTGCCCTCTTTCATTCGCCCGAAGCGATGGTGCGTCTCACCTCCCTTCTGAAGAATTCGGATCCCGTGATCCGGAAATTTGCGGTCCTGTGCCTCTCCGAAAAGAAGGATTCTTCCTCCGTGCCTTCCCTGGTGGAATATGCCGGGACCCTGGACCGCCACTTTCCTGAAATGGAACGGGTGCTCGTTGCCCTCGGCAGCATCGGAGATCCCCGTGCCCTGCCCCTCTTTCTTTCCTGGATGGAGGGCGAGGAGCGGAGGGTCCGCCTGGTTCTGAAATGCCTTCCCCCTCTCATGGAGAAGGTGGAAAAGCGGGAAGAGTGGGTTCAGGTGATGGAGCGCGTTCTTTCCTGCTTCCAGGATGCGGAACCGGAGACCGCCGCAACTGCCCTGGAAACGGTTCATCGGATGACGGGAAAAGAGTTTTCCGACGGGAAGGGGGCCCAGACCTGGTGGGGCGATGAGTCCGCACGCGAGGAGTATCTGCGGAAACGGACCGGCCCCAGGTAAACCCCGGGTTCCCGAAACCGGAGGCACCGGCTACAGGTGGGATTCCAGGATTTGGCTTTCCAGGAAGCCTTCCAACCGGATTTCCTCCGCGGTCCCTTCCTGGAGTGCTTCCCGGGGGCAGAGCCCGATGATTTCACTCGACCGGATTTTGATTCCGTGTTTCTCCGTTTGCAGTTGAACCGCCCGAAAGACATCCACGAGATCCGTCGAGAGGTGGTCACACACGTTCATCGATACCTGGGCACAATTCCTCCGTTCGATGTGGAGTCCGATCGCCTTGATTCCCGCCAGCCCTCCGTTGCTCTCGCGAATCGAGCGGGCGATCGCACGTGCGATTGAGGAATCCGCGGTTTCCAGGTCGATGTTGTATGCAATCAGGACCGGACGGGCCCCCACGGCAACGCAACCCGCGGTGGGATGAACCCGGTCCGGTCCGAAATCGGGTTGGATCCGGGTGAGGTCCCGGTATCCTTCGAACCGGGGGCGCCGGACATCGGCCAGGTTTTTCCGCTCCGGGATACGGGCGGCCGCTTCGTATAGAAAAACGGGAAGGTCGAGCCCGGTTCCGATCCGTTCCCCAACCTCCCGTGCCAGTTCGCACGCATCCTCCATCGTGGCCTCCCGGAGGGGAACAATGGGGAGGACATCGATGGCACCCATGCGTGGGTGTTCTCCCCCGTGCCGGTTCAGGTCGATTTTTTTCACCGCCTTTTCGGCAACGCGAAACGCGGCTTCGGCGATTGCGCTTTTCTCCCCGAGGAAGGTAAGGACGCTCCGGTGGTGGTCCGGGTCCATATGCAGGTCGGCAACGGTGATCCCCGGAACCCTTTCCGCCGATTCCTGGATTTCCCGGCAGATCTCCTCCCGGCTTCCTTCACTGAAATTGGGGATCGCTTCGAATATCATGGTAGAGGAAGTGTACCGGAGGTTTGGGTACAATTCATCCCCTATGAAACGGTCGATGGCCTACTTCATCCTCGTTTTGATTCTCGCGGTATTCGGGTTTGCCGATTACTTCCTTCTTACTTCCAGTGCATCGGTAACCCGGATTGCGCGGGGGGAATTGACGGATCTCTTCGGGGAGAAACTCCGGTACAGCGGGTTGACCGCCTCGTACTTCGATGAAGTGCTCGTTCTCGAGGATGCGGAATTTTTTGCGACAAAAGAGCATATCAAGGTTCTTTCCGCAGACCGGGCCGAGGTCCGTTTTCGTGGCGGACTTGGAAAACGGATCGACCAGGTCCATCTTGACCGCCCGCGCCTGACCCTGTCCAAACGTCTCTTCGCGGAACTGGAAAAAATGCCGGAAGGGGATCCGATTCATGAAGCGGTTTCCCCCGAGGAACTGCCCTCCCTCTTCTGCCGGGGTGGTACCCTGGAATTGATTCACGGGGATGTTTTCGACTGGAAATTTCCACAGGCCTTTTCCATTCATGAACTCTCCCTGATCCCCTCCACGGGATACCGGTACCTGATTCACGGCCTCCTGGAAAGCAAGCGGCTCGGTACCTGGGAGATCCAGGGATTCTTTGATCTGAAGACGGAGGATCTTGATGTACGCCTGACCTGCGAGCGTCTCGATTTTTAAAAGAAAACCCGGGCGGTCCTGAATCCCCGGCATCACGTTGCATGGGACCGGTACAATCCCGAAGGTCCTGCCCGCATCCAGGTTTCGTACCGGAAGAAACCGGGACAGTCACCCGGGTTTGAAGTCACCATCAATCCTCTCGGGATGGGATTCACCTATGCGTACTTCCCCTATCCAATGGAGGACATCCACGGGGAACTCGTTTTCCGGGAGGACAACTTCGAGATCCGCCACCTGGAAGCCCGGAATGGATCCGCGCTCGTATCCTTCGATGGGAAAGGCGGAGGGTATGCCTCGGAAGCGGATTTCCGTTTCCGGCTCCGGATCCGGAACATGCCCTTGAATCATACGCTGAAAAATGCGCTTGGAGATGGAACGGGAGCCACGATCTGGAATCTGTTCGGGGATCCGACCGGAAGCATCGATGCCGATGGTTGGATCGAAAGGGACCGGGGGCCGGATCTTCCCGTGCGAACGCCGCTCGATATTGGTTTGCGGGAAGTCTCCTTCCAATATGCCGGGTTTCCCTATCCTGCGCGGCATGTGAATGGAACCATCCGGGTTGAGCTTCCCCGGGTTACGGTTCTGCATGTCGAGACGTCCCATCCCCGGTGGCAGGTTTCGCCCCTCGGGTTGATTCCGGACCGGTCCGCGAGTTTCCGAATCCATGGATGGGTTGACGACATCGACACGGATCCAAGCCTCGATCTTTTCCTGAAGGGAAGAGCCATCGAACTGGATGAGAGAATCAGGAAAGCGCTGGGAGAGACGGGAGAGGATCTGTGGAAACGGCTTCAACCGACGGGGGTGGTCGACCTCGATTGGCACGTCCGCAAGCGCTCGGGAGAGGAAGCTGTTCACGCGGGGGTTGCGCGGCTTCTGGGCTGCACCATGGAGTACGATGAGATTCCGCTCCCTGTTTCCGGGTTGACCGGGGAAGTACGGTATCGCCCCGAGCGGATTGAACTGGTCGCGCTTCAGGGGAAATCCGGGGATGCCGAAATCAGCCTCAAGGGGTCCCTGGAGGAGAAGACGACCCAGGTCGATGTACGCGCCGTCGGTCTGGACCTCGAACCGGGCACGGTTGAGGATCTTCCAAGGGAGGTCCGGGAAATTCTGCAGACCCTGAAACTGGAAGGAACCGTCAACGCCGACGTCAACCTGGCGATTCACCACGGGAAAGAGCGCAAAATAATCGGGGGGGTGGTATTGCGGGTCACCGACGGAGAGATCAAGGGCGATGTCCCCATCAAGAACATGGTGGGGGACGCACATCTCGATGTGTACGTCCAGGGGGAAGAGATGCTTTTAAGCGGTCCTCTCCAGTTCTCCCGGATCACGATCCTCGGAAAAGAGGTCAAGCGCCTTTCCACCTCGCTGCGCAAGGTCGGTTCGAATCTCAGTTTCCTGAATCTCCAGGGAAGCGTCTACGAAGGTGTCCTTACGGGGGAAATGAACTTTGACACGAAGTCGGACCGGTTTTCCGGCCATCTCCAGGTTGCCAACCTGAACCTGAAGTCTTATTCCGACAGTACGCAGGAATTCAAGGATTCGGAATCTCCGGAAGGGAAAGTCGACATTGAGATCCGGAATCTCAAGGGGACCGGTTCAGATACGGCCACCATTACCGGGTCCGGGAAAATCACCATCAGCCAGGGGCGTCTCTGGCAGGTTCCTGTTTTTGCCGGCCTCTTTTCCCTCGATCCTACCAAGTGGGGGGGGGAGCCCGTCTTCGATGCAGGCTCGATCTACTTTGATATTGCGGACCGGAAGTTCCGGATCAAGACGCTCGGTTTCGAGGGGAAAGGCACCTCCATCGTGGGGAAGGGGGAGGTCGATTTCGACGGAAATCTCGACCTGAAACTCCGGATGGAGTCGGGAAGCCTCTTTGGGATCGATTTCTTTCTCTTCCGCATTCCTGTCCAGGTGGTCGATATCCTGCGCAATGCGATCCTTCCGATCAAGGTGACCGGGACGCTGGATGAGCCGAAAGTGAACAAGTAGGCATCCCCTCTCCGTTTTCTTTCTGAAATATGGGTCTACCCATAATTTCGTTCCGCTGAATTTCGCCATCCATCTCGACGATAACGGTAATGGGAGAGCCGAAAAGGAGACAGAGATGGAAAAGCATACATCCTGCCCGGCCTGTGGCGGAAATTCAGACGGGGGCGGGGGCATCGGAAACACATTCCGGCGGATTTTCGGGCGCAACAAGAAGAAGGTGGACCGGTACGAATATATCCCCGTATCACGCGTGGATGCGAATCCCTGCCAGCCGCGGGAATATTTTCTGGATGCGCCCCACCAGAACCTCAAGGCCTCGGTGAAGGAATACGGGATCATCGTGCCGATTATCGTCGCCCGAAAACGGGGTGGCCGGTATGCCCTGGTGGCCGGACAACGGAGACTCGCCGCCGCACGGGAGCTGAAATTTGAGAATGTTCCTGCCATTGTCCGTTCTCTCCGTCCCAAGGAGATGATGGAAATCAGTTACCTGGAAAACCTGCACCGGGAGAGCATGTCCCAGATCGATAACCTGCTGATGTTCGACCGGATCAAGAAACGTCATCCGAAAATCACCCCTGAATCTCTTGCCGAGACCATGGGCTTGAGTGCGGAGGACCTGGAACGGTCCCGGTTCCTGCTGGATCTTCCGATTCCGGCACGGGAAGCACTGCGGGCCGGCATGATCAGCGAGGAGCATGCCACCGTTGTTTCCGAGATTGATGACCCGGATGCGATGCTCGAAGTCATCGAGATGATCTACAACGACCGGCTTGAAGCCGGGGAAACACGCGAAATCGTGGACCGAATCATGCAGAAGGAACCTCCTTTCGTGGCGAGCCGGGACGGGGTCCATTTCCATTCGAATACCTGTCCCTATTCGAAGCTGATTCCTTCGGACCGGATGATGAAGTTCTATTCGAAAAGGGAAGTGACCAAGAAGGGGAAGATCGCCTGCATGCAGTGCCTGTAGATCCCTGACTTCGAACCCATCCCCTGCTATAATCCCGCCCGTGGGAACACTGACCGGACTTAGCCTGAAGGACTTCGAGGAAAAGTGCATCGCTGACGGCCTGGAGCGATGGCGGGCACGGCCGATTCTCCAGTGGATTCACCGGAAGGGGGCCTTTTCCTTCGAGGAGATGACGGATCTCTCCAAGGAGGATCGTGGAGAACTCGCGGATCGATACCCGATTTTCTCTTCGAAGATCCAGCAACGGGTCAAAAGTGCGGATGGCACCCGGAAACTGCTTCTCGATCTCGGGAACAAGGATGTCATCGAGTCTGTCCTG
>PVBE012829487.1_pt1 | contig 11135 bp, 7 predicted proteins | sample 1631181 | NCBI WGS metagenome assembly PVBE01 (sample SAMN08397723, study PRJNA350692) | Marine metagenome, whole genome shotgun sequencing project. | isolation source: water | place: Pacific Ocean | collected 2012-04 | reverse complement strand
TTGATCATATTTTTGTTTGTTTGCGGTTAAAAAGAAGAGAATCCCAACCACTCGTCATGCGCCAACTCGACCCGCGTAACACCTTTTCTGATGGGTGGTATTGGTATAGCTGGACTATTCTTGAGCGATTTTAGCACAACTGAAAGCGCTGTTGCCGATGATATGGATTGGGTATTTGCACTATAAGTCCGCGACGGTATCACTTTTGATCTCAATGATCGAACCAAAATAGAAATTGGTTACCACTATTTCGAAACTCAAGACCCTAAATTTTCCGATGTCAGCGGAACGCCGTTCGAAAGTGTCTATGCCAGCCACAACTTCATGGTTGGTGTTATTGTAGATTTTTAGCCACTTTCAAATTTAAAATTCATAGGTAAGGCGACATCTTCCGATGTCGCCTTTTAAATGTATCACCCTGCTGTTAGGCTTAAATCTCATAAATATCCACGAGTTTTATTGATGAACCAGCCTGCCTCCTCGCACGGAATTGCGTTGTCCACGACCTACTTACTTGCTGCCGGCTTGACAATTTTCAGCAATTTGTTCTTCATTTCCTCTCACGGTATTGTCCGCCACATTGGCCCGGAACTTCACCCATTTGAGATCGCTTTTTTCTCCAACTTATTTTCAGCATTGTTTTATATTCCGTGGTTTTTTAAGATCGGCTTGACGCCGCTTAAGACAACTAAGCTCCCACTCCATATAGTCCGCGCCTGTTTCAACGCTGGTGCATTAATAACCTGGTACACCGCATTGTCTTTGGTGCCTCTTGCCGATGCAGTCGCCTTGGGATTGATCGGACCACTTTTTGTGACCGTCGGCGCGATGTTGTTTCTCGGTGAGAAAATCCGCCAACGCCGATGGATCGCTCTCGGAGTTGGTATTATTGGTGCCTTGGTTATTATTCGGCCAGGATTTGCGGTGGTAAGCATCGGCTTCATATTTGTCATTCTATCTGCCGCCAGCAGTGCCGGAACTAAACTTTTCGCCAAGTATTTATCTCGTACTGACAGTGCCGTCACCTGCAGTGCCTTGGTCGCTATTTTGCAGACCCCAATTTCTTTTTGCCTAGCACTTTTTGTCTGGCGCACGCCGAACCTGGAGCAACTGGCCTGGCTGGCCGGAACCGGCGTGTTTGTCGCCATGGCACACTTGACTATGGTGCAGGCCTTCAAATATAGCGAAGTTAGCGCTTTGGAGCCGCTTGTTTTTACCCGGCTTATCTGGGCCGCCCTTATCGGCTTTTTCGTCTTTAGCGAATTTCCAGGTCTCTGGACTTGGATTGGGGCGGCAATTATTGTCTCGGCATCAACCTACATCGCGCATCGAGAATCACGGTTGAATAAACCGGGGCCTTCACCCTCGCCACTCAGTTGAGAGCCTGTTAGACTAAATTCATTGTTCGACTAGATTTGAAATGAAAAGATTAAGGAATGTCGGGAATAAAACGCGTTAATGGACACCGCCCGAGTGGTCTCCTCCACCTTTTAGATCCTTCGTTAAAACTGGCTCCTCACCCGAGACAGGAAGAACTTAATTTTGATCTCGGGCAAGCGTTGTCATCGGTTGTTCGTCTCACTTCAGAAGTTCCCGAAGATGCCTTTAGCGCCCAAACCCTAGGTACCGAACGCGAAGGTAATGCGATCCTGATCAGCGATGACGGCCTGCTGCTGACCATCGGCTATTTGGTCGTTGATGCGCGCTTGATCACGATCAAAGCCGCCAGTGGCGATCTGCTACAAGCGGAATTGGTTGGTTATAATCATGAGTCTGGTATGGCGATTATTCATGCGTTATCGCCGCTCGACATTACCCCTTTGGAAATTGGCGGTGCAGAAGATTTAGACGAGGAAGAACCAGTGATCATCGCTCCCTACGGCGGGGTTGATCATGCGATCAGCGCCGTCGTGGTGTCGCGCCGCGAATTTGCCGGCTCATGGGAATATATGTTGGATCGCGCAATCTTTACTGTGCCAATCCACCCCAATTGGAGTGGCGCAGCGCTTATTCGCGGCGATGGCAGGTTGTGCGGCTTGGGATCTCTCTGGGTTAATGATGCCGAAAAAAGTAGAAAAGACAGTCCGGGTAATATGTTCGTGCCGATTGATCTATTAAAGCCGATTCATGACGATTTGATCTCAAAAGGAATGGCCTCCGGCTCACAGCGTCCCTGGCTTGGCATATATACGGCAGAAGCCATGGACCGCTTATTTGTCTCTGGTGTTATCCCCGACGGCCCAGCTGATACGGCGGCTGTTGAACCCGGCGATCTTATCGTCGGCATTAATGATCAAGATGTTCCCAGTTTGCCAGCAATGTACCGGTTGCTGTGGTCGTTAGGTGATGCCGGTGTGGAAATTACATTGAATTTACGCCGCGATGGTGAAGACATTGATATCATCGTGACCTCGGACAGCCGCTACAGCTTTATGGAACGGCGTAAAAACCATTAATCTCTGGTAAAAACAGATAAAACTGGCTATGTCTGCGCCGCCCATTAACAAAAATAAGATTGATACCCGTTCACAATGTCTCAGCTTCAAGAGTTCATATCCCGGCGACGTACGTTTGCGATCATTTCCCACCCGGATGCCGGCAAAACCACACTGACCGAAAAGTTGCTATTGTTCGGTGGCGCTATACAGATGGCGGGTGCGGTTAAAGCGCGTGGCGAGAACCGGCGCGCTCACTCGGATTGGATGAAGGTTGAGCGTGAGCGCGGCATTTCCGTGGCATCATCGGTGATGACCTATGACTACGATGGCTGCACCTTTAATTTGCTGGATACGCCCGGCCATGAGGATTTCAGTGAAGACACCTACCGCACGCTAACAGCCGTGGATTCGGCTGTTATGGTGATCGATGCAGCTAAAGGCATCGAGCAGCAAACCCGTAAACTCTTTGAGGTCTGCCGCCTGCGAGATGTGCCAATCGTAACCTTTGTCAACAAGCTCGACCGGGAAGGCCGCGATCCGTTCGAAATTCTGGATGAGATCGAGCAATCCCTAGCACTCGACGTAACGCCGGCCAGTTGGCCAATCGGCATGGGCCGGGATTTTCTCGGCTGCTACGACATTCTCAATGATCAGCTCGTTCTCTTGCCCAAAGGCAAAGCGAGCGGTGGCGCTAATGACGATCCAGGCAAAATCGAAAAGTGCGAAGGTCTGGATGATCCCAGGCTTGATGAACTGCTGCCTGATTACGCCGTTGAAAAGCTTCGTGAGGAAGTCGAGATGGCGCGCGGTCTTTGCCTGGAATTTGATATTGAAGCATACCGAGAGGGCCATCTCAGCCCGGTATTTTTTGGTAGTGCGATAAATAACTTTGGTGTTCGCGAACTATTAAATGGGATCGGAAAATATGCCCCCTCGCCGCGTCCCCAACCTACGACAGACCGCACCATCGATCCGGAAGAATCCAATGTCAGCGGTTTTGTCTTTAAGATTCAAGCCAATATGGACCCCAAACATCGCGACCGCATTGCCTTTTTCAGACTGTCGTCCGGACATTTTAAACGCGGCATGAAGCTTAAACATGTGCGCAGCAACAAAATGCTGAACTTACACAATCCGGTTTTATTTCTCGCCCAGGACCGGGAAACCGCCGAGGAAGCCTATGCTGGTGATATTATTGGTATTCCCAATCACGGCAATCTTCGGATCGGTGATGCACTGACCGAAGGCGAAGAGCTACGTTTTACCGGTATTCCAAGTTTTGCCCCTGAATTGCTACAAAACGTGCGACCAGAAGACCCGATGAAAGCCAAACATCTCGGCCGCGCGCTCCAGCAATTGGCAGAAGAAGGTGCCGCCCGGGTTTTCAAACCTCGCATTGGCGCCGATTGGATTGTTGGTGTCGTCGGCTCGCTACAATTCGACGTTATGGCTGACCGCATTCGCACCGAATATGAAGTTCCAGTGATTTTTGAATCAACAACGCTTTATACTGCCCGTTGGATTAAAGCCAACGATGCCCAGTTGCTTAGAAAATTTATCGATGAAAATAGCACTACCATTGCCGATGACCATGACAAAGAGCCTGTCTTTCTTGCCCGCAATACCTGGCATTTGGATCGCGCCAGTGAAGATTTTCCGGCTATTCAGTTTCTAAAAACCAAAGAGCAATTTGGCTAAACTTTCTAGATTATTTCTAAACTAACATTATTCATTGCGCTTTTAGGTAACTTGCCTAACATTGCTTAAATGCTAAGAATTTCGACGAAATTTCCGTTTATCATTGTCGCATCACTGATGCCAATTGTTCGGATCGCTGTCTCAACTGTAACACCACTCGCCAGCTCTAGCTCAATCTGGCGCAATATTCTCAATATATCCTCTTCTGAAAATCGCTTCCGTATCTTTATTACCTCCCATAACTAAACTCGCTTTTATATCAAAAACGTTTCAGTTATAGGGAGGCAGGACAAATGTTCCGTTAGTTCTAAATAGGCACTTAATTTAGTTAAATCAATGCGTTCCAGACATTCTGATTATTCAATAACGATATTGCCGCCCGTGTCAGCGAATAAAATTTCCACCATTCCAGCACGCCGGGACAAAACCGCACGCTGGTTCATGTAACCTTTATCGGTAATTTCATTAGCATCAATGTTAGGCGGTTCGGTCATAATAAGCGCCCGCATTATCCGGGTGCTACTACCCGGATTGTTGATATTGTGACTTTGCAATCCTTCAACCAAAGCCTGCCGCACGCTCGGCTGCTCAATAACTTCATCTAGAGGCGCTTCCGCCTCCAGATCGGGACAGAGCGCCCGGCAACCAACAATGTTCGGAAAAACTAAAATCCCAATTTCGTCACGATCATGACCAGCGATGACAGCATCCTGAATGACATTATCGGCGGCAGCGACTACGGTTGTTCGCAAATTGCCAACGGACACCCAGGTCCCAGTCGATAATTTAAAGTTTTCGGAAACTCTGCCGTCAAAGACAATTCCTTTGCGAGGATCGAGTGGGTCTTCGTAGCGGGCGGCATCGCCAATACAATAGAAACCATCTTCATCAAAAACTTCCTTAGTAAGTTCCTCCTGCTTCCAGTAACCCGGCATAATGTTGGGCCCGCGGACTCTTACCTCAAGCTTATCTTCGTTTGGAACTAGTTTAATCTCGGTACCGGGAATCGGCAGACCGATCACACCGGCCTTTTTAATCGGCCAATAAACAATCGTATTGTCCGGCGCTGTCTCTGTCGACCCCCAGCCCGAGAGCATCATCACCCGCTGACCTGTGGCTTTTCCCGAAAGCACTTCGAGACGCTCCCAGGCAGTTTGCGTTAACGCCGCTGCAGCATAAAAAATAACGTCAAGATTTTTGAAGAAAGACTCTCGTAATTCTGCGTCACTCTCTAAATAGGGTAGCAGCATATCAAACCCACGCGGCACATTGTTATAGATGGTCGGTGATATATCTTTGAGGTTGGCCACGGTTTGCTCGATTATTCCAGGAGCCGGTTTGCCACCATCGACATAGATCGTCCCGCCATTGCGCAAAGTCATATTGAGCACAAAGTTACCGCCAAACGTATGGTTCCACGGCAGCCAATCGACAACGACCGGTGGCTTTTCACTGACAAATGACCAGCATTGAGCCATTGCTTGCTGATTGGAGCACAACATACGCTGGGTATTGATCACGCCTTTGGGCTGACCGGTTGAACCGGATGTAAAAAGTATTTTGGCGATCGTGTCCGGGCCAACTTTGGCGTAAGCTTGATCTACATCTGTTGTTGGTTCGGTGGCGAGCAGATCACCAAATAGTGTCGATTTTCCGGTTTTCGGCGAATTTTCACTGACGACAATTTCGACTTCGCCAATGTCAATGGCTTTGAGTGCATTGCCAAACTTTTCACCATCGGCGACATAGACCAGGCCGGGCGATACCATACCGATGATATATTTAAGTTTGCCAAAGTCCTGCGACATCAGAGAATAAGCTGGCGAGATTGGCACCACTGGAATACCGACATGCATTGCGCCAAACAGCAGCAGAGCATTGTCAACGGCATTATCTGACAGTATGGCAACAAGCCGGTCAACCGACAAATTACGATTGAGCAAAGCTTGGCCGATCGATTTTACCTGAGTGAGAAAATCTTTGTAAGAGACCCGGCGCCATTCGCCATTAGGTCCAGTCCGGTCGGCAACAAAAATGGCATCTGGCGTTTCTTCTGCCCAGGCAACAAGCCAGGCATTTTGCGAATCTGGATACTCACCGATTGGCTGAGGTGAGCGCAGAATGACACCGCCATCACCTAAATTCTCAACCTCAACTTCCGGTGAAGCCATCGGAATCATTTTTTCTGGGGCGGCCATAAAATTCTCTCCCTAATATTTCGCCTTTTAGTCGCCTTTTTAGCTGACTTATTGTATCTTAATACCCTAAATAAACGGCACTAGGGAACGGTAATTATGATAAAAAAGCCAGTTTTTAAATTTCAGCCGTCACTTCAGAAATTAGTTATAATTTCTGCGACAATTCTAATAGCCCAGGCCACTTCCAAAACTTCGAAAATTTCTTGCTTATGAGAGAAGTGTAAAGTCGATGGATTTACGCAACATCGCCATTATCGCCCATGTTGATCATGGTAAAACGACCCTGGTGGATTGCCTGCTCAAACAAAGCGGCGTCTTTCGCGAAAACCAGCAAGTACAGGAACGCGCAATGGATTCCACTGATTTGGAGCGCGAGCGCGGCATCACGATCCTGGCGAAATGTACGTCGGTTGAACGGAACGATGCGCGCATCAATATCATCGACACACCGGGTCACGTGGATTTTGGTGGCGAGGTGGAGCGCATCTTAAGCATGGTTGATGGCGTTGTCGTTCTTGTTGATGCTGCCGAAGGTCCGATGCCGCAAACTAAATTCGTATTAGGCAAGGCACTTGGACTTGGCCTTCGTCCGATGGTTCTGATCAACAAAGTCGATCGCCCTGATCAGCGCGCCGACGAGGTATTAGACGAGATATTTGATTTATTTGCAGCCCTTGATGCTGATGAGTATCAGCTCGATTTCCCGCATCTTTATTCTTCCGCCAAAGAAGGCTGGGCTGCGGTTGAACCCGAAGGCCTCAAAGACAACATGGACCCGCTGTTTGATCTGATCCTACGGCATGTGCCAGCGCCAAGCGTCGAAGCAGAAGGTGAATTCACCATGCTGGCGACCACTTTAGAATATGATCCTTACCTTGGCCGCATCCTCACCGGCAAAATTGCATCGGGTAAAGCTTCCCGCAACATGGCAATTCGTGCGCTCAACCGTGATGGCAAAGTCGTTGAAGATAGCCGCGCCACTCAACTGCTCACTTTCCGTGGCTTAGAACGCATCCCTGTTGAAGAAGCTGAAGCCGGTGATATCGTCGCCATTGCTGGACTGACCAAAGCAACAGTTGCCGACACCATCTGCGCGCCAATAATTGAACAGGCAATCGATTCACAGCCAATTGATCCGCCGACCTTGTCGATAACTTTTTCAATCAACGATTCACCTTTGGCCGGCACCGAGGGCGATAAAGTGACCTCGCGGGTTATTTTAGACCGCCTGTTGCGTGAAGCCGAAGGTAATGTCGCATTACAAATTACGACCACTACTGATTCGAACGCCTTTGAAGTTGCAGGGCGGGGCGAGCTTCAACTGGCAGTTCTCATTGAAACCATGCGGCGTGAAGGTTTTGAACTGTCAATTAGCCGTCCCCGCGTGGTTTATCAAGAAGACCCGGAAACCGGTCAGCGCCTGGAGCCGATTGAAGAAGTCGTTATTGATGTCGACGAAGAATTTTCCGGCACCGTGGTTGAGAAAATCTCCGCCCGCAAAGGCGAAATGCTCGATATGCGGCCCTCAGGCAGCGGCAAGCAACGGCTGGTTTTCCATGTCCCTTCACGGATACTTATTGGCTATCACGGTGAATTCCTCACCGACACCCGTGGCACCGGCATCATCAACCGGTTGTTCCACGGCTATGCACCCTATAAGGGACCGATTGATAAACGGCGGAATGGCACACTCATTTCCTTAGGCGACGGCAAAGCGGTGGCCTATGCGCTGTGGAATCTTGAGGAACGTGGGCCGATGTTTATCAATGCTGGCGACAAAGTCTATGGCGGCATGATCATCGGTGAGCACAGCCGTGGCAATGACCTTGAAGTTAATCCACTCAAAGGCAAACAGCTCACTAACATTCGAGCTTCCGGCAAAGATGATGCAGTTGATTTAACGCCGCCGATTGAAATGGGGCTGGACAAAGCCATCGCCTATATCGGTGATGATGAGCTGGTCGAGGTTACGCCGCAATCGGTCCGGCTGCGCAAACGCTATCTCGACATCCACAAGCGCAAACGGCAAAACCGCAAGGCAGAATCGGCTTAATTCACAGGCCTGATATTTACTTCACCCTTGGCCGTTCTTTCGCGCCATTGGCTTGGCGTTTTTCAAGATTTGCTGTCGGTGTGTCCGGCGAAATCACCTCACGGTAATTGGATAGGGCTTAAATTCGTTCCCACCACTCGGCAACGCGAGGCCGGCTATCTTGCCACATACTATCAAAAGATAAATACGAGAGCCGCAACATTTAAGGCGTTACCACCACATCGGCCAGCGTGTATTCCTCTCCCAACAGCCACGGTCCACCGAATTCATCCAGCGACGCTTCAACATTGGCGATCATTTTATCCATAGTTTTTATGGCGTTCTTAAAAAAGGGCTAATCGACGCCGTCATGGTGAATAGCTCGTTGTTACTCGCGCTTGGTGACGTCGGTCATTTTATTAAAATGCGCTTCCATCTCTGCCGACATAAATTTTTCCCCAGAAATTTATTTCACCTTAAAGCAAAAAAAAATAGTGCGGGAAACATTGGAGGACTCATGCTATCAGCACCTCTCCATCACTGAACAGACACAATTATGACACCACCCGAAACCGTTAAGATAACAATCAAGCGTCATGCGCGCGATATTTTTCACCTCGCGGTGCCAACTATTATGGCGCGCGCCGGCATGATGGTGATGATGATCGTCGATGCAGTTATGGTTGGCCATTATTCAGCGCCGGAACTGGCCTACCAAAGTATCGGGCTGGCACCGATGATGTTTCTTATGGTGAGCAGCTTTGGCCTGTTGACGGGCACGTTGGTGATGACGGCGTACTACCTCGGGGCTAAGGAACCTGAACAATGCGGCGCCGTGTGGCGCCGCTCGATAACCTACGCCTTCGCTCTTGGGCTGATTGGCTTGGTATTATCGAGTTTTGGTGAAGAGTTCTTACTGCTAACCGGACAGTCTCAGGAACTGGCCCAAGGAGGCGGCAAGATTATTGGCATTATTGGCTGGAGCATGCCGCCAATGCTCATATTTGTCGCCACCGGCTTTTTTCTCGAAGGTCTCAAACGGCCCAAAGTCGGCATGTATATTATGATAATCGGTAATTTATTTAACGTCATCCTCAATTGGGTTCTGGTCTTTGGTCATTTCGGCGCACCGGAAATGGGAGCGGCGGGATCAGCCTGGTCAACTGTATGCGTACGAGCCATCATGATGGGCTGTGTTCTATATTACGTTTGGAACCTCAAAAATCACGAGGAATTGGCTATCCGCAGGCACGCCAATTTGATTTTGGGTGGCGGCTGGAGTGCTTGGGTAAAACTGCGTCAAATCGGCCTCGGTGCCGGTGCCAGTAGCGCCATCGAATCCGGCGCCTTTTCCTCGATGAGCCTGTTTGCCGGATTGTTGGGTGTAATGCCGCTCGCAGCTTTTTCAATCGCCTTCAACGCGCTGGCGCTTACTTTTATGTTTGCCCTCGGGCTCGGCTCGGCGACGGCAGTGTGTGTCGGCAATGCCCACGGGCGAGGAGAGCGGCGTGACATGGTTTATGCCGGCTGGACCGGTCTTGGGCTGACGGTCATTGCGATGAGCCTGCTCGGCATTATTCTGCTCGCCTTCAATGTGCAAATCGCTGTGGGGTTCACTGACAATCTGGATTTGGTCAGCCGCGCTGCACCATTAATTGGCTTCATCGCTTTGGTGCTAATTGCTGATGGCGGCCAGAGCGTCATGGCCCATGCTTTGCGGGGATGTAGCGAAACTTGGGTGCCGGCAGCCCTTCACGTCATCGCTTATCTGTTCATTATGATCCCACTCGCCTGGTATCTGTCACTCCCTGCCGGACGTGGTGCGATTGGGCTTTTCGAAGCAATACTGATCGCCAGCATCGTTTCGCTATCTCTCGCGTCAATTCGCTTCTGGATAATTTCACGGAAAAATTAGGCTGCTAACTGCTGGCGCAATCGACACAAAGCGGGGCGGCGGGATCAAACTCTAATCTCTTGGGAGAGATATCTTCACCGCAATGGGTACAAAAGCCGTATTCACCCGCTTTGATTCGTTCAAGAGCGGCGTCAATTTTGTGCAACTCGATTTCGCGGCGGCGTTCTTGTTCGAGGGCCATTTCATGCACTTGCATAGCATCCATACGGGACAGTCGGCCCACCTGAGACTGGTCAAGTTCAACAGGTTTGCGGTCATCTTCGGTTAACTCGACGCGCTCAAGAAGTTCTTTCCGCAACCTTTCAAGCCACTTTTTTATCTTCTTTAAATCGGTGTTTTTTGCCATGGTTTTCAACCAAGTTTAGTACACTGGCCACAGGTCTGTAATTCTAGCACAAATTGGTGTTGTATCCAGTATTCTTAAATTCTAGTTTGTCGGCATCAATCTATTACCAGTTTAAAGGGACCTGAAACATGACCGTCGTCGACATTCACACCCACATGTTTGGCAATTCCTGGCTCGACATGCTGCATAAACATGGCGGCCCGACCTACAGCGCCGGCACGATGGAGGATGGCCGCGACTATCTGGTGGAAAAAGGGGCGACTGCCTGCGCCTTGGAAAAGGAAGCCTTCGACTATGACGCGCGCATCGTTGCCATGAATGAACACGGTATCGACGTTTCAATTGTTTCATTAACTTCGCCCAATGTTTATTGGGGCGGCGAAGAAGTCAGCGCCAAGACCGCCCAGCTGGCAAATGATGAGATGGTGGCGGGCCAGATAGCCTATCCGGATCGCATTCGCTGGTTTGCCTCCCTACCATTCGAATATCCGGATAAAGCTATCGCCGA
>PVBE010496854.1_pt1 | contig 11135 bp, 7 predicted proteins | sample 1631181 | NCBI WGS metagenome assembly PVBE01 (sample SAMN08397723, study PRJNA350692) | Marine metagenome, whole genome shotgun sequencing project. | isolation source: water | place: Pacific Ocean | collected 2012-04 | reverse complement strand
CTGCGAGAGGCCGCCGCGCGCACCATAGACGAGCTATGGCAGATCATCGCCGAGATCATCGACGACTTCACACCCACCCAATGTCAATATTTCTTCACCGCAGCCGGATATGAACCGGATTAAATTGAATCCGCTCTAGCCCTGCACGCAGGAGAGAAGGTGCCTCGTATAGGGGTGGCGCGGCTCGGCGAACAGCGCCTGGGTGCGGTTGGCCTCGACGATGCGCCCCGCCTGCATCACCGCGACGCGGTCGCAATAATGCGCGGCGATGCCGAAATCGCCGGTGATGACGAGCCGCGCCGTGCCTGATTCGCGCGCCAGATTGCGCGTCAGATCCAACACCTGGCGCTGAATGGTGACGTCGAGCCCGGCGGTGGGTTCGTCGGCGATCAACAGGCGCGGGCGGTACATCAGGGCCAGGGCGAGACAGACGCGCTGCGCCATGCCGCCGCTCAATTCATGCGGATAGGCGCCGAGGCGCAGCTCCGGGTCGGTGATGCCGACCATTTCCAGCAATTCGATGGCGCGCGCCAGCGTCGCCTTGGTGGCGATCTTCTCATGCGACTGCAGGGCGCTGACCAGCATCGCGCCGACCGTGGTCAGCGGGTTGAGTTGCGATTTGGCGTTGGGCAGGATGGCGGCGATTTCGCGCGAGCGCAGCTTGCGCATCTCGCGCTTTTCCATGCCGACAAGATTGGTCGCGCCGTAATGCACCGTGCCGGAGGTCACTTCGAGGGGAAACGGCAGAAGCTGCAGAACGGTTTTCACCAGCACCGATTTGCCGGAGCCGGATTCGCCGACGATGGCCATGCTTTCGCCGGGCGCCAGCGAGAACGAGATATCGCTGATCAATTCCTGGCCGCCGGCATCGCCGACCGCGACGTGCAGATTCGTTACCGCGAGGACGGGCGCTTCGCTGCCCGGCGCCGCGTTTAACGCGCTCGCCACCGCCGCCGTTTCGCCACCGCCGCCGCCGTCGCCTGTGCTGCCGGCACTTTCGAGCGCGGCGGTGCGGCGGCGGTCGACATCCTTGCGCACCGCGCGCGGCTCCATCGCAAGGTTCAGTATCTCGCCGAATATGCCGAACGAGAACACCGTAAGGCCGAGCGCCACGCCCGGGAACAGCGCCGGCCACCACTGCTCGATGATGAGATATTTGGCGCCCGAAGCGATCATCGCGCCGAGCTCGGGCGTCGGCGGCCGCACCCCGGCGCCGACGAAGCTCAGCCCCGCCGTTAAGAGGATGGCAAAGCCGACCGTGACCGAAACCTGCACCATCACCACCGGAAAGGCGTTGGGAAAAATATGCCGGAAGCCGAGCCGCATCTCGGTGTTGCCGACGGCGCGCGCCGCCTCGGAGAACGGCCGCTGCACCAGCGACAGCACCTCGGAGCGCACCAGGCGGATGAATACCGGCGTGTTGACGAAGGCGATGGCGATGATGATGTTGGTGATGCTGCCGCCGAACACCGCCACCAGCACCATGGCGAAGACGAACACCGGAAAGGATTGCATGACTTCAAGGAGGCGCATGAAGGTTTCGGCGAAGGCCGTGGCGCCGGCCTTGCCGCGGCTCTCGTAAAGCGCGACGAGAACGCCCAGCGGTGCGCCGAGGACGACCGATATGAAGGTCGCCACGACGCCGATGACGACGTCGGTGCGCGGCGCCGCGAGGACGCGCGAGAAGATGTCCATGCCGTTTTCGTCGGTGCCCAGCCAATGTTTTCCGCCCGGCGGCAACAGCCGCGACAGCGGGTCCGCCGTCTCGGTCGGGAAGGGCGCGAGATAGGGGCCGAATAAGGTCAGAAAGATGATGCCGAAGAAAATGCCGAGCACGGCGAGCTGCCATTTCGGCAGGCTCCGGAGAGTGCGTTTGATGCGCAGCCACATATGGCGCTACAGCGCTTGGCGGCCGGTCATCGCGACCCCACCGCCTTGATGCGCGGGTCCATGGCGAACTGCACCAGGTCGACGGCGAGATAGACCAGCATGGTGAAAATGGCGGCGAACGAGACGAAGCCCTGCAGCGGCGCGTAATCCGCGGTGACGATCGCCTGTACCGCATATTGCCCGAGCCCGGTGAGGTTGAACACCGTCTCGACCAGCACCGCGCCGCCCAAGAGGAACATCACCACGACGCCGGTGATGACGATGGTCGGCCCCGAAGCGACCCGCGCGGCGCGCAGAAACACGGTGCGCGGCTTGATGCCGACGGCCTCGGCATAGACCGTGTAATCGGCCTGTAGCGCGCCCTCCATCTGGCTCCTCAGCATCTTGAAGATGGGCGCGCCATAGACGAAAGCGAGGGTGAAAACGGGCATGACCAAATGCCAGGCGCCGGACCAGAAATTATCGAAATCGCCGGCGATCAGCGAATCGATGAGTACCGAGCCGGTGACGAAGGGCGATTCGAAATCGAGAATGCCGAGCCGCCCCTCCGGCCCCGGAAGAATTCCGGCATGGGTGAAGAATGCAAAAATAAGCACCAGCCCGAGCAGGAAGTCGGGCAGCGCGCCGGCCAGCATGCCGTAGCCGAAGGTGATGTTCTGAAAGAACCTGACGATGCGGTTTTTGGTGTGGCTGGCGGTGATGATGGCGAGCGGCACCAGGAACAAAAAAACCAGGATCAGCGCCAGGGTGATTATTTCGATGGTGACGGGAATGCGCTGGATGAGGTCGTCGAGCACATAGGTATTGTTGACCCAGGATTCGCCGAGGTCGCCGGTGAAGGCTTTTTCGAGCCAGGCGCCGTATTGCTCGAATATGGGGCGGTCGAGCAGCCATTTTTCGCGCAGCGCCTCGACCGCCGATTCGGGCGCCAGCGGCCCCAGCGACATGCGCGCCGGGTTGCCCGGCAACATGCGGACGAGCACGAAGGTGATCAAAGAGATCAGCACTATCTGCGGAATCAGAAAGACGAATCTGAGGCCGAGATAGGCGGCAAAACGCATTCAGATTGTTCCCGTCATTGCGCCCGCCATATGTGCGCCGGCCATATGTTCCCGGTGGCCAAAAGCGCACGCGTGGGAGCGCGCGAATGGGGTTGAGAAAAGGCGCGCCGCCCGCGGCGATGTCGGGCCGCAGGCGGCGCGGTCTCGTTTACTCCGCGATCGTCATCTCGTTGACGTGATAATATTGCGTCGTATACCAGCGGAACCCGCTGACCTTGCGCGACAGGCCGACGGCAAAATAATGCTCGCCGATCCAGCCGAGCGGGGCCAGGTCGTGGATATATTCCTGGATGCCCTCATGCGCCGCGATGCGCGCACCCGGCTCGACCACACCTTCGCCGTCCTTCAAGGTCTGGTCGACCTTGGGGTCGGAAAAATTATGGTAGTTGACCAGGGCGCCGGTCGGCCAAACCAGCTTCAAGGCATAGTTGATGTCGGGCTGGATCGGCATATCGGTCCACAGCGCCAGCGAGCCTTTCTTGCTCTGTACGGTATCGGACCATGCGGCGGTCGGCAGTTTCTTCAATGTGAGATTGATGCCGGCCTTCTTGAAATCGCTCTGCAGCAGGATCGAGATGGATTCCTGGGCGGCGTCACAGACGCAGAATGAAAGCTCGGCGTCGAAGCCGTTTGGAAATCCCGCTTCGGCCAGAATCCGCTTCGCCTTGGCCGGGTCGAAATCATATTTGAGCCAATTCTCATAGCCCGGATAGGTGCTCGGCATGACACCCTGCCAATTGTTCATCATGCCGTGATAGATGTTATTGACGATGGCCTCGCGGTTGATCGCGTGGTTGATCGCCTGGCGCACTTTGACATTATCGAAGGGCGCCATCTCATTGTTGATCATCACCCACATCGATTGGTTGCCGCGCACGGCGACACCGCGCGCCTTGTCGGACGCGGCGAGCGCCACGATCTCGTCGGGCGTCAGCCCTTCGGCCATGTGAATCTTGCCCTGTTGCAGGAGCGCCACCCGATTGGCCGATTCCGGCACCACCAGATAGATGATCTTCTTGATCTCGGGCGCGCCGCGCCAGTAATTCTCGTTCGCTTCCATGACAACGCGCTTGCCCGGCGACCATTCGGTGACGCGGTAGGCGCCGAATCCGCCGCCATTGGTGGCGACCCATTTGTTGGCCCAGGGATCGTCCTCGGTGGCGTTCCTCTTCATCTCGGTCGAATCGAGCCAGGGGTTGTAATAGTTTGTCAGCGCCTTGCAGGCCAGCGGCATGCCGGCCGAGGAGGTGATCTCGACGGTATATTTGTCGATCTTCTTATAGCCGCCGCTCTCCGGCGGGTTGATCGTCTGGCCCGGCATGTTGACCAGGAATTCGAGGAAATTGTTGATCGCGCCGGTCGCTTTGCCGCGCTCGATGCGCCACAGGATATCGTCGGCGGTGAGCTCGTTGCCCCACGGTGAAATCACGCCTTCGCGAATATGGTAGACGGCGCGCTTGCCATCGGCGTCGAGATCGCATTTTTCGATGATCCCGGGAATCAGCTTCTTCTGCCCGATATAATCGGGATATTTGAAGCCGGGGATGGTCGAGGGATCCCAATCGTCGCCGGTCGAGAAGGGAAAATCGATCCACTCCCAACTCATGCCGTCCTCCAGCACCTGGGCGCCCATGCTCCAGGTCTGCGGGCTGACATGCTTGTCGACGTCGATGCCCTGCGGCAGGGCGCCGATGGCGATGACCATGGTATCTTCGCCGGCCTTGGCCATGCCCGGCGCGAGAGACGTGCCGGCGGCAATGAGCGCGGCGACGGTGGCGCCCAACAGGCCGCGTTTAAAGAGAACTCCCAGTTTCATGATTCGATCTCCCTCTTATGCCGTTTTGTTGATCCGGTTCGGTGCGCTAATGAACGATCGTTTGTTTTATTACGCCAAGACTATCACTTTCGGAAAATGGCGGTCAACAAACGGCCACAGGTCAGCGGCGGCGGCGCGCCGTCAAGCCTGGGTGCTGGCCGCGACGTCGCGCCACCGGCGGCAGGCGGAAAAATGGTCGGGCTCGATCTCGACCATCGGCGGAACCTCGCTCCGGCAGGCATCCTCGCGGATCGGGCAGCGGCCATAGAGCGGGCATTCGGGCTTGGGGTTGATGGCGGTGGGAATTTCGCCCTCGATGACATAGGGGTCTGGCGCCCGCTCCGGATCCGGGAACAGCACGGCGGAAAGCAGCGCCCGGCTATAGGGGTGGCGCTGGCTGTGCATGATGATATCGGTCGGCGCATGCTCGACGATATGGCCGAGATACATGATGGCGATGCGATGGCTGATCTTGGCGACCGAGGTCAGGTCGTGCGAGATGAAAATATAGGCGGTGCCTAGCTCGTGCTGGATTATCCGCAGCAGTTCGAGAATTTCGGCACGCGCCGAGGGGTCGAGCATGGAGGTCGGCTCGTCGAGCACGACGAATTCGGGCTTGGTCGCCAGCGCCCGCGCGATGCCGACGCGCTGCTGTTCGCTGGCCGTCAGATCGGCCGGATAATAATGGTAGAAATGCTCGCCGAGGCCGACCAGGCGCATCATCTCCGCCACCCGCTCGGCGCGCTCGGCACGTTTCATGCCGTGCAGGGTGAGCGGCTCTTCAACCGTTTGCGAAACCGTCAGGCGCGGGTTGAGCGAGCCGAACGGGTCCTGGAAGACGAGCTGCATATTGGCACGCAAATCGCGCAGCCGCTTGGCATCGAGTTCGGTGATGTCCTCGCCGTCGAGGATGATACGGCCCTCGGTCGGCTCGATGAGGCGCAGAATGCAGCGCCCCACCGTGGTTTTTCCCGAGCCGCTCTCGCCGACCAGGCCCAATGTTTCGCTGCGCTTCAAACTGAACGAGATATTGTTCACCGCGATCAGGTCGGCGTCCTTGGCGATGACGAAAATCTTGGTGAGATCCTCGACTTCCAGCATGTTGGTCATGATCGGCGTTCCCCCGCACAGCCCCCGGCCGGCGCTGCCGCGCTCATCAATAATCCAGTTTGCCGGCGATTGCCAATCAGCATGCCAATCAGCATGAAAGCCCCGCTTCATGCCCTTCATGGATGGCGGCGGCCATGTTGCGTGGCGCCCGGCAGTCGCCGGCGGCCTGCACGTCGAACCCCAGCTCGGCGAAACCTGCCGCCAAATCAGCCACGCTGACGCGCGGCGTCGCATAGGCCAGGCACGACACATCGCCGATTTCACTTTCGTCGCCATTGAGGGCGTTCAGGTAGGTGAGGCGCCCCCCGTCGAGCGCCGTCGGCAGGCTGAGCGGGATGATCTCGACGCGCAGCGCGGCGAGGCGGCGAAACACGCCGATCAAGGAGATATAGTTGACCTTGGAGCCGATCGTCGGGCGCGGGGTCATGATGACCGTCCTTTCGAAACGCGCGGCGAACAATTCGGCGGCGGCGTAAACCGCGGCGCCGTGGTCCTGATCGAAGAGAATGGCGGTGCCGGCGCGGCGCGCCTGCGATTCGAGCAGGTCCCGCGTGGCGCTTTTGAGGTCGCGCGCATCGGCGCCCGGCGCCAGGCTTGCCGGCCAGGCCAGCGCCGCGCCGCTGGCGAGAATCACCTGGTCCGGCTCGAGGGCGGCGATCTCCCCGGCGCCGGCGCGCTTGCCGAGATGCATCTCCACGCCGGCCTCGGCGGCGCGGGCGCATTGAAAATCGATGGCGTCGGCGATGTCGGCGCGCCCGGGCAGGCGGGATTCCCATAGCGCGCCGCCGCCGGGCTGAGGCGAAGCGCCGAACAGATGCACCTCATGGCCGCGCGCCGCAGCGATCCACGCCGCTTCCAGCCCGGCGACGCCGGCGCCGACGACGGCGATGCGTTTGGCTTTCGCTGCACTTCCTGGCGCCCAGCCGATTTCACCGCGGCTCGCCAATTCGGGATTGTGCACGCAGATCATGCCGCGCTCGGCATGGATTTCGCCCCAGCAATAATTGCAATAGATGCAGGGGCGAATCTCGCCCTCGCGCCCGTCACGCGCCTTGTTGGCCCAGGCGGCATCGCTCACCAGGGCGCGGCTGAAGCCGACCAGATCGCCGCAGCCCTCGACCAGCGCCCGCTCCGCCGCCGCCGGCGATTCGATGCGCCCGAGCGTCACCGTGGGCACGCCGGCGCACAGCTTGCGCATGCGCGCATGGAGATGCAGATAGGGGTGTTTGTCAAAATGCATGTCGGGCAGATGATTTTCCAGGCTGGGGCTCGAATTGCCCTGGCTGAAGGCGAAATAGTCGAGCCCGCCGCCGGCCATAAAGAGCTTGACGATCTGCTCCGCCTCGGCCGGGTCGATGCCGCCGGCGACGCCCTCGTCGCAGGGCATTTTGAGGCCCATCAGCAGGCCGGCGCCGCAGCGCTGGCGGATGCCGGCAATCATCTCGCGCACGAAGGTCAGGCGGCCTTCGCGGCTACCGCCATATTTATCGTCGCGGTCGTTGGAGAAGGGCGACATGAACTGGGTGAGCAGATAGCCATGCGCGCCGTGCAGCTCGACGCCGCTGAAGCCGGCGCGCTGCAGCCGTTCGGCGGCGTCGACGAAGCTCGCGATCATCTCCTCGATCTCGCCCAGCGTCATCTTGTGCGGCACCGTCCAGCTCAGCGGGTCGGGCCGCGCCGAGGCGCTTACCGGCGTCGCCAGCGGGCTCCACAATTGCTGCCGCCCGACATGGCCGAGCTGCCCGACGAGGCGGCAATCCTCCTCTTCCACCGCCGCCGCCCAGCGCTTGAGCGCATCCAGATTGGCCTCGTCGAAAACGCTCACCAGGAACGGATTGGCCAGTGACGTGTGGTGTACCGGCATCAACTCGGTCACAATCATCGCCGTGCCGCCCGCCGCCCGCGCCCGGTGATATTCGATCAGCCGCTCGCTCGGCCTGGTGTCGGCGCCGTAACCGGTGACCGTCGCGGTATGAACGGTGCGGTTGCGCAAACTGTGGGCGCCGAGGCGGAGCGGCGAGAAAAGCGTGGGATAAGCCATGACGGAATCGGCCGTGCGAAGGTTGAGATTGGCGGCGATAGTGAAGGCATCGGCGTGATGAAGCAATTCGACTATGTCATCGTCGGCGCCGGCACCGCCGGCTGCGTCCTCGCCAACCGTCTCAGCGCGGAGGCCGGGGTCTCGGTTCTGCTGCTCGAGGCGGGCGGGCCGTACCGCCATCCGATGCTGCCGATTCCGATGATGGCGGGGCTTTCCTATTTCGTGAAATCGACCAACTGGAACTATCACAGCGCGCCCGAGCCGCATCTCGATGGCCGGCGCATCGCGTGGCCGCGCGGCAAGGTGCTGGGCGGCACCTCGGCCATCAACGGCATGATGTATATGCGCGGCCACCGGCGCGATTACGATGGCTGGGCCGAATCCGGCCTCACCGGCTGGTCCTATGAAGAGGTTCTGCCCTATTTCAAACATGCCGAGGGGCACCACGGGCGGCGCGATGAATATCACGGCAATGACGGCCCCTTCACCGTTACCTGCGCGAAATCGGACAACCCCCTCTATGGCGTTTTTCTCGACGCCTGCCGCCAGGCCGGCCATGCCGAGACCGATGATTTCAACGGCGCCCGGCAGGAAGGCATGGGGCGGCAGGATTTCAACATCGAGAAGGGGCGCCGCGTATCCAGCGCCACCGCCTATCTCGAGCCGGTGCGCCGGCGCGTCAATCTGAAGACCATCACCCGCGCTCATGCCACGCGCCTCTTCGTCGAAGGCGGGCGGGCGGTGGCCGTCGAATATGCCGCCGGCGGCAGGGGCGGGCGCAAAAGGACGGTACATGCGGCGCGCGAGGTCATCCTCTGCGGCGGCACGGTAAATTCGCCGGCCTTGTTGCAGTTCTCCGGCATCGGCGATGGCGCGATGCTGAAGGCGCTCGGTATTCCGCTCACCGCCGAGCTTCCCGGCGTCGGCGAAAATCTACAGGATCATCTCGGCGCCTATGTGCAGAACCACTGCCTCGAGCCGGTAACCCTCTACCGCCTGTTCCGCGCCGATCGCGCCCTCCTCGCCCTGCTCCGCGTCTGGCTGTTTGGCAGCGGCCCCGCCGCCTCGGTCGCCCTCGAAGCCGGCGGCTTTCTGCGCACCCGGCCCGAGCTTGAAATTCCCGATATTCAAATCACCTTCATCCCCGGCCTTTCGCTCGATACGACGCGCGCCAAGCAGGGGCGGCACGGCTTCCTCACGCATTTTTATCTGGCCCGCCCAGCGAGCCGCGGGCGGGTGACGATCGCCTCCGCCGATCCCTTCGCAGCGCCCCGCATCGAGCCCAATTCCATGGCCGAGGCGGCCGACCGGCGGGTGATGCGCGACGGCGTGCGGCTGGTGCGCAATATCATGGCCCAGGCCGCCTTCGCGCGTTATCGCGGCGCCGAAATATCGCCGGGCGCCGGCACCGACAGCGATGACGGCATCGATGACTGGCTGCGCGCTAACGCCACCACCGTCTGGCATCCGGTCGGCACCTGCAAGATGGGAAGCGGCGGCGATGCGGTGGTCGATGCCGAACTGCGCGTGCATGGGGTGGCGGGCCTGCGCGTCGTCGACGCCTCGGTGATGCCCGAAATCATCGCCGGCAACACCGCCACACCGACCATCATGATCGCCGAAAAGGCGGCGGATATGATATTGGGCCACCCGCCGCGCAGATGAAAAACATGACCGGCGCACCGGACAGCGCATAAACATAAAGGAGACAAGGCGATGGACAACTGGCTGAAGGCAGCACTGGATTACATCCCGCAATGGCTCGAATATCAGATGCGGCTCGGCGACCAGCCCGGCTGTGCCGTCGCCGTCGCCCATAAGGGGCGAATCGTTTTGGAAGAAGCGTTCGGTGTCGCCGATATCTCGACCGGCCGCCGCCTGACGCCGCGCCACCGCTTTCGCGTCGCCTCGCATTCCAAGAGCTTCACATCGGCCGCTATCTTCAAGCTGCGCCAGGCCGGCCGGCTCCGCCTCGACGATGCGGCCGGGCGCTATGTCGACGGCTTGCACCCGGTGGTGGCGCAGGCGACGCTCAGCCAGTTGCTGTCGCACGGCGCCGGCCTGATCCGCGACGGCGAGGATGCCGGGCAGTGGCAGGACCGGCGGCCGTTCCTAGGCGAATCGGAGCTGCGCGCGGCGCTCCGCGAGCCACCGGTGATCAACGCCGGCACGCGGCTCAAATATTCCAATCACGGTTTCGGCCTGGTCGGCCTGATCATCGAGGCGGTGACCGGCGAGACTTATTGCGATTGGGTGAGGCGTGAAATCACCGGCGCCGCCAAGCTCGGCGAGACCGAGCCCGACGGGCCGGCGGCGCGCGGCGTCAAAGTGGCGCGCGGGCACAGCCGCGCCCTCCCGCTCGGCCGCCGCCTCATCGTGCCCGGCGACAACCCGACGCATGCGCTGGCACCGGCGACCGGATTCATGTCGACGGCGAGCGATCTCGCGCGCTTCTTCGCCGGCCTCGACCCGGCGGTGAAGACCAGCATCCTCACGCCCGCCAGCCGCCGCGAAATGATTCACCGCCAGTGGCGTGACGTCCATGCCGGCGCCGAAAGCCATTACGGCCACGGCATCATGATGGGCAAAGCCGGAGACTGGGAGTGGTTCGGCCATGCCGGCGGCTTCCAGAGCTGCCATAGCCGCACCATCGTTCTGCCCGGCCGCGAGCTCGCCGTTTCGATCCTGACCAACGCCATCGATGGACCCGCCTGGGCGTGGTCCGATGCGCTCATCCATATCCTCCAGACCTTCGCCGAGCGCGACGCGCCGAGCGCCAAGACGCGCGATTGGGCGGGCCGCTGGTGGAGCCTTTGGCGCACCCTCGACTTCGTCCCGATGCGCGATCACGTGCTGGTCGGCGACCCCGCACTACCGGTGCCGTTCACGGATGCCAGCGAGATCGCCGTCGACAAGCGTGACAACGGGACGATCCGCCGGGCGACCGGCTTGGCGAATTTCGCCGAGCAGGCTCGCCTGGTGCGCGGCGTCAACGGCGGCGTGCGGCAAATCTGGTTCGGCGGCACCAAATATTTGCCCGAGAAAGGAATGGCCGCCGAGTTGAAACGAAAATACGGCGGCTAGAGCGGATTCAATGAACACAGAGTCGTAATTCGGGGATTCCCATTTAGTTTGGGATGTGATTCGCTTTCCTTCGATTTGATCTTTTGATTCGAAGGAGGGTTTGATGTCGCGCAGCTACAGTGAGGATCTTCGG
>PVBE010203588.1_pt1 | contig 11135 bp, 11 predicted proteins | sample 1631181 | NCBI WGS metagenome assembly PVBE01 (sample SAMN08397723, study PRJNA350692) | Marine metagenome, whole genome shotgun sequencing project. | isolation source: water | place: Pacific Ocean | collected 2012-04 | reverse complement strand
TGTTCGTGCCTGCGCTCACCGCGTGGCCGGCTGCGCAATCCCGACCAGCTCCACCGGCCACGCTGCGGCTGGAACCGAGGCCCACCATGAACTAACATTCAAACCGGACCACACAATGGGGGCTGGTCAGTTGGTGACGTTCTTTCCTTCCCATGGTCCCAGGCGCGCCAATTCACCGGTCGCGCCCCGTCTCGTTTCGCCCTACGCGGCCCGATAGACACGTCCGGCCGCCCCGCATAGGATCTGATCGACGACGCGTGCGTCCGGGATGCGAAACGAGGGATCGACCGCCGATGACATCTAAGGACGAGCGTTCGAAGGCCGCGTTCGAGCCCAACCCCGAGGTCATGAAGCTGTGGCCGGACGTCTCCGGCAATGCGATCAACGGGTCGGGCGAGGCGGGGAAAGGACGGCCAAGGCCGGTGTTCTGGCGTACCGACGGGTCCACGCCGCACGCGCCGGTGATGCACTATTTTTTTGAACGCGACAAGGACGTACCGGCGATCATCGAGGCGCGCAAGTATCGGGCGCGGACCTTGGATATTCCGCTCAGCGACGTCGCGCCGGTGGCCGCCGAAAAGGCGGCCGACGCGTGGACCGCGCTGATCAAGGACGCGGCGATCGAGGATGGCGCCGACGACGTCGGTATCTGCCGCTGGCGGGACGCGTGGTCGTTCGAGGACCGGCCCCCGCCGCGAGGCGACTGGGCGATCGTTATGGCGTTCCGGCAGGCTTACGAGCCGATGGCCACCGCGCCCGCCGACGCGGCCTATGTCGAGGTGATGGACCAGTATGGCCGCGCCGGCGCGGCGTCGAAGCGGCTGGCCAACCGGATCCGTGAGCACGGACATTTCGCCGAGGCCAAGACCGGGCCCATGACCGAGGACGTTTTGATGATCCCGCCGGCGATCGCGGCCGGGCTCGGCGAGCTCGGCAAGCACGGCTCGATGATCCACCGGGCGTACGGCGCGAACTTCCGGCTCTCGATGGTGCTGACGGATCTGCCGCTGATGGCAGATGCGCCGGACGTGTTCGGCGCCGATCTGTTCTGTACCAGCTGTCAGGTCTGCACCAACGCGTGCCCACCGCGCGCGATCGTTCCCGACAAGCAGCTGGTTCGGGGCGAAACAAAGTGGTACGTCGATTTCGACAAGTGCATCCCGTATTTCGTCGACTACAAGACCTGCGGCATCTGCCTCGCGGCCTGCCCGTGGAGCCGCCCCGGCCTCGCCGACAACCTGCTCGCCAAGATGGCGCGGCGGTTGTAGCGGGAATCGCCATCGACGAAGAAACCGGCGCGAGGCGAGCCGAGAATGCGCCAAGGCCTGGTCAAATTTTGTCCGCCCGTGGCCGTCGCCGCCGCTTGGCCGGTTTCTTTCCCTGTTTGGCACGGCGCGCGGCCGCGAGTGCATTGCCGGCCCACTCGGCAAGCCGCTCGGGATCGTCGAACACGTCGCCCGGCACCTGCCAGTACGACAGGCTGACCGGCTTCGTCTTGCCCTGATAGGTGAACGGCGCCATGCCGGCGCCCTCGAAGTCGCCGCGGTTGACGTCGTCGGCCTTGAAGTAGAGCGTGTTCCAGCCGATCAGCCCGAACATGACGCCGTCGAGATAGACCCCGAAGCCGCCGAACATACGTCGCGCCGCCACCGGGCCGAACGGCAACAGCCTTCCGACCACTTCATCCGCAAATTCCCGATCGCTCGCCATGGCGCGACTATACGCGACTATACGCGACTATGACGGACAAGCGATCGGTTGTGGAACGCGCGCCTCGCCTGCGGCAAGATGGCGGGAACCGAAAATTGACTAGGGGGACGACATGGCCGGACGAATCGATGCGCGACTGAACGAGCTCGGGATCGAGCTGCCGGCGCCGGTGGCGCCCAAGGCGGCGAAGATCCTGCACTACAAGCAATCGGGTAACCTGCTCTACATCTCGGGCCAGGTGCCCCGGGTCGATGGCGAGATCTCGTTCGTCGGCAAGGTTGGGCGCGAGTACTCCTTGGCCCAGGGCCAGGAGGCGGCGCGAAACTCGGCGCTTTGCGTCCTCGGCGCCGCGCGCGCCGCGCTCGACGGCGACCTCGACCGCGTCGAGGAAGTCGTCCGAGTCAAGGGCTACATCAATGCCGATCCCGACTTCACTCAGATCTCGGAGGTGCTCAACGGCGCGTCCGAGCTGTTGATCGACCTGTTCGGCGATCCAGGGCAGCACTCGCGTACCGCCATCGGTGTCGCCAGCATGCCGTTCGGCGTCGCCATCGAGGTCGAGGCCGTGTTGCAGGTGCGTTAGAATAGGGCACGGTTTTCGAGGAATGCCGTCATGAAGATGCCCGAACCCGATGCCGAGGTGCTGTCGCGGCGGGAGCGCATCGTTCGCGATCTCGCCCGCATCGTGCCGGGCGAGGGCGTCATCGCCGACATCCACGCGCTCAAGGCCTACGAGAGCGATGGGCTGACCGCATACCGCCAGCCGCCCATGGTCGTTGTGCTGCCCGAGACCACCGAGCAGGTCGCGCGAATCCTACGCTATTGTCAGGACGGCGGCATCAAGGTGGTGCCGAGGGGCGCCGGCACGTCACTGTCGGGCGGCGCGCTGCCGCTGGCCGACGGCGTCATGCTCGGGCTCGCCAAGTTCAACCGCATCCTAGATATCGACTACGCCAACCGCTGCGTCGTCGCCCAGCCCGGGGTGACCAACCTCGCCATCACCGACGCGGTCGCTGGCCAGGGCTTCTACTATGCACCCGACCCGTCGAGCCAGATCGCGTGCACCATCGGCGGCAACGTCGCCGAGAACTCGGGCGGGGTGCACTGCCTCAAATACGGGCTTACCACCAACAACGTGCTCGGCATCGAGATGGTGCTGATGGACGGCGAGGTGATCCGTCTCGGCGGCCGCCACCTCGACGCCGGCGGCTACGACCTGCTCGGCGTGATGACGGGTTCCGAGGGATTGCTCGGCGTGATCACCGAGGTGACCGTGCGAATCCTGCGCAGCCCGGCCTCGGCGCGGGCGCTGCTGATCGGCTTCCCGTCGAGCGAGGCGGCCGGCGACTGCGTCGCCCGCGTGATCGCCGCCGGCATCATCCCGGGCGGCATGGAGATGATGGACCGGCTCGCCATCCACGCCGCCGACGACTTCGCCGAGGCAGGCTATCCGCGCGACGCCGAGGCGCTGCTGATCGTCGAGCTCGACGGCCCCGAGGCCGAGGTCGACGACGCCATCGCCCGTGTCGAGGGCATGGCGCGCGATTGCGGCGCGACATCGGTTCGCGCCAGCGCCTCGGAGGAAGAGAGGCTGTTGTTCTGGGCCGGGCGCAAGGCGGCGTTCCCGGCGGTCGGGCGCATCTCGCCCGACTACTACTGCATGGACGGCACCATCCCGCGCCGCCGCCTGCCCGAGGTGCTGGCCCGCATGAGCGAGATGTCGGCGCGCTATCACCTGCGCGTCGCCAACGTGTTCCACGCCGGCGACGGCAACCTGCACCCGCTGATCCTCTACGACGCCAACGAGCCGGGCGAGCTGGAGCGGGCCGAGGAGTTCGGCGCCGAGATCCTCAAGCTGTGCGTCGAGGTCGGCGGCGTGCTGACCGGCGAACACGGCGTCGGCGTCGAGAAGCGCGACCTGATGGGGACCATGTTCTCGGAGACCGACCTGGAGCAGCAGCAGCGCGTCAAATGCGCCTTCGATCCCAAGCAGCTCTTGAACCCGGGCAAGATGTTCCCAACGCTGCACAGCTGCGCCGAGCTTGGCCGCGTCCATATCCGCGGCGGCCAGACCCGGTTCCCCGACCTGCCGAGGTTTTAGTGGGAACGAAACGTATGAATCTCCCTCTCCGCTTGCGGGAGAGGGCCGGGGTGAGGGGTATGCGCGTCAGCGCGTCAAAAGACTCTTTTCGCCGCCCGACGGCGGCGACCCCTCACCCGGCACGCTCCGCGTGCCACCCCCTCCCGCAACGGGAGAGGGTTCAAAGGACCGGACCCGGCCCGCATTACACGTCGTCCGCCAAGGAGGCTAATCAATGAAAATCGCCATTCCCGATCTGATCTCCAATTCTTACTTCCCGGCGCCCGCGGCGGTCGAGCTCGGGTTCTTCGCGGCCGAGGGCCTCGATATGTCATACGAGCTGATCTTTCCCGTCGACGTGGCGAACAAGGCGATGCGCGACGGGGAGGTCGACTTCGTCGCCGGTTCGGCCCATTCGACGCTCGCCGCGTTTCCCGGCTGGAACGGGGCGAAGCTGGTCTGCGCCTTGTCGCGGGGGATGTACTGGCTGCTGGTGATGAACACCGATCTCGCCATCGCGCGCGGCGACGTCGCGGCGCTCAAGGGCCGCCATATCGGCGCCGCGCCGTGGGTCGAGCTCGGCTTCCGGCGGCTGTTGACCGAGTCCGGCATCGATCCCGACAACGATCTCACCATCGCGCCGGTGCCCGGCACCATCCGGCCCGGCGTCTCGTTCGGCGTCACCGCGGCCAAGGCGCTGGAGGACGGCAAGATCGACGGCTTCTGGGCCAACGCCATGGGCGCCGAGGTAGCCGTCCGGAGCGGCGCCGGCACCGTTGTCCTCGATCCCCGCCGCGGCCTCGGCCCCGCGCCCGCGTTCAACTACACATGGCCGACGCTGGCGACGACCGACGCGCTGATCGAACGAGAGCCCGAGACCGTTGCCGCTGCCGTTCGCGCCATCGTCAAGACCCAGGCGGCGCTGGTCGCAGACGTCTCCCGCGCCACCGAGGTCGGCAACAGGACTTTCCCGGCGGCCGAGGCGTCGATGATCGCCGACGTCGTCGCCCGCGACCTGGAATTTTACGACGCGGCGATCTCCGAAGAGTTCGTCGCCGATATGAACCAGTTCGCGATCGATATGGATCTGCTCGACGGGCCGGTCGACTACGACCAGGTCGTCGCGACCCGGTTCAGCGATCTATGGGCCGCTTGAGCCGACCGGACCAGGAGGACCAGCCCGATGAGCCGGAAGATCACGCTGACCGCCAACGACGACCATGCGCTCACCGCTTGGCGCGCCGATCCCGAGAGCGAGGCCAAGGGAGGCGTCGTGGTGCTGCACGCGGTCTTCGGCCTGGCCGACCATATGGGCGACGTATGCGATGCCTTCGCGCGTGACGGCTATGCGGCGATCGCCCCGGCGCTCTACGACCGCGTCGGCGCAGGCATCGTCCATCCCTATACGCGCGACGGCGTGGCGGCGGGCCAGAAATCGTATGCCGCGCCCGGCCGCGATGCGATCCTGGCCGACGTCGAGGCCGCCGCTTCGGCGCTACGTGCCATCGGGAAGGTGGCGATCTCGGGCTTCTGCACCGGCGGCACGTGGGCGTGGGAAGCTGCAGCCGCGCTCGACTTCGACGCCTCGGTCAATTTCTACGGCAGCCACGTGCCCGCCCGCCTCGACATCCAGCCCAACTGCCCGACGATCATGCATTACGGCGATTCGGACATAATCGTGCCGATGGCGGACGTGGAGCGGATCCGCGCCGCCAATCCCGACGTCACGGTTCATGTCTACCCGGGCGGCCAGCACGCGTTCTTCAATCCGGCCCAGCCGTCGTACCACGCCGATGCCGCTTCTCTCGCGTTCGCGCGCTCGATCGCATTCCTCGACGAAACTTTCGCGCCAGGCGCTTGATCGCGGGTTAACTCGTCGACAACGCGGCCTCATGTCGTCGGCGCCGGCTTTGCCACAGCCCGCGGTGAACGTCGATATAGCCGTGCCCGACAACCTGGATGAACGGTTTCATCTCTTCGTGCAGCGCCGGCAGGGCATGGAACGGCACCAGCGGGTAGACGTGGTGCTCGGTGTGATAGGGCATGTTCGCGGCGATCAGGCGGATCAGCGGGTTGGTCAGCGTGGTGCGGGAGTTGGCGATCATGCTGTCGCCGTGGGCGCAGCCATTGTGCTCGGCCATCAGGTAGAGCCGGAGCCAGGGCTGGCCAAGCAGGATCGGACCGAACCAGTAGACCACTGCCACCCATGATTCGAACACGATCGAGGCTGCCGCGATCAGGATGTAGCCGGCCCACATCCAGCGCGCCTCGGTGACGCACGCCGCCACCTCGCGGTCGCGCACGAAGGGCTGCTTGGCGCGCGCGGTAAAGGCGTGGATGAAGCTGGTGCCGAAACGCCGGTGCCAGTAGGGGATGCCGATCGACCACCAGACATAGGCGCCGGCGGTCGACGGCGCCGGCACCACTAGCTCGGGGTCACGTTCGGGGTCCTGGGTGTAGCGGTGGTGGGCGTAGTGGAACAGGCGGAAGTAGTAGGCCGGGTAGAACACGAGGAACCCCGTCACCAGGGCGATCCAATCATTGAGCCAGCGGCTCTTGAACGCCGTCCGGTGGATCATCTCGTGATGGAAGCAGAACAGGAACGCGACGACGATGCCGTGGACCATCATCGCCGGCAGCATGAGCCACCAGACGCCGAGGCTCAGCCACACCAGCGTGCCGGTCACGGCGAGCAGCGCGAGATGGGCGGCGAGGTGCCGGAGGCCCTTGGCGTCGGAACGCTTCGACAACTCGCGGACGAGCTCGCGATCGATCGGGTCTTCGGACGCGACGAAGTCTTCCATGGCAAAACCCTATCCCAGCGTTCGCCATTGGGGCAAGGCCGGTTTGCTACCCCGGCGCTATTCCGGCAACGCGAAAAGCGCGCGCGGGTTGACCTCGGCGATGCGCTCGATCTCGGCGGCGCTGAACTCTGCCGCCCGGAGCGTCGCCAGCGGATCCGGGTCGCCGGGCGGAAACGGGACGTCGGAGCCCAGCAGCATGCGGTCCACGCCGACCAGGTCGCGCAGGTAGCGGAGCGCCGCGCCGTCGTGCAGGATGGTGTCGTAATGGAACGTCGGCAGATAGGCCGAAGGCGGCCGGGCGGCGACGTTGCCGGTGACGGATCCGTCGGCAGCCTCGTGCATGCGGTCGAAGCGGCCGATCAGATAGGGCAGCGCGCCGCCGCCATGCGACAGGATCAGCTCCAGCCCCGGATGGCGGTCGAGCACGCCGGCGGAGATCAGCGAGCCGACGGTGAGCGTCGTGTCGTAGGTGTAGGCGCAGATCTGGTTGAGCGAAAACCTGCGCGCGCGCTCGGGCGAGGCGGCCTGGGTCGGGTGGATGAACACCGGCGCCTCGAGCGCGACGCACGCGGCCCAGAACTCGTCGAGGTCGCATTCGCCGAGATTGCGGTCGTCGAGGTTGGCCGAAACGATGGCGCCGAGCGCGCCGGCCGCCATGCAGCGCTCGATCTCGCGCGCCGCGCCCGCCGGGTCCTGGATCGCCGCCGAGGCCATCCACCAGAACCGGTCGGCGTGGTCGTCGCACAGCCGGGCCAGGCTGTCGTTCAGCAACCCGTGCCAGGCACGGCCCTTTTCCGGCGGCAGGAAGTAGCCGAAGATGTCGGTCCACAGCGTCAGGATCTGGCGTTCGACGCCCTGGCGGTCCATGTCGGCGAGGCGGAGATCCACGTCGAGTAGGCCATCGAAAAACGGCCGGATCGTGAGCCCGGACTCGAACCGGCAGCAATGGCAGCCGGGCTCGGTCTCGACCAGGTCGACGCCGAAGTCTCGGCCCTTATCTTGGAGCGTCTCCAGGATCGCCGGCGGCACGAAATGGGCGTGAACGTCAATCGCCATGGTGGATGTTTAGCGCCGTTCGACGCCCGATGCCAGGGACATGCGATGCTCGGACCTCGGCGGTTGCTCCGTCCCATGGGGCCGGTTACGTTCCCGATCGGCCATTCATGCTGGAGATTTGTGAATGACGATTGGAGCGACACGGGCCATTATTCTTGGCGCGGCTCTTTTAGTGATCGGGATCGCGGCCGGGACCGTACCGGCCGCGGGCCAACAAAAGGCGATCTACCCCAACCCGGTGGAGCCGGCTCTGACGCCGCAGCTCAATCTCGGCAGGATGAATTACGAGGCCTATTGCGCGTCATGCCACGGCAAGACGGGGCGGGGCTCGGATAAGGGGCCAACCTTCATCAGCCGAATTTACCATCCGGGCCACCATGGCGACCGAGCCTTCATGGTCGCGCCGAAACGCGGCACCCGCGCCCATCACTGGCCGTTCGGCGACATGAAACCGGTCCCCGGCGTGACCGATAACCAGCTGCTCCTGATCCTCAAATACGTGCGGGCCGTACAGAAAGCCAACGGTGTTTTCTAAGCGCTCGGATCCGGACCGCCTGCGGCAGGGGGGCGCGTCATGACGGTCATGGACATCGCCGCGCTCGAGGCGCTGATCGACGCGGAGTTCCCGCAGGCCCGCCGCCTCGGCGCCGAGATCGAAAGCATCGATGATGGCGGACTGCGGCTTCGCCTGGTGGTCGACGAGCGCCATTTGAGGCCCGGTGGCACGGTGTCGGGCCCGGTGATGATGGAGCTGTGCGATCTCGCAATGTATCTGTTGCTGCTGTCGCGCATCGGCCCGGTCGCGCTCGCGGTGACGACCAGCCTCAACATCAATTTCATGCGGAAGCCACCCGTGCGCGAGATCGTCGCCGACGCGCGCCTGATGAAGCTCGGCAAGCGCCTCGCCGTCGGAGAAGTGACCATCGGATCGCGCGACGAAGCCGATCCCGCCGCGCACGCGACCCTGACCTACGCCATACCCCCGCGAACGTGATCACCACGGGGATTGTAATCCGGGCCGGGTTCGCGACAATACGACCGATCGTGGGAGAATGGCGTGATGGCCAATCTGGATACGTTTCCGAGGCTCTTGGCGGACAATGTGCGATCGCGCGGCGACAAGCCGGCGTATCGCGAGAAAGACCTCGGGATCTGGAACACCTGGACCTGGCGCGAGGCGGCGGCCGAGATCCGCGCCATCGCTTGCGGGCTCGCCGAGCGCGGGTTGCGGCGCGGCGACAAGCTCGCCATCGTCGGTGACAACCGCCCCGAGCTCTACTGGTCGATGGTTGCCGCGCAAAGCCTCGGCGCGATCCCGGTGCCGCTGTATCAGGATTCGGTCGCCGACGAGATGCGCTACGTGCTCGATCACTCCGAGGCGCGCTTCGCCATCGCCGAGGACCAGGAGCAGGTCGACAAGCTGATCGAGATCAAGGCCGACTGTCCCGCCCTCGAGATGATCGTCTACAAGGACCCGCGCGGGCTCCGACATTACGACCAGCCATTCATTGCCAGCCTCGCCGATGTGGTCGCACAAGGGCGCGAGCGCGACCGCGCCGACCCCGGGTTCCTCGATGCCGAGATCGCCAAGGGCGCGGGCGCCGACACCGCGATCATTCTCTACACCTCGGGCACTACCAGCCGGCCCAAGGGCGTCGTGCTGACGAACGACAACCTCGTCATCACCGCGCGCAACTCGATCGCGTTCGACCATCTCGCCAACGAGAACGTGCTCGCCTACTTGCCGATGGCGTGGGTCGGCGACAACATCTTCTCGATCGCCCAGTCTTATATCGGGGGGTTCTGCGTCAACTGCCCGGAAAGCACCGAGACGGTGCTGTCCGACCTCCGCGAGCTGGGGCCGACCTATTTCTTCGCGCCGCCCCGAATCTGGGAGAACCTGCTGACCCAGGTGATGATCCGCATGGAGGACGCCGCCTGGATCAAGCGCAAGCTGTTTCATTACTTCATCGCGCACGCGCGGCGCTGCGGCGGCGACATCCTGGCCAGGCGCAAGGTGCCGATCCTGGATCGGCTGATCTACGCCGTCGGACGGGTGCTGGTCTACGGTCCGCTCAAGAACACGCTCGGCTTCAGCCGCATCCGCATCGCCTATACCGCCGGCGAGGCGATCGGGGCGGAGATCTTCGAGTTTTACCGCTCGCTCGGCATGAACGTGAAGCAGCTCTACGGCATGACCGAGGCATCGGTGTTCATCTGCATGCAGCCCGACGGCGAGGTCGATCCCGAGACCGTCGGCGTGCCGGCGCCCGAGGTCGAGGTCAAGATCGACGAGGCGGGCGAGGTGCTCTATCGCGGTCCGGGAACGTTCGCGAGCTACTTCAAGGACGCCGAGGCGACGGCCGAGACCAAGCGCGACGACGGCTGGGTGGCCTCGGGCGATGCCGGCTATTTCGGCCAGGACGGCCACTTGCGCATCATCGATCGCGCCAAGGACGTCGGGCGCATCACCAACGGCACCCTGTTCGCGCCGAAGTATCTCGAGAACAAGCTCAAATTCTATCCCAACATCAAGGAAGCCGTCGCCTTCGGCCACGACCGCGACTTCGTCGCGGTGCTGATCAACATCGATCTCGACGCGCTGGCCAGCTGGGCCGAGCGCCACGGCATCGCCTATTCCGGATATCAGGATCTTGCCGCGGCCGACGCGGTCCAGGAATTGATCGCCGGCCACATCGACGAGGTCAACCAGGGTCTCGCCCGCGATCCCGAGCTCGCCGGCTCGCAGATCCGCCGCTTCCTGATACTCCACAAGGAGCTCGATGCCGACGACGGCGAGCTGACCCGCACCCGCAAGGTGCGACGGCGGGTAATCGCCGATCGCTACGGCGACATCATCGCCGCGCTATATTCGGGAAGCGACCGGGTCGAGGTCGACGCGATGGTCACCTTCGAGGACGGCCGCGAGGGCCACGTCACCGCGAGCCTCGCGATTACCGATCTAAAGCCCCACGCGGCGCTCGACCGGGCTGCTTGAGGCGGCCGTCACTTAGCCAGCGACAGGTCGACGCTTCGCCCGTCGCCGGTCAGGTAATCGAGCAAACCATAGATAAAAGCGTAGATTCCGACGATCTCGAGGAATTCCTCGATCGTCACCAGGGCCATGTAGTCGAACGATTTGTAACCGCCGGCCTCGTTGATCTGGCCCTCGAACATCTCGAGGCCAATCGCGCCGGCGACGAAAACCGCGCCCGACACCACGAATATCGTGGCCGTGCGCCGCGGCAGGCGAAGCAGGAACCCGGAATATGCCGCCAGCACAGCCAAGGCGAAGGCGCCGAACGGGATGACCCAGGCGTAGTAGAGCAACCCGCTGGTGCCGAAGAAGGCCTGACTTATGGTCCGGGTCTTCTCATGGATCAGGGCCGCTTCATCGAGCGAAAGAAAGACGAAGATTATCGCGAGTCCGACCCAATGCTTGAGGTATTTTCCGTCGTTCGCCTTGTGCTGGATGGCGCAAATAC
>PVBE010522511.1_pt1 | contig 11137 bp, 10 predicted proteins | sample 1631181 | NCBI WGS metagenome assembly PVBE01 (sample SAMN08397723, study PRJNA350692) | Marine metagenome, whole genome shotgun sequencing project. | isolation source: water | place: Pacific Ocean | collected 2012-04 | reverse complement strand
GGCCATGTAATACCACTTCACTGCTTCACCATCGTCCTGCGGCACCCTCGCGCGCCAATGTCCTGTGCGCGAATCCGGAGAAATTTTTTCTCGTTTCAGCCTGGAAGCCGTTATTCGGCGATATTCGATCCCGTTCTCGCCGGCGGGTTGCGGCGGGCCAGCCGCTTATCGTACCGCAGAATCGGCTAAAGTGGCCTGGGGTCGCATATCTTATCGTACCGTCGGATTCTTGCTCGTCTGCTATCGACAGTGGCGCCGAGTTGCGCCAATCTTCGATCTGAACGCAAATATGGAACAACGGCCAAGCCGACAAGTGCGGCGGTCCAAAATACAATAATAACGCCGTGCAACGCAGAAACCCGGGGAGAGGACGATGGCGTGTGCAATTAGTGTTCAACAAAGTGAGTTCGGACGGGCAGCGATCCTGGATTTAAACTGTCCCCTTGTGGTTCATGCGCACCCCCAATACCACGTCCTGATCAAGCTTTACGGCGACGATACGCAATTCGGCGTGGCCGACGACATCTATCCGCTAAGCTCGGATAAACTGATCGCGGTCAATGCCTGGGAGCCGCATCACTATCCGCACCACAGCAAGGCCTCGAACAGCGTCATCCTGGCGCTTTATATCGAGCCGCTCTGGCTCGCGGCGAACACGGCGGTATCCTCAGCGGCGCCCTATTTTCCGCATTGCTCGGTTTCCACCACGCCTGAGATTTGTCAGCTGACGAACACGCTTGCCGCCGAGCTGATTCACGGCGCCGGCCGGGATTTGGAGTTCGTTTCAGAAACCGTTTGCGACTGCATGCGGGCGATCGCGGCGGCGCCGGCGCCGGCGGCGGTGGCCGGCGCCGCGGCACGGCCGCTTGCGGGTGCGCGCGACTACCGCATCCGTCACTCGATCGCCAATATGCAGGACCATGTCGGGGAGCCCATCGATTTCGCACAGCTGGCGCGCGAAGCCGGGCTTTCGCGCTCTCATTTTTTCTCGCTCTTCCGTGAGAACATGCACATGACGCCAAGCCAGTATCTCAACCTGCTGCGGATGGAAGGCGCCCTCGCTGCGCTGGGCGACTCGTCGCGTTCGATAAACACCGTGGCGCACGACCTGGGCTTCAGCGCGCATAGTAATTTTACCCGATTCTTTACCTGTCATCAGGGCGTTTCGCCGCGCGAATACCGCAAGGCCGCAATTGTTGCGACGGACGGCCGCGATATGTCGATGGTGGTCTGAAATGCAGCGCCGTATAGATCGATCGCACAAGTTTGGACGGCCTTCGGCACCGGTCGTTATTGCCCGCACCGGCAACACACAAAACAAGGCCGTGGCGGCCGCTCCGTGGGCGGCGGACGAGCACTTCCAAACCTGGGCGATGCACCTGATGGAAACCGCCGAACTCGAAAAGGCCGCGAACCGCCTGCGCTTTACCCGGAACGACTGGCTCTGCGCCATGGCAAGCAGCGAGCTGACGGAGTCCCACGCGAAACTCGCCATGGCCATCGCCAGCCTGGTCACGCGTTACGTCTTTGCCCCGGTCGGCGCCGACGAATTGCAGCCCTTCATCGAGGAGCGTATCGGACAGAATCGCGAGGCGGCGTTGCGAAAGATCGCCATGTTCGCCATGCCCAAACAGATGGTCGGGAGTGAGCTGGCGGAGTTTCTGCTTGTCGCCCTATTCCGCGATTACCACAATCAAACGGATCATGTGGAGCAGATTGCCCTGTTGATCGACGCCGGCGACCCGTCCGCCGACAAGGCGCGCGCGCAGGCGCTCGCCGAGGCCGGATGCGCCGTCTTTCGCTTCCGTGAACACGAAATCCTAGAGGATGCGCTCGACTGCGCCCGCCAGGTTGACCGCTATGTGTGCAGCCGCGAGGCCCGGTTCGCCCGCACGTTCAATATTGCCACGAACTATAACGCTCTGTCCTAGAGCCGGCGCAAAACGCTTTTGCTACGAGCCCCGCAGGTAACTGCGGGGCTTTTTTTATTTGTGCGGCGAAATAATTCACCGTGGAAATTTCCGGATTACTGAATAAGCCATCGGACTTGGTGACAAGCGGCAATAAAAATTTGGACTTATTAGGTACTGGCAGGACTGACGGATAAGACATTTTACGACCGGCGGCCAAGAATAGCCCTCACGTAAGAACCAAGATGCTGGCTGCGGAGAAGGCGCGAAATAGGTTCGCGTCCCGCTGGGAGAATGCGCATGACCTTAGAAGTCAAAATTCTCGATTTGGGCGATATCGAACTGGAGACGAGTTTTCTGGTTCTGGCTCGGAACCCCGGCACGATCGCCCGTGTCCCAACCTACAGCTATCTCATCCTCGGCGGCGATGCACCGATGCTCGTCGACACCGGATACCGGAGCCCGGAGATCATGGAACGCCTCGGAATGGTCGGTGTCCAGACCGAGGAGCAGCTGCTTGAGAACCAGCTGAAGAAGCATGGCCTCAAATATGGAGATATAAAATATGTCCTTCACACCCACCTTCACATCGACCATGCCGGCAAGGATGATCTGTTTCCCGACAACACGACCGTCGTGATTAATCGCCGAGAACTGGAATATGCCGCTTCGGGCATCATGGGCGAGCAGTATCCGGCCGAGGATGTGAAACATCTGATCGACCGCCTACATGCGCCCCAGGCGCTAAGGCTCCTGGACCTGGAATTGTCCGGCGGCGAAGAGATCATGCCGGGCGTCGTGTGCGAGGCCGCGGGCGGGCACACCGAGGGCTCGATGAACATTCTCATCGAGTCCGCGGAAGGCACTATCTGCATTTGCGGCGATGTCGTCTACGACATCAACGATCAACTCGTGAACCCGCTCTATCAGGTTCTCGAGAGCGAGCCGGCAACCACCGGCAATCATGGCAATACCAAGCGCCAAGAGAAGGGGGCGATCAAGAAAGCGATCAATTCCGGCCGTTTTCTGGCGCCCATCCATGACCGACCGGCGCTGATGGAGAACGGGCAGGTGGTCGGCCGCCTGGTCGATTCCATCCCCGGCCCGGTGGTCGAAAAACTCGAACCGAGAAACTGGTTCCCGGTGTAGAGGCAAGTCATGCGGCACCCACGATCAACGTCGTCAGCGCTGAATACGAGCAACGCAAGATTGATCGTGGGTGACCGTGTGGTGGCCTTCGATAGTGACGGGCGCGCGGATGCCGCCAAGCATGGACCATTCAGAATAAAGCGTAGGGGAGGTAACGATGTGGCTAAGCGTTGAGGACTATCTTTGCCCAACACGGGGCGTGTTCAATTCTCTCGGGGAGAGCCAGCGGCACGGCGGCGCCCGCCATCATCGCGCACGCGCCAGCGCCAAGCGCCTCGCGACGATGCTCGGCGCGGCGCTGATCGTCTGGCTGGCGCTTTGCGGCCTCGGCCGCGCGGCGGAGCCTGAGCCGCCCCTCGCGGTAGCCACCATCTCGATCCTGGCCGATCTGACCCGCGCGGTCGCGGGCGACCTCCTGGCAGTGGAGAGCATCGTCCATGTCGGTGGCGATCCGCATGTCTACCAGCCCGTGCCGTCGGACGCCCGCAAACTGGCGCGCGCGGCGATCGTCATTCGCAACGGCCTCGGCCTTGAGCGCGGGCTCGATAAATTGATCGGCGCCTCTTCGTCCGGGCGGGCCGTCGTCACGGTAACTGACGGCATTGCCCCCCTGATCCAAACAAATGGCACCTATGCCGGCAAGCCCGATCCGCATATGTGGATGGATCCCTCGCTGACGATGCATTACGTCGCCCAGATACGAGACGGCCTCGCGGCTCGTTTTCCCGAACATGCCGACCGCTTCGCCGAGAACGCGGAGGGCTTGCTCGTCGAAATTGCCGGGCTCGACGACTGGATCGGCAGCGTTCTCGCCTCCATCCCGTCCGGCAATCGAAAGCTGGTCACGACGCATGATGCGTTCCGTTATTTCGGCCAGCGTTACGGCCTTGATGTGGTCGCGACCATTTGGGGAATCTCGACGGAACGCGAGCCGTCGGCCTACGAGGTGGGCAACATCGTGCGCGCCATTCGCACCAACAAGGTGCCGGTTGTGTTCATCGAAACGACCATCAATCCGAAACTGATGACGCGCATCGCCCTGGAAGCGGGCATCAAGGTCGGTGCGCCGCTTTACGGTGATTCGGTGGGCGTGCGGGGCAGCGGCGCCGAAACCTATCTCGGCATGATGCGCGCCAACGCGCACGCCATCGCCGCCGCACTCACGCCGATCCAGCAAACGGCGCAGAACGATGAGTAGGCGGGCGGAGATGCTGGTCCGTGAGCTCAGGGTTTCGTATGGCGGCACGCCGGTGCTGGAGGTTCCGCATCTCGCCATCGCGCCGGGCGAGATACTCGGCGTGATCGGCCCCAACGGCGCCGGAAAATCGACTCTGATCAAGGCGATTCTCGGGCTAGCGCCGCGCGATTCCGGCGAGATGACCCTGAACGGACAACCCGTCGCACAGCAAAGGCGCGCCATCGCCTATATGCCGCAACGTTCCGAGATCGATTGGGATTATCCCGCGATTGTACGTGACGTCGTCATGATGGGGCGCTATCCGGCCGCCGGTCTGTTTGGCCGCTTGCGCCGGGCGGACAGAATGCTGGTGGAATCGGCGATCGAGCGTGTTCACCTTGCCGATCTGGCGCAGCATCCCATCGGCGAGCTTTCGGGCGGCCAGCAGCAACGTGTGTTTCTCGCGCGCGCCCTGGCCCAGGATGCCGATATGTTCCTGCTCGACGAGCCCTTCTCGGCTGTCGATGCCCATACCGAAAGCGTCCTGTGGGACGTCCTCAGGGGCTTGCGAGACCAGGGCCGCACGGTCGTGGTGGTCAATCACGATCTCGGCTCGGTGAGCAGGAACTACGACCAATTACTGGTCCTTGCGGGCCGCGTGGTCGCCTGCGGTCCGGTAGGGGAGGTGTTTCAGGACGATGTTCTGGCCGCCGCCTACGGGTCCGCGCCATGCGGCGTCCTGGCGCCGCTCTCCAACTCCCCCGCAACCGGAACTTACGGATAGTCAGATGTATGAATTCTTCGTTACGCCGCTTGTCGAATTTGCCTTCATGCGCTACGGGCTCAGCGTTGTCGCCGTGGTTGGTGTGGTCTGTGCCGTTATGTCCTGCCTGTTGGTGGTGCGCCGCCAGGCGCTGCTTGGTGATGCCATTTCCCATGCCGTGCTTCTCGGCGTAGTGCTCGGCTGGCTCATTGCGCGGGAGATGGGATTGTTCTGGGGCGCCCTGATCGTCGGAACGCTGACCGGTGCGGGCGTGACCTTCATCGAGCGCAACAGCCGTATCAAGGTCGACGCGGCGATGGGAGTCATGTTCACCTTCGCCTTCGCCCTCGCCTTAGTGGTGATCAGTATCGTCAAGCCCACCGGTATCGACTTGTTCCACGTATTGATGGGCAACGTCCTCGGAGTCGGACCAAACGACCTTATACTCACGGCGGCGAGCGGCGGTGCGGTTATCCTCACCGTATGCGTATTGTTCCGGGCCTTTCATCTCTGGAGTTTCGATCCGACCATGGCGCGCGCAGCGGGCTTCCCGGTGAGTCTGCTTCACTATCTATTCACGGCGCTGTTGTCCGCCAGCATCGTTGCGGCACTGCAATCCGTCGGCATTATCCTGGTCATCGCCATGCTGGTGACGCCCGGCGCGGCGGCTTACCTGCTGACGGACCGATTCGGACGCATGATGGTGATTGCTGCCGTCATCGGCCTGAGTTCCGGCGTCGGCGGACTGTACGGCTCCTATCATCTGGATGTGGCATCGGGCCCCGCCATGGTGGTCTTTGCCAGCGTCATATTCTTTCTCGTCTTTTGTCTGGCGCCGAGGCGGGGGCTTCTCGTTCGGATCGTCCGCCGCCGAGTGGGCCAATGGCGCACGCCGGGCGGCAGCATCGGGGGCGCGGCGCATGGGCGGCCTGCCTTGGCAACAGGCCAATCCCTGGCTGAACTCGGGGTTGGCCAAAGTGCGCGGGTGTTCATCACAGGCGCCGACGGGAGCGCCGCTGCTGCGGCGATCTCGCGGCTCGGCGTCGTGCCGCAAGCCACGTTTTCCGTCGCCGCACGTTCGCCTGAGGGCATTTCGCTCAAGTTGGGCGGCAAGCGCGTCGAGCTGAGCTGGCCGGAGGCCGAGCGCATTGTCGTGCTGCCGCACCCGGCCATCGTCTGAGTTCGGGACGCCCGTGATGCAAGCGAACCACAACCTCCCCTGCGCCTGGCACGCGTCACTGCGCGCTGAGATGGGCGCCCAGGCGATTGAGATCGAGACGACGGAGGCGGTGCCGGAGGGCAGCTGGCGGGTTACGGCTCGGGTTCGGGGCGGTGCCTGGGCGGGGCTGCGGCATCTCCTGGTGTGCCGCCGCCGGTCGCCTCTCACCTTCGACGGAATAACGCTCGAGACGGAACGCGCGCTCGCCGCCTTTCTGCGTCGGCAAGACGCGCCGGTCGCGCATCCCATTTGGTATCTCGCCGATGAGCGCGACGGCTACATCGCGGCACCGGGCGGCGCGGCCGGGTCGCACTCTGCCGGTAGCGGCGGGCAGGCGCCGGGCAATGCCGCGCGCACGCTGGCGGCGGTCAACAAATTCGACTTGCAGAAAAGCGCGCTCCGGCGCCTGGGCCTGCCGGACGCGCCGCCGACGCCACAGCGCCTGAGCACGCTCGTGCGGCGGTTGGCCGAACTGGGTCTGTGCTATCCCTCCCTGGACTGGGCGCTGCGCCACCTTGCCAGATTGGCGCCGGCCTTGAGCGACCTCTCGCTTTGTTGCGGGACTTCTGCATCGGCCGACTTCATCGGCAGCGATGCCCGCCTCCTGAATCTGAGCAGTGCGCATTGGGGGGACCGGCATGCCAACCTCGGCGCGCTTCTGGCCTCTGTTGACGTGGACGACCAAACCCGACCCGCGATTTGCCGAGACTATGAAGCCGTGGCGGGCCGGACACTCGACCCGTTCAGCCTGCTTTTCTGGGAAGCCTATGGCTTGATCGGGCGCATCATTCGGCATCTGACGGCGGCGCCTTGGGCGCCGGACAGCGGCACGGCAAATCCGTTGGCGCCTTTCGACGTGGTGCCGTTGGAGCAACGCCTGCTGTCGCACATCGACCGCCTGACGATCGCGAGGTCCGCATGAGTTCCCTGCCCACCATCGAAGATCTGCTGCGCCATGCGGAAGCGACGTTGCGCAATCAGGTCGCCGAAACATGCAGCCCGAACACCACCCTGCGCGCCGCGGACGCCATCGCCATCGCACTACATATTTTTAGCCATGGCGAGGACCTGAAAGCGCAGCAAATGAAGGCCCTGCGCCGGCTCTACGGCACGGCGATTGACGAGTTCACCCTTCCTGCCGGCGGCGTTGATCTACCGCATCTGTACCAGCGCGTGGTTGCGGATATCCGGAATGGAAGACTGGATGGGCTGGATGGCCGGGTGCGCGGCGTTATTCTCGCCCATATGACACTGCGCGCCTCGGCCGCGGATGATAATTTGCCGCCTTACGCGCAATCCCAATAAAAAATCAACGCCTTGAGGGCACTATTGAAGAAGTCTTCATAACGCGCCGCTTGACCCGGATTGTCCTCACACACCAATGCCCCATTTTCTCTTATCAGGGAATTTTTTTCCACACTCGATGGCGGCGAGCGCACTTAAGTATCCGAACTGACTTCCGGTATTGGCTAATCTGAGACTAAGTTTGCAGCTCCATATTATTTCCGCTGTTGGGAGCAAAGCGGACCTAACGCATGAGATATTCAGTCAAGCAAGGGCGCGCTCTTTGTTTGATTCCTCAAACGTCAGGGGGGGACATCCGACCCCTTGGCTACCTCGTATTAACTCGGGCGCACTCTTTGGTCGGTCCCTCAAACGCCGGGCGGTCGCGTCCGCTCCCTTGGCTCTCACATTCGCTCGGGGCGCGCTTGCCGGAATGCTGAACGCTTTCCGGGTGGTGGTTCCGTTTGGGTGAGTCTTTGTTGGTCTCTCAAGCGCGGGTGCCGGGCGCCTGAAAATTAGGGCGGAGCGGAGTTGTGTGCTATTTGTCAATATATGGTATGTTCTGGCTGCGGGGGCGGCGGTTCGCTGCCATATGTGGTGGATTACAAAACAATACCAATTTGGTTCGAACGTATTAGTTCAATAGTTATTATTCGCCTTTTTCGATTAGCCTGAGCGACAGCGAGAGAGCGTGCGCGTCCAGGCCTTCGGCCTCGGCCAGGGTGACGGCGGCGGGGCCGATTTTGGCCAGGCTGGCGGCGTCGCAGGCGGCGAAGCTGGTGCGTTTGAGGAAATCATGCACCGACAGGCCGGAGGCAAAGCGCGCGCTGCCCGAGGTCGGCAGAACATGGTTGGGGCCGGCGACGTAATCGCCGGCGGCTTCCGGCGTGTGGCGGCCGAGGAACACCGCGCCGGCATGGCTGATTTTATCGAACAATGCTTCAGGTTCGGCGACGGCAAGCTCGAGATGTTCGGGCGCGATGCGGTCGACCAGAGCGGCGGCCTGGTCGAGACTATCGACGACGACAATGGCGCCGTGCGCCTGCCAGCTCGCAGCCGCGATATCGCGCCGGGGCAGGGTTTCGAGGAGTTTATCGACAGCCGCCGCGGTGCGGTCGGCGAATGCCGCATCGTCGGTGATAAGGATCGCCTGGGCGGCCGTGTCATGCTCGGCCTGCGACATCAGATCGGCGGCGATCCAATCGGGCCGGTTGGCGCCGTCGGCGACGACCAGGATTTCCGACGGGCCGGCGATCATGTCGATGCCGACAGTGCCGAACACCTGGCGCTTGGCCTCGGCCACCCATTCATTGCCGGGGCCGACAATCTTATCGACCGGCGCGATGCTGCCCGTACCATAAGCCAGCGCCGCCACAGCTTGCGCACCACCAATGCGGTAGATTTCGTCGATGCCGGCGATCTCCGCCGCCGCCATCACCACCGGGTTGAGCGCCCCCTTCGGTGTTGGCACGACCATGGCAATGCGCGCTACACCGGCGACCTTGGCCGGGATAGCGTTCATCAGCACCGAGCTCGGATAGGCCGCCGTGCCGCCCGGCACATAGAGGCCGGCGGCCGAGATTGCGTTCCAGCGCGCGCCGAGGCGCACGCCCGCTGTGTCCGAATAGTCGATCCCGGCCGGCATCTGCTCGGCGTGGAAATCCTCGATACGCTTGGCCGCGAAGGCCAGTGCCGCGCGCGTTCCGGCCGGGCAGTCAGCCGCCGCTTCGGCGATTTCACCTGAGGTTAGGCGGAGCTGGTCCGCCGTCAGATTGAAGCCGTCAAAGCGCACGCTGTAGTCCACGAGGGCGCTGTCGCCGCGCGACCGGACGTCGGCGATAATTTCGGTCACTTTGGCCGAATGGTCGCTGGTGATTTCGCGCTTTTCTCCCGCCAGCGCGGCGAATTCGGCGTCGAAGCCGGTCTTGGCTCTATCCAGCCGGCGCGCCATTGACCGAACGGTCCATAGTGACCGCCTCCCGGAAGCGCTCGACCCAGCTCTGCATTTCCCCGGCCCGGGTCTTCAGTGCGGCGCGGTTGACCACCAGGCGCGACGACACGTCGGCGATATGCTCGACCTCGACCAGGTCGTTGGCCGCCAGCGTCGCGCCGGAATGAACCAGATCGACGACGCGCCGGCAGAGGCCCAATCCAGGCGCCAGCTCCATCGCGCCATTGAGCTTGATGCATTCGGCCTGCACGCCGCGCGCGGCGAAATGGCGCTGGGTGATATGCGGGTATTTGGTCGCGACACGGACATGGCTCCAGCGCGACGGATCGTCCTCGGAAGCAAGCTGGCTTGGCTCGGCCACTGCCATGCGGCATTTGCCGATATCGAGATCGAGCGGCGCATAGATTTCGCGGTAGTCGAATTCCTCGAGCACATCGCTGCCGGCGATACCGAGCTGCGCCGCGCCGAAGGCGATGAAGGTGGCGACATCGAAGCTCCTCACGCGGATGATGCTGAGGCCGGGGATATTGGTGGCGAAGTGCAGTTTACGGCTGTCGCCATCGGAAAACGCCGCCTCGGGCTCGATTCCGGCAAGCGCGAGCAGCGGCGCCGCCTCTTTCAGGATGCGGCCCTTGGGCAGGGCGAATATCAGTTTTTCGGGCGTGTTTGCGGGCGTTGTCATGGGGCGGATATAAAGCGCTTCAGCCGGTTTGTCGCTATTCTTTTTTTTGAGCTTCAGGCGAGTTCGAAGAAACGGCGCAGCTCGGCGTCGGTGACTACGGCGCGGAATTCGCGATCCTGCGAATCCCGCGTTGCCGTATAGGCCTCGACAAAGCGGTTGCCGAACAGCTCGCGCGCCGCTTTTGAGGCGCGGAAGAGGTCAATGCCGGCGCGGAAACTCACGGGGAAACGCTGGCCGGCGGGAATTTTCTGATCATAGATATTGCCTTCCATCGGCGCCGTCGGCTCGATCTCATGTTCGATACCGTAGAGCCCGGAGCCGAGCAGGCAGGCGAGCGAGAGATAGGGATTGGCGTCGGCGCCCGGCGTGCGGCATTCGATGCGCTGGGACTTGGCGGCGCCGCGAATCACGCGCAAGGCACAGGTGCGGTTTTCATAGCCCCAGGTGGCGGCGATCGGCGAGAAGATGCCGGGCACGAAACGCTTGAAGCTGTTGAGATTGGGCCCGAGCATGATCAGCAGCTCCGGCATCAGCGCCTGCATGCCGCCGAGGAAATGGCGCATGGTATCGCTCATGCTGTCGTCTTTGCTGTCGTCGCGGAACACCGGCTGGCCGTCCTTGTCCTTGAGCGAGATATGAATATGGCCGCTCTGGCCGTCGGCCTCATTGCTCCAGCGCGCCATGAAGGTGACGAGACGGCCCATGCGCTGGGCCAGCGCCTTGGTGTAGGTCTTGAAGAGGACCGCATTATCGGCCGCCTTGACGCCTGATTGCGGCGCCAGGCTGACTTCCAAAAAGCCCGGCCCCATCTCCTCATGCGCCGTTTCGAGGGCGACGCCCATGGTGTCGAAGCAATCGAGCAATTCATTGTAGAACTCGGTCCACACCGCTTGGCGCTGGATCACTTCGTAAGTCTTGAGCGGTGTCGAGAGGGTTAGGTCGCGGTAATCCTTGTCGTGCGCGCTCAGTGCCGTTTCATCGAACATGGTGAATTCAAGCTCG
>PVBE010566488.1_pt1 | contig 11138 bp, 6 predicted proteins | sample 1631181 | NCBI WGS metagenome assembly PVBE01 (sample SAMN08397723, study PRJNA350692) | Marine metagenome, whole genome shotgun sequencing project. | isolation source: water | place: Pacific Ocean | collected 2012-04 | reverse complement strand
TTCCTCGTCCCCGACCACCACGCGCTCACCTCGTACGTCCCGCTCGGTACATCCTCCGCCACGAGCACCCCATCCTCTCGCACGACGCAATTATATCCATCGTCCAACGATCCCTCCCGCTTCCCCGCCATCGTCGTCGTCGTCCGTCCTCGTCTTCCCATCGTCTTCCTCTTCATCGTCGTCATCATCGCGCATCCTCGCGCTCGCGTCGTCGTCGTCGTCGTCACCGCTCGCGTCATCGTCCGCATCGTCGTCATCGTCCTCATCGTCCGCACACCCTCCGTCGTCGTCGTCGCGCACTGTCGTCGTCGTCGTCGTCGTCGATCACATCACACGCATTCGATCCACGTCGAATCGAATGAAACATCGAATGAAAAATCGACGCGCGTGCTCGAGGGTTGAGGGTGCGAGAAGGGGTATTCGGGGGTGTGTGACTCATAGTATGAGTCAGGAACGGAGATTCCGAAGACTCCCGGCATGGACGCGCGGCGGATGTGGAGGATGGCGACGGCGCGCGAGGGCGCGACGCGGGCGCGGGAGGGGCGCGCGCGCGGCGTGGAGAGAGGCGAGGGGAGTGGGATGGTGTCGAGCGCGACGGTGTCGACGCGTAAGGTGCGAGTGTGCGTCGTCGGGGATTCTGGGGTGGGGAAGACGACGCTCGCGCGATGGTTGGCGAGAGGAGGAACGACGGATGAGGAGGACGAGGAGGAGGAGGGAAGCGTCGGGGTGGGTGGATCGGCGTCGCGGACGAGCGGGTGTCGAGTGGAGGTGATCCTGGTGAACGGGGACGAGCGCGGGCGATCGAACGGGGGACGTGGGGAAGAGGAGGAGGAGGAGGACGTCTCGCGCGCGCCGTACTTCGTCGAGCTGTGGGACGTCGGCGGACACAGGCAGTATAAGCGAGAGCGAGGGATATTTTACGATCAGATCAACGGGGTTATCATCCTGCACGACGCGTCGTCGAGGGCGAGCGGGGCGCGGTGCGAGGCGTGGGCGAGGGAGGTTGCGGCGAGAGGGTCGTTTTCGGCGCCGACGGAACGACCGGCGGAGACGTACGCGAACGCCGAATCGCCGTGCGTCATGTACGGATTCGGTGGACTCCCGGTGCCTTGTTTGATCGTGGCGAATAAAATAGATTTAGAGGGGAGAGTCGGACGCGGAGATGAGCGCACCGCGGCGCGCGGATTTTTCGATAGAATGTTCGACGTCTTCGGCGGAGGAGGCGGGGACGGAGATTCGATTCTTCCCGCCACCGTCGGTGACGCCGCGCGCGGCGGATCAAAGTTTACGCATCGTCGTCAATCATCCTTCGGGGCGAGCGCGCTCGCCAAGCTTCCTCCGGGTCGAGGCTTACGAACGTCCGTCGCGCTCGGTCGCGTCGAGTTGGATGTGGTGAACAATTTCTTCCGAGAGCTCGTTCACCGACGCTACGCCAAGTCCGTCGTTACGGCTGGTGCGTCGACACCCTTCGTCTCTGAACGATTGTTACATAGCAGAAGTGTGCCTTTCGTTGAAGACGACGAAGACGATTTGACGTGAGCCGGCAAACCGAATCGACGGCGTGCAGTCCAGTCTGTTGTATAGTACTCTAGCGGCATTGTTAAATGAATTTGCAAATTCAGGCACACTTTTTACGCCTCTGTCGGTGTCGCGAGCGAGGATTCGACCGATGCGACTCCGTCGCGCCCGGTCGTCTCGCCGACGCCTCTCTCCCGTTATCCACGAGAGCACCGCACACGGCGACTCTCCGTCGCGCTGAACATGTTGCGCGTCTCAACCGATTTCGCGACGGCGTCGATCGCTTTCCGCTCGTCGTCGTCTCGGCCGTCGATTCAACGCTCGCGTCGTTCGCTCCCGGCACGGCGCGTGACGTCGGCATCCAGAGCCACGACATCTGCCGCTGATGGTGTCGGGTTCTCCGCCGCGGGTTTCTTCTTTCCGTATCACGTCGGCGTTTGGGAAGAACTCATCGACATCGGCGTCATGCGCAGCGAGGAGACGCCGTGCGCCGGCGCCTCTGCCGGGTCACTCGTAGCCGTCTTGCACGCGTGCGGGATGACGCCCGAGGATGGAAAACGCATACTCTCCGACGTGCTCGCGGATTGCAGGAAAAATGGCGTGATTGGACGCGTCGGAGGAGTTCTCGAGCGTATTTTGAGACAAGAGCTCCCGTCCGACGCGCACGAACGGTGTTCTCGCGGGAATTTGTTCATCTCGGTGTCTTCTCCAAGCTTCGAGTTTGGAGTGGAGGAGGGTGCAACTTTCAGCTTGGAGGGGGAAATCATATCCGAGTTCGAGAGCTTTGATGACTTGATAGGAGCGCTTTTAGCATCTTGTCACATTCCCATATATGCAGGATGGCCCGCGCGAAGATATCGGGGCAAGTGGTGCGTTGACGGTGGCTGGGCGAATTTGGCTCCAACGCCACAGGCGAACGGTTGCATTCGCGTGTGCGCATTCCCGCTCCTCGACGCATGGCACAAAGCCAAACCGGGCGATGGTAAAGAAACCGGTGACTTTTTCGCTCAGCAAGCGTCGTTTTGGTCCGATTGGGGGCGCGACAACACGGCTGGTCTCCTCATAGCTCCAGACGCGGCTGGAGGAGAGCCGAGCTGGGATTATTCGGAAGCTATCAGATACGCTCTGCTTCCGGGATCGAATGAGATTCTCGAAGAAATGGTGGTCATGGGACGTACAGATGCGAAACGCTGGGCCGAAGCCACCGGGCGCGCGAGTTTGTCGAATCGCGAATCATTAGAAATTGTTTAGAATTCAATTCCAACTACTAAGCTAGTAATCAAACGCATCAACCATCTGCCCGAAAGAAGCGGCCGTCACGTCTTGTCTGAGTTCGATTAACGTGTCTGCGACGATGCTCGAATATTTACCTTTCAAATTTTTCAGCAATCCCGATGCAATCGCATCAATCATTCCCGTTAACTCGCTTCGAAGAAGGTGCGGCAGAGTGAAAGGAAGAGCAAGCACGCATTGTTCCACCGAAGCCAGCACGAGTAACGAAGCCGTGGGTCCCCACGCAGCAGCGAGCACAGCCATGCACGGAATAGTATCATCATGTGTCAAACCGATGGTCTCATGCAGCATCTGAGCGCGAAGCGCACTCGATGATGTTTGCAGGATGCCGGCTGTAGCTTTCAGAGTCAGCACACGTGTTGATTTCGGCCAAGTAGCCAAAGATGTCAATGTCTCTGAAGTCACTTGTCCGTTTTGAAACAAATAAGCGCACACTACTGGCTTGATGTCCAAAGGCAATAACTTCAAGACTTCATTTCGCAAAGCGGCGGAATGGAAATCTTTGACGCACGCGGACACGTGCGACAACATGTCCATCTCGTCCAGGTTGAGGAGAGGTGTCAGCGCCTCCACAGCTGCCGAAGCGACCGCCCCTTCTGAAATCATTTTCAAACCTTTCCACAGCGATACGACGCAATCTTTCGGGGTGTCCGTACGTAGCGCCATACGAACGAATTGCCTGATTATGTCCTGTCTGCTGTCCGTCCCCAGCGCACAAGCAAACGGAATACTCTGCAAAACTAGATGCTGCGTCTCTGAAGACAGATGAAGAAATTCTGTTTCAGAAAGACCGGCGAGAGACTCTAATATTCTTCGCCCGATCAAAGAATCAGGATGACTGTAACACATTTTGATGCATGCTTTTTGAAGCAACTCTTTTTCCAATCCGAACTCATCGCTATTGGACAGCGCGACTCTCCACCAACGCTGCAGGGCGTTTGACCATCCTGCGCTTGGTAAACGCTGAAGGTCTTGAAATACATCAAGAGCCATCGCAACAGCTCGAATTTCAGCCCCCGATGGCCGGTTATTTGAAACTTCTAATACACTGTGCATCATGCAACCAATGGCGGTATCTTTGGAGACCATAGACTTTGAGTCGTTGGCTGTCGATCCAACCATTACGGCAGTTTGTGCTACCTTGTCCGAAACTCTCGCGAGTGTCCATGCCGATACATCTCTCAAAACTCTCGGTATCATGGTGTCAGGCGCGTGAGCGAAACTTTCAAGCGTCTTTAACACATTCTTCGCTTCCGTCTTAGCCTTTTCACCACCCCAGAACAACGGCACCGTGAATTCTGCGCCTTCATTTCCGTTTTGGGCGCAACCCATCACACCACTGTCAGCCGCATCCCACGTAACACCTAACACGCCTGAGAGAGATAAAATTGCCATAGAGCGATCGGAACACGTCGCAGAATCATTTCGCACCACGGTTGATATTTTAGCGATGATATCCAGACTGATGTTCATGGGCACGGCACAGCCGTGATCAAGCATTACGCCAAGCACAGCACCCGCGACGGAGCACATCATCGGCATACCGGATTCTTTTACCACCATCAAAGATTTCATTGCGACTGTTTCACTTTCAATGGTGTGATTATGAGTTAAGATGCTTTTGATCGCAATCGGTAGAGCGACGCTCTCGGAGAAGCTACCGAGAGAACACGCATCCGTCAACACTTGAATGACTTGAAAAGTGTATCTTCTGGAGTTATCATCGTCGAGCACATCCAACGCACAAAGAGATCTGCATAACGCATTTGTGCAGCCAATCACCGCATCCGAAACGTCACCGTTTGGAGGCAAAATGTTGTATGCATAAAATTGAAATTGTCTCGACTCGCAAAGCGAGTTTGACGCCCCAAGTACACTCAGGGCTTCACAGAGAAAACCACAAATGCGTCTAACGAAATCTGCTCGCCAAGAAGAAGAAACATCAAAGCCGTTTGCACATAAGCCGTGGCAAATCATTCCAAGGGCTTCTGCGGCCACACCCATCGTAGATGCACTATCTGCGCGAGAGTCACACATGCGTGCGATTATAACGTCTGCAACTCTGTTTGGACGGAGTGAATCGCTGCTGTTTGGAAGAGTTCCTGCGATGGCACCAAGTGCAGTATATAAACCTTTCTCTGCACCGATAACCGACTCCTTTTGCTCGACTATAGAGAGTAACAAATCAAATGAGTCTGAACCTTCTCCAACCAAAGCAGGTGCCGCCAGAAACAATGCAACATTTTGCAGTTCATCTGGAGTCGAAACCTCTTGGAGTGCTTCTATCGCCGTAGTGCCGATACTCGCACGAACCTCTGCACGAAGTTCTTCTAGTCCGTTGTCAACATCACGCGTAGACATCTCCGCATCGAACCAACGGCGAGCAAAACGAGCCCATGTTTGTGCGGCAATGGAACCGTGCCACCAACTACCCCACGACATTCGCTTTACCGCTCGCTTAAATTCGTTCCGATAAGCCTCAGCGCGACTTCTCTTTTCTTTTTTCACGTCCATTGTTCGCTCAAATTCCGACTTATTTTTCAGAGGACGGAATAATAATATGTGTGCGCCGGCACACGGTTGACTATCGAGTAACTTTCGGGGTACGGTTTGCGTCACTTTGTAAATCAACGGATCCGATGGCGGAGGATGCGATGTCTGCTGCGATTCTCTGGTCAATAGTGCAGTGCGAGACAGCAAATTAGCTTCATATTTTGCCACCGTGCGCAAAGCTTGCACCGCACTATTGAACAAATCTCCACAGTTTTCAGACAAAGCAGCGGTGGCAATTGTGGATACCGTAGGTGATTGCAGTTCGGCGAGAAACTCTGGATCGTATCTACTCAGGGCATTCCACGCTTCCAAGCGTACACTAGCTTCCTTACGAGAGTTCAGCGCTTCCCAAATCTTTTCGACAAGCATACCCGCAGCCTCCGGAAACAATGCGCTGTCTTGACCACCGTTTTGAACGAATCTCAACCATTTTGCAGCGACAAGTGGGTGATCAGGTACGTCTGGTATATGTTTCACAACGACCTTTAACGCTGGATAAAAGTCCAGCGCATCTTGAGAGCACATGGTATCGATCGTTTCGAGAGCCAACGCCTGCGCCATCGGAAAATTAGATTTTAAAGAGTTCTGAATCGGTATCACCAGCTCCGCAGCTCTGAAAGGATGTGACTTGGCAGCAGCTCTGACTGCAGCGGCAGATCCAACCACCACGACTTCCTCCTGAGAAATGGATGCTTCCTCAAGAGCGCCACGCAAGCGCGGTCCAAGTTCACGATTATGAATCCACATCTCAGCCAATAGTCTCAAGGCGAGGGCATGTAACTTTGGATCAGAACTCTTTTCTCCTTCCTTGACGCTCAATAGCGGTGAAACAGCGCGAAGAATCGCCGGTACGGCCATAAAATCGGAAGCCCCCGAAGCTAACGCATACAAAATCGAGAGAATGGATCTAGCGTTTTGACTGTCCGGCAATCTCTCGCATTCAGCTTTCAGACGTATCAGAATGGCTGTAATGTTTGATGAGCCATTTGCTAACTTCAGCTTACTTCCAAGCTTGCGACCAAGCGCCTTTGCCGCATCTTCGCGAGTAGAACATCTAGGGTGCGCAAGGCATGCAAATTCTAGTGCTAGAGAGTTCGAAGAATCACGCGCAAGGCACGAGTGTAGTGCTTCGTTTGTCGAATTCGCATCCCATGACATGGACAACACTTCACTGACGAATCTCTCCCGCGTCTTGAATCCATTCTTCAGCCGCTCATCTCGACATTCGCTAGTGCCTGATTCCATTTTACACCGTGGTGTTCCCAGTGACAACGCCAACCGAGCCCCAGAATCCTTCAATAGCGTCAAGGTTGAAGATGCGTGCATCGAGCTCAAAGATCTCGCTGCGCCACCGGTTGGGAAATGTGGCGCAACAAGTGCGAGCAAGGACACCGCATCGTCTGCACTTTGCATCTGCGACAAACATGGTATCAACTCTGCACAAACGCTGATGTCTCCTAGTTCACTCAATCTTTTCAAAGCACCGATGAAGGACAAGCTGCTGTCTCCGTCGTGAGCCGCAGAGCGTATCTGTCGCGACAATCCCTCCGCTACTAATGGGACTAAATCACGCGCGGACTCGTCATCTCTGTCGTAAATTCTGCATTCAATCGTATCTATGACGTCCGCCGCTATAGAAGCGACCCAAGCACGCGATTCACTCGTCGGTGTCCGATACACTCTGAGCAGTTTGGCGCACAACTGTAACACGGCGTTTGAATTCTCTCCACACCCGCTCGCCACGCCCATCAATTTCGCGTGTAGTAATCCAGGAAACGAACTTCGCGGTACCGGTGCTGGATGCTCCAACAGCGCTTTCGCGATGAACGTTCTCATGACATCGAAGTCCCTCATCGTCCCAGACGTGAGCTTGTTCGACAGCGCCTCGAGCAGTCCGGCTCCAGAGTCCCTGTGCGCCTTCAGCGCGCGCGTCATCGGATGACCATTCCCGTTCGCGCACTGTCGAATCAATTCATCATCTACGAAATCTGAACAGCACACGTCCACGATCGCTCTCGTCAGCGCCCTGACGTTTGCGCTCGTCCTCGCGCTCGCCGTCCCGCTCGTCAGTTCCGCCACGCACTCGCTCGCGCTCACGCTTCGTCCTCGCACGACATCCACGATGCCTCGCGCGAGTTCATCCTGCGCCTGCGCGTGCACGTTTCCAGAGCACAGCTCGCGCAGCACGGCGCTCGCGCTCGTCGACGCGTGACCACCTCGCGCGAGCTCTCGAACTAATCCTCTCGCCGCGAATCGAGCCGTCGTGCCGTCCCCGTCCCCGTGCCCGTCGCGCCCGATCCGCGCGAGCAGCGCGGACGTCGCGCCCGACGTCATCTGCGCCGGTTCCGACCCGCGCTCGCGCTCGCGACGTCGGCGGGCGAGTGAGGACCGCGCGACTTCAAAACGAGACTCTTCAGAAGATGGACGTCCCCGGGGCGGTGGTGTCGACGCCCGTCAAGCGTCCGCCCTCGAGCGATGACGGCGCGCGCGTGTGTGAGTCTCCCATCGCCGCGCTCGCGACGACGACGACGATCGGTGGCGGCGGCGTCGTGAAGGGCACGCCGGTGAAGAGGGGGACGGTTGCGCCCGCGCGCACCATCCGAGCGCCGCACGACGCGAACGCGCGAGACGCGCTCGTGTTCGCCACCGAGAAAGAGTGCGAGACGCACGCACGGGCGCGCTCACCGTTCGCATCGTCCGCGACGCATCAAGACGGGGTGACGTGCGATCCTTTCGTGGCGAGGAAACTGCGCGCGCATCAGCGCGAGGGCGCGAGATGGATGTACAGAGCGCTTCACGGAATGGACGCGACGGCGACCACCACGAGCGGACGCGAGGGCGTTCGAGGGGTTTTATTGGCGGATGAGATGGGTTTGGGTAAATCGTTGCAAGTTCTCGCCGTGTTGTGGACGATGTTGACGCAGGGACCTCGCGGAAAACCGACGTGTCGACGTGCGGTTTTAATCTGTCCGGCGTCGCTCATAGGAAACTGGGGCGCGGAATTTAAAAAATGGCTCGGAGACATTCGCGTGCAGGCGTCGCTGGCGGAGGGGAACGCAGAAGCGGTCGATCGAGCGTGCGATCGATGGTGCGTGGAGCCTCGGGAGGATTCCAAGAGTTCTTTCGATCGTTGGCCGGTGCTCGTGATGTCGTACGAAACCGCGAGACGACTGGGACCGAGAGTGGCGGCGATGAAACCAGATCTTTTGGTATGCGATGAAGCGCACAGATTGCGTAACGCGATGGGTTCGCAAACGATGAGCGCGCTTCGTGAAATAAACGCGCCCATGCGCGTGTTGCTCACGGGTACTCCAATACAAAACAATTTGAACGAGTACGCATCCGTCTTGGATTTCGCCCAGCCGGGATTGCTCGGAGCGCTGGAGGACTTTCAACGCGACTTTACGCAGCCGATTCAGAGGCAGTACGAGCGCGGTGCGAGCAAAAGTGAAATCGAGCTCGGTCGTAAGATGGCTGCCGAGCTCAACAGACGAACGGCGGGGAAAATCCTGAGTCGGAAATCTTCTACGAATGCGGCGTATCTGCCAAAAAAGACAGAACTTGTCATTTTATGTCAATTGACCTCTGCACAGAGGCAAGTGTATGAGGCCGGAGCGAACCTAGTCGAGTCGTGGACGTCGGTAGATAAAAACCGATCATCTGGTGCTGCGGCCTTATGTGCGATCGGGCTCTTACGTCAGGTGGCGAACGAAGTTGATCAAATTCTTCAGGCTGACGTGATGCAAGCGACGGCCACGGTGGAAAATGAATTGGATGCGGAGGTTGAATCGGACGAGTTCTCCCGCGCGTCGGCCTCTGACACGTCGGCGCAAGAGTTGAAAAAGGTCATGGCCAAAGCTCTGCCGGACGATTATCCAGGTGGCGCCGCTGGTTCTGGGAAATTTACGGTGCTGCAACACTTGCTTGAATCTCTTGCTGAGCGCGCTGATACCACCGAACGCGTTGTGATCGTCTCGGGGTATTCTGCGTCACTCTCAACCGCAGAAAACATGTGCAAAAAATTAAATTTATCGACTTCCCGCCTCGATGGGACAGTCGCGGTCGATTTACGTACCTCGATAGTCAAGGATTTTAATTCTGGTCACGGCGGGAGAGTGATGCTTCTCTCCGTCGTCGCTGGTGGCGCTGGCTTGAACTTAGTCGGCGCAAATAGGCTGATTCTCATGGATGTGTCGTGGAATCCCGCGCATGATCGCCAAGCGATGGGACGAATTTGGCGCGACGGTCAGAGGAAACCGGTCACGATTTATCGCCTCATAGCGGCGGGCACGGTGGAGCAAAAGGTGTTTGAGCGCCAGCTAGGCAAAGAAGTGCTCAAGAGTACAGTCGAGAGCGGTTACGTCGGGTACGAAGGAGACGGATTCACGACGAAAGATTCGCTCGAAGGCATCGTGAAATTCACCGGCGATGACTTGGATTCAAAGGTAGACTGGGGTCGATCAGTGGCGACAGCAGGGGCGTGTCCGCTGCTCGACGATGCGCACAAGCAGCTGAAGGAGATGACTTTCAGAGTCGTCAACGTTTCCGATGAAACTCAAACCGCGAAAGATTCGAGTCAGAAATCCCGAAAAGAGTCCATGGAAGAACGAATTAAAAAATCAGCTCCGGAACGCCGTGCTCTTGAAGATGTATTTCGTCCTACGAAGAAAGTTAAGAAATAGAGATGAACGAACTTGTAACTGTTCATAGCCGTCCTCAGTGCACCGCGCACGCCCCGGAATCGCGTCGACGCGGGCCAGGCGCGCCTCGCGCCATCACGAGAGTGCGCGTCCATGTCTGACGATGCGCGCGCCGCGAGCGGTCGCGCGGCGGCGTGCTCTCGTGAGCGATCGAGACACGCCCGAGCAGTCTTGGATGAGTTCTTCTACCCCGTCGTCAAGGCTGCGAGATACAAGCTCGACGCCAAGTGTCCGATAAGCCAAGTTCGGGACATGTACTACGAGCACGAGACTCACAAAGAGCCGGTCAAGTACTCGAAACACTATTGGCGTTCGTTGTACAGCGGCAAGGTGTTCAAGAGTGAATACTACGTTGATAAACACATGGAGAGAAGACACGGTGATAAGATTCCTCCAGAGGCTGACGTGTGTTTAGCAGATCACTGTGATTTATTGCAGTGCGATAGGCATCACTCCTACCTGAAGAATGAACGGAAGAAACACATATGGTGCGATGAAGAGTTCCTCGTCGAAATTCAAGGAAAGTGTCGACAAGTGTTGTCGGATTGTTTTCCGGAAGACATCAGTCCAACGCACGACAGGGCCAAGAAATTAAGCACCTACTTCAACAAGTATTACTGCGACCAGTTGACGTGTCACGGTGTCGACGGGGTTTTCGAGCTATTGGGCTCACACCACGACACGACGAGCGTCGGCTATTATGTAGCGATGGTATTCGTCTTCCTCATCGTCGGACTGTATTACGCGTCGGTTTACTCTTGGACGAGCGGTCGTCGGGTTAGTTTAGACGTGAAACGCGCTCGTCGGCGCGCGCACGCGACTTGGGTCGATCGCATGCCCCAATCAATCGTCAAGCGCTTGAACCTGCGCAAACGCAAGTCACATTGAACACCATTTATTCGCTCGCTGCAGTCTTCGATCGATAGCTTAAACACACTATTCCAATTATTTCATTTCACGTCTCCTTTGCACGTCTCGACTGGTCCGGCCATCGCGCAAGCGCAAATCGCTGACAGCGCCACGCTCGCTCGCAGTAATCCACATTCTTCGCCTCGTTCCGGAGAAGGAGCGCTT
>PVBE012484409.1_pt1 | contig 11140 bp, 3 predicted proteins | sample 1631181 | NCBI WGS metagenome assembly PVBE01 (sample SAMN08397723, study PRJNA350692) | Marine metagenome, whole genome shotgun sequencing project. | isolation source: water | place: Pacific Ocean | collected 2012-04 | reverse complement strand
CTCGATGCTTATTCTTGATCAGAAACTCCCAATGATGCGAGCTTTGAACCCCACAAGGGAGGCATCGTTTGGTTAAGCCATTTTGGCTCAAGTCCGTAGCCATTTTGGCTCAAGCCTCTGTCGCAAAGGCTGCAATTCCATCACGTGTTTTGTTTTTGCTCAAGCTGACAAAGACGACGAGATGGTCCGACGCACCTGCGCCAACGAGTTCTGTCTGTACTCATTCAAGGCTGACGAAGAGGAATCCGAGGAGCTCCCATTCTGCGAGTGGTGCCTCCAGCGCAAGATGAAGGTCAGGATGTCCCTAGGACAAGAGCGTGAGCGCGCGCTCCAAGAGCTGAAGGAGCCGTGGAGAGGATATCGTCGCATGCATGTACCGGCCGCGATCACCGCAAAGCGTCGTGAGAGGAGCCGCGCTACCTCCCCTGGTGCGTCGCCTCCATCCAACGTCTCGGAGAAGCACTGCGCGGCGCCCGGTTGTAACGGGATTGTTACCGACAGGCGCTTCAACGTCTGCAGCCCGCAGTGCTCCCAGGCGATTGTCGCAGCGATGAACGGAGGCGCAACAGGGTCGATTGGGGCGCCAGCTGCTGTTCGGCTTCCGGTGCAACGACGAAGCTCTCTCAAGGCGACCATCGCTGCGTCGCCGCCGCCTCGCTCCACCTCTATGCCGCTTGATTCCAACGCTGCCGAGCACCCCGCAGTCGACGGAGTCAAATCTGACCCGTACTTTGCTGCTCAGCCTGGTCAGGACGCGACGCCATCGACTCCCACTGCGCAAGGGCTTCCTTCTCTTGAGAAGCAGCTCAAGACCGCGGAAGCCAACCTTCGCCAATTCCGCGGCAGTGATCCAACCGCTCTTGCCACGAAGAGCTACATGCAGCAGCAGATTGCCAAGCTCAAGCAAGATATCTACGAGAGCAAATCGCTGGCTGACCAGGTGCTCGCCTTGCAGGCGCGCGTTCTCAGCGCCGAGGCGGCCACTCTTGCGGCGGACAAGGCGCTCCAAGCTGCCAATGAGGTCAGGAGTCTCAGGCAGAAAGCCCTCGACGCCGCGACCGCCGAAGAGGAGGACTTGCGCAACCAGCATCATCAACTCCAGGCGCGGCTCCACCGGGAGCAGGATGCTGAGCGCCTTCAAGCGGCTTCCTCGCCGACCAGGCGCATCAGCGAGCAGCTGCCTGACTCTGCCGCTGACTTGATCGCCACCATCAAGTTCAAGAAAGACAAGGGCCTCCTCGAGGCTGTCTTCATCCAACTCGCCCAGGAGTCGGCGATCCTCGAGGACTTCAACCTCACCCAGTTCACAGAGCACCTCAGCAAGATTCGCGCTGAGCACCAGGTCCAGCAGGCCACCGCGCCGCGGCTCGCCAGTGGTTCGGCCCCTGTCGCCAGGCCTGTCTTGGACGACAAGTCTTGGCTCAAAACAGCTCCCTTTGGGCCGGCGAACGGTATGGAAGTCGACGGCTCCGCCCCTCCCGCGCCACCGGGCAGAATGCCCCGTCAAGTGCCGCCGATGCCCACCTTCTCGCCGGGCCAGACCGAAAGGTTCACCATCGCCTCCGACCAAGGCGGAGTCGCCCACCAGACCGCTTACCAAGCGGACTCTCCGCGGGACAGCCGGCCCCCTCCCTCGCCCGCCAAGTCGGACCACGACATCATGAGGGAGTGCCTCAGCGAGCACCTCCCGGACTGGCTCATCGAGGCGACGTCTGAACATCACATCGAGGTGCTTTTCGGGGCTCACGGCTTGCCAGGAATCGACCCCGACGACAGGCGTCTCCTAGCCGGCCAACTGAGTCACCTTGAGGGCTCTGACCTCTCGGCCCGGCAGGAAGGCATCTCCGAGGCTTTCTCCGAGCTCCAGGGCAAGTTCCCAGCCTACTTCGAAGCCGTGATCCCTTCTGTTGTCAAGGACTCGGATCCCCAAGCTGCACGTGAGGCCCAGATCCAGAAGAGAGCCTGCGAGCTGCAGGGCGTCCCACTCTTCAACCTCGACGATGAGCAGCTCACGCCGCCAGCTCTGCAGGCCATTCTCGTCAAGGCCAATGACGAAGTGATCGCACTTGTTCGCTTCGCGCACGGCGTGAATCTTACGATCGAGGACGTTGAAGCCCTCTGCAAGATCCACCTCTTCGCCAAAACGCCGCAGAGTCCGACGTCATCTCCGCCATCACCTTCACCTGCTGCCTCGGCTGGTGTCGGAGTCATTGGCGCTCCCTGGAACACAGAGAAGCTCAAGGAAGCTCTCTCTGCTGGCTCGGCCTCTGCTGTAGCCGATACGGGTGGCCCGTCAGCCATACCCGCCCTCCAGCCAGCCTTCGGGCCCGGGATCCCGAGCGAGGACGGTTCCAGCCCCGTCGATCAGGATCAGTCCGAACTCAATCCTCGCGGTGCCAAGCTGCCCTTCGGCAAGGCCTCTACCAAGACCTCTCGGGTCAGTCTGAAAGACAAGGACCGCTCGGAGAGTGACATCAAGGAGGCCCACGCTCTCAAAGCCAAGCAGCTCTCGGCAGCCAACACCAGCACCATGCTCCAGTCCCTCAGGGCCAAAGACAGCCCCCTGTCCGGGGTTGCCGCGGACATGTACCAGGAGCTCTTCCCCGAGCAACCAGCCCAGCCTTCGCCACGCAGCAAGCAACCTGTCTCGGACCCCGGTACACCGACCCAGTTGATTACCTCCGATGCGTCGGATTTTCGCGAGGGGTCGGTGGAGGGCGCCGCCACATGACGCTGCCTTCTGCTATGGCAAAGAATTCATCCTGCTGCACCGGCGGCGAGCGCTGCGGTCACCAACGGGATTTTGCAAGTTCTTTCCAAGCGGAGCGACCCACGGGGATTTCTTTCACTTCGCTGATTGTTTCCATTCGCACAGCGCTGCTGCCTGACTTTCGACAGTTCCGAGTCAAGACGCAACGCCTCGCAGATTTTTACTGTGCCTTCTCCATCGTCGTCAACCTGATTGGCACCTTCTTGCTGGACAGCGACGGCGAAGACCTCTTGGGCACAGTCCCTTTCGAGTGCTGCTCATTTAAGAATTCACCGCAGGCTGGAAGTACCATGATCTCTTTTGGCCTTCCCGGGCACTCCGACGCCGTTCCTGGGCTCCTTGGCGCGCCTGCGCAAGGAGGAGGAACAGGCGACTTCATCGTTCGAGGGTGGCTTCGAGGTGGGGCCGGCCCGCCTCACTGGCCGGACGCTCCTGCAACTGGCCCATCCATCGACAGCACGGACGAAGCTGGCGGCGTTGTCTCGCCCGCTGGGTCTCAAGGCTCACGCTGCCTCTTTGACGCAGATCCTGACACGACTCCGGGGAGGTGCCGCTGCTCGGGATGCCTGCTCGCCGCCTCGGCCGGCTCGCCCCTCCGGCCGGCGCCGCCTGCCGCTCCGGCCTCGGCCAGCGGCCACGGCATCGCCACTACTCCCCGCGATTTTTTTCCAGGGCTTCCCTCTGCCGCTCCGGAGGCGAAGTCGTCCGGGCCACTTAGTACACACGGGGCCGGTGCGATCATTTCAAACCTGCCCTGCTCGAGGAAAGGTGGAGGTACGAGGGGAGCGACAGCTTTGCACCTGGCGCCTGCAAGTGGGCACCGCTGTCGCCTGTTCAAACCGGTGCAACATCTCGAACCAGACCAAATCTCGGTCGGACAGTCCGTCCGAGTCAGTGGCGCCGCCGCCTCTGGTCACACTGCAAACAACGTCGCGGGCGTCGTCACGGACATCCAAGGGTACCACTGCCCCTACCGGGTCCACATGCCGCATGGACAGCATCGCTGGTTTCCACTGAATGCTATTTTTTCCTGCAACTGTGCCCTACTGGTACGTGACCCTGACGACGACCACCACGACCCACGATTTTTTGCAGTATTTGGGGAGGACCCTGAGGCTGGTGTTTTCCCAGCTGACGATTGGGTCCGGCCGTATTCTCGATGCGCTTGTCTGGAGCAAGTCTCCGCGCAACAGCTTGGGGTGCGCGCTGCGAATCTTCAAAAGCGATTCCCCGACATCAAGCGATCCGATATTGTCAGTTGGCTGCTGGACGAGCAGGGCCACGCTGGGAAGGTTGCCGCCCGAGCTCGCTGTTTGCCTGCCCAAGAACCTGTCAGCACGGCGAGCTCCACTTTTCCAGTTCCTAGCGCCGACGCCAGTGGCGTCGAGCTCAATGCCGCCGCCGAGGACGCCGGCGGCGCTCAGTCGCGGCAGACGCGGCTCCAGTTGTCCCTCGACGACCTGCTCACCGAGCCCAGCAAGGACGACTCCTCGGCTCTGCGCATGCCTCTGGACTTCTCGACCGGCATCATCGAAGAATTGTTCGTCCCATCGGTTCATCCTCTCTTGTCTCTGGACCCAGCCGATTGGGGCGATCTGCACATCTCAACCGTCTACGCCCTTGGACACATTGAGCGGGGCGATCCAGGCAGCGTCATCAGGCTGCACATCTACACGGACGGGTCGTGCAAGTATCTTCCGGACGACTTCAAATCCGCCTGGGCCATTGTTGTTGTTGGAGAACTGCCGTCCGGTGACTTCTGCTTACTCGGTGTCCTCGGAGGCCCCACTGTCACGGATTCTGGAAGTTCCGCGTACATCGGTGCGGACGCCCAGAGCGCCGCCGACTCGGAAGCCTCTGCCATCGTTGCTGCTCTGAGATTCGCTTGTCAGCATTACTGCACCTCTGCCAAGTTGTATTACGACGCTCTCATCATTGGGAGGTCCATCCAAGGCGTCGGCTCTTGGACCTCCTGCGCGCGTCTCAAAAATCTCGGTCGAGCCATCGCTCTCACCTTGCAGACACGCGCCTCCCTCGCGTGGACGCACGTGAAGGCGCACGAGGGTGATCCATGGAACGAGCTTGCCGACGCCGCCGCCAAACATGTCAATACGGGTGCTACCGTTGGTCATCCTCTCCCACCGTTGCATTGTTCGTGGCTCTCCAGCTCAGACATCCTCTCGTTTGGTTGGCTAGCCGTCCTGCCCCCCACCGAAAGGGAAGCCCATGGCTACCCGCGGATCGAAGATGGTCACGTTCTCTTCGACGTTCCCGCATCCTCTCCAGACTTTGATCGCATTTTCCTCAGCATGGACCACTCTCCCTCCGACGAAGTTCAGGATGTCAGTTGCGTCTGGACCTTTGCCTCGTGCAACGTCAGGACCACCAACGACTCCAAAACATTCGTTGGAAAATGCCGAGCTATCCGTGATCAGTTCGAAGCCAAAAGATTCCTCGCCATCGGCATTCAAGAGGGTCGCAGCCCGGCACCCAATCTCGTTGCATCGGCAAACTACTTTCGGATCATTCCGGAGTTCCAATCTTGGCAACTCAAAAGCGACGTCGAACTCTGGCTCGCCAGGTCGTTGCCCTGGGGCTACATCGGCAACACTCCTGTCTCTCTGCAGGAGCGGGACTTCACCATCTTCAGGTTCTCTGACAGGCATCTCATCGTTTCAATCCGTTCTTCCTTCGCCAGATTCGACTTCGTCGTTACCCATGGTCCGAACGTCTGGGGCAACAATCCGGAGGATGTCAAGATTGCTGTCAAGTTCTGGAACCTCGTCCGGGCGGACCTCAGGGCCCGACCTCGCCCCTGGTTTCCGCTCGTTTTCCTTGGAGACATCAACGTCCGTCTTGGCTCTGCCCTGTCTGCCTCTGTCGGGCAGTATGCCGCCGGACATCAGAACGAAGTCGGTGACGTCATCCATGCCATTTTGCTCGAGTTCGGTGTCGTCCTCCCCTCGACTTTCGAGCGATGGCACTCGGGGCAAGACCACACCTGGACCAACTCCAAAGGTGTCACATCCCGCATCGACTTTGTCGGCATTCCTCGTGAATGGGCCGAAGGCATCACTTCCTCTAAGGTTGTATGTAACTGATATCGATCTGCTCGGCCCTTCGCCGGATCACTTCATTCCCGTCGTTTCGTTCGCCCTTGTGCAGCAATCCGCTGCCACTGCCATCGACAGGAGGCGGAACATCTTCGACCGCAAGAAGCTACACGATCAAGTTCGGGTTGCAGACTTCCTCGCTGACTTTGATTCTCTTCCAGACGTGCCTTGGCCCGTCGATCCCCACTCGCACGCCGCCATTGTCACGCAGCAATTACAAGGGCTGCTCGCCGAGCACTTTCCATGCTCGCGGGGGCCTCCAGACAAGCCTCACGTTTCCACTGCCACAGCAGCCATTGGCAAGCAACGGCAGCAGGTCCTGAGGCGCTCGCAAGTCGACCTCCGCGGCATTCGCAAAGCCATATCCAGGGCCTTTTTCATCGTCTGGGAGCAGGCCGTCTTCGCTCAGTCCCAATCTCGAGTTGTCGCTAGGTTGAACAGCATCAGTCGCTCCGTTGCTGCAATCTTCATCTCCCGTGCCGGGCACCTCAAGTACATCGCCGCCTCTTTACGGCCGCTTGTCAGGTCGCTTCGGGACGACCGTCAGGACTATCTTTCAAAGGTCGCTGCGGACGTCAATCAGGCTGAGGAGGTTTGGAAGGCCGTCCAGCCTCTCCGTCAGGGCACCGGGAGGAAAGGCAGCTCCCTCGTCCGTCCTGCCCCGGCCCTCCAGGACTCCGCAGGCAACTTGCTCTACGACTCCCAAGCTCGGTCGCAGCGCATCTTCGAGCACTTCTCGCAGGTCGAGTCAGGCAGGCCCATTGCACCCATCGATTTGCTCAAGGACACCTTTGGCCGCCAGAAGCGGCAGCTCCATAGCCTTCCCGTTCCCTCCTCCTCGACCCTCGCGTCTCGGCAGGAGCTTGAGGATGCGTTCAGGACCAGCAAGGACGGCGGCTTTGGTGAAGATTGCATTCCAAACAGCGTCTACAAACTCGCTCCCGATGCGTTCGCTCGCAAGCTTCACCCGCTCGCCCTCAAGGTCACTGCGCTCGCCATCGAGCCCCTCTCCTTCAAAGGCGGCATGCTTTTTCAGCTTTACAAAGGCTCAGGAGCGCACTCTCTCGCCACCTCGTTCAGGGGCATTCTGCTGGTCGACTGCCTCGGAAAGAACATCCGAAAGATCATCAGAGGCAAGCTCCTGACCCAAGGGCAAGACTACTTCCTGGACTCTCAGAGAGGCAGCCTCCCTCGGCGAGGCACCGACCAAGCCAGCCATGCCGTTCGCCTTTTCCTTGAATGGTGCACTCTCAAGTTGCACACAGGCGCCGTGCTCTTCGTTGATGCAGTTTCCGCCTTTTACTCAGTCGTGCGCGGCCTCGTCATGGACCTCGACGTCTCCGACGGGGCCATCGCCTACCTCTTCAGCTCTCTCTCCATGCCACCGGCCGCCATCCACGAGCTCGCCGCCAAGCTCCAAGAGCAGCCCATCCTCGCCGGGTTGGACGTGCATCCTCATCTCCATCGCCAAGTTGCTGAAATGCACCAGAACACCTGGTTCTCCGTCCAGGGCATTCAGCCCATTGCGCAAACTGAGAGAGGGTCGAAGCCCGGCGATCCCTTCGGGGACGTCGTCTTCAATTTTCTCATGGCCCGGATCGTCAGAGGCATCAGCGCCGACCTCGAACAGGCAGGCATTGGCTTCAAATTCGACGTGCCTGTCGATGTCCTCGGCATTCCGCCATGCACCGAGTCTGCTCCCGACGTTTCCTACGTCGATGACCTTGCTTTGAAGATCCTGCCACCCTCTCCGCAAGCGGCGCTTCCTCAGCTTGCTGTTGCCATCGGAATCGTTGTCGACGGCTTCGGCTCTCATGGCATCCGGGTCAACCTCAAGCCCAACAAAACTGAGGCCATCGTCTCCTACAATGGAAAAGGGTCCAAGGCGGTGTCCAAAGCCTTCTTCCGGCGGTTGGAGGACCCCCTCCCGTTTTCATCCCGTATCTTCGGGCCTCTTCTTCTTCGATTCGTGCAGGTGCATCCACACCTTGGCGGCAGGATCCATCACCGGAACTGCATGGTCCCAGAGGTCATGTTCCGCGCCGCCTCGTCGGTGTCCAAGGACCTTCCGGTCAGAAAGACCATCTTCCGCAACCGGGCGTTGCACCACCGCACTCGCGTCATGCTCGCCTCCTCGCTGCTCCTCTCGGGCCTCCGCTTCAACTGCGGCATCTGGAGTTCTTTCAACGCCAGAGCCACCACGGTCTTCGGTCATCGGTACGTCAGTATTTTCCGCGGCCCTACGGGCCTTGTGAATTCCCAGGACAGGCATGCGACCAACAGCGATGTCCTCGCCGCTGCTGATGTCAACTCCCCCGTCGAATTCATCGCCGCTGAGCGGCTTCGGTACTACTGGCGAGCGGTGCACCACGGCCAGCGCTCGGTCCTTGCTCTCGTTGCCGCGCTGGACGACACCCGAAGGTCATGGACAATGTTGATGCGTGACGACATCGCTTGGTTTTCTGCTTTCGTCGGCCCAAAAGACGACTTCCCCATGGACAATGAGTTGCTCACCGTCAACAGCTTTCTGCATGCCACGTCAAACACGAAGTGGAAGGCTACCATCAATCGCCTCGCCAAGAAAATGAGGCTCTACCGCAGGATCGACGTCTCCGTCAAGCGGTTCCACGACGATTTCATGGGCACCGCCCTCCACGCGGGCTTGCCGGCCTACATCGTGCAGCCACCCCGCGTCACCGAGTTCTCGTGTCAGTTGTGCGACTTCGCTTGCTTCTCCCTGCAGGGCCTGAACGCCCACAAGAAAGCCAAACACGGTGTTCTCCACCCTGCCAACGCCTTCATCATCGGGTCCCGCTGCAGAGCCTGCCTCGTCGAATTCCATAGCAGGAACAGAGCACTGCGCCACGCGAAGGCCGCCAAGCGATGCCTTCCGGTCCTCCAGGCGTGGTACCGGCCCGCTCCTCTCGCTCCCGTTGTCCGGCGCAAGTCTGGCGGCTACAACGTTGCCGAGCATACCCCGTCACTTCGGGCCTGCGGTCCACTGCTGCCGCGTCCTTGGTCGCAACACCTCCGACGGCCACCGCTCGCCCCCGCCGCGAAGGCGAAAGCCAAAGCCAAGGCTGTGGTCCAGGCCAAGGCCAAGGCGCAGCCGCCTGCCACCGCCCTCTCGGTCGTCGATCAGATTGTTGCACCTCCGGCCCCAGCGCCCTCGCCCCTGCCAGATGCGGCCGTTGACCTTCCCGGCTTGCCCGCCGACTTCAGGCATTTTGTCAAGTCCGAGATTTTCATTCTGCACTTGTTCGCAGGCCGGCGCCGGCCGGGGGATCTCCAGCACCAAATCGAGGCGTGTCTCGATAGCTCACCCATCCGCGTCATTGTTTTGTCCCTTGACATAGTGTACGGTCCCAAGGGTGATCTCACTGACCCTCAGAACCTCGGCTTCTGGAGGCACCGCATTCGTACTGGGCTCGTCATTGCTGTCGTTGCTGGCCCACCATGCGAGACCTGGTCCACCGCCAGGTTTGTCGACGGAGGCCCTCCGCCCCTTCGGTCGCGCGACGCGCCATGGGCCAAGCCGGGTCTTTCCATTTTTCAACTACGGCAGCTTGACCTGTCCAACCGGCTCCTTCATGTTGCCATCTTGTTCACGCTCGATGTTCTTGTCGCGGGGGGAGCTGCCGTCCTTGAGCACCCCGCGCTCACATCCCTGCACGAGCTTCATCTCGCGCCGTCCATCTGGTTGCTTCCCTACATTCAGGTGTTGCTCGCCCACACGCATGTCCGGACATGCTCGTTTGATCAGTGTTCCCTCGGGGCTCCTGCCAGAAAGCCCACTACTCTTCTCAGCGTTCGGCTTCCGTGGCTCGAGGATTCCATCGCCACCTTCAGTGACCCTTCTCGGGTTCCCTCCAGGGTGTTGATCGGCAGAGACTCCACGGGCAACTTCAGGACTGCCCCCGCCAAGGAGTACCCTGCCGACATGTGCAAGGCGGTCGCAGGCGCCCTTCGGAGCTTCGTTTGCAGCCACTCGGCTCCTAGCGCCACGGCCCCGCTGCTTGACCTGCTTGATGACGAAGACACCGCTGCGTTCTTTGTTCCCTTGGATCCGTATCACAGTGTCAGCATCGGCGGCGATTGTGCCCTACACTCGCTCACATAGTGCCGTCTGCACCGTCTGTTTTGCCTGCTTGCATGTCCACTTCTCTTATTGCAGCCTTTTCGTCTTTCGCCCCTGAGGATTGCCAAACTCGACATACAGGATACAGCCTCAAGCTCGAGTCAAGCGTGCAAAACCTGCTCGCGTCTGCAGGCGCTCCTCGTTTTGTGTCTTTCGTCGGCTGGATCTTCCTCCTGCCCCTCGCCGCAGTTGATGCATCGGCCATTGCACCCGTACATGCCAATATTCAGCGTCTTCGTCTATTCCGGATATTTGTTGGTGTGTTTCTGCTCGTTATTTGGTTCACAGCTTTGGAGGTGGGATATACGCTTGTGTCTGCCCTTAACTCCAAGAGTCATTCGCTCTTTCTGCTTTCTGGTTCGTTCGAGGTTGGATCTCTTTTCCATCATCTGTCGCGCGCCAGGCGCGCGTCGGCCTCGTGACATCATCCACCTTGTGCCTTCTCATTCCGCGTTCCCGTATGTTTTGATTATGGGTTCACTATGACCCTGTGGTCGTCAGTCCTTGGCTTCGCATCCGGCATGGTATTGCGTGCTCTTTGCTGTTATCTCCCTCTTTCGCCCTTCGAGGGAGCCTGGCTCGTGGCGAACCCTGACGGCCTCCATATGGGCTTCGATCTCTGGATGATGCTGGACGCACCAGGCGTGCGTTCCAGTCTTCTCGCTGGAAGGCACCGACTTTTGCTTCTGCTGCTTCGACCCGCGCTATGCTGTCCACCACCTGGCTATCGTTGTCTTCTTGGTTAAATTCCATCGTTTGTCCGCGCCACTTTCACAACCCTCGGCTGCATCCTGGATCACTTCGGGCGCGGTGCCCTTGGAGCACCGCTGGTTTTTTGCCTCGGGCCGTTTCGCTGGAATTTCTCTGAGTCTTTCGCTTCGTGCGTCAGTCGGTACGTACTAGTCTACCTAGGTCGTTGGCTCCTGAAGGCCGGTTCCTGCCTTCCAGTTGTGCTTTTGTAGGAAGCTTCGGCTTCACCGTTGCTAGAATTCATAGGGCATGGCGATTCGCTTCTGAGTTGAAGACGCTTGCAAATAAAAATAGTCGTTCCTTTGAAAACACTACACAGTGGCAGTGTGTTGATTTGGAATGCCAATTGTACGAGGTAACGTTGAATAT
>PVBE010895057.1_pt1 | contig 11140 bp, 11 predicted proteins | sample 1631181 | NCBI WGS metagenome assembly PVBE01 (sample SAMN08397723, study PRJNA350692) | Marine metagenome, whole genome shotgun sequencing project. | isolation source: water | place: Pacific Ocean | collected 2012-04 | reverse complement strand
CCTTCCGGTGATGGCTTTGTCGAAGGGAAAGAGTTTCAAGCACCGTTCAAGGTAGATGCTCCATTTTGTATGCAATGTGGTGTACCAATGGGACGATCTGGAAGCTGTTATACGTGTCAGAGCTGTGGGAACACAAGCGGTTGTAGCTGATGCTTGGTGCCCCTATTTCCCTGTGCCTGATCACATGGAATAGTGAATCGGTTTTCGAGTTTCGTTGTATGAATTATGGACATTGATCAGGAACGACTTCGGTCTTTAAAGGGGTTGAAATGGTCGAAGTACGGCCCTGAAGTGATTCCAGCATGGGTGGCTGATATGGATTTCTTGCCTTGTTCCGAAGTTATCTCTGCGATTCAGGAGATGGTGGATTTGGGGGATTTCGGATATAGATACCACGATATTGACCAACTTATACCAGTTTGGTGCGATTGGATTGAGGGCTCGCATGGCTGGCGTCCACCTTCTGATGAGTGTCAGGTATTTACTTCCTCTATGCATGCTTTGGAGGCAGTTATGGTGTCCCATTCGGAACCAGGTGATGGGGTAGTTCTCTTCTCTCCGATTTATATGCCATTTCGGACCGCCATTGAACAAGCTGGAAGGAGGGTTGTTGATGTTGAATTGCAAGGGCCTGATTGGAAATTTAACCCCGAAATGTTCAAAGCTGCGCTCGATTCTACGACGCGCGTTGTGCTTTTCTGCCAGCCGCATAACCCAACCGGTCATGTGTATACCCAAGAGGAACTAACCGTCTTTGCAGAAATTGCAGTTGAGTACGATCTTATAGTGGTAAGCGACGAAATTTGGGCTGATCTGGTATTCGATGGGAATAGGCACTTACCTCTTTCCCCCAGCCACGAGGGTTTACTTGAAAGAACGGTTACTATCGGCTCTGCTAGTAAAGCATTTAATCTAGCAGGAGCTAGATGTTGTGTGGCTCACATAGGTTCTCCTGCAACACGGTCTGAATTACAGAAGTACCCTGACCATTATTTCGGTTTACCGAGCTCTTTTGGTTCAGCTGCAACAGTTGCTGCGTGGACGCAAGGTAAGCCATGGTTACGGAGGGTGAAAGAACAGATCGAGCATAATAGAAATTACGTTCACAGCCGAATAGCTGAACATTCTTCAGGGCTCACGATGCATTTACCAGAAGCTACATATCTGGCATGGCTTGACTTCTCGGAAACGAACCTCTCAGACAACCCCTCTAAGCAGTTGCTTCATGAAGCGAAAATAGCTCTTGAGCCCGGAGATAAATTCGGGAAACAGTGCGGATCTTTTGCCCGCCTTAATTTTGCTACCAGTATTGATATTGTCGAAACGATTATTGAACGTATTTTAGAGACTGTGAACCGCTAAGATCATCAGGTTTCAGCGGCAAGTGCTCGTGACCGCTGTCGCTTCAGTAAAAGATGGGGTAGAGTTCCAGAAAACCGAAAAAGGAGTGTGGGATAAATGCGCGCGGCAGTATTGCGAGATAGTAGCGGGTCCTTAAACGTAGAAGAATTATCGATAGATAAGCCCCAAAGAAATGAGGTGCTTGTTCAGACCGTTGCATCTGGACTTTGCCATAGCGATTTGCATTTTATTGATGGAAGTTGGTCACACCTTGCCATGTACCCGATGCTTCTCGGTCACGAAGCTGCAGGAATAGTTCAAGATGTTGGAGAGGATGTAGTAGGAATTGAGGTCGGTGATCACGTAATTAGCTGCCTGTCGATTTTCTGTGGTCATTGTGATCGGTGTTTAACAGGGCACAGCTATATCTGTTCGCAGCGTCAGGAAATCTCTGGCCGCCCTATGGAAGAGCCACCTCGACTTGTTGATAGCGAAGGAGCGGCTGTAAATCAATTCACAGGTTTAGGCTCCTTTGGTGAAGAAATGCTCGTTCATCAAAATGGGGTAGTCAAGATCAGTAAAGATATGCCATTGGATCGTGCAGCTTTGATTGGGTGTGGGGTTACGACCGGCGTAGGAGCTGTTTTTAGGACAGCCGAGGTTAAGCCCGGTTCTACCGTCGCTGTTGTTGGTTGTGGTGGGGTAGGAATATCAGCCATCCAAGGAGCTCACCTAGCCGGAGCGCGTCAGATCATCGCTGTTGATTTAGAGCCTCAGAAGCTTGAATGGGCTGTGCAACTGGGGGCAACCCATACCGTTAATCCAAACGATGGTGACCCAGTCCTGCAAGTCCATGAACTCACTGGCGGTGGAGTGGATTACAGTTTTGAATGTATAGGGCTCAAACAAACAGCCGAGCAGGCTTTCGGGATGATACGTCAGGGTGGTGCTGCAACAATTATCGGAATGGTTCCACTGGGAGAGAATATTGAAGTTCCTGGAGCAGACTTATTTTTAGGTTCAAAGAAACTACAGGGATCAATGATGGGATCTAACAACTTCAAAGTTGATATGCCGCATCTATGTGACCTGTATCTTGGTGGACGCCTCAAATTAGATGAAATGGTGTCCCGAACTATCACGCTCGACGAGATTAATGATGGCTTTGCTGCGATGAAAAACGGTGAAGTAGTCAGAGCAGTTATAGATTTCGTGGGTTAATTCTCATATAGCAGGGAAAATATATGACTGCCTGCCCCACATTGGAGACGAAACGGTTGATTCTTCGGCCGTTTTGTGATGAAGATCTGAACAGCTATTTTGAGATGATGGACACTCCTGAACTTCGTGAACATCTCCGCATTCCCGATGAGAAGGGAATATCTGAAGCTTGGCTTGAAATGGCTTGGTGGCTCGGCCAGTGGGAACTACGAGGAACCGGTAACTGGGCGCTAGAAGAGAAAGCTTCTGGAAGGTTTCTCGGGAGGGCAGGTTTGCATAACCCCGAACGTCATGACTGGCCAGGGGTGGAAGTAGGTTGGGCGCTTCACCCAGATTGGTGGGGGCTGGGATATGCTACAGAGGCAGGAGCGGAAGCCGTGCGGTATGGATTCGAAGAACTCGGCGAGAAGCGTCTTTATAGCACTATTCTCTTGGATAATCACAGATCTCAGTCTGTGGCTCAGAGGTTAGGGTTTACCTTGTTTGATACGAAAACCCTCTCACATTTCCCTAGTGAACCACATGGCATATGGGCTTTGGAGAGGGAATCATGGAAGGCATGATTAGAAAAGACAATTCAGGCTGGTGGGACGGAAGTGTCGGTTATGAAATCTACGTACGTTCATTCGCCGACAGTGACGGAGATGGCGTCGGAGACCTTCCTGGTATTACTGGAAAATTAGAATATCTCTCCTGGCTGGGTGTTGATTTAGTGTGGATCACACCGTTTTACCCTTCTCCGATGGCTGACTTTGGCTACGATGTGAGTGATTACTGTGGGGTTGATCCTCTCTTTGGAACTCTTGAAGATTTCGATCAATTAATTACTGAAGCTCACAGGCAAGATCTTCGTGTCATAATCGACCTTGTTCCAAATCACTCTTCTTCGGCACACCCATGGTTTCAGTCCTCAAGGTCATCGGTGGATGATGAATACAGGGGTTACTATCACTGGCGCGACCCTACGTCTGATGGGAAGCCGCCGAATAATTGGGTCTCGCACTTTGGTGGTTCAGCTTGGACATTAGACGAAGAATCAGGGCAGTATTATCTTCATTTATTCCTTCCGGAACAACCGGACCTGAACTGGAACAACCCAAAAGTTATTAAGGAATTTGATGAAATTATCCAGTTCTGGCTTTCTCGAGATGTTGATGGTTTCCGTATCGATGTGGCGCAGGGTCTTGTCAAGAACATGCTTATGCCTGATAACCCGATTCGCTTCCAGATAAATGAGAACATGAGTCCCCGTCAAGTCTTCGCTTCATTTGACCACCGTTACGATCTTGATCAAGCTGGAAATTTAGAAATATTCAGGAGATGGAGAAATCTTGTAGATCCTCACGACGCTCTTCTATTGGGAGAAGTATATCTTCGCGACAATGACCCAAATCGGGTTAGCCGCTATGTCAGTTCAGGAGATGCTCTGCATCGGGCTTTCTACTTCGCACCCATGCATGTGCCTTGGGACCCTCAATCAATGTGGGACACCTTTAGAGACGCCTTAGATGCTGCTCCAGAAGACTTGTCATGGGCGCTAAGTAGCCATGATGACCCTCGTGCTCCCACTCGATTCGGCGGAGGAGAAGAAGGGAAACAACGTGCATTAGCGTATTCTGTATTATTGTTTTTTCTCCCAGGTTTACCAGTTATTTTTCAAGGTGATGAACTAGGACTACCGAGCATCGAATTAGCGCTAGAGGAGCTAGCTGACCCAGTAGCGACTAGAAACGCGGTTGAGACGGATGGTCGAGATGGAGCTAGAACTCCAATACCATGGGACAGCAGTTCCGGATTTGGATTTACTCACGGAACGCCATGGATACCAATTGGAAATCGATCCGAAAAGGACACTGTGGAATACCAGCAGAAGACACAAGGGTCTTGGCTGATGCAATACCGAACACTTCTTCAAATCCGCAAAGACAATCTTGACCTAGACTCGCCTTTGCGCTGGATCACAGCAAGGGACAGTGACGTTATTAGTTTTAGCCGCGGGGGGTTGATTAGTGCTTTAAATGTTGGCGGATCCGGCCAAATTCTCTCGCTTCCCAACGGGCAATGGGAATTAGTGTTTCACGTGGGAGAGGTAGCCCTGAACGATAGGTCAGTTGCATTCGGAGAGAACTCTGCAGCAATCCTAATTTTGACTAGTCAATGACCGAATTAGGTGCACCATAGCTATTGCGGCTTCTGCAGCTGACGAACCTTTGTCTCCAGCAGATCCATCATGGTCAACGTAGCTCTTATCTGACCTTTCAAGAGCCTGTTCATAGGTATTAGTAGTCAGTACCCCAAGGCCAATTGGAGTGGAAGTCGAGATGCTGACTTTCCGAATTCCTCTTATGCATTCTCCTGCAACAAAATCAAAGTGAGGAGTTCCACCTTGAACCACAGAACCTAGAGTGATGAGCGCGTCCACGTCTGTCTTGGTGATTATTTCTTGGCAGGCGAAAGGGATTTCAAAAGCTCCGGGGACCCAATGGACGGTTATTTCCACCTCAAAGTCAGGGACATTTCTTAAGTAATTTTGTGCACCCTCTAGCAAGCGTTTAGAAATCTCTTCGTTAAACCTGCTTACTACGATGCCTATGTGCACCTTCTCAGCGGTCACTCGTTCTCCTCAGCTACTGATCCTTCATCTATGTTTAGAAGATGCCCCATGCGGTCCTCCTTAGTTTGGAGGTAGCGGACATTCTCCGTATTCGCTCCTCCAATAAGGGGAACACGTTCAACGATTTCTAGATCGTAGCCTTCGAGGCCACCGTATTTAGCGGGGTTATTCGTAAGAAGGCGCATTTTTGTTATTCCAAGATCTGAAATTATTTGCGCTCCAATTCCATACTCTCTTGAATCAACCGGAAACCCTAAAGCTACATTCGCATCAACCGTATCCATTCCTTCATCTTGAAGAGCGTATGCCCTCATTTTATGGCCTAGTCCGATGCCACGACCTTCATGGCCCCTGAGATAGACGATGGCACCATTTTCAGACTCGCTAGCGAGTTTCATTGCTAAATCAAGTTGCGAACCGCAATCACACCTTAATGAACCGAGGACATCTCCCGTTAGGCATTCTGAGTGCACGCGAACCAAAGGGGGTTTACTGGGATCGAAATTTTCACTGACGAAGGCAAGATGTTCCATGTTGTCAAGTGAACTCCGGTATATATGGGCGGTAAATTCTCCATATTTCGTCGGGATCCGTGCAGTGGAGAATCGTTCAACAAGTCGCTCATGGCGATTTCTGTATCGAATTAAATCAGCAATTGAAATAATTGGAATTTTGTGAGTTTTAGAGAATTCCAGAAGTTCAGGTAGTCGGGCCATGGTTCCATCATCGGACACTATTTCTGAAATAACCCCTGCTGGTGAAAGCCCAGCCATTATCGCGAGATCAACCGCTGCTTCAGTGTGCCCTGCACGTTTGAGAACTCCGCCAGCTCGTGCTCGAAGAGGGAACACGTGGCCAGGTCTAGCAAAGCCACTTGCGCTAACTTGGTCATCTGCAAGAGCCTGACATGTTAAGGCCCGATCACTTGCAGATATCCCTGTAGTTGTCCCTTCAGCGACATCTACAGAAATAGTAAATGCCGTGCCCATCGCTTCGGTGTTGTTAGCCACCATCAATGGAAGGTGAAGAGCGTCAGCTCGCTCATTAGTGATTGGGCAACATACGACCCCGCTGGTGTGCTTGACCATGAACGCCATATCTTCAGGAGTAACTGTCTCAGCGGCAATGATTAGATCGCCTTCATTCTCTCGGTCCTCATCGTCTATTACCACGACAAACTTACCTGCTGCTATAGCATCAATCGCTTCTCGGATAGTATTTAATTCAGACACGGTAATCTACTCTACTTCCAAGTTGGTTTGCTTGTTCGCTGAAAGCTGGCGTTCTACATACTTTGCGAGAATGTCTACTTCGATGTTAACTGTATCTCCAGCTATTTTTCCTCCGAGATTTGTAGCAGTCCATGTGTGCGGGATAACAGCAATCTCAAAACTGTTTGTATTCACTGCTGCGACAGTAAGGCTAATTCCGTCTACCGCGATTGATCCTTTATGGCAAACATACTGCTCCCATTCAGTCTTTAATTCAAAAATAAACCGGTATGACTCATCATCTTGCCGCTCTATACTTCGTATGTTGGTGGTTCCATCAATGTGACCTTGAACGATATGCCCGCCAAATCGGCCCGAAGTGTGGAGCGGGCGTTCGAGGTTTACCGGGTCGCCCTCGTTTAAAAACCCCAAAGATGTTCTATCCATGGTTTCAGGAACCGCATCTGTGGCCCACCAGTCAGCACCAAAATTTGTCGCTGTAAGGCAGCATCCATTAACAGCTATTGAGGATCCAATTTCGATGTCTTCTAGCACCTTGTTCGCGGAAAAAGTCAAGGAAGACCCTGGACCGTTAGGGGAGATGGATTGCACTGTTCCGACTTCTTCAATGATTCCTGTGAACAATTCGTACCTTTCAGGTTGTATTGCATTCTCTGTATTAATGTATACCATTAATACAGAGAATGCAATCTTCTAAAATCAACAATAGTTAAAGATCAATGAGAAGATGTCGGCTTACATCTCCTATTTGTTTTAAAACCATTCGGCGGCTGCTGAACCACCATCCGTCGTCGTGCAAAAGAAATGAATCAAAGTACTGTCCTGTAACGATGACCTGTATAGGGAAATTGTCCATTCCCTGAAAGACGGTAAAGTACGATGTTGAATCGGCTGAGTCGCCCATCTTATTGATTTCGATATTCGTTGTCACGTGATGTGTTCGTGGTGTTCCATCTTCGTATCGTCGTGTCGTCTCTGTGTACATTGCACAAACATCCACAGCACCTTGGATGCTCCTTGTATCATCGATAATGATTTTCCCTCTGCTAAACAACTCTCCGACACCTTCAAAGTCACCATCATCTATTCGTCTTGCGTATTCGAATATCAGATTTCGAATTTCATTTGAGCTATTCATGATTTCGCTTTCGTGATTCTGCATAGTAGGCGCTCGTCAGCATGTAGAATGATTTTACTTGCGGGAATACCGTAACCACTCAAGGAAGATTGTGTTTAGTTCAATTCCTAGTCCCAGTTCAGGATCTTTAGACTTAGGGCCTCTTACCCTTCGAGGGTATGGCCTTATGATAGCTCTCGGCGTCCTAGCAGCAGTTTGGCTTACTGCGAAAAGATTTACAGATCGTTCATTAAGCGCAGATCATGCGGCAGGCATAGCGATGTGGGGCGTCCCTGCCGGAATTATCGGAGCTCGTTTTTATCATGTCATTACCGACTGGGGCAGGTTCAGTGGGAATTGGGGAGAAGCGTTCAAAATATGGAAGGGTGGTCTAGGTATTCTTGGGGGAGTCATCGTTGGTTATTTGGCTGCGATGATCTATTGCAAAAGAGCTAATTTAGATTTGCGGACAGCTATGGATGTTGTGGCCCCGGCAATACCTCTTGCGCAAATGATAGGGAGATGGGGGAATTGGTTTAACCAAGAGCTCTATGGCCGCCCATCAGAACTACCATGGGCGTTGGAAATAGATCCAGAAAATCGCCCCGTTCAGCATCTTGAGCAAGCGACGTTCCATCCTACTTTTCTCTATGAATCGCTATGGAACCTTATGGTTGTTTTGGCACTGATCAAAATTGACCGAATGAAGAGACTGACTGCCGGAATGCTTTTCATCGTATATTTCGCCCTGTATTCGATTGGACGTATTTGGGTAGAAGCTCTTCGCATTGACGAAGCAACTAAGATCGCTGGACTTCGTGTGAATATCTGGGTATTTTCCCTCCTTCTCCTTTTGAGCCTGGGTCTTCTTTTCAAGGTCGAATGGAAACGGCGAGGAGTTGACGCAAGTGAGGAAAGAGTTCAAGACCCCACCCACGCTGGTTTGAAAGACGGCCAATGCGATGATCATTGAGAATAGTAGAGGGATTAATCCCAAGAAATCTCAGCACGTTGACTTCTATAAGAGTAGCTTCGTGGTTGGGGCGTTGAGAAATGATTGAAGAGAATCCATACGAAGATAGATTTGAGCGTACTTTCGCATTTGTAGACCTTTCCGGCTTTACGACGTTTACAGATCGCTGGGGTGATAAGGCTGCGGTTGAAGTTCTTAACGACTTTAGATTCCTTGTAAGAACTGTGGCTTCACGAAAAGGGATACGTATAGCAAAATGGCTGGGCGATGGAGCGATGCTGGTAGCTGTTGAACCCGAAACCGCTACCGAAGCGATTATGGAAATGTTAGAATCTCTAGCCAAATCCGATGCCCCATTGGAACTGAGGGCGGGTTTAGCTTCTGGTCCGGTATTGCTGGTTGATGGAGAAGACTACCTGGGCCATGCGGTAAACATGGCGTCGCGATTATGTGACAAGGCAGAACCCGGAGAAGTCCTTGCTACAAGTTCAATGATCACTTCACTGATGGTGAACACACCATCTACCCCCATCGGCAAACACAAGATCAAAGGATTCAAAGAACCTAAAGAACTTGTTCGACTTACGTTAGCCAATTCGGGTTGAGGTATTTTCTAACATACCCATTCGAGGTGCCAGAAGATGTATTCTTGAAAACTGTGTATCTTTCCTCTGTCCATGACGCTCCTTCCACAAAGTCGCTCAAACGACCTTCCTCAACCGGAATTTCCTTCAACACCTTATGACGAGTAATCAAACATGGAGCGACCTCGGAATAGACGCAGATATCTGTGAAGTCCTTACAAAGCGAGGTATAACTTCGCCGTTTCCTATACAAACCCTTACTATCCCAGATGCTCTATCTGGTAAGGACGTCTGCGGTAAGGCAAAGACTGGGTCCGGCAAAACTCTGGCATTCGGTATTCCGATGATTCAGAACCTTAATCTGGACATCAAGGCAAGCTCAGCTAGCCTTAGAGTGCTCATACTTGTTCCCACAAGAGAGCTTGCTGTTCAAGTAAGTGAAGAGCTAGAACCTATCGCTGACGTTCGTGGGCTAAAGATAGCTGCAATCTACGGAGGGGCGAATATAGAAACTCAGATAAAAACCATTAAAAAGGGGTTAGATGTTGTTGCCGCTACGCCTGGAAGGATGATTGACTTACTCGAAAGAAACGAGGTTGCCGTTGGGGGACTGGAGATGGTCGTTATCGATGAAGCCGATCGAATGGCTGACATGGGATTTCTTCCACAAGTGGAATGGATACTAAGAAAGGTAGAACGAAAACACCAGACCCTGTTGTTTAGCGCGACGTTGGACGGCGTTGTTAACTCATTGATCCAGAGATACCAATCTGATCCTTGCATGCACGAAGTGGAAGCTAAAGAAATCACTGTCGAAGAGATGACTCACCGGTTCCTCCATGTTCATGAGCGAGACAAAGTCAAAGTCGCTGCTGCCATAGCAGCATCAGCTTCACGAACTTTGATATTCAGTAACACTAAAGCGGGATGCGATCATCTGGTCCGGAAACTAACAGAAGAGGGTGTTAAAGCTCAAGCCATCCACGGGGATCTTCGTCAGAATATGAGAGAGAAAGCACTGGACCGCTTTGCAAAGGGCGATCTTCCCGTCCTAGTCGCCACTGATGTAGCAGCTCGCGGAATTCACGTTGATGATGTCGAAGTAGTCATTCATTATGACCCTCCGCCTGACCATAAAACGTATCTCCACCGGTCCGGTAGGACGGCGAGAGCAGGAACAAAAGGCCTTGTCGTCACACTGTTGCTTTGGGATGAAGAACTAGTCGTAAAACGACTTCAAAAGCGTGTTGGACTGGACATTCCTGTGGTGGAAATGTTCTCTAACGATCAACGACTAGGAAGTCTTGGAGATTGGGAACCAGAAAAGTAAAAGCTAGGTAGTTTTTTCACTACGAAACACTCGTACACTTTTAGGTATGTATTTTTCGAGTGGGTCCCGATGAATCCGTTAATGACACAATGGCTTCAAAAGTCATTAGAGGAGGGCTATGACCCTATCGAAGTAGCAGCAGCAGTAGCGAGAGGAGTAGCTGTCCAAAAAGGTTTGCTTCGGGACTCATCAGGGCCTGAGCTTCTTTCCTGTGGAAACCTGCTTCCCCCTGAAGAAGTTGAATATACACCGGAATTGGTCGGGGCAGTCTATGAGCAATGTCTGGATTCTTCGGTCCGCCGAAACAGCGGTGTCCACTACACTCCGACCAAAGTTGCACAGAAACTCACCGATCTTGCTCTATACACAGCTCCTCCAGGGCCCGTTTGCGACCCTTCTGTAGGAGGCGGGTCATTTTTGCTCGCTGCAGCACATGTTTTTCGAAAGTCTGGGCTTTCCTCTTCGACTATTATTCAAGACTTCCTATGGGGTATTGATATAGATCCGGACGCAGTACTAGTTGCCAAAGCGGCGCTATCGCTTTGGGCATCCGATGATGATTGGATCCTCGCCGGAGACAACATCGTAGCTGCTGACTCTTTAGAGCAAGGTATTCAAGCTTTCACTTCACCCCCAAATGAGGGATTTTCTGCAGTGATAGGGAATCCTCCCTTTCAGAATCAGCTTCAACACCAGACCGTTCGTACTTTAGATTCAACAAATCGACT
>PVBE010367580.1_pt1 | contig 11140 bp, 8 predicted proteins | sample 1631181 | NCBI WGS metagenome assembly PVBE01 (sample SAMN08397723, study PRJNA350692) | Marine metagenome, whole genome shotgun sequencing project. | isolation source: water | place: Pacific Ocean | collected 2012-04 | reverse complement strand
AGGGGTGAACCAAGTCTCTTGGGCGGTTGCCAATCCCGTCCGACACTCCCTTGCGGGCATTCCGATTGGGTCAATGCCTGATGGCGAAGGCATGGTTTGTTGCATTCAAAGAACGCCACAACCCGCCGAAAGTTAGCGGGCAATCCACAAGGGGCAACCCGAAAATTCGGAGGATTTTTGACAGGTTATTGACGGCTTAGCCGTGTGAGTGGGAATGCGAATGATCCTCCTCGGTGGGTGGCGCCGGGTCGATCTCCTCGATTTTTGCGTTCTCCACTAGGAAACCAACCACCTTGTCATGCAGCACGGCATTCACGATCTCATGCATGCCGTCATTTTCCTGCACTTTCTTGTAAAATTCCTGCACATCCATTTTATTTTGCTGGGCGAGCATCGATAGGTGTCCGGCAATCTCCTCCTGGGTCGCCTCAATATTTTCCTCCTTGGCGATGCGCTGGACGATGAAGGCTGCCTTTACCCGATCCTGTGCCGCCATGTTGGCGGTGGCATAAATCTGTTCCTTGTTGCGCTCGATTTCGTCCTTGCCAACACCGCGTTGCTGATTTTGCTGAACGATATTGTACACCATGCCGCGTGTCTCGGCGTCGACCACCGAGTCGGGGAGATCCTTTAAGTCGCACTTGTCGATCAGTGATTCCAGCACCTGCGCGCGTACATCACTTTCGGCCTTGTTCTTGCGGTCGTTCTCCAGGTCGGCAAGAACGCCTTCCCGCAGCTTTTCGAGGCTTTCGGTGCCCCACCCCTTGGCAAATTCATCGTCCAAGTCGGGCAATTTTTTCTCCTTCACCTCGACCACCTCCACGGCATACTCGCCCTTTCGACCCGCCAGATCCTTGGACACAAAGTCCTCCGGGAAATCCACCTTCACCTCGCGCTTGTCGCCGGCCTTGGCGCCCACAAGCTGTGCGGTGAATCCCGGGATGAAATGGTCGTCCTTCGCCTCTGCATGCACGTGCAGCCAGTACTTGTTCTGTTCGGTTAATCCGCGCGCCGTTGGAGCGTACTCCGTCAACGCCTTGCCCTCCGAGGTGCCGGTGTAATTAACCACCGCGAAATCGCCGTCCTGAATTTCGCGTTCTACATTCTCATATTGCCCGCGCTGGTCGCGCAGCGCGTTGATGGCCTTTTCCACGTCATCATCGCTTATCTCCACGCGTTCACGCTTGCCCGGCAGTCCCTTGTACTCGGGCAACTCGAAGTCCGGCGCGGTTTCTATGGTGGCCATGAATTCAAGCACTTTGCCCCGGCCAAACTGAATTTCTTCAATGTCAGGGCTGGCTACCGGCTTTAGCTCCTTCTCGTCCATCGCGCGTCGGTAGGCATCAGACATAAGCTGCTGCTTTACTTCTTCCTCAATCTTGTCCTTAAACTCAGACTCTACTTTATCACGCGGGGCCTTGCCCTTCCGGAAGCCCGGCAAGTTGGCCTGCTTGCGAAACTGTCCAGTTACGCGTTCAAAGGCTTGATCAACCTCTTCCACGTCCAGTTTCACGCGCAGCTGTTTCTTGCACGGTGACAGCTCAATTAATTCAGCATTCATGATGTGATTACGGAACCCCTAGCGGGGAAACAGCGGAGGCTATGGCGGTCAGAGTCAAAAGTCAAACCTGCCGAAGTAGGGTCGGTTAGCTTGGGCATGTGGGCTCATTTTTCGATGGGGAGCGTTTCAGATGTTGGGATTTCTTGGATAATTCTTTTCTTCATGGTAGGAAACCCGTTCCGCTTGCCATGCGAAAACTGATAGCCATCGTATTGACCATCGCCACTCTGGCATCCGGGCAGGAAAGCGAGCCGGCGACTGGGTTGCTGGCCACCTTCAAGGCCGGGGAGGCAACCGACGTTGTTGCCGCGCCGAATATCATGCTTTACGTGCCTGTGGGTCGGCCAGCTACGCCGTTTTTGCCTCCGGGACGTTTCACCGCTGTTTGGGAGGGTGCGTTGCATATTGACCTGCGCGGAGATTATTCCTTCCAAGCCATTGGTCGCGGGGGCATGAAGCTCGTGGTCAATAACGAAACACTGCTCGATTTGCCCGGCATCTCCGCATTGGGTAAACCACCCACGACGAAGATTGTTCGACTCAATAAGGGGGCGAACATCATCAAGGTGACATACAACAGTCCCGCCCGAGGCGACGCGCAGCTTCGGTTGCTTTGGAGCGAACTGCCCGACAAGCCGTTACCGCATGAGCCCATCCGAACCAGCCAACTCAGGCAAAACGTCGACCCCGCGCTGGCTCAGGCTGACCTGCGCCGTATCGGACGCGAGCTGTTCCTTGAGGCGCGCTGCATTCGCTGTCACCGGGGTGAAGGCAGTCTCCCGGAATTGGCGATGAGCGGCCCGAGCTTTGGCCGTATTGGTGATCGTCGTCATGTCGGCTGGATGATCCGGTGGATACTTGACCCCAAGGGCCAACGTGGCAGTGCCCGTATGCCGCGTATGCTCCACGGTGCCACCGCCATGGCCGATTCCCAAGCCATTGCCACCTATCTTGGGACCTTGAAGGACACCAATCGTACTACCGAAAAATCATCGGAGCCTGATCTTGAGGCCGGGACAGAGCTTATCGAGAAACTTAATTGTGCGGGCTGCCACAATCTCCCTGGCACTGAAGCTGGAAAAGGAAAGCTCAACCTTGACCACATCAACCAGAAGTTTCCACAGGGCGAACTTGCCTCATTTCTACGTGCTCCCAATGCGCACTATGAATGGACGCGCATGCCGAAATTCAAGCTTACTGCCACGGACACCAGTAACATCGCTCAGGCACTGCGAAGAAAAGCGACTGCATTAAAGCCCATCGTTCAACGACCCTCTGCCGAGATGGTTGCGCGTGGCAAGGGACTAGTCACCACAATCGGTTGCCTCAACTGTCACAGCCTGAAGGATGAAAATAAATTCAAGGCGCCCGATCTCGCCGTGCTGACGCCCGACAAGTGGTCAGCCGGCTGCCTTGCCGATAAGTCTAGTGATGACAGCCGGGCACCGTGGTACGATTTTACCGCTGATGAGCGCGCTGCCCTGCGTGTCTTTGCCGCCACCGACCGGCGCTCACTTAACCGGCATGTGCCTGCTGAGTTTGCTGTGCGTCAGGTACGTTTGTTAAACTGCAACACCTGTCATGGAGAGCTGGAAGGGTTTCCCCCTGTAGGCTTGCTCGGAGGCAAGCTCAGGCCGGAGTGGACTGAACAACTCTTGGCCGGCACACTGAATTATCGTCCGCGGCCATGGCTGGAGCACCGCATGCCGGCTTTCCATGCGCGAGCTACTGAGTTAGCGCACGGTTTGGCGATGAGCCATGGATTGCCGCCCATTAGCCCGAAGGAGAAACCCGTCAATCCTGAGTTGGCTAAGATCGGGCGCAAGCTGGCGGGTGTTGATGGTGGCTTTTCCTGTGTTGCCTGTCATGGGGTAAAGAACCGCGATCCGCTGCAGGTCTTCGAGGCGCAGGGGGTCAACTTTGCCCGCGTTGGCGCGCGTATTCAGCCTGACTACTATTTGAGGTGGATGCTTGATCCGCTCCGGGTGGATCCGCAGACGCGCATGCCCGACTATTTTGACGAGGACGCTCGCAGCGTGCTGGTTGACATCCTGGAGGGCGACGCCAAGAAGCAGATCGAGGCCATTCGCCAGTATCTTCTGCAGGGCAACAAGATGAACCCACCCGTGATGCAGTAGCTCAATTTTAAAGATGAAAAAGATAAACATACTCCTCCTGGGCGCCTTGATTTTGGCGCTGAATCTGACGGCGCAAGCTGCAGAAAAATGGACCACGCTCTTTGATGGCAAAAAAGTCATGGGGCTTCGCGGCTACGGCCAGAAGGGTTTTCCTGAAAATGGCTGGAAGGTGGATAATGGCGCGTTAAAGACCATTCCGCGCAGCAAGGGCGGGCAGTCGCGTGACCTAGCGACAGACATTAGCTTCACCGACTTTGAATTCGAGTGCGAATGGAAGGTGTCCCCCGGCGGCAATAGCGGCATCATGTATCGCGTGCTGGAACAAAAAAAACCGGCCTATGTCACGGGACCTGAGCTTCAGGTGCTGGATGATGAGCGGCATAAGGATGGCAAAATCCGGTTTCCCCTGCGCACGGCTGGCTCACTTTATGAGCTCATCGGCAAGGGAATGAAGGACAAGCCCTATAACCAGGCTGGCCAATGGAACAAGGTGCGCATCGTTTTCAAGGACAACAACGTGCAGCACTGGCTCAATGACGTGAAGATTGTTGAGTACACTTGGGGCAGTGATGAGATCAAGACGCTTATCAGCAGGAGCAAGTTCAAGGGCTGGAAAGGTTTCATGCAGCAACCTAAGGGCCACATCGTTATTCAGCACCACGGCGAGGAGGTCTGGTATCGCGCCATCCGGGTGCGGAAGCTATAGCGTGGTGGATGGGTATTAAGGCGTTGCAGAGTACGCCTTGTGCCACCGGCCAAGCGTTCGTGCCGTTGCTGTGCCCTTGTGTAGGATCAACCGGTAACGCAGGGTTAGAGGCTTGTCGGTCCGGAGCGGCTTGGCGTGCTGGCCGGGCCAGACGGGGTTTTGCATGCTGCCTTTGTTTCGTAGAATCCATGGTTGCGGGTAGCCGGCCGACTTGGGGTGGCACAAAATCGTGAGACCGCTCATGCCCGACTTGTCAAATCGGGCCGTCATGTCCATCCATGGCCCGGCGACGACCGGTGTGCGTTGCGGGGTTACTTCGCCCTTCTTACCTGTGAACCCAATGCCCTTGGGCAGTTTGATGCGTGTTGAAAAGCCACCGTATCCCTTCACGTTATCGGCCCCTCCGAGGCGAGTGTTGGGCTCCACTGCCTTAAGGCGGATGTTAAAATCAAGTTTCCGAAAATTGCCTTCCCGTGGATAAACCTGGATCGACGTGGCCTCCTTAACCAGCGGTTTTTTTCCATTGTGCCATTGTGGTGATTTCCAGTCCACCGCTACCTGAATGCGCACCGACCCATCCTTACCCTGGGATGTCTGCAAGCCATGCACGTCCCACGTCATGTCTTTTGCGCTCCATCCATCTCCAATCATTTTGTCACCCATCCACAACTGGTGCCATGCCCAGAAGATACCTCGATGATGCAGGTGATCGGCTGGGAAATCCTCAGTCAACACGTTCCCGTCCAGGTCGTAAAGCGGATGCACGTAATTGGCGCGTTCATGTTTTCCGTTCCTTGATTTCGTTGCCCGCTGATAAAACAGTACCTTTGCGTCGTCCTCGGTGACAAGTACGCCATCAGCGGTCGCCCTTGTTTTCAAGGCCGGCTGCTGGGCAGTCCATGCCGTCGCCACGTAACCAAGACTAAATATAATCCCGAGCCGCCTCATTTCTTCTCCCGTTGCTTACTTCGAAACTCCTCGTAAATCTTCCGCCAGTGCGGACCCACGCGGCCGATCTTTCCCTTTTCATCCCGTATCTCACGAACCAAACGCTTGTCGACCTCGTCTCGCGGCCAGGCTCCAGCCTGCTCGAGAACTTGTTGGTAGGCCGCCTCGGCGGACTGCGCCTTGTGCTTTGGGCCATCGAAAGGTTTGTGTGCGATATATTGCCTGGCCTCCGGGCCGTACAGGCCGTACTTGGACTGCTTGTTCGCTTTCCCGTAAATCATCACCAGTGCCAACTCGTCGGCATCCGCAGATATTCGGCGTGGGCCGATGTTGCCCCTGCAGAACACCTTCGGCTCCATTTTTACCCCTTCCCACTCCGTGTGCTTGGGGATGATATTGATCTCCGGTTTGCCGAGGCTGGAATCCGGGCCGGGCCGAAAAAAATTGCCAATGAAGTTAATCCGCGTGTAGCCGGTGAACTTCGAGGAGTTCCAGTAGTTGTAGACGACGTTGTTAATCACGTCGAAGCGATGGTCACCCAGTGGAAATATTGGTTTATCGGTTGGCCCGGCGATGATTGGGTTACGATCCAGGTTGCCGGTGAACAGGCAGTGATGGGTGGTGACGCGCGTGCTGCCGCCGGCCTGCAGGCTGCCCATGGAGTGCGGCCCCTTTTCGTGTCCCTCCGCCAGGCCCTCGGCGATGATGCACCAAGCCAGCGTTACCTCATGGCTGCCCCACACGTCGGTGTTTTCGTCAATCGCCCAGGCCGTCGACACGTGGTCAATCAACACGCGACGGCACCCGTACAGGCCCATCGTGTCATAACCACCCCGGCTGCGAATATGCCGCACGATGACGTCCTCGCACTTGGAGAACGCCAGCCCGCCTTGAACCGTGATGCCTTCGTACGCCGCCGCCGACAGCCCGTCAATCGTCACGCGTCCGGACTGCACGAGGAGTCGGTCCTTCAGTTGAATCGTGCCCCCGACCTTGAACTTCACGATCCGCGGCTTCCTCAAGGCCAACGCCGTCCGCAACGAGCCCGGCCCCGAATCATTCAGGTTGGTTACCCAGACAATTTCACCGCCGAGCCCGCCCTTCGCCAGGGCGCCGTAACCAAGCCGCTGCAAAACCTCCACTCCACGCGGCAGCTTGCTCTCGGCGAAGGAAGTAACTGCGAGACAAAACGCAAAAATTAGCCACGAAAAGCGCAGAGAGGACATGCGAAAATTGTGAATCGATCGTCGAGGTTATGCAATCGTGCTTTTGGCTTGGGGAGGGAGGTGGAGTCTATATGTCGTCATCGGCTCCATTCCAATTCCGCCACGCCATAAACCAGGAATTGGGGCAACGTGAAACGTGCCTTGTCTCCGTGAATTTCAACTTGCAGTTCCACGCCCGATTCCTTTTCGGGAGTGAAGAAACGTGCCGCCTTGAGCTTGGAGCCTTGGGGTAACGGCACAGCGCATTGGATACCGCTTACGGAGATGGGTTTTTCATCGTGGATGCCTCCTCCGGCGCTCTTGGGCTTGGCGGGCTCGGTGCGGTTGTAGTTAACGAAATGCAGATGAAGAGTGTCTCCCTTGGCCGGTCGATTGGCGGAAACGCGAACGGTTCTTGGCGCGGTGAATCTGGTTACCCCTTTCACAGCCTTATCGCCGGGGCGGTAAACCTTTTGGTATGTAGAAAGTTGCTCCGGAGTTGCGATATCGTCGGGGAGGATATCAAACAGGACATGGCTTTCGAGCAGGGCCCTGCCGGTTTTGCGGAATTTCGCCACGGCATCGACGTCACCCATGTGCACCGCCTTGCGGGGGAAAAGCAGCACGGCCTCCGCGTGCGACGTGTTGTGGCGGTAGATGGTGTCGTGTTTGCGGATGAAATTGTAGTATTGCGTTATTACTTTTCGGGCTTCTGGATTGGTGAAGCGCGTGTAAAAACCCATCGGAACTCCCCCGTTGGCGGCCAACTCGGCAATGGCCGCGCGTGTGCGGGTGCTCTCGTACTTGCCCAGCGTGAAGGGTTTGCCGCCGGTGGCCCCGCGGAGGTAGCGCGCCTGCAGCGTGCCCTCGCCAAGGGAGCCTTTTTTCAGGTCGGTGTAAAATGCCGATCCGCCGGTACTGTACCAGAGATAATCTTCGTCCTTGGCCCAGAGTTCCTTGGGCAACAGGCAGCGTTCATCGCCGTTAATCTGGTTGAAGTTGCCCAGATGATTCCATTGCCCAACGATGAGGCCAGGCTTGAGCGTGCGGCCGTACTTCACGAATACCTCGTCGAAACATTCCTTGGTGGCCATCTGTGAGAAGCGCAGCTGTTCGCGCTTGAAGAGTGTGCTCTTTTTCGGGTCATGCCACGCGCCAATCTCGGCAAACTTGTGGGTCGCGAGGTTCCCAATTTCAAATTTTGATTTCAATTCCTCCGCTGTGAAACGTTCGCCAAGGTATGCGCGAAACCTGTCCTGGCAATGTTCACAGAGGCAGTTGTGGCGGTAAAAATAATTGATCATGAAACCGTCGAGGCCCTGCGCGATTCCGTGGCGGACCCAGGCCTTGAGCACCCTGCGCCAGTGCGGGTTGTTGAGGCAGGCCCAGTATTCCCTCATGCCTCCGATGGAGTAGCTGTTGTTCTGGATCGGCGTGCCGTCGGCATTTTTTTCCAGCAATTCAAGCGGGTCATTCACCGGCTTGGGCCCCAGGAGTTTTTCGTCCCAAAGGTCGTGGTAAAACTTGAAGAAGCCTCGCGGGCCGTCCTTACCCTTGGGATCGCCGACAAGAAACTCGATGTTGAAATGGCCAACAACAAGCGTGTTGAGCTTGTGCAAATCTTTGTTGCGTTGCTTGAGCCACGCGCGGTTTTCAGCCAAGCCGATCTTCGGGAAATGGGCAGGATAACCGCCGCCATGCTTGGTGTGCGCTAGGCTCCAGTAGTGGGCGCCGTAAAAGCCAACCTGCGCCAGTTCCGGTCGTGCCTCCTTCACGAAGGGCAGGTAATCTTCATGGGCGTAATTGGCCCAGTGAGCGATCATGGTGGTGAATTCCAGGGGTCGCTGCGGTGTGGCAGCACAGGCGGACAATAAAAATGGGAGAAACAGGATTTTTTTCATGCCGGTTCGCGCTGAGTCTGGCACAATTCGGCCGAATCGCCAGCTAACTTTGGCGTCCAACACAACATGAACCGGTGGGTTGCAATCCTTATGCTCGGCGCAACGATGGCCTGGGGCCAGTCGGAGAAGCCGCGCCTCAATCATCCGCCGCACAACTACTGGGAGCGCACGCCGCGCGATGCCTTCAGCCAGTTTGCCGCGCGCCTCAAGGCCGGGCAGGTGCGACTGGATCACTCTAATGAAAAAGCCTTTGTCGGGAGCCTTCTCAAGGCGCTGGATATATCGCCCTCATCGCAGATGCTCGTTTTCTCCACGACCAGCCTGCAGCTTAGCCGCATCTCGGTGCGCAATCCGCGCGCCATCTATTTCAACGATCACACCTACATCGGCTATGTGCCCGGGGGAAAGATGGAGGCCATCTCGATGGATCCCGACATGGGCGGCGTGTTTTACATCTTTAACATTCCGCGCACGGTCGCGCCACCCGATATTCGACGTTCCACGCGCTGCATGAACTGTCATGCCGGTGAGGATATCGGCCGAGTGCCCGGGGTATTGATCAAGTCCGTGGTCTCCGGCCCCAATGGCGGCAGCCTTGATTCCTTTCGCCTTGAGGAAATCGGCCACGGCGTGCCGTTCAAGGAACGATTCGGTGGCTGGCACGTCACCGGCAGGCATGCCATCAAGGATCACTGGGGCAACCTGCATGGTGAGTTGGTCGCCGGCAAACTCAGGAAGATTCCCGCGCCGCCGGGCCGGTTGTTCAACTGGAACCGTTACCCCGTGCCCACCAGCGACATCCTGCCGCACCTCGTGCACGAGCATCAGGCCGGCTTTGTCTACCGAACCGTGAAGGCGCTTTACGACACCCGCCACTATCTGGCGCTCGGCAAAGGCCGACTTACCTCCGAGCACGCGGCCGAGGTGGCCCAGCTGGCCGACTCCATCACCCGTTACATCCTTTTTGCCGATGAGGTTCAGTTGCCCGAGGGCGGCGTTGGGGGCGATCCAGCCTTCAAGGTGAATTTCCTGAGGCGCGCCCGCAAAACCGCTGCTGGCACATCCCTGCGCGAATTTGACCTGCGCACCCGCCTCTTCAAGCATCGCTGCAGCTACATGATCCATACGCCCTCCTTCCAGGGTCTGCCGCCCGTGTTGAAGGCCGCCGTGCTGCAGCGCATGCACAGGGCACTCGACGCCACCCATCCGGATCCCGCCTACGCCTACCTCCCACCCACAGAAAAAACCGCCATCGCGAATATCCTCAAGGCGACGCTCAAGGGCTGGTAACGCGTGGTTGCGAGTTAGCCCGCCATTAGCGAATCAACCCAGCATAGCTCCGTAACGCACGCCACGCAGCGTGGGTCGCAGTTCTCCAAAGCCGCAGCGCAGCATCAGGGATTCGTACACAGCCGCGCCAAGGAGGATGACATCGGCGCGGTTGGAGGGCAGGCCGGGAAGTTGACGGCGTTCGGTTAAGGGCATTTTCCAGAGGCGCTCAGTCAGTGCCTGCACTTCGGACAGGGACAATCGGAGAGATTCAATTTCATCGGTGGGCAGTTCCTCGCAGGCCCTTGAGATAAGCGCCAGAAAGATCGGCGTGCCGCCTGCGCCAACGAGGGTTTCGGGCAACGGCACATCGCCGAGCAAGGGAGTGACTTGATCGTCGAGAAATTCCTCCAGTATTTGGGTGAGTTGGGCGCGCTCGGCGCCTGTGGGCAGGTCGCTTGGCGGCTTTTTCTCCAATAGCCGCACCGTGCCCAGCTGGAAACTTTGTTCCACCCGAAGCGATTGGGCATCAGTTACCAGCAGCTCGGTGCTTCCACCACCGACATCGATGAGAGCCAATGGTCCCTCGGCAAAGTCAGGATGACTGCGTACCCCGCGCAGCACCAGATCGGTCTCGACTTCACCGCTGATGATCTCAAGGTTCAGGCCGATGGCGGTCATCGCAGCGGTCAGTTCGCTGCTGTTAGTGGCGTCGCGGGCAGCACTGGTGGCGAGCACTCGAATTTGCGCGGCGCCATGTCCCTGTACTTTGCCAGCAAAGTCGGCCACAACCCGGACGGTATCCTCAATCGCTGCAGGCTGAAGCAGGCCGGTCTCAAAGGCACCGCGCCCCAGCCGTGTCTGTTCGCCTTCGTGCACGAGCGGTGTCACGACATTCCCGGCCACATCGGCGATGAGGAGCTTCACCGAGTTGCTGCCAATGTCGATGACCGCGCGTCGGTTTTGGGTTTGGTTTTTGGCGGAGTTGTCCATTAGATTCGCCGCGCATGCTCGCAGCGGGTTTTTTTATCGAGTATCTTTTCGACCCTGCCAGTCAATTGTTTTTTGGCTGTGTGGTGGTCACGGTCGTCATTTCCATCGTGCTGCATGAGCTGGCTCACGGTTGGGCGGCCATTTGGCAGGGGGATGACACGCCACGGTTGCAGGGCCACATGACGGCAGATCCCATGGTGCACATGGGCGGGATGTCGCTTCTAATGCTGGTGTTGGTGGGTTTTGCCTTTGGAGCTATGCCGGTGAATCCGCGCAACTTCAGGAGTAAATATGGTGACGCACTTGTCTCAGTCGCCGGTCCGGCGATGAATTTCCTTCTCGCGTTCGTGTCCTTGATTGCGCTGGGCTTGTGGTTGAAAGTGGGTGGGCTTGCAGCCGAGGGTTTTGCCAGGAATTGT
>PVBE012910731.1_pt1 | contig 11142 bp, 7 predicted proteins | sample 1631181 | NCBI WGS metagenome assembly PVBE01 (sample SAMN08397723, study PRJNA350692) | Marine metagenome, whole genome shotgun sequencing project. | isolation source: water | place: Pacific Ocean | collected 2012-04 | reverse complement strand
CTGAGGGGGGGGGGGGAGTCATGGGTCGAAGCCCAACTTAGTGCCGAGACACGCCGATCACAACCCCGGCGCGGGCGCACGCCAGCGGGAAAGGTCGAGGCTGAATAGTCCGCATTGGCTCCAGAAGTAGGCTCGGTCCCGCTCCTCGTCGATGGCGATGTCCTTGATGTGGCCTCCCACGGGCAGGGTCGCCAGGGTCTCGCCGCTGGACGGATCGCAGACCCGCAGGGTGCCGTCGTAGACCGACGAGGCCAGCAGCAAATGAGGGTCGGCGGACAGCCCCAGGGCCCGGGCGCCGAACCCGGCGGGGATGCTGGGGCGGCGGCGGAAGTCCGCGCCGTCGACCACCCGGATCCGCGATCCGTAGAATGCCGAGGCGAAGACGTTTCCGCTGTCCCCGTCGGCGACGACGTCGTAGTGGGAGCCCCCCAGCGCCAGCTGCCGGGTCACCGCCAGATCGTCGCGGGAGAGCTCGGTCAGGTTGGGGGTCTTCCACAGCGATACCGTGTACAGGGTGCGGCCCCGTGGATGGAGCGCGATCTTCTGGACATCGCCGATGGGCAGCGCGTGGGTACCGTCCCGGAACGCCCGCGCCAGCGGATCGTAGCGGTGGACACCGGGCCGGTCCTCGCAGCCCACGTACAGCAGGCCCTCGTCCTCGGCCCAGCGCAGGGTGTTGACCCAGCAGAGGCCGGGAGCCTCGAGGGCCTCGATCACCCGGGCGCCGTCGCCTGCGATCACCAGGATCAGGTTGGTCACCGCGTCGGTCGGGTAGGGACCGGCGTCGAAGGGCACGATGGTGGCCTCGCCCGCCAGCTGGCCCTCGGGGGTGATGGTGGCGAAGAACAGGTCGAGGGACGGGGCGTAGACCAGTTCTTCGGGAACGCCGGCGAGGACCCCGGCCCCGGCTCTGGAATCGCTGGTGGGGTGGCCGGCCGGTCCAGGATCGGTGGCCTCCAGAGGGCCGGTCTCCGGCCAGACGCCGAGCCAGCCCAGCTGGCTGTCGGTGCGCAGGGTGAGGGCGGCCCGCGTGCCGCCAGCTCCGAGCGTCACGCGGAACACCCCGCCCGGGCTGGCCACCCGCTCCAGCCCCGGCATCGTCGCCACGGGTCCGCAGCGGAAGACACGGCCGGCGTAAGTGTGGCCGATCAACAGGGGCACCAGCAGACTGGGCAGCAGCAGCAGGCGCGGCAGCGCCCGGGGATCCGGGGGCGGCGGGCCGGCCGAGTGGACCAGGCGTGTCCACGCCAGGGCGAACAGGGCCACGCCGCTGCCGATCACCAGCGGTGTGGGCCACAGGGGCGTGGGCTGCCCCACCAGCCGATGGGCGATCAACGCGACCGCCGTACCCGCGGTCCACGCGGCGATCAGGCGCAGCCCCCGCGCCACGCGCGCGCCGTGCCCGGCCAGTACCGCGACGATCAGCCCCCCCAGCAGCAGGGCGACGGTCAGGCCGTAGACGGCAAGCAGGGCGACGCCGTCGGTGCGGACCCGGTCTCCGGCCCAGCGCAGCAGGGCGTACCCCTCGCCGTAGGTCATGAACAGGGCGTACACGTAGTACCCCGCCACCGTACCCGCCAGCGCCATCGCCCCGGCGACCAGCCAGCGGGGCAGGGGGCGGGGCGCCTGATCGCCGGCTCGCAACAGGCCCAGCAACGCGGCGGCGGCGATCCCGGCGACGAGGCCCGCCGCCAGCGCGCGCTCCATCAGCGCCGCCAGCGCCAGGACCAGCAGCTGGGCCCCCGCCAGCGCCAGGGCACCGCCGGGCCAGACGACCCTGCGGACGGGGCGACTCAGGGCCGCGGCCAGCACGACCGCTGCGACCGCCGCCAGCGCGAATCGAAGCCTGAGCCCCTCCCCTTCGGTCAACCACTCGAGGGGGCCGACCAGCGCGCGGAAGGCCGCGTGGGCCAGCCAGGCCGCGGCGGGCAGATCGATGCGCAGGTAGAGGTCGGCGAACACGTAGGCGGCCAAGACCGCGGGCACGCCCACACCCACCGCGGCGGCGGCTCGCCAGGCCCGGGTCCTGCCTCCCTGTCCGCTCACGAGCCGGCCATCCGGGCCCAGCCTCGACGGGCGGCGTGGGCGGCGGCCATCCTGCCCAGATCCCAGTAGATCCAGCCGTTGCGCACAGCGGTCAACCGGCGGGCCACGTAGCCCGGACGGAAGTAGAACCGGCTGTAGGCCTGATCCACCCGCCCTATGAGCCGGTCCGTGTCCACCGGATAGTGGGGCGACGGCGCCCGGAAGGCGGGGTACTCGGGGCCCCAGCGGAGGCCGAATTCGCGGGTGATCTCCGCACCCTGGTAGGGGCAGAACGGAAAGAAGATCGCGTACTCGGCGTCCAGCCGCAGCGCCAGCTCGATGGTCTGTTCGATCTCGTCCTCGGTCTCCGTCGGGAAACCCATGATGAAGTTGGCGATGGTCTCGATCCCTGCGGCCCGGGTTCGCTGGACTGCGGCCTCGGCAGCGGCCACGTCGAATCCCTTGTCGGTCATCGCCAGGATCCGGTCGCTGCCGCTCTCGATGCCGTACTCGACCCGGTAGCAGCCCGCGCGGTGCATGGCGCGCAACAGCTCGTCGTCGGCCAGATCGATGCGGCCGGTGCACAACCAGTCGAAGCGCTCACCCGAGCCCAGGAGCAGCTCGATCAGCTCCCACAGCACGGAGCGGCGGGAGATCAGCACGTCGTCGATGAAGCGGATGTCCCGGATCCCGTGGTCGTGGCGCAGCTGCTGGAGCTCCTCGAAGATGCTCCCCGCCGAGCGGAACCGAACCTTGCCCGCGTGGACCCCCTGCTCACAGAACGTGCAGCGGTAGGGGCAGCCGCGGTGGGTGAAGATGCTGGCCGTGTAGCGGCCTCGCTTGTAGGCGGGGCCGCCCCGGTAGCGCCGCAGGGGCAGCAGGTGGCGCGCCGGGAACGCGGCCTCGTCGGCCACGATCCGCGCCGGAGGCGCGCAGTCCTCGTCCCCGGCCGGGATCACCCCGGGGATCCGTGGGACCCGGGGAAAGGCAGCACACAGCTCCACCAGACTGCGTTCGGCTTCCCCGACCAGCACGGCGTCGAACTGGCCACCGCCGGTGTACAGGGCGGTGCGGGTGGTGGCGTCCGCGCCGCCTGCGATCAGCAGCGCCCCGGGGGCCATCACGGGCCGCAGCCGCCGGGCGAGGTCCTCGACCACCGGCTGGCAGGGCGCCAGGGTGCCGATGCCGACCACGTCCGGCCGCTCGCGTGCGATGCGCCGCACCACCCGCCCCGTCCGCAGGGCCAGGTTCAGGTCGAACACGGTGACGCGGTGGCCCGCCCGCTCGAGGGCGGCGGCCAGGTAGAGCAGGCCGAGGGGGGGGAGATCGGAGCGGCCCAGGCGCTCGAACGGTCCGTCCGCTGGCGTGTGCGGCTGGATCAGGACCACGTGGAGTGAACGCGTGGGCATCGGCCTAGCCTAACAACCTGCCGGGACGAAGACCCAGGAACGGTAGACCTCGCCGAGGGGGCGGCTCCCGGCTTCGACCCAGCCGCGGGCGGAGAGAAAAGCGCCCAGGTCGAAGCGCAGATAGCGGCGCAGCTTGCCCTTCTCCAGGGCTTCCTCGCGCCAGCGGGCCCAGCCACGGATCAGGGGATCGTAGTCCACCACGACGATCCGCGACCGCGCCTGGTCCGCCGCGACCTTGACGACCCGGTCGCGGTCGGTCAGCTCGTGGACGGCCAGGCACAACAGCGCCGCGTCGAACTCCCCGGGCACAGCCCCCTGCCGCGCCAGATCCCAGATCAGGAACTCACGATCGGGGTGGCGGCGGCGGGCTTCGACGACCACCGCCGCCGTGGTATCGACGCCGAGATACCCGGTGGCGCAGGCGTCGGCGTTGTCTCCATATCCGCTGCCGACCTCCAGCACCCGGTCCCGCGCGACCAGCTCGGCCACACGGCCGCGTACCTGGCGCGCGGCGACCGATCGCTCGTGCACGCGGTGCAGGGCCAGGCGACAGCGGAACGGTAGGTGGATCGGCACGGGATGCTCGGGGTCGCGGGCGGTTTTGTTGACGCTCGGACCGATAGCCGCCATGGTATCACCACGCCTGAACGGGCAGCGAGCGAGCGCGGGACGTGAAAAAACCCAGCGAGATCCTGGTCCGGATCCCCAAGTTCGCCGAATTCCTGGTCAAGAAACCGGATTTCGGCCGCAAGGTGGTGGACCATCACATCCGGGCGCGGTTCTCGCGCCAGCCGCTGATCCGCGCCATCGAATACGGCATCACGTACCACTGCCAGGCGACCTGCGACAAATGCTCGGCGGTCAAGATGTTGAACCCCGGACGCGACGTCCTGACCCACGGTCAGGTACGCGATCTGGCGGACGATTGTTACCGGCTCGGCACCTACGAGGCCAACATCACAGGCGGCGAACCGCTGCTGGCTCGCGAGCTCGAGGATCTGATCACCTATTTCCACCCGGGCTCGACGTTCATCGGCCTCAACACCAACGGCGCCCTGCTCGATCGGCAGCGCATCCTCTCCCTGCGCGAGGCCGGGGTGGACCTGTTGAAGATCAGCATGGACTCGCCCGTGGGTTGCGAACACGACGCCAGCCGCGGCATCGAGGGGCTGCACGATCACATCATCGGCGTGATGCGGATGGTGCGCGAGATCCGGGGGATCCGGGCCCACATCTGCATGGTGGCGACCCGGGAGGCGGTCGACTCGGGGAACGTCGGTCGCACCCTGGAGACCTGCAAGCAGCACGACGCGACGATGGGCATCGTGTTCCCGGCCGCGACCGGCGGCTGGACCCGCAAGCACGAGGTGCTGCTCGACACGAGCCAGCGGGCGCAGCTGGACCGCATCGGCCGTGACCCGGACGTGTTCGTCCAGGGCAACCTGGGCTCGGGGGACTTCCTCTGCCCCTGCGGCACCCGCGAGATCTACATCTCGTGCTACGGCGACGTGATCCCCTGCCCCTTCATCCAGATCTCGTTCGGCAACGTGGCGGACGAGAGATTCGCCTCCATCTACCGACGGATGGTGTCGTGGAAGTCCACGACCCGCCAGGACGTGTGCAGCAGCGCCGAGGATCCGGCCTTCGTGAGCGAGTTCGTCGATCCGATGCGGGACGCCGAGCACACGCCGGTTCGCTACGACGAACACCCCGCCATCGGCGACGTCCCCGGCGACGGCTGAACCTCCCCTCCCCCTCCCAACTCGCCGCGACAGCACGTATCCTCGGGGGCCGAGGGAGCCGATGAACACCGGGCCGGACCGCGCCGCGCTCGCCCGCCTGCGCCGCTGGGGCCCGGCGGCGGTGGTGCTGGCTGCCGCGGTGGCGCTGTGTCTGCCGATGTTGCTGCACCCGGCGGGGATCCGCAGCGGAGACGCGTACCGCGACAACGACTGGCTGAGCATCCTGCTGTTCCCGGCCTGGCTGCACGCGGCGGTGACCGAGCTGGGCGAGTTCCCGCTGTGGTGCCCCTTCGTGGGCGGGGGATACCCCACGGTCCTCCACCCGTCGGACATCTCGCTGACTCCCCTGGCGCTGCCCGTGCTGGCGCTGGGACCGGTCTGGGGGATCAAGCTCGACCTGCTGATGTTGACCGCGGTCGGCGGCCTGGGCGTCCTGGCCCTGGCCAGGGAACACCTGGGCCTGAGCCGCTGGGCGGCGGCGTTCTCGGCGGTGGCCTACGTGGCGGCGGGCTGGTTTCCCTCGATGATGATGGTGGGGTTCCTCAACCTGGCGATCTATCACCTGATCCCGCCCCTGCTGCTGTGCCTCGTGCGGGCCGCCGAACGGCTGCGCCACGCCATCCCCGCGGGCCTGCTGCTGGGCTGGATCGCCTTCCTGGCTGGCACGGGAACCCTGACCGTCGCCCTGTTCGCCATCGTGCTGACCCTGGGGCTCGCAGCGTCGCGGCTGGTGCGGGATCCCCGCGGCGCGTGGCGGCCGCTGGCGGCGCTGGCCGCCGCTGGGGGCATCGCCGTCTGCGTGGCGGCGGTCAAGATCGACGGGGTGGCCACGCTGCTGGAGCGGGGGCAGTACAGCCACGCGGCCGGGCGGGGCGAACAGAGCTACGAGGGGATCGACTGGGAGGCCTGGAACGACCACGTCTATCCGGACGCCGCGACGTTCGCCCACGCCGCGCTGACCCACGCGCCGAGGGAAGCCAGCTACAGCGCCGACGGCTGGCCCTCGGGCCGGGAGTACGCCCACCTGGGCCTTCCCTGGCTGGCCGTGCTGCTGCTGCTTCCGTCGTGGTGGATCGTCGGGCGGCGGCTGGTCCCCTGGCTGCTGGCGGGCGCGGTCTTTGTGGCGCTCTGCTTCGGGCCGAACTCCCCCATCGACCTCTACCGTCACCTGATCTGGAATCTGGAGCCGCTGCGGGGGATCTCCCAATTCTACAAGTACGGAAACTACTTCGTGATGCTGGTGGCCGTGCTGGGTTCGGGCGCCATCCTCGACCCCCTGCTCGAGCGGCTGAGCAGCCCCCGGATCCGCGGGATCGCAGTCGCCGCGGCGCTGGCCGGCCTGGGGATATCGCTGGCGTTCAACGCCCGCCCGCTGGCCACCCTCTGCCGGTTGCCGCTGCCCCCCGCCCGTCCGGCCGAGGCCTTCCACCAGGTGGCTGCCGCGCACAATCCGGTCCCGGAGCTGGGCGAACACGTGTACCGGGAGCGGGCGCGGGTCGACGGGCTGGTGGAGCTGTACAACCTGCGCGATGGCGTGGGCACCGTGGACTGGTACGCCGACATCTACCTCCCGGAGCACACGGTGCCGGCCCTGCTGGTCGACCCCGAGACAGGCCAAACGACGGCCAACCCCGACTACGCGGGTGAGGTGACGGTGGTCGAGGGCAACGGGCGGGTGGTCGCCTGGCGCGTGGGGGCCAACACCATCGATGCGACCGTCGCGCTGGATGGACCCTGCACGGTGGCGGTCAACCAGAACCACGATCCGGCCTGGCGCAGCGAGGACGGCGAGGTGTTCGCCCTGCGCGGGCGGCTGGCGCTGCGACTGGCGGGCACGGGGGAGCGGACCGTAGTGTTGAGGTACCGCCCCACCCGTTTCCTGCGGGGGCTGGGCATCAGCCTGTTCGCCCTCGTGGGATGTGGGATAGGCTGGGCGGTCATGGGACGGGGGATCCGGAGGAGGGGGACCGATGGCGAAGGCTAGGCTCAGCCTCCGCACGCTGGCGATCGCCCTGCTGCTGCCGGTGGCACTGGCGGTGTTTGCCTACCGAGTCTACCCCGGCCCGGTGTTCTGGGTCGACCAGTACTGGACCTGGCAACTCGAGAGCGGGCGGGTGGATCCGACCCGCGACCAGATGCCATGGACCGTGGCGGTGGACTGGGCGCCCAACGGCCGGTTCCTGGTGTCCGGGGGATACCACCGGGACGTGCTGACCTGGGACGCCAGCGACGGCAGCCTCGTCCGCCGGCTGCAGGGCCACACCCAGTGGGTCCAGGAGGTGGTGGTCTCCCCGAATGGCGACAACATCGCTTCTGCGGACTGGGGAGGCACGATCATCGTCTGGGAGACCATGACCGGCCGGCCCCTCGGATCGCTGGAGGTCCACGGAGACGTCTTCGGGCTGGCTTTCCAGCCGGGGCAGCACCGCCTGGCGGTGGGTACCTACACCGGTCAGGTGACGGTCTTCGACCTCTTCACCGGCGAGCAGAAGACCACCTTCGAGGGCAACCGGGGGGGGACGATGTTCGTGGCCTATTCCCCGGACGGCGCGCTGCTGGCCGTGGCCGGCGAGGACGCGCAGATCCACCTGCACGAGACCGCGTCGTACCAGCGCGTGGCGTCGCTGAAGGGACACAGCGCAGGGATCACCTCCCTGTCGTTCTCGCCCGACGGTGGCTGGCTGCTGTCCAGCGCCGACGACGGGACGGTGCGCCTGTGGGACGTGCCGCAGCGATTCTGCGCCCGTTCGTGGGACGTGTCTGGCAAGTGGGTGAACTTCTGCACCTTCTTGCGCGAGGGCAGCACCTTCGCCACCGCGGGCAGCGACGGCCGGATCCGCGTGTGGCAAAAGGACCGGGACGACCCGCTGGCATCCCACCGGCTGCACAGCGACTGGGCCCAGTGTGTGCGCCCCAGCCGCGACGGGCGGTACCTGGCCTCCACGGGCAAGGAGGGGACGATCCAGATCTTCGACATCGCCAACGACGAGACCGTGCTGTCCATCGACGTGGCCAGCGCGTTAGATGGAGAAGGCTGAGTTGGCCGACCTCTACTTCTTCTTGCTGGAGGCGCCGTTCTACTACGCCGGCGCCAACGAGAGCCTGCTGACCATCACCGGGCTCGTCCTGCTGGTGGCCGGGCTGACCCAGTACACCGATCGCGTCCCGGGGGCGGCCGGACGGGTCCTGGGCCTGATCCTGGGCAACCTGGTCGCGCTGCCCGTGCTGATGGCCCAGGCCTACCTGGTCGTGTTCGCCCTGCGGACCCAGCCGGTCTACACGGCGGCGGTGATCGGCGCGGCCGGCCTGGCCCTGTTGCTGCTGGCCAGGGGCGCCCCGGATCGGCTGGGGCGGCGCCCGCGGCTACAGGACGCGCCGCTGCCGATGGTCCTGTTCGGGGTCGGCTGCTACCTGTTCCTGGGCCTGGTGATGGGTCACCTGGCGACCCCGCTGGTCAACGGTGTCGCAACCTACATGGCGGCTCTCTCCGCCCGCGCCTGGCCGCAGCAGCACCTCCTGGTAGCGCTGCTGCTGCTGGGGCCGGTGGCCTGCTGGCTCCCGGCCCTCAGCCGTGGACCGCTCGGGACCGGCCGCCAGGCGATGCTGGGGACGGCAGCTACCCTGATCTTCGCCCTCGTGCCCGGCGCCGTCGGGATCTACCTGGCCGGGGTCGCTGCCGCGACGACATCCGTGCTGGCTGCGAACGCCGGGGGGCTGCTGCCGACCCGGGCACTGCACCCGGCCCCGCGGGCGATCGCAGCCCAGCTGCTGCTGGTGAGCGTGCTGGCGCTCAACGCGATCACCGTCCACTACGGCGCGGTGATGTGGACCTGCCCCGGCGAACGGGAGGGGGTCCGCCGGATCTCGACCTGGGCCGGTGCCTTCGACCTGGGCACCCTCGCCGGGGGGACACGGCTGCTGGTCTCCCTGCGCGAACCGCAGCGAATCGCCGAGCTGGATCTGGCCACCGGTCAGCCCCTGTGGGTCGCCGACACACGGCGGCTGATGGAGGGCACCGGCCACCTGTTCTCCTGGGTCGAGCCGGAGACGATCCTGCCGCTGGCCGGGGGCGACCGCGCGCTGCTGCTGCTGGCGGTGTCCGACGACGAGGAGGCCAACCGGGTGGTGCGGGTGGTCAGCGGTCACGGCGTCGCCGGGTTCCTCGACGATTTGCCGCGCACGTCGATCTCCGATCTGGTGGACGACGGCCAGGGAAATCCACTGGTGTCCACCGAGTTCGACGGGGACGTGATCTCCCTCGATCCGGCGACCCTGGCGGTGCGCGATCGGTTCCGCTGGCCCGACGCCGAGACCAACAAGATCCTGGCGCCCCGGGGGGGCGGCCGCGTCTTCTCCCTGGGCCTGTGGAACGACCCCTTCCTGCGGGTGATGGACCGCACCTCGGGACAGGAGACCGCGTCGCTCGAGGTGGGCACCCGCAGCTGGGACATGGCCCACGACCCTGTCCGGGGTCGCCTGTTCGTCCCCCGGCTGGTGGACGGCGAGCTGTTGGTGGTCGACGACGAGGACCTGACCCTGATCGAACGCCGCCCCCTGCGATTTGGTGCGCGGCCGGTCGAACTGGACGCGGCACAGCGACGGCTGGCGGTCGGCAACATGTACCAGGGCACAGTGCGGATCTTCGACCTGGACACCGACGAACAGCTCGCAAGCCTGCGCCTGGGAGGCTACATCAAGGGGCTGGCCGTGGACGTCGAGACCCACAAGGCCTACACAGGCTGTGCCTGTGGCATCTACGAGATCGATCTCGAAGCATTCTGAATCCGCCTGATGGGCGCTATCCTGCGAGATCATACTCCCGCGATCATCGGGCGGGGTCGCAGGGCACGTTGAGCGAGCAGACCGATCGTCCCGCGGGGGCCACGACACACGCGGTCATCTGGGGCGCAGCGCTGCTAGTGTACATGGTGCTCTACCACCTGCTACTGCGGGTGGTCGCCCTCGACTTCGAGGCGCTGGCGGTCAATCTCTACTACCAGGACTTCGCGCCGCCGCCGTGGATGGTCCCGGGGCGGGTGGCGATCCTGGTCGGCGCCGCGCCCCTGCTGATCACCTGCCTGGCCCGGCTCGGCTACCGGATCAGTGGCCACGCTGGGGCTGCGACCGATCCCGTATCCGCCATGAGCCGCCAGGGGCGCGTACTGCTGGGCGTGGGGCTGGGTCTCCCAGCGCTGGCGTTCATCCCGCCGTTCGCCGCCGGGATGCTGGTCTGGCTGCTGGCCGAGGCGGCCTGGTGGGTCCAGTGGTACCACAACCAGTACACGGCCCTGTACTGGCTGATGCTGTACGGGTTGCCCTACCTGACCGGCGCGGTTCTTGTCGTGGTCGCCGTGGCGATCGGTTGGGCCGTGCGCTCGCCAGGGCCGCGCCGCAGGCCACGCGCCGCCCTCACCACGACCATCCTGGTCCTTGCCGGGATCGCCACCACCCCGCTGGGCACCCTCGGAGCGCTGCACGGCTCGCGGGTGTTGCCCACCCGGGGTTCGGGGCTGTTCGCCAGCCGTTGCGGCGAGTGCCACGTGCGGACCCGCGCCCTGTTCTTCGTCAAGACACCTGCCGAGTGGGAGCGCACGGTGACCCGGATGCGTGAGTTCGAGGGGGCCGACCTGGACGAGGACCAGGCCCAGCGGGTGCTGGGCTTCGTCACCGGCATGCGCTCGTTCTCCGACGCCTGGACCTACAAGACACGCTGCGAGCGCTGCCACCTGCCCGGAAGCCGACACGCGGGCGAGGACCGGCGCGATCCCGCGGAGTGGCCAGCGATCGTCGAGGGCTTCGCCTCCACCTCGCCCTACTACTACCGCCAGGACGTCCGGGATCAGATCGTGCGCCACCTGGAACGGACGGCGTCCGAGCCGGGTGCGACCCTGGGGCTGGACGCGGAGACCTACGCCCGCTTCCGGGCGGTGGGCGAGACCTGCGGGCTCTGCCACTCCCTCTCCCGG
>PVBE012226052.1_pt1 | contig 11142 bp, 10 predicted proteins | sample 1631181 | NCBI WGS metagenome assembly PVBE01 (sample SAMN08397723, study PRJNA350692) | Marine metagenome, whole genome shotgun sequencing project. | isolation source: water | place: Pacific Ocean | collected 2012-04 | reverse complement strand
TCCTTCGAAACGGGGAGTGGCGCTTTATTGCCCCTAGAAACAAGTCCGCTGGTATACTTAAAATAGAGAAAGAAGAAAACCACCGGCAATAAAAGCCCAAGCAGGGACCACTTAACAAAGCTGAGTATCTCGCGATTGGCGGCCATCTTATGTTGTTGGGCCGTGTATACAGGGAATCTATTTCGCTGCCAACCTTGCTTTGGACCGCTTGGCCAGAGCTGAAGCGCTTTGTTCGGCGATCCAATCCTTATACTTTTCTGGTGACACCACTTTGAGATATCCGGACATGTAGCCGTGGCCTTCGCCGCAGAGCTGGGCACAGGTTATGAGATAAACAGCCTCCTTAGGGTTACCCTTTTCGTCTTTAGGGAGAAGGTCTTCGTTGATCCTGAAGTAAACAGGCAACTGCAGGCCGGGGATGGCGTCAGTTAGGGCACGCAACGGCAGGACCTTGAAGGAATGAATGACATCCATTGAGGTTACCTTAATAACTACCGACTCTCCCCAAGGCACAACGATGGCCTTTTCCTTGCTGTTCGCGCCCAGGACAATGACATCATCAATGGTGGAATCCTCAGGGTCCAGGCCGAAGGGGTTGGTCGCTTTATTGGCCTTTTCAATGAACTGGGGAGCGAACTCACGGTCGGATCCGGCATATCGTGCATTCCAGTCAAATTGCTTGGCTAATACATGGATCTCTATGCCATCCTCCTTTATCTTTGCTACTTTCATCCCATCCTGCCAGCTAACCCATAAAGGGATCGAGAAGGAAACCAGCAGGATGACTTCAATCACAATTACTCCGTACTCAGCTAATGTGCTCCAGGTTTTATCGGTGACACCGGCATAGTCCGCCTTGGGATGCACGCTTTGCCTGAATTTCATCAGGCAGATGATGTAATAAGCACCCCAGCCTACAAACAGGATTCCCATTAATACATGAAGCATCCAGATCATGCGGTCAACATTTTGACCGTGGTCAGTAACTGCCTCAGGCGACAAAAACCAGTCGTGCATGGTCGTGAGCACCTGATTGTCAAACTTGGTAAAGTTGCCCTCAGTATCCTTGGCTTTTTCAACCAGCCAGACGGAGGCTGCGATTCCAACTATCGCCCCAAAAAACAAGCCATATACATTTTTTTTCATGTTTGAATTAAATAAGAGGTATTTGAAGAATACGATTTGGGTTGTTCTAAGTTGATTTTCTTGAGTCCGAGCAGTTGCGGTTCCTGTAGAAGCTTCTGTGTTGCTGCAGCTTTTTTGCTCCGATAGTAAATAAAAACAAAGAACGCCACGATACCCATAAGGAGTCCGCCAACGATAATCAATAGAGTTAATATGCCCGCATTCATTCCTTTGGCTAATGCAGAGTCGCTTTCTCCATAACAGGCGGCACACGCCGCGGTGTTTTGCTCGAATGATAGGAGAGTCAATAGGCAGAGATAGCCGATGTGTTCAGTCTTCTTTAGCATTTTTCGGCCGTACACGATAAGGAACACTCCCAGGGCTATAAATACTGCCCCAAGGATCAGGGCAGCAATATCTCCGGAAACCTGATATTCCCGGATGCCCCAAGCACCCACGAAGATGCCCATGAGGATCGAGGCGATAACAAACACCAAATGAAATGCCTTGAGTGACATGACCTTAGGAGTCGTCTCTCCTGAGGGCATTGACTTTAGAGGGTTCACCGTGTTTCCAGGTTGTCTCCGTTCCACCTGGCTTGCCGGCAACTCCATCCTCATCCTTTAATTCCATTCCTACCGTCAGCCACATCATGCCAATCAGGAAGATGACCGCACAAGCCATCGTGAGGCTGATCGTCTTAAGGTTTATATCCCACTTTAAGTGCATGAAGATATAGATCACCGTACTGGCTTTCACGGCTGCAACGCCCAGGGCAAAGATGATGGCGTTACGAAAACCCCATTTCTCTGCGATTCCCAGAATGTCTGCTACATAGGTGATCGCCGTTCCGGCAAGAAGAATGCCGGCCACCAGATAAATCATGGGTTTAAATTTCTTCTCGTACCACTCTGCGTTGTGTTTTTCGGACATAGGTTTTGATTATAATAGGTAAAGGATTGGGAACAGGAATATCCAAACTAAATCAACAAAGTGCCAAAAGAGCCCCGTAATCTCAATGCGGTTGGTAAACCGTTCCGGGTCTGCCTCATACATCCTTCGGCTGATGGGCAGTAGATGGTAAAGCATCACCAGGATGCCGCCAAATACGTGAAGTGCGTGCAATCCAGTAAGGGTATAGTAGACGGCAAAAAATGTGCTGTGAGCCGGCTCATAGCTTGAAAGTCGACTGATTTGGGAAGTCTCGATGGTTATGGATTTATGATGATCGTGCCCTGTGTGTCCATCATGTGCTGTGTTGTTATCGGCTTCAGCATAGCGGCGACCTGCAACAGAGGCTTCCTTTTCAGAATGGACATCCCATACGTCAGGCGTGGGTGCTATCTCGATGGCCACAATACCTTTCTCAGAAAAAGTATCAGTGATGCCCAGAACGGCGTTTCTGGCATCATAGCGCCAGGTAAAAGCATGACTCCAAAAGGAAATATCAAAGGCAGCCCCTACTTCATGGCGCTGGCGTTCGCCTTCTTCAGTCTCAGTGTAATAGCCAACAATATGCCCATCCAGGGGTTTATCTTTGATATCAATTTTCCCCCAGGCCTTTGTATATTCAGCAATGTTCTCGTTTTCACCGTCTGCATCGTAACGTTCGTTCCAAATTTTCCTGTGATTCTCTTTGCAGGCATCGTAGGAGTCCTTGTCAAACACATCGGCAAATACCCTTTCGGCCTGAAGGTTACTGGTAAAGGTAATATCGTAGTGGGTGAATTTAGCGGGCCATTCATAACCCCATTTCACAATGAGAAATGTTGCGGCAAATGCCACCGTGCACCATTTCCAGAATCGGAATTTATCCCAATCCTTGAGTTTTAGGGAAACCCACGCCAGGACGACTGTGGCTGATGAGGCAATCAGTATCAGTGTATTGAATGCACCCACCCATTTGGTCATCAGGCCCATGCTCCAGTTCCCATCTTCTGCCCCCACCCTCAGCAGGAGGTAAGCTGAAAACAGGCCGCCAAAGAGCATGACTTCAGAGGCTAAAAAGAGCCATATACCAACCTTGCCATTATACAGTCCAGTATCAGGTCGGGGTTTTGAATTGTATGGGAGTTCCATCGTGTGTAGTTACGCGGTTTCAGGCCGGTTAGGTTCGGTTTGGGCGATGAAGTCCCTTTCCGCACCAGGGACACTGTACTCGTAGGGATCACCATAAACCTTGGGCTCCTCGAGAAAGTTCCCGTGTGGGGGCGGAGTGGGTGTCTGCCAATCCAGAGTGGTCGCGCCGTGCGGGTTGTCGCTGGTCACCTTCTCTCCATTTCGAATGCTATAGAAGAAGTTTACAAGGAAGGGAATCTGGACAAGAGCCATCCCGAAAGCACCCATGGAAATGTAGTCATTTAGCTTCATTATGAGCTCGGAGAGAGCCCCGGATGTGACATCCGGGTTTTGTAGCAATGAATAACTGGCTCCCCCATCACTCATGCGCCGACTCATTCCGGCAAAGCCCTGCAAGAACATAGGCATAAAGATGATGTTCATGAATACGAGCGAACCCCAGAAGTGCACCTTGCCCCAGTACTCATTCATCTTGCGCCCGGTCATTTTCGGGAACCAGAAATAGATACCCGCAAACAGTGCAAACATCGAACCTGGGGCTACTACATAGTGGAAATGGCCAATCACGTAGTAGGAATCGTGAAGGTGAAGATCAGTAAAGCTTAGCCCTAAAGGCAGGCCTGTCAGCCCGCCAATCCCAAACATCGGAAGGAAAGCCAAGGCAAACATGGATGCTGCAGTGAATCTGATGGATCCCTTCCATAAGGTGATAAAAAGGCAGGTCAAAAGAATGACCGACGGCACGGAAATGATCATGGTTGTCGTCTGGAAAAAGGTGGCAACCTTGCCGCTCATGCCCGTGAGGTACATATGATGAGCCCAGACAATGAAAGAAACAAAACCAAGAACAAGCACGGCTCCAATCATTAATTTATAACCCCACAGAGGCCTGCGCGCACTGTTGGAGAGAATCTCACCCACCATTCCGATGGCCGGCAGGATAAGGACATAAACCTCCGGATGACCCAAAAACCAAAAAAGATGCTGCCATAGCAACGGGTTTCCGCCTCCGCTCACCGCCATGGTCGTTGAGCCAGTACCAAAAACTCCTGAAGGCAGAAAGAAACTGGTGTCGCAAACCCGATCCATTAGCTGCATTAGTCCCGCGGCTTCAAGAGGAGGAAAAGCCAAGAGCAGGAGAAAAGCTGTTACAAATTGAGCCCAGACAAAAAACGGCATCCGGAACCAGGTCATGCCCGGTGCGCGCATTTGGATGATAGTTGCAATGAAATTCACCGCTCCAAGGAGAGACGAGGTAATTAAGAGCACCATTCCCACCAACCAGTAAGATTGCCCATCAGTTGGTATTAGGGTTGCCAGCGGCGAATAGGCCGTCCACCCGGCCGCAGCGGCACCTCCAGGGATAAAAAAACTTACAAACATGACCACGCCGCCAGCAAAGAAACACCAATAGCTCGCCATATTGACGCGTGGGAAGCACATGTCGGGGGCACCTATCTGAAGCGGGACAACGTAGTTTCCGAATGCGGCAAAACCCAATGGAACAACCGCCAAAAAGACCATGATAGTGCCATGCATGACTCCAAACTGATTGTAGCCATCGGCTGACATGACCCCATCCTTAAAAACGGGCTCTCCGGAGTTATTGTTAGCGTAAACATGTTCAAGTATTGCCCCTGCAATCGGGATTGGTTCGCCGGGTTTTGCCATTTGCCAGCGCATACACATGATGAGAAGAAACCCAATCAGCAAAAACAACAGGGAGGTAACTCCGTATTGAATTCCAATCACTTTATGGTCAGAAGAGAAGACATACTTGGTCAGGAAATGCTGATTGCCGTGACCGTGATCCTCATGTGCATCATGGCTATCTTCGTGTAACACATCAGGTTGAGTTGTGGTTTCCATATTTCTCGTAAATCAACTAACCGAAAAATCGGTCTATAATCATCAACCCCATCTGGCGGGTTAAATAAAGGGGCGAACCGTAGTGCAGACGGCGGGCATAATCCAGTGTCATTTTAGCAAAAAAAGACCAGCTTGGTTACCCGTTTGCGACAAGTTGGTTTGGGTTGTGGTTTCCATGTTTCTCGTTAATCAACTAACCGAAAAATCGATCTATAATCATCAATCCCAAAAGGAGGGGTAAATAAAGGAGCGAACTATAGAACAGACGACGGGCAGAATCCAATGTCATTTTAGCAAAAAATGACCAGCTTGAGGCAAGAAAAAGAATCGAAAGGAGAACTGCGCCTGCGCCATAAATCGTGCCGGATATCCCCAAGAAGCAGGGCGAGAGCGAGGCTGGAAGCAAAGCCAGACAATATAGCAACGCGGATTTTCCGGTATTCCTTCCTGTCTTATCGCCTTTGGAGATCATCTCGAACCCGGCTTTCTCGTATTCCTCGCGGTAAATCCAGAGAAGGGATAGGAAATGAGGCAACTGCCAGAAAAACAGAATAGCTACCAGAGACCACGCTTCAGGAGTGATCACTGCGTTTTGCCCGCCTGCAGCTGTCCAGCCCATCAAAGGGGGCAGTGCGCCGGGAATTGACCCCAGCAGCGTGTTCAATGAAGTAACTCGCTTTAAGGGTGTGTAAACCGCAACGTATGCAACCAACGTAACGGCACCAATAACTGAGGTAATCAGGTTTACCTGCAGAGCGAGGTACATCAAGCCAATGGCAGCCAAAGTGCCGCCGGCCAGAAGCACAGTTTCAGGGGCGACTTTTCCGGCTGGAATCGGCCGGCTAGCGGTACGTTCCATTCGGGCATCGAAATCCTTTTCCAGATAGTGGTTCAGGGCGGCAGCCCCTCCAGCCACAAGCCCGGTGCCCAGTAATGCATGCAGTAATGCCGGCCAAACTACACCGCTAGCTGAGGCCAGGTAAAAACCCATGGCAGTGGAAATCAGCACCATTACATTAAGGCGCAATTTCACCAGTTCAGACCACATCAGCATCTGCCTATACAGCAGCGACGGGGCAGTATCATGTACGGATTCTTCTTGGCTCATAAACGTACCCCTTTCAACCGGGAGGCGGCTTGGTCGCCGGTGACCTCACTGGCTGGTTCATCCACGATGGCAGGCAGTTTTCGAGTGCGGGAAATGGTTGCTCCCAAAGCACCTATGAGAAGCAGCCCTGCCCCTGCTAAAACGTGCAAGGTGGCTATATCAGCCGGTTTATATTTAAGGACAGTCAAGACTCCCAATAATGCTTGAATCAGGGTGAGCCCAAGCCATAAGAGGGCGATTTTACTCAGTGCATGCCCCGCCCCAAGTTTTTTTCGTGTCAGAATTGCTGTCCCCACTATCAATCCAAGAACCAGGACAGCCATCACACGATGAGCCATGTGCAAAGTTACGTGGTTGGCTTGGATGGATTTTCCAGTGCTGAGGAACACTGAGGGATTGCCGTTTGCATCAAATATTTTGCCATCGGCATGCAGTCTTTTCTGCAAGAGGCTCCGTTCTGCATTGTAAGAGCTCAGCGAAGTTGCGTCAGTCGACGGCCACCATTGCCCGTGTGCCTTTGGGAAATCCCAAACCGGGAGACCAGCATGTTGATGACGCATAGTGGCTCCAATAATGAGTTGCAGAAATATTAGCACAGTTGCGTAAAAAAAATGGGATCGAACTACTCTAGGCACAAGGTCATTGATGTTTTTGGCGGCACGCGATTCTTTCCACCAGCGTGAATTGAAGAGCGCAAGAAGCCCTAGGGTGATTAGAAAAACTTGAGCCAGAACACCGTGAAGGACACCAATCTGGTCTTTATGTTGGGTAACCCGTAGCCCTCCAAGGACGCCCTGGATTATTACCAAGGAATAGACCAGGCTTGCCCACCAGCGAAGAGCTTTTGGGTTGCATGCAATTTTCACGACGGCCAAACCAACTGCACCCAAAGCCAGACAGGCCATGGCAATAAACATGGGTTGCGTGCGGACTCCCATTAGTAGCAAAGTTACAGCGATTACCCCAAGGGCGACGCGTCTGGGGATTCCGGTTGATTCACGAACCCATATCCAGCCTGCGATCACCGCAGTGATCAATCCTACCAATGATGCCATGAGGCGGTGAGAGTGTTCCTCAAAAACACCAAATTTGCCGAGCCACTGGCTAAAGGGCAGTAAAAACATATTGTAACCAAAGCTGGTCGGCCAGTCAGGCACCGCGTACCCAGCTTCTCGACTGGTAACCAATCCTCCCATTCCAATAAGAGCAAAAGTGCATATGACTGCAATTATTGCCAATCGATACAGCCAGTCACTGTGTTGTCGGGATGCCATCAAGGTACAAAATATAGTGTGAGTCGGATAGTTTAGGGTGCAACCCAAGAAGATGCCGCCCTTTCTCCCTAGGGCTCAACCTAGCATTCTGCAATGAACGACGGCAAGTAATTTGTGAAAAGATTCACAAAGTTTTTGGCGGAAAACTAGGAGATTTGGCGAAATAATTCGGCCATGGCCAGTGCGGTGTGAGCTGCTTCAGCTCCGCGGTTCGTTTCTTTAGATAAACATCTGGATTTGGCTTGGCTTTTGTTCTCTAGAAGTAACACCTCATGTATCATAGGTACCTCAGTTTCAGTGGCTATGCTGGCAAGAGATTGTGTAATTGAGTTGCCAATGTAGTCGGCGTGTGCGGTTTTTCCCCGAAAAATCACGCCCAGATTCAAAACCACTTGGGGGCGCTTGCGTTTTCGGCGTGCGGTTTTTGCTGCGATCACCGGTATTTCAAATGCCCCCGGAACTCGGATTAGTTCCACGTTTTCCACCCCGCCTTCAGCAAGAACATTTACCGCGGCATCAATCATACCATCAACATATTCAGAATTATAAGCTGAGGCCACGATCGTAATGCGTGCAGACTGAGCTCGTGAAGTTTTGCGGATGGTCTTTTGCAGCATATCTATATTTTGTGGCCCATTTTTTTACGTTTGGTGTTTAAATAACGTTTGTTGTGTTTGTTGGCCAAAACCTTGATTGGAAGTTGTTCTATTATTTCCAAACTGTACCCATCCAAGCCAACTACTTTTCTTGGGTTGTTTGTCAGAAGTCGAATTCGTTTTATTCCTAGGTCGGCTAGAATCTGCGCACCTAAACCGTATTCACGCAGGTCCATAGCGAAGCCGAGTTTTTTATTGGCTTCAACGGTATCGAGCCCTTCCTCCTGTAGTTTGTACGCATGAATTTTTGGTTCTAACCCAATCCCTCGCCCTTCTTGCCGCATATAGACAATGACCCCCGCTCCAGCATCGGCGACCTGCTGCATCGCCTCCCTTAGTTGAGGGCCGCAGTCGCAACGCAGGCTGCCAAAAACATCCCCGGTAAGGCATTCGCTATGTACACGTACTATTACACTGTCCTCTTTTTCAACGTCACCATAAACAAGCGCGATGTGATGTTGGTCGTCAATAGTGCTCCGGTATAGGTGGAGCTTGAAGTCGCCATGTGCAGTAGGGAGATTAACCGTCTCCACTTTTCTGATCAATTTTTCACAGTTACGTCGATACTTGATGAGTTCTTCGATTGAGCAAATCTTGAGTTTGTGTTTTTTGGCGAATCGCTTGAGCTGCGGAAGTCTCGCCATATTGCCACTATCGTCCATGATTTCGCAAATCACGCCAATCGGCCTACATTCTGCCAACCGAGCCAGATCAACGGCAGCTTCAGTATGACCTGCTCTTTGAAGCACTCCACCGGGTCGGGCACGCAGGGGGAATACGTGTCCCGGTTGCACGAGGTCCTCGGGCAAGGCAGTTGGGTCTGCTAATGTCTTGATGGTTTGGGCGCGATCTTTGGCGCTGATGTCCGTAGTAATAGCCTTAGCAGCATCCACACTCACCTGAAAGTCTGTTTGAAATGATTCCTGGTTGCGGGGCACCATGGGCTCAATGCCCAGTTGGCTAAGCAGATCCTCGGTGGTCGGAACGCAGATTAGTCCACGCCCGTGCTTGGCCAAGAAGTTAATCTTGCTGGGTGTGGCATGTTCAGCCGCCAGAATAAGGTCGCCTTCATTTTCGCGATCCTCGTCATCCACCACGATTACAATTTTCCCGCGCCGAAGGTCAGAGATGACGGATTCAATCGAGTCAAAGGGTGACTTGGCTTTGGTTGGCCTCTTTTTCTTTGCGGTCTTCTTTTTGGTGGCCATGATCAGCTTGTCAATATCTTGGGTACTTCAGCCAAGGCGTCATCGAGCTTATTGGCGTCCTTGCCACCTCCTCGCGCTTGAGTAGGTTTTCCGCCGCCCTTCCCTCCTACGATCGGGGCGATAGCCTGGATGATTTGTCCAGCTTGTGCCTTGTGGGTTAGCACCTCAGGGACACTTGCCACCAGGGTCACTCGGCCATTTTCAGTGGAACCCACCACCACCACGCCATCAAATTGGGTCTTGAGGGCATCGGTTACAGCTTGGGCAAAACTGCCGTCGGTTTCGCCAAGGTTCGCCGTGATAAAGGAGACTCCTTCAGCGTTTTCAGACTTTGCGATAAGTTCCTGAGCGACGTTCTTAGCTTGAGTTTGCTGGAGACTCTTCAGTTGTTTTTCAAGTTTTCTAGATTGATCAAGGGCTTGTTCGATTTTCTTCTCGAGGTCTTTGACAGGAGAGTTAAGGTGCTCTGCCAAGGTGGTGATGCGCTCGGCGTCGACTCGCGCTTGCTCGGCGGCTATGAGGCCGGCATTCGCTTCGATGCGTCGTACGCCAGCGGCGATGGCCGATTCGCCCGTGATACGGAATAAACCGATTTCACCGGTTGTTCGAGTATGCGTGCCGCCGCAAAGCTCCATGGAGTAGCCATTAAGCAACGTTGCTTCGCCGCCTATTTGCACAACGCGCACTTGGTCACCGTATTTTTCACCAAAAAATTGCAAGATATCATCACGCTTCGCAATCTCTGCGTGGGCCAACTCAATCCATGAAACGGTGGCATTTTCAACAATGCGTTCGTTTACCAATCGCTCGATGTCAGCTATTTGATCGGCAGACAAGGCCTGGCTGTTGAAATCAAACGTCAATTTCTCCGGGCCCACATAGGAGCCTTTTTGCGAGGCGTCCGGGCTGGTAATTTCATGGAGCGCCCAGTGGAACAAGTGCGTTGCAGTGTGGTGTCGCTCGATAGCCGCACGCCTATGAAGGTCTACCGCCAGCTTAGCTTCAGCTCCCCGCTCAGGCACATTATGTCCTCCTTTGACGAAATGTATAAAAGCGTTGCCTGCCTTCTGGGTATTGGTGATCTGCCATTCAAAATCGCCAATGGCCAGCGCGCCAGTGTCGCCAACCTGTCCACCCATTTCAGCATAAAAGGGTGTGCGATCCAGCACGATGCCGGAACGTTCTTTTTCCTCTATTACCTCAAGAATAATGGCGTTTAGGGTAAGTTGATCGAAACCAACGAACTGCGTTTTGGTGCCAGAGGAAAGGCTGGAGACATTGATAATCTCTTTTTTCTGAGCTGCTCGGGCCCGCTCGCGTTGCTTTTCCATCAATGACTCGAAGCCGGAGGCGTCCACACGTAAACCTGCTTCCCGGGCCATTAGTTCGGTGAGGTCGAGAGGGAAACCATAGGTGTCATAAAGTTTAAAGGTAAATTCTCCTGAGAGTTGCTTTGAATCTCCTAGTTTTTTTATTTCCTCGCGAAATAATTCGATTCCACGATCTAGCGTTGAGTTAAAAGATTCTTCTTCGGTTCGGATAGTTTGTTGGATTTGACTCCGGCGCTGAATCAGCTCAGGGAACACGTCCTTCATATTGTTTGCCAGCACGTCGACCAGCTTATAGAAAAAGGGCTCCTGAAAGCCTAATGTGCGGCCATAACGCACAGCACGGCGTAGTATCCGGCGTAAAACATAATTTCGGCCTGTATTCCCTGGCAGAATCCCATCAGCAATCGAGAAGCTCAGAGTGCGTATGTGGTCGCCAATAACCCGGAAGGCAATCTATTTTCTCCTGTTCGCATTGATTTACGCCAGGAAGAG